>Ga0194112_10003018_pt1 | contig 23711 bp, 24 predicted proteins | sample TA2MahC400mmetaG_FD_146191 | JGI IMG/M metagenome (GOLD analysis project Ga0194112, IMG submission 146191) | Freshwater microbial communities from Lake Tanganyika, Tanzania - TA2015016 Mahale Deep Cast 400m | ecosystem: Environmental > Aquatic > Freshwater > Lake | place: Tanzania: Lake... | reverse complement strand
CTTCGTTGCTGGAACGAATGAAAACTGCTGGATGGGTCGAGCGGCACGCGCATGAAACAGACAAACGGGCCTACCGCATCCGATTGCTCAGCAGCGGAAAACGAAAATACCTCGAAGTCCGCGACATCGCGGTGGCCTTGCAAACCGAAGTGCTATCCGTGTTGCCCGACGCCGGGCGCGAGAAATTTCTCGAACAACTCACCGCCGTCGCCGATGCGTGTCGAGTCACCGCCGAAAGCTCGCCCAAACGCGCTAAGCCATGATAAAATTCGGCATCGAAGCGTCCCTGTGCTGAAGGAAAATTGATGGAAGCTGCACGCCAAAGGTGCAAGCCCTCAGAGCTCAACGCGATTCCGTCCACATCGCCGCAGCAGCCGAAGGGACCAATAATACTCCTGATCCGGTCGTGACGTCGGTCGCGACGAGATTCCCGTCGCCATTTTCAAGAGCGGCGCCGCAGCCAGAAAACTGATTGAGGCTCAGTGCGCGAACGGTACTGGCGCCAGCCGTGATCCGAAACGCGGCTCCCCCGGCGATACTGCCATCGATTTCGATCAACGGTGCGGCCGAGAATCCCGGCTGAGTCGTCCCATCAATGACCGCGGGATCGGCAATGCTCGGCAAGGCCGACAGCAGTTGGATTGTCTGCGCACCGCCGGGAGCGATGGCAAATTGAATCACGTCCAAACCAGGATTGGCGTTGGCCGCGTTGATCGCTTCACGGAGCGTGCATTCCAACGCGTTAAGGACGCCATCGCCAGGATCGGCTGTGGAGTTCACCACGAAGGTAACCGCCGAGGCCGGAGTGCATACCAGGAGCAGTGAGGCTATGGTTGCCGCCAAGCGATAGATGCGGCGCGGCGCCCGATTTCCGAGGTGGAGGGTAATGGGATCTGTTTTCATGATTTTTCTATGCTTTCGCAAAAATCTGAGGTGTTCCGGATAAGGGCGGTTGACCGAGGCGAATCTTTCAACGATTGCGGTGCGACAATCGCGTACACGTTGAGGCGCTGTTTTCCCAAGGTCGGAACGGTGCGCTGCGCCAGTCCTTTTGAATTAAGCAATCTCGATGCAACGGGTCTTCTCCCTCTCTTCGCGGGCGAGGAGAGGGCTGGGGAGAGGAGAAACCCAATCAACACGCGCATCCTCCTCTCCCCAGCCCTCTCCTCCATCCGAATGGAAGAGAGGGAGGAGACCATGGCGAATTGCGCTCTCCAATTCCTTAATCAATGACAGTGCAGCGCGGCGCTCCGTCCCTACCCGAATTGTTTGGTGAGTTTGAGTGTTTCATAACTCGTGGAGATGAATACGGAGCCACTCTCGAACATTTTAAGAATTTCTCTAAAAATCTTTCGAGAAGCTGCGTATATCGCTCAAGACCGACGAACTCACTATGACTGAGAACGCAGAAGAACAATGGCTGCCCACGCGCCAGACGCTTCTGAGCCGGCTAAAGAACTGGGACGATCAGCAGAGTTGGCAGGACTTTTTTAATACGTATTGGAGGCTCATCTATAACGTCGGGTTGCACGCCGGGTTGACTGAGACCGAGGCGCAGGAGGTCGTTCAGGAAACAATCATCACGGTCGCGCGGCAGATGCCGGGATTTAAGTACAACGGCGGTCGCGGTTCCTTCAAAGGCTGGTTGCTCCACACCACGCGCTGGCGGATTCAAGATCAGTTCCGCAAACGTTCGCCAGAGTTTCGCGCCGGTGTTCCCGAGGATGAGAATGACTCCAGGACCGCCGAAATCGAGCAGGTAGCGGATCCCTCGGACGCGGTGGACGTTCTTTGGGATGAAGCATGGGAACGAAATCTGGCTAACGCCGCCATCGAACGCGCCAGACTTCAAGTCAGCCCGAAAGAGTATCATATCTTCGACTTGCACGTGCTGAGGGAATGGCCCGTGAAAAGGGTGGCGGATAAACTCCGCGTCACCCAAGCTCATGTTTATTATGCCAAATACAAGGTTGGCCGGCTGATCCAACGGGAAGCGAAGAAATTGGAAGCGCGAATGTCGTGAAGAAGAGCCATGCAATGGAATTTCGTTTTCACCCATATCTTCCCCATGAACCGCGAGGTAGGGCTGCGGTGCTCCGCAGCCTGCGAACAGTAATTGCGGCGGCGCAGCAACGCCGCCCTACCACGTCCAGATGGATACCGCGACCGCGATATGGACCTTGCCGACGCCTGTATCGTGCGGATGACCGAGCTGATGCGCGATAGCCGCGTGGTCACTTTGGATCGCGCGGACTTCGCGGTTTATCGACGCAACGGGCGCGAGCTGATTCCCGTGATCGCACCGCCGGCATAGCATAAGCCAGAGGCGCCATGGGAGATGTCTAGTCCGATTGTGAACACGTGTTCACAATTGCCGCCTCGGACAGGTTTCCATGTGCCAGTTGGAGGCATCTATGGGTTGTTCTTCGTGTGGCAAGCTGCCTCGGAGGAACGATTAGATGTCAGTGGAGCACTCCGCGCGATGGAATGGACGCGCACACCGTCTCATCCAAGTGATTCTCGTGGTCCGACCACAATGATACCCCGCATGACGGGTTCGAATTCATGGCCGCTTCACCGTCGCGCTTCGGACAAAGCTGAATTCACCGATTGACTCCCATTGACCGGAATGCAGGTCGCCCGTAACCGTGTGACCTGCGTGATTGGTCTCAACGAGTGCGGTCTGGCCGAAACGCGCCGTCACGTTGGTCCTGGCGCCGTTGGTTTGAAGTAAAGAATCCTGGCTCCGGCATAGTTTTTCCACGCATCGTCATTGGAGATGATCGTCAGTTTGTTCTGTCGCGCTGTGGCCACGATGATTTGATCGTAGGGATCCTTGTTGGGGAATTGAGGAAGAGCCGCGGAATCAGCAGCGACTTCCGGCGTAATGGTCAGCAATCGAATCTGGGGCGTCAGCGCTGTGGAGAACCAAGCCAAAAGGGGCTTGCCCAAATCCAGTTTCCCCTGCGCCTGTTTCCACGCAATTTCCCGCAAGGAGACGCAACTCAAACCTAACTCGGCCTGGGTTTGCGCCAATTGCACGCATTTGTCTGGCAGCCGTTCAGGCTCCTGGGAGAGCATAAACCACACTGATGTGTCCAAAAGGTATTTCACCATTGAGGTTCCTCAGTCGGTTCATTGAAAGTATCCGGCAAAGGCGGGCCTCCGGCATTTCCACCGATGAATGAACGGCTGACTTTCTTTTCGGGAACCAACCGGGCGATGACGTGGCCATGCCGCTTAATGCAAATAGACTCCCCATGTTCAACGAGATCGAGAATGGCGGAAAGCCCATGTTTTAACTCTCGAGCGGTGGCGGTTTTCATGGGACACAAATTGTGTCACAGCAGCCGGAAAGTCAACCGGCGACTTTCCGGGGATTAGTTTAGCAATCTCCAGTGAAGTAAAATCGAAAAAACTTTGTAAAGATTGCTCGAATCCGTCCGTTATCTTATCAGACATAGAGTCCATGCGCACGTCCGAACCCATGACGCGGAACGAAGCGAAAACCCGCCCCGGCTTGATCGAGCGATTGCGCAATCGCGACGACAAATCTGGGAAGAGGAATGGCAACAAAACCTCATGGATGTAGCGTTAGCTCGCGTAAAGGAGAAAGCGTCGATCAAAGAATTCCAGATTCTCGATCTTTACGTTCTGAAAGCGTGGCCGGTGAATGACGTCAAAAGAATGTTGCACGTGAGCGCGGCCCACGTCTATGTGACCAAACACCGTATCTCAGCTTTGATTAAGAAGGAGGTCCGGAAACTGGAGGAGGAGATGGCATGAGAACATTGCTGCCGATTTAACAGGAGATAACAGAGGAAACAGAGACTTGTATGAGAGCGGAACTGCCATCCGGAAACAATGCGCCGGTGAGGATACCAGCAGTTGTTTCCGCGAACCTGACGGTAGGGCGGCGTTGCCGCGCCGCCACGTTAACACCATGTTGCAGGCGGCGCAGCAACGCCGCCCTACCGTTCAGGTTCATGGGCCATCGTGAAATTTGAATACACCGGCCGTTTCTTTCGAATCGTGTTCGAGGTCTTTCATCGCAATCCGGCGATTCCCAGGCGATTGGTTGCGGCCCGGCGTCACGGCGATGAGTTCCGACGCAAGCTGCTGCGGAAGGTCATCCACAAAATTGGAATGACAAAAGCAGTGCGCCGCAGTTGTCTGGTCAAGACTCCAACACTCCAGCACTCCTAGATCCTGTTTCCTACACACCCAAAACTCTTCGTCATCTCCTCCACCGTCACGGCCGTTTGCCGATGGCCGGATGCTGCTTACTGGCGGAAACAGCGGCATTATCCTTTGCGACACGGCGACCTGGCAGCCCGTTCACACCCTTGGCGGCCCCTCGGCTTTGACCATGACAACGAACTCTGGTCTGGCCTTTTGGAAATCGGACACTCTCGAACTATTGGCTTCGCAGGAACTGCCGCATCATTGGACTTCGACCGCGATTTCGCCCAAGGGCGGACAGCTGGCCGTCAACATTTCCAGTTTGGCATGACACTGGCCGGGTCGCTTTTTCTCCTGATGGAGCTGCGCTGGCGATTGGCTATTATTCCCCGCGGCGAATCCAAGTCTGGCGCGCGCCTTTGGCTGCGGGATCAACTGGTCCCAAGCAGGCAAGATCGCCGCTTTTCTGGACAAATCTCTCCAACTCTGTTGCCTCTGTTCCCTCCTGTTGCGCCCAACTGCTGTTTCCAGGCTAATTGCTAATCGATCGTCCAGCACCCAGCTAAAGTTGGCACGGCGGCGTTGCTGCGCCTGCATCGCGCTTGTATACGTGGCGGCGAGGCAGCGCCGCTCTATCTTATCTTAGGGTTTATCGGCAGAGCCTTCTGCTAAAGACTTGAAATGTTCGAAGGGCGAGGAAAGATAGCGCCATGCTATCACCCTGGATTTGTTGTTCGTCCCCGCATTCGCTCCGAGTGACGCGCTGGCTCGCGATTGTCACGCTAATCACTTTATCGTTGAGCAGTCAGGCCGCAACGCTGCGGAAAGCTGTTGCGTCACGCGTCAACGCCGAATATGCCAGTCTGGAGACACTCTACAAACATCTGCACGCGCATCCCGAACTCTCGTATCACGAAGAGAACACCGCCGCCAAGATCAGCGACGAACTGAAACAAATCGGTTTCCAAGTGACAGGCAAAATCGGCGGCCATGGCATCGTCGGTGTCTTGAAGAATGGCGCCGGTCCGACTGTTCTGGTGCGCACGGATTTGGATGCGCTGCCAGTGAAGGAGGAAACCGGTTTGCCGTACGCCAGTCGCGTCCGGACCAAGGACGACAAAGGAAACGAGGTCAGCGTGATGCATGCGTGCGGGCACGACATGCACATGACGGTCTTTGCCGGCACAGCCCGCGTGCTCGCAGCCTTGAGGGACAAGTGGAACGGCACGTTGGTGATGATCGGTCAACCGGCAGAAGAACGCGTCGGCGGCGCGAAGGCAATGTTGGCGGATGGGCTGTTCACGCGCTTTCCGAAACCTGATTATTGCCTGGCGCTGCACGTCAATTCGCAGTTGCCGGCCGGCAGCGTCGGTTACACTGAAGGTTACATGCTCGCCAACGTCGATGGTCTGAATATCACCATCCGCGGAGTCAGCGGCCACGGCGCTTGGCCGCATACGACGAAAGATCCGATTGTGCTGGCGGCGCAAACGATTCTTGCGTTGCAGACCATTGTGAGCCGCGAGACGGCGCCCGGCGATCCTGCGGTGATCACCGTTGGTTCGATTCACGGCGGAACCAAGCACAACATTATTCCGGACGAAGTGACGTTGCAGTTGACGCTGCGGTCGTATTCCGACGAAGTGCGCGCCCACAACATCGAGGCGGTGAAACGCATCACCAAGGGCTTAGCCCAAGCCGCTGGATTGCCGGAGAACCGGATGCCGATCGTGACGCTCGAAAACGAGTCGAGCTCGGCGACCTACAACGATCCTGCCCTCGCGGCGCGCGTCGCGAATGTCTTTCGGTCGTGGTTCGGTGAAGAGAACACGATACGCGAGAAACCGGTGATGGGCGCGGAAGACTTTGGCCTTTATGGACGAACCGAACATAAGGTCCCAATCTGCATGTTCTGGCTTGGCACCGTGGACCCAAAGCGCGTTCAAGAAAGCAAGCGGACTGGGCAATCGTTGCCTTCGCTTCACTCCAGCACATTTCACCCGATTCCCGAACCGACGATCAAAACGGGTGTCACGGCGATGACGGCCGCCGCGTTGGAGCTTCTGGGAAAGAAGTAAATGAAAAAGCGCCCACCAGTCTGAAATTGCCCTTCGCTGCTGTTCGGATCGGTGATGATCTCACCTTCGTAGCCATTGGGCGGCGAACTGGCCGCTGATTTCGGACTGAGATTGAAGGACTGCTGCTGAATAAAATAACGGGATTGGTCGGCAAAGATCGAGAAGAAGGTGCGAACCACTAACTCAAAGCACACAACATTGGTACAGTCCGCAGTTGGTAGGGCGAACCTGCCGGTGAGCCTACAAACAGTAATCGCGAATTGCTTCGGTCGGCTCATCAGCAGGTTCGCCCTACCTAAAAACTGCTTTGTTCAATCGCCAAGGCGGAATGTAGCAATGTCGCAAGTCTCGATTTAATGGTGGTACTGTCGAAATACGGTCAAGGCTTACTTGCCTGCCTTCATATTCCGATTGCCCGCTTTTCCTTTGAGCGGCATGGAATTCAACGGTTTCGCATCGAGTTTCTTCTTCAAATCGTCGAACTCTTTCCGCAACTCGCGGTTTTTCTTTTGCAACTCGAGGATTTCATTTCGCAAGTCTTTCAGATCATCGGCCGGTTTTTTGGCGGCACGGACGGCGGCGATGGCGCGTTCTGCCGCCGAACGTTCCGGACTTTCTTTCGAGGCGCTCGCGAATGTCTCAAGAACCGGAATGGACTTCAAATCCTGAAGAACCCCGAGCGCGTTGATGGCCGCCAGTTGCACTTGTTTCCTTTTGTCATTCGTGAATGGCGTTAAGAATTGACGCACCGCGTCTTTGTTCTCTTCGTTCCGCGCCAGGTAAGCAACGGCATCGAGCGACCGGCGAATTCCCTGAGTCGAAAACGCTCGCGGCCGCTGGGTGAGTGCGTTAAGCAACGGCGCAACATAGCTCGGATCGTCCTGGCCACGCATCGCACGGATGGCGGCATCTGCCAATTCGTTCCGGTACGATTCAGAGTTCAGATACTTGAGCAGCGTTTCTCGCGCGTCCGAATGGCCATAGGCGCTCAGCGCGTGAAGAGCCAATATGAGGATTTCCGGATTCTTCTCCTGATTCAGAATTTGCCGCGCCGCTTGATACGTTTCATCGCGGTAAAAGCTAAGCAGTGCTTTGGTCACGTACTGGCGAACCCGCGCGTCTGAGTCTGATTGTTGTCGGGCATCGTTCAAAGCGGCCAACGCCTCGTCCGTATGAATGGCCCCGAGCGCTTTGGCGGCTTCAACTCGAACGCCGTAATAACGGTCGGTCTTCAACGCTTGCTTGAGCTTTTCGACCGAGGAGCGGTCCTTCTTCGAGGCTAATTGCTCGATCGCCAGGAGACGACCGATCATGTCGTCTTTGGCTCCAAGCTGGGCGTGCAACATCGCATCAGGCGCCGAGAACTTGACCTTGGCCAACAGCGCAAACTCTGGGTCCACCCGCACGATCTCCGGCGCTTCCTCCAACGCAAAATAAAAGTCTTCGGCTTTCTCTTTGACCGTTATTCGGCGATCAGCGACGCCCGATTTCGACTTGAAGCGAACCGTGAGAGGAAAATTGAAGAGCAGGACGGTTTCGCCGAGTTTCTGATTTTGCGCGATTGAAAGTTTGGCCATCTTCGCTTTCGCATCCCAGGCGTAACTGACGCCCAGTTCGGGATGGTGCGCATGATAAACCCATTGATCGAAGAACTGGTCGTAGGAGCGTCCGGACAATTCTTCAATCACCGAATTCAAATCTTCCGTCACGACCGTGTCATATTGATTCCGTTCTAAATAGGCCTTAATGCATCTGCGAAAGAGCGCGTCACCCAATTGCGAGCGGAGCATGTGCAGCACCCAGCTTCCTTTCGGATATGCCAGATAGCTGAACTGTTCGTTCGGGTCGTCGAATTTGCGATGGACGATTGGCTTGGTGTCATCGGTGCGATCTATGAATTCCCTTGCATCGAGGTACAGGCCGTAGAGCAATTCATCGCGGCCATGTTTGTGTCCGGCGTAGAGATGGGCGTAATAGGTGGCGAAACCCTCGTTGAGCCAAAGATGACTCCAATCTTTGCACGTGACGAGGTCGCCGAACCATTGATGGGCCAGTTCGTGAGCGACGAGTCCTTCACTGCTGCGCGTGTTCTCCGTGGCAGTCGTGAAGAGCGTGCTATCGGTTAACGTCGTAATGCTCGTGTTTTCCATCCCGCCGGCGACAAAGTCGTTCACGCAGACCTGATAATATTTGTTCCAGGGATACGGCACGCCGATTTCGTCCTCGAAATACGCCATCATATCCTTGGTGTCGCGAAAGGAATTGACCGCCTGATCGATTTGGGATGGCGGCGTGAAGAACGCCAACGGAATGTCCTTGTATTGGTCTCCGATCTTTTTGAAGTAACCCGCGACGAGCGAGATCAAATAGTTGACGTGCGGTTTCTCTTGCAACCACCGAAACGCCACGAGGCCCTTGGCCGATTCCGGTTGTTCCGGCATGAGACGTCCGTTGGATAGAACGATCATCCCTTCCGGAACTCGGCACGTAATTTCAGAAGTGAACTTCTCGTTGGGGAAATCGTAACAGGGATACCAATGCCGCGCCTCGATGGCTTCTCCTTGGGTAAACAAATGCGTTTCTCCTTCTTTGTAGCCCATCTCGGGTGTCCGGAAGTACAGCCCTTGTTTGGGCTCGGCTGAATAACTGATCGTCACGCTTACCTCGTTATCGGCCGGAATCGGATTCTCGAAAGTGACGATCACATGCTTGTCGGTCACTTGAAAGCTTTGAACCCTTTGGGTCGCTTCTACGGAGGACACGGCCAAATCGACGGCATCAAGACGCAGCTCTTCGAGCGGTCGCGCTATCGGCTGGAATCGGATGATCGTCTTGCCTGACACGGTGCGCTGCTTGAAATCGGGCGTTACGTCGATCGCGAGATGCAGGACATCGACTTCACGATCGGGCGCGTACTTGCGGTGCGCCGACGAATCGATGGGCGCGAGAAACGAAAAGGATTTAGCACAGTGAACTTCCGAAAGCTCATTTCCTCTGGAAGGAATCAGCGCCAAAACGGCGACGCTGCAGGCCAACAAACGAACTGTGGTCAGAATCATGCGCTGTATCTACACCAGCTCGCAAAGCACAGCACGGAGAAAATCTTCGCGCCGAACACTTCGACCCATTGAACTCAAAACAGATTTACTGGATCGATATCGACGGTTAGCAGGATGTCTTCTGGGAGTTTAACGCCATCTGGAATATTGGCCAGGTGCTGACTGAGTTTGGCCATCTGACGCGTCCGCAGCATGATTTGATAACGGTAATAGGTCTCAGCGCGAAGCAACGGCGACGGCGCGGGACCGGCAATGATCAAATCCTTCCAATCGGCCAATTCCTTTTCCAGTTCACGCTTCAGATGTTCGATCGAAAGCTTGACCTTGTCTTCGTTTCGCCCGCGCACCGTCAACATCGCGGCCCGGCTCACGGGCGGATATTTGAGTTGCTCACGAAATTCCAACTCCTGCTCGTAAAATCCCGCGAAGTCATGACGACGAGCGAACTGGATGGCCGAATGAAACGGAGTGAACGATTGCACGATAACCTCGCCTTCGACATCGCCGCGTCCCGCCCGTCCTGAAACCTGAGTCAACAACTGAAACGTCCGCTCTCCCGAACGAAAATCAGGCAGGTGCAAGCTCAGATCAGCGTAGATAATTCCAACCAAGGTCACGTTCGGAAAATGCAGCCCTTTGGCGATCATCTGAGTGCCAACGAGCACATCGATCTTCCCGACGCGGAAATCGCCGAGGATGCGCGGCAAATCGTCTTTCCGTTTGAGCGCGTCGGAATCCATGCGTTCGACACGCGCTTGAGGAAACAACTTGAAGAGCGTTTCCTCAACCCGCTCTGTGCCCAAACCGGCGTGACGGATTGCTGGATTGCGGCAGGTGGGTTCCGGGCAAACAGCGGGCGCGTTATCGCTGTGCCCGCAAATATGGCAGCAAAGCTTTTCGATCCGTCGATGGTAGGTCAACGCGATGCTGCAATTCGGACATCCGGCGACATATCCGCATTTCGGACATTGCAAGGAGGACGCGTACCCTCGGCGATTCAGAAAGAGCATCACTTGCTCCTTCTTTTCGAGGCGGCTTGTAATCGCATTTCTCAGAACCTCGGAGAAAATCGGAATGCCTTTCCCTTTGCGAGCTTCATTCCGCATATCGACCACGCGGATTAATGGCAGGTTCTTGTCGTCCGCGCGCGACAGCATTTGCAAAAGCCCGTACTTGCCCTTCTGCGCATTGTAAAAACTTTCCAACGATGGCGTGGCCGATCCGAGCACCACCACCGCGCCTTCGATTTGACCACGCATCACCGCCACATCTCTTGCATGATAGCGCGGGGCTTCCTCCTGCTTGTAAGAATGCTCGTGTTCCTCGTCCACGATGATCAACCCGACCGGATCGACCGGCGCGAAGACCGCCGAACGCGCCCCAATGACAATGCGGGCGCGGCCTTGGCGAATTTTGTGCCATTCATCGTGCCGTTCGCCGGCCGACAAGTGACTGTGCAAAACGGCCACCAAAGTTTTTTGCGGGCCGCTGGTAAACCGCGCTTTGAAACGCTCGACCGTTTGAGGCGTTAGGGAAATCTCGGGGACCAAAACGATAGCTCCTTTGCCCTGCTCTAAAGCGTAAGCAATCGCCTGCAAATAGACTTCGGTTTTGCCGCTGCCGGTAACGCCGTGCAACAGGAACGATGCTGGCTTTTCACCGGGCGAATCCATGGCCTTGATAATCTGCTCGACCGCAACCTTCTGATCCGGATTCAAGGCGAGCGCTTGCGTGGGCAAGATGACTTCGTTCGCGTAAGGATCACGCTCCGCGATTTGGGCGGCAATCGTTAGAAGGCCGGCATCTTCCAAACGGCGCACAGTGCCTGAGGTCGTGTCGGCGAGTTGGAGCAACTCTTGCAGAGGCATTTCTTTGCGTGCGGTGATGATGTCGAGGACCTGTTGCTGGCGCTTTGTCACCTTCGGCATCGTCGCTTGCCACGGAACCACCCGCACGAACAACCGTTCTTTCCAGCCTTTTTGTTCTTTGCGCACGGCATCTGGGAGCACGCTTTTCAAGGCGATCTCGAGCGGGCAGCAGTAATAGTCCGCCATCCATCGGGCGAGTTGCAGCACATTCAGGGTGAGCAAGGCTTGCCGGCCAATTACCTTCAGAATGGGACGTAGATTAGTATGGGGAGACTCCTCGGCCAGCGCGGTCACCGAACCTAGGACTTTGCGGGTGGCGAACGGGACTTTGACGCGCGTACCGACCTTAACCTCCTCCTCAAACTCCGGCGGAATCAGGTAGTCAAACTCCTTTCGCAACGTCAAATCCAATGTAACACGAGCGATCATCCCTAAGAATCGAGGGTGACTGGCCCAGTGTCTAGGGGAAATTTGGCTTGGTCAAGCGCTCCATTTACTTCTCTCTACGGGTATTCGCGCGTGACAGTTTACCGGCTGCTTTCCATTCCAGCAGCAATTCACGGAAGCGCTGCACGGGGGGAGAGTCATCATCTTCCTGCCAGACGAAAACGAGTGGCACACGTTGGACCGGCTTCAACAAGATGAAGCTCAACGCCGGGGCGGGTGTGACGACGCTTTCTGTCACAACGCCAACCCCCGCGCCAGCTTCCACGTAACTCATCACCGTCCCAATAAGACTTGGGGTATGGGCCAGACGCGGTGTAACACCCGCCTGCCGGCATCCCGCAATGACAGCGTCGTGCAAACCGATGCCTTCGCGACGGGCCAACACGATGAGCGGTTGTCCAGCCAGCACTGACCATGGCACGGAAGGGCGTTTGGCGAGCGGGTGATTCGTGGGCACGACAACGCCCAGCCTTTCTTCATGAATCGAGAGGGTGCGCAAGCCGAGTTCCTCGTGCACCAGCACTGGGCGCGTCAAGGCGGCGGACAAGCGGCCTTTGGCCACCATCTCCCACACGCGTTCCGGCGTGCGTTCTTCAAGGTGTATGGAGACGAGCGGATAACGCTGGCGATAATCCTGGAGCAAGCGGCCGAGAAACGGCTGCGTCGGCGGACCGATATAACCGAGACGAAGTTCTCCTTCTTCTCCGGCAGCCGTCCGGCGCACGCGGTGTGTCAATTCTTCCACTTGCTGCAGAAGCATCGCCGCTTCTCGCAAAAGGATCGCTCCGGCCGGAGTGAGCCGAACAAGATGACGAGTCCGCTCGAGCACATCGGCGCCCAGCAACAGTTCCAATTGCTTGATCGCCCGGCTCAATGCAGGTTGCGCAATGTGCAAACGTTTCGCCGCCCGCGAGAAGCTCAACTCTTCCGCAACAGCTTGAAAATACCGAAGATGGCGCAGTTCCATATGTTTCGTAACGCGGACTTTCAGTCTGCCGTATCGCCGATTTGTAATCGGCATTCCTTCCGCACCTCCCAGGACGCTCGAACTTGCGGGCGGTCCGCAGAATACAATTCTGCGATACGGCAGACAGAAAGTCTGCGTTACGGCTTGGTGATGCTATCACGGCATCACCCTGATAGCGAAGCGCTATTTCCATTTCTAACCACGATGAGTACAATCCAACTGTACTTGACACGAAAATTGCAGTAGGAAACGCAAATTACGCCCAAAGGCATCATGACGAACAACACGAAATTGATTACGGTGGCCGCCTTGGGCGGTTTGCTGTCAAGCGGTTGCAACAAAGGCCCCGAAACAAGGCAAGAGACGAACAAAATCCGCATTGGCTATGTCGGTATCACTTGTGAAGCGCCGATCTACACGGCGGTTGAAAAAGGATTCTTCAAAGAAGAGGGACTCGAAGTCTCGATGGTGAAGTGCGATTGGAAGAATTACAAAGACGTCCTGGCGCTGGGCGGATACGACATTACCCATCACCTTGTCATGTACTTTCTCAAACCCATCGAACAAGGATTGGATGTGAAGTTCACGGGTGGCATTCATCGCGGATGTCTGCGCGTGCAAGCTCCCATAAACAGCTCTATTCGATCGGTCAAAGATCTGAGGGGCAAACGCATTGGCGTTCCAGGAATGGGGACTCCTCCATTTATCTTCGCCAACCGTGTGCTTGGCGCCAACGGCATTGACGCCAGCAAGGAAATCACCTGGCTTGTGTATCCGACCGGCGAATTGGGCCTCGCCTTGGACAAGGGCGAAGTCGATGCCATCGCCGATTCCGAGCCCATCGGCAGCATGCTCGTCGCTCAAGGGAAAGTGCGGAACATCGCAGACCAGGCCGCTGATCTTCCGTACAGCAACGAATACTGCTGTGCCGTGATCGTGAATGGCAGATTTTTGGCTCGCAATCCGAAAGCTTCGGCTGCCGCGACGCGTGCCTTGCTCAAGGCGGCCAAGTGGGTCGAAACCAACCCAGTCGCAGCCGCCAAACTTTCGGTTGAGGGCAAGTACCTCGCCTCAACCGTCGATCAGAATACGTTCGCGATTTCGCACTTGCGCTACGTGCCGAGTGTTTCGGGAGCCGAAGCTGCGGTCAAATCTGCTGCCGCCGAGATGAAAATTGCTGGCATGCTCGCGCCTTCAACCGATGTAGCTGGTTTGGCCACGCGCGCATTTGTGCATCTTGCAGGCGTCTCCGATGAATGGCTTGACTCCCTCCAAGTTGAAAAAGTTGCCGGCGCCCAAGTCACGCAAGATTGGATCAACCTGCAATATGCAAAGTTTGACCCATCCGATCCATTCTGTACTCTTTGCGTGATTCCAGTGATGTAATGAACGTTTCTTCGGTGCAAGTCAAAGAGCCGGTCCAGGTTGCAAAAGCAGTCGAAACGCCCAATGGGCTGGCGAGCTCCTCCCTGGCAGCCGGCTCGAAGATGCGTGCCAGAACGTTCCTGGCCGTTCCGACAGCTACGTTGATCGCCTTCGTTGTTCATTTGTTTGTGTCGCAGGATGAACCAGCGGTCGACACCCGCTCGTATTCGGTATTCTTGGCAGGGATGTTTGGCCTCTCCGTAGCAGCGGCAGCAGTCCAACCACTTTGGTCAAGTCTGCGACGGTGGATGGCGCATATGTGTCCGATTATCGCGGCAACCGTGCTGCTCCTTTGCCTTTGGGAAGTTATTACATCTGGGCTTCGCTTGCTGCCGATGCCGTACTTTCCGAGTCCGGCCGGAGTGCTGCAAAGCCTGTTGAATGACCGGAAGCTCCTATTCGACAGCACGTGGCATTCGTTGTTGCTCCTTCTTTCAGGATATGTGTTGGGGGTGAGTATTGCGTTGGTCACGGGCATTTGCATCGGATGGTTTCCTCTAGCGCGTTACTGGGGCATGCCTCTGTTGAAAGCGCTCGGTCCAATCCCCGCGACAGCGTGGGTTCCGCTCGCAATGGTTCTTTCCCCGTCGGGAATATTTTCGGCCGTGGGATTGGTCGCCCTCGCAGTCTGGTTTCCGGTCACGATGCTCACCATCTCGGGCATCGCAAACACACGAGCGTCTTACCTCGATGTGGCCCGCACGCTCGGCGCCGGGCCGAAGCATCTCATTTTTCGGGTCGCGATTCCGGCGGCAATGCCGAGCATTTTCATCGGGCTATTCATGGGATTAGGCACATCGTTTCTCACGCTCATTGTGGCAGAAACTGTGGGGGTGAAATCCGGGCTGGGCTGGTACGTCAGTTGGGCGCAAGGCTGGGCTGAATACGGCAAGGTCTATGCGGCGCTCGTGATCATGGCAGCATTTTTTTCGACGATCATGACTGTGCTGTTCAAAGTGCGCGACCGCGTGCTCGTATGGCAGAAAGGGGTCATCAAGTGGTAGCTACCACGGCCACCAACGCGCTTAATGAAGGTTCCTCGCTTCGCATCGTCGAGGTGAGCAAGCATTTTCCAGCTGCGGACGCATCGTCCGAGCGGACGCATGCGCTGGACAACATTTCGCTTTCTGTCGCTGCTGGCGAACTCGTTTCTGTGGTCGGCCCGAGCGGTTGCGGCAAATCGACTCTGCTGCGGCTGATTGCCGGCCTGGATCACTGCGACTCGGGCACGCTGACAGTCGGAGCGGATGCGATTCACGAGCCAAGCGCGGAACGTGGGTTGGTCTTTCAAGATCCCAATCTCTTTCCTTGGCTCACGGTTCGGCGCAATATCGAATCAGGCCTAGTCGCACGCGGCGTGCTTCACGAGAAACGACATGAAGTCGATGAATTCATCCGGCTGGTCGGCCTTGAGACGTTCGCCAAAGCTTATCCGCATCATCTTTCCGGCGGAATGGCGCAACGCGTCGCACTCGCACGCGCACTGATCAATCATCCGAAAGTTCTTCTTCTCGATGAACCTCTCGGAGCGCTCGACGCTTTTACGCGGATGCGGATGCAGGACGAAGTTTTGCGCCTTTGGGAAGCGCGCGGCGCCACGATTCTTCTCGTCACGCACGACATCGACGAAGCGATCTACATGAGCAATCGCATCGTGATCATGACTCCGCGTCCCGGGCGCGTGGAGCGCATCATCCCTGTGAGTTTGGAGCGCCCGCGCCAGCGCAACTCAGCGGAGTTCCTTCGCCTTCGTGGCGACATTCTTGAATTCCTTCACTTCACTCGAGGCGCTGGTTAAACCAGAAGACGAAGCTCGGAATTCCAACCGCTTTTGGCGATGCTCTAACGGAGAGCAAAAGCATGAGCGACGATTCGATCTTACGTTACACGGACTTGGCTGCCGTCACACCGAGGGGGCTTCGCGCATTCGGATCGAACGACGATTCGACTTCAGCGAGCCAAACCAACTCTGGCGGCATTTTTTCGGCTGCAAAAATCTCCTTCAAGCGCGGCACGTGGGTCTGAGCAAGGGGGGGGCAGCAGACGCTTCTCCAGCTTTTTGGTCCAAAGAGTACGCTGCAGTTGCGGGGGCGGATTCGGCAACGGCGCGGGCGTGGCAGGTTTCGGCGTTGTTGGCTTCATTTCGCGACGCAGTTCGTCGGCAGCTTCGAAGTAGTCAATGTGTGTTTGCAACCACGCGGCGTAAGGGCGCGTCTCTTCGAACGTTTCGAGCAAAGGGAGCAATCGTGACGCCGTGTCTTTGAGCGAACTCAAGTCATAAACGGATGCGCCTTCGAGCCGTTGCCGCAACTCAGTGAAAAACCCGCGCACCCGATCTTGATCCACCTGTTCCAACGCTTCGAGAACGCTCTCATCGATGTTTTCCCGGGCCCACTCCTCGATGGATTGAATCAAGTCCTCAGAAATGACGAGTTGCTCTTGCGCCCTGCTATTGCACGGCCATAACAGAACCAAAGCGATGGGTAATGCGAAAAGCCTCCTCACACGCAAGCGCCTTTCAGTGAGAAAACCAGCCGGTTTAATCACGCTCCAATGTGAAAATCCGCGCCGGCGCCTTGCGCAGCAATTCAACATGCGTATCGACAAAGACAGCGTTGGCTCGGCCTTTGGGATTCTTGCGTCCGGCGACGCCGCGGTCCATCTCTGCGCTCCGTTCATTGCCGCCGCTATGCCGGTAGCAAACGTTGGCTGTGCCTGCGCCATCCGGGTAAAGGCAGGCGTCCCAACCATCGGTGTCGGCATAGAGCAATGTGCCGGGCACATCCAGCACATGCCTCGATCCAATATGCTTTTGTCCGTTGTTAATGTAGCCATTTTGCGCGTAAGCCAGAAATCCCCAGAAACCGCCTTCGCGCAGGCCGGCGCCCCGGCGTTCTTCAGGGCGCGCTTTTTGCAGGCTCGATGCGCAGATGAAAACGCCCTGTCCGGAAACGTTGGTTTGACGTCCGAGGTACGGCTGAAGCTGGCGGTACCATATCGGCGGCTGCGGCACGGTTTGCAACTCTGCAGGCGGCCAGCCGATCGGATAAACCAGATTATCTTCGTCGTACAGCATCGCCGCCATCGCCAGCTGCCGGAGGTTGCTTTGGCACTTGGCTGCTTTGCCTTTATCGCGAGCCCGTGCCAGCGCCGGCAAAAGCATGCTCGCCAAAATGGCGATGATCGCGACGACGACGAGTAATTCTATCAGGGTAAACCCACAGCGTTGCCTTCGAGAGACCGTCCACCAGCTCGATTGGAGAGTCAGAGCCTGTTTCATAGACAGAACGAATCGAGCACAACCAGGATTCGCTGGCAAGGAGCAAACGCCAGCGCTTTCAACTTCCGCCAACGCAGAGCGCGGTTCTGCTTGACTCCTGCCGGTGACACGTCTGGTGAGGTATTGCATCTGGCTGCAAACGATGAGCGCCTACACTTGTGGCCGAAACTCGCCGGCCGGAGTAAATTTCCCGACATCGACTTCGAATCCAGCTCCGAACGGCTGCGCATTCAGCGAGCGCACTTTGACGGTTCCATCTTCGATATCCAACGCTGGCCAACCGGAGCCCGTCAGCCGGTACAGGTCCGGATGCGCGCCGAGGACTTGAGCTTGGATTTCTTTCGAGAATATCGACAACCCTGGAAAATAATGATGGCCGTTGCGCTCGACGCTTTGAATGCCTAGCGCAGCCATGACCGTGAGATCTTGCAGAACGGAAACTGGGCCGATGGTACACAGATCTTCGCCGCTCATGATGTAAGTCGAACCGGGCCGAGCGCGTTCCATTTGCTTTAGGAGGCATCGATTGGCGATTCCTTTAAAGATGCCCTTGCAATTCTTGTGGCTAGTGCCTGCGTAACCGAGATTCAGCGCCATCGGCAGGCTCTCGAGAGTTCCATCAGATTCGTCAATGATGATCGACGGTCGCTCGGGCCACCCCGAGAAAAGCTCACGAGCCGCCGCCTGCAGTGCCTGGTCTCGATGCAATGGTTGTTCGACAAACAAAAGATGCTTCAGGAATTCCCGCAACGTCGCGCTTCCGATGACTGCTTGCCAGAACGAACGGAAATCGGTGAGCGATTTGAATTGTTCGTTGCCGTCCAAGCTAAATCGGTAATCGGGTTTGGCCTCGACTTCCAAAACTCGCGCAATCTGATCGAGCCGATCGAGGTCGTGGTCGAGGTGACCGGTCACCTTGATTTTGAAGTGGCGCAAATCATAAGCCTTGATGCATGCCGCTAACGACTGCGGAAGGCCATCGTTCAATTTGCTTCCTGCCGCGATGTGTTGGTCCACGAGAGGATCGACAAGCCCGACGGTGTGGCGCAGAATGACTTCGTCCAGCGGCTTTGCAGCCAGAAAGTCAGATGGTGCGCGATTCTGCAACGAGACGTGAATATCACCGAGACGCACGCCCAGACGGTTCGTTCGCAAGGCCTCAGCGAACGGCGTATTGTAAGCGCGGCAAGCAGCTTCAATCAGCGCGCGCTCGACCAACGAGGTTCCGAAATGCGTGAGGAGCGGCGCCAGTTTTTCCTGAGCGCCCCATGCGTCCTGCACTCTGTAGAGTTGTTGCCACACGTCGAAAGTGCTTGAACCACTCAAGCTTTTCGCAGCGTCGGCCGCGTGGCGAATCACGCGCATCATATCGAGAACTTCATCGATCACCGGTTTGTCCGGATCCTTCGTAAACCATTTTGGCGGGAGCAAGTCCGCCGCAATACCGATCGATGGCTTTCCTTCCACCTCAGCCCGCACGCGCACAAAGCCGTGTGGCACGCGTGTCATCGTAGCGATGCCATATTTGAACGGCATCCGCGTCTGGAGATTCGTCAGATGAAGATCGCAGTCCAGGACCTTGATTGAATGCTTTGCCATGCTGGACGAATCCTAGCCCTTGAATCCGAATTCAAAAGCGAAAACACGAGGCAAAGGTGTCAGATCCGCGATCTCGGATTCAGGCGTCGTCGGTCGTATTGACATTGCTGCGGACAAGAATGTGTGCGTCTTGATTGATGGGGGAGCCTCCATTCGCTTCGCGTACGCTTTCGGACCATTGAACCGCTATTGCAGTATGTAGTCCCGGCTTCAGCCGGGTTCAGCCGGTTCAATTGCAATGCGCAAATCTGTTTCACTATCAGCAATAATCAGCAACTGCGGCCGCCTAAAGGCGGGACTACATGCCAGGAAGTTCATAGAAAGATTCCATGCGGTTTGCGCACGCATTGGCACCGTGAATTTCGCAGGACAGTTCGTCTCGCCTGTCTATCCTGTTTTGGTGCACACAAATGCTGGACAGGCGGGACGCCTGTCCTACGACGCAGGAGCATTGCTTTCACTTGACCAAAGCGTCTGCGCGGGGTTTCACTTTGGGCCGTATGCTTGCCAAGCAAATTGAACAGATGGTGGAGGCGACTCCTGTCATCGACGTTCACACGCATTTGTACGATCGGGCTTTCGGCGATTTGTTGCTGTGGGGAATCGATGATCTGCTGACCTACCATTACCTGGTCGCGGAAGTGTTTCGTTACCTCGAAGTCCCGTCGAAGAAATTCTGGAGCCTCACCAAGGCCGAACAAGCGGACCTAATCTGGAAGACTTTGTTTATCGAGCATTCTCCCGTTTCCGAAGCTTGCCGAGGCGTGCTGACGACGCTGCAAGCGCACGGGCTCGACCCAAAGCAGCGCGACCTAGCCAGTATTCGGAAATGGTTCGCGAATTGGAAAGTGGACGATTACATCACTCGATGCATGGAGTTGGGACGCGTTAAGACCATCTGCATGACGAATTCGCCATTCGACGATTTGGAACGGCCCGTCTGGGAGCGCGGTTTTCAACGAGACGATCGTTTTGCAGCGGCGTTGCGAATCGACCCCCTTTTGCTGGATTGGGCAAATACCGCGCCGCGTTTGAAGGAATGGAGATACGCGGTCTCTTCTGACTTGTCCGCAGCCACGGTCTCAGCAGTTCGGACATTTCTGGCTGATTGGACGAAACGAATTAAGGCCAATTACTTGATGGTTTCTTTGCCAGCCTCGTTCACCTTTCCCGATGGTTCCGTCACAGGACAATTGATCGAAAAGGCGGTCTTGCCGCATTGCCAGGAATTTGGGCTTCCATTTGCGCTTATGATCGGTGTCAAGCGCGCGCTTAATCCGGAATTGCGACTCGCTGGCGATGGCAGCGGTCTCAGTGATCTGCAAGCACTCAGCAACCTTTGCGCGCAATTCCCGGAAAACAAATTCCTGGCCACAGTGCTGGCGCGCGAGAATCAACATGAACTCTGTGTGCTGGCGCGAAAGTTCCGCAACCTTCATATCTTTGGCTGCTGGTGGTTCACAAATATTCCTTACGTGGTCGAAGAAATGACGCGAATGCGCGTTGAACTGCTCGGCTTGAGTTTCACGCCGCAGCATTCGGACGCGCGCGTCCTCGATCAGATCGTCTACAAATGGCCACACTCGCGAAGGGTCGTCAGCAAGGTGCTGGTCGAGAAATATTCGGATCTCGCACGCACGGGTTGGGAACCGACTCAGAGCGAGATCGAACGCGATGTGAAGGAGCTTCTGGGCGGAGGCTTCGAACGCTTCTGCCAAAAGTAAGTGAGGATAGCCACCCGCGTGCAGCGACACCAGGTTGCATCAAAAGGAACGCTTCAATCGAACCATTCGTCGCTTGGATCGAAAGCGGGAATCGCCACATTGATAATCTTCATTTTGCCGACGGCGCGGTGACGGCATCCGGGCTTGATCATGATCGAAGTCATTGGTTTGACTGGGAATCGCTTGTCGTCCAGCTCAATTTCCCCTTCGCCTTCCAGGACAACGTATATCTCGGTCAGCTTCTTGTGATAATGTGTTTGGGCGTCTTCCTGAATGTCCACTTGGTGAACGGTCGCCAATGCGTTGTCCGGCCCCGCAAAAGCTCGTCGAGTAAATCCGCATGGGCAGCGAAGCGGATCGATCTGATCCAATTGAGCGATCATGTAATTCGGCATGGCGCCAGCATAGCGTCACAAATGGAAAAGGCGATCTTCGAATCGCTTTTTCTTGAAGTTCACTCGGGCGGGAGCCTATTCTCCGGCGATACCCAAAATCGCATTCCCATGAACCGAAACGCGTTTTCTTTCCGGCTGGCATCTCCTCTTTGCCTCCTGCGAATGGTCCGCCAAACAGCCTTCTCGCTAATCGGGCTGGCTGCCATGCAAATGCTCCTGCTCGCAGGGATTGTTCGGGCTGCGGAAATTCCAAACCAAAGGCCTTATGGCTTGAACCAACGTGTGCCGTGGACCTCCTCGCGAGTTAAAGGCACCCCCGAACCTCCGGCTCCATATCGCACCGAGTTGGCTTTCGCGAAATTGAAGTTCACCGAGCCGCTCATCATGGCGACAGCGCCCGGATCGGATCGCTTGTTCGTCGCGGAACGCTTCGGGAAAATCTATTCGTTCGCTAACGATGCCGCTGCTGAGAAAACATATCTGCTCATCGATATTGGCCGCGGCGAAGTGTACGGGCTGGCCTTTCACCCGAAGTTCCAAGAGAACGGTTTCTTTTATGTCACCTACGTCGAGGATGCCAAGAGACTGAAAGAAGGCGAGAATGGCAGCCGGCTCTCTCGATTTCAGATGAAGCAGGATGGCTCGGCAGATTTGAGCAGCGAGAAGATCATTTTGATCTGGCCGCACGGCGGACATAACGGCGGATGCATCGTGTTCGGTCCGGACAACTATCTTTACCTGGCCACGGGCGACGGCAGCGGCATCGCCGACGAATTGGAGACTGGCCAGAAACTTGACGACCTCTTGGGAGCCATTCTACGCATTGATGTCGATCACGCGGATGAAGGCTTGGCCTACGGAATCCCCAAGGACAATCCGTTCGTGAATGTCAAAGGGGCGCGGCCGGAGATTTGGGCGTACGGTCTGCGGCAGCCATGGAAAATCACCTTCGACCGCGGCTCTGGTGACTTATGGACCGGCAACGTCGGGCAAGATCTCTGGGAACAAGTTTACAAAATCGAGCGCGGCGGCAATTACGGCTGGAGCGTCACCGAAGGCAGCCATCCATTTCGTCCGGAGCGACCCAAGGGCCCAAGCCCGATTCTTCTGCCGATTGTCGAGCATGATCACACGGCCTTTCGCTCGATCACGGGCGGCTACGTTTATCGCGGGTCGCGCCTCAAGGAATTGATCGGCTCCTTCATTTATGGCGATTACGATACGGGAAAGATTTGGGCGTTGCGGTACTCGGAAAACAAGGTCGCCGACCACCGTGAACTCTTTGATTCGCCGTTGCGCTTAGTGGGTTTTGGCGAAGACAAGGCGGGCGAACTTTATCTCATCGATCATATGGGGGGCGGAATTCATCGGCTAGTGGCCAATGAAGCAGCGGCCCGACCGTCCGAATTCCCGCGCAAGTTGAGCGAAAGTGGCCTCTTCGCCTCTGTCCAAAATCACACCCCCGCCCCAGGCGTAATTCCATTTTCGGTGATCGCTCCGATGTGGTCCGACGGCGCTCAGAAGGAACGCTTCCTGGCGTTGCCCGGAGAATCCAAAATCGAGTTCGACGGCATTACCTATCCACAGCCGTCGCCAGGCGCTCCGCATGGATGGAAGTTTCCGGATGGAACAGTGCTCGCGGAAACAATCTCCCTGGAAATGGAGAAAGGGAACCCCGCGAGCCGCCGCCGCGTCGAAACACGCATCTTGCATCACGAGCGCGTGGGCGGAAGCGAAAATGTCGGTGATCAAATCTGGCACGGATATTCTTACGTATGGAATGATGAGCAAACGGAAGCCACGCTCCTGGAGAATCCCCAAGGGGTAGACCGCACGTTTGCGATTCGCGATGCCGACGCCCCAGGCGGACAACGGCAGCAAACATGGCACGTTCCCGGCCGGACCGAATGCATCGTTTGTCACAACATGGCCGCCAAGTATGCGCTCGGAGTTAATACGCTCCAAATGAATCGAGATCACAAGTACAGCGGAGTCACCGATAACCAGTTGCGCACGTTGGAACACATTGGCGCTTTCGAAAAACCTTTGCCCGCGCGCCCTGAGGAATTGCCGCGGCTCGTCAACTACGCCGACCGCACGCAATCATTAAGCGAGCGCGCCCGTTCCTACCTGCACGCGAACTGCGCTCATTGCCACCGCAAATGGGGCGGCGGCAATGCCGACTTTAAACTGCTTTATGGCATTGGAGTGGGCGAAATGGGGATCGTGAACACGCGTGCCAATCATGGCGATTTCTATATCTCTCATGCCAGTCTGGTAAGTCCCGGAGATGCGTATCGGTCAGTTCTATTCTATCGCATGTCCAAACTCGGCAGTGGACGCATGCCGCGGCTCGGTTCGACCCTCGTGGATGAAGTCGGCGTTCAACTGATTCATGACTGGATCGAACAATTGCCCTCCGTTGCCGAAGCAGAGGAAGCCTTACGGACGTTGCGCACTCAAACCGGCGGCACCAACGAAGCCCATGCCATTGACCAACTGCTGGCTTCGACGAGCGGTGCGCTGCGCGCTTTGCGGGCACTTGAGGACGGTTCGCTGCGTGGCGCGGCCCGTAAGAAGATCATCGAACGCGCGGCCACGAATGAACTGGCCCATGTGCGCGATTTGTTCGAGCGGTTTGTTCCGGAGGAGCAGCGCATCCGCCGGCTCGGAAGCGTCATTCAACC
>Ga0194112_10003016_pt1 | contig 23727 bp, 23 predicted proteins | sample TA2MahC400mmetaG_FD_146191 | JGI IMG/M metagenome (GOLD analysis project Ga0194112, IMG submission 146191) | Freshwater microbial communities from Lake Tanganyika, Tanzania - TA2015016 Mahale Deep Cast 400m | ecosystem: Environmental > Aquatic > Freshwater > Lake | place: Tanzania: Lake... | reverse complement strand
TTGAAGTAATAATCGACACGGAAAAAGCCGAAGCAAAGATGATGGAAATAGTACGGGTTATGATTTCTTTGGGGATGGTTCGATTAAAGAGACTCACTTCCTCATTCCCTTTCATGCGGTTCCAGATCATTAAGAAGAGAAGGGCCGCACTCGTCGTTTTAACCCCTCCTCCGGTTGAACCAGGGGAGGCTCCGATGAACATGAGGACGATAAGTAGCAAAATCGTGGCATTGGTCAGAAGTCCAATATCTACCGTATTGAATCCACAGGTCCGAGGCGTTACAGATTGGAAAAAAGAGGCTAAAATTTTATTTTGGAAAGGGACCTCTTTAATAATATGACTCCGTTCAAAGAGATAAAATAAAATAGCCCCAGAAAGGATGAGAATAAACGTGGCAATAAGAACGATCCTGCTATGGATGGAAAGTTTTTTCTGAATCCCTTTCAGTTTGGAAAAGACTTCGTATTGGACAATGAAACCAATCCCCCCAATAACCAGCAATCCCATGATGGTTAAATTGATGATCAGATCTCCTTGATAAGCTATTAGACTGTCTGAAAAGAGAGAATACCCACAATTATTAAATGCAGAAATAGCATGATAGACGGCCTGGTAAAGGGCTCTCCCTATCGAAAAATTTTGGGCAAAGCGGATGAAGAGGAACAAAGTACCAAGGGATTCAAAAAAGAAAGTGAACCAGAGCACCGATTTCAGAATGGCGAAGAAATTTCTCGTCGGGGTATGGAGAAATGTCGATTGAACAATTTCCCTGCCTTTAAAAGAAATCCCTCGGCCCATCAAAACAAAAAATAATGTGGAAAAGGTGATGATACCGAGTCCTCCAATCTGAAAGAGGAAGATGGTAAGTACCTGCCCTAAAATGGAAAGATCTTTACCGATATCAATGACAACCAGTCCTGTGACGCACACAGCAGATGTGGCAGTGAAGAGGGCATCTACAAATCGGAGAGTCCCCTTTGTGGTTGAAAATGAAAAACTAAGGAGAATGGCCCCTGTGATGATAACTCCTGCAAAACTTAGGATAAAAATTCTTGGAGGGGTGAGATGCCTCGAAAAGAAGTTCTTAATCCTAACACCAATCTTCATCTTCGATACTTCGGATGTTCTATATTAATAAATACAATATCAGATAAAGTGAAAAAAACAAAAGAATCAGGAGCAAAGAGGCGCCTAAGGTTAATTTTGGAAGCTCCCCAGGGTATCTCCTTCTCTCCTCCTCTAAACTTTGCCGATATTCCTTCACCCCTTCTGGATTTGCGACAAGTTTCTTTAATTTTAACTCGAATTCCTTTTTCTTTATATTTAACGCCTCTGTAGGGTTCCTGCTGAACCAGACCAAAAAACCTGCCAACCTCATTACTTTCATGTCAATGAACCGGGAGAAAGTCATCAGCGGTTTTTCGCAGAACCATATCACCCTCTTTCCTGCCATTCGATAGAACCAATCGGTATCAAGCGTTATTGTGGGCTTGACATGAAGTGTTCTTCTTAACAACCAGAATCCTACAAATGTGAAGAGAAGAAGCTGACAAACGGCGACCACATGACCAGATGTATAAGGTTCGTAATGAACGGGATAAGGAAGAAGGTTATATAGTACTTTTGGACACACACCGAGAAGGAAGCATAAAAAAGCCGTGATACTCATTGCGATGAGCATATTTTTAGGCGGCTCCTTTGCTTCGCATACTGGTTTCTCATTCGAAAACCAGGTACCCCAAGGGAGTTTAAGGCCTACGGAGAGGAAAGTCCCTATTGATGCACCTTCGAGCATCAACCATATAACTGGCAGATGCCATATTGCAGAAGCATGGACGACCATCGTTTTGCTAACGAATCCATTGAACAAAGGAAATCCTGCAATTGAATATGCACCTACCATATAAAGATGGAAAGTAATTGGCATGCATTTATATAATCCCCCTAACTCGGTCAGTTTACTCCTTCCCGTTACCTCAAGAACAGCTCCTGCTCCCATGAAAAGTAGCGCCTTGTAAAGAATGTGACAGAAAGCATGAGCTATTGCACCATTAATTCCCATTTCACCAGCCGCCGTTCCTAACTTTCCCAATCCAACCCCACATACCATATAGCCCACTTGTGAGATGATATGGTAAGCTAAAATTCTTCGGATATCGTTTTCAATTGCTGCGAAAATGACCCCATACACCGTCATGATTGCCCCAGCCCAGATGAGGAGTTCCAAACCTGGAAAACCCCTGATCAACACATATATTGCACTCTTTGTTGTAAATGCAGTTAAAAACACTGCTCCCGTAACGGATGCTTCGGGATAGGAATCCGATAACCATGCATGCAAAGGGGGGACCGCAGCATTGATGAGAAATGCGAGAAGGATCAAGTAAGAAGCAATATCCTCCCAATTCGACCCCCATCCCCAACGAAGAGTTTCAAATACGATCGAACCGGTCATTTGCAGATGTATAAGAATCCCTCCTAATAAACAGATACCGCCGAAAAAGTGAACCAGGATGTATCGGAACCCCGCCGCATATGCTCCTTTTGTCCTTCTGTACCAGATGAGGAATAGGGAGGACCACGCCATCACCTCCCAGAAGAAGAACAGTGTGAAGAGATCCCCTGCAAAAACAACCCCCAAGGTGCTGCCCACATAGAGGTAAGCAGCGACATGCTGTCCATCCTCCCTGATGTGTATTGCGTAAAGCGCCATACAAAATGATGAAATCACAAAAACATAAGCGAAGACCATACTCAACTTATCGATCCGACCAAGAATAAGATCGTATCCAAAGAAAGGGAAAAACCACGCTTTACCTTCCGACGAAAAAACGCCGTTTGACATGAGCAGAAGGTTGATAAACGCCATGGTGGGGAGTAAGAGGAGATATGTCTTTTTCAGCCTTCCCCTTAATACGGGTATCAGAAGGGCTCCAACGATATAGATGAGTCCGGGATGGAACCACTCAATCATTTACACTCACTCCGAATTCATTCGTGCTTCTCATAATAATCTTCCTCCTTCTGTAGCCAGTAATGCCCCAGTGCCTTTGAACCAATGATAATCACAATACAACCTATAAAGCCGTACATAGCATTGAAAATCGGTAATGCCTCCCAAATAAAGTGGACAGAAGGACGAAGATATAAATGAACAAAAACGCCTATTGCGACACTCAAAAAAAGGCAACCCAAAAGTATCCAAAATAAATGTTTCGTTGTTATTTTCATACTTATCTACCCCGTTGTTGCAAAAACATCAGGTCTAACACCTGTCTAATTTCAATGAATCACCATATTTTAAAGCAACTCCGGGATCTATCCTCCTCCTAAGTTGCTAATCGCCACTCCAACTATATAAAATATCACATCGGTGACAGGATTTGGGAAACAAAAAATGATAGAGATGATGGCAGCGATGCTTAATGGTATGATCATGGACATTGGTGCTTCCTCGATCTTCTTTCCTTTTGTCAAATTTGATTCTGTCCCTTCGGATTTGCCAAAAAACGTCGTATATATGATCGGGAAGAAATAAACGATATCCAGCAAGGAACTGACCAGTATCACTCCTAAGAAAATAAGATTGCCAGCTTGCAGTGTCCCTAAACCGATGAACCACTTGCTGATAAATCCAGCGACTGGTGGCGCTCCACACATTCCAAGGGCCCCAACGGTAAATGCTATCATAGTTATTGGCATGGCTCGCCCTATGCCCGCCATCTCACTGATGTTTTCCTTTCCTGATGCAACCAGAATTGAACCGGCGCAGAGAAAGAGGGTGATCTTCATAAATCCATGGAAAGGAATATGGAGCATGGCCCCTGTGATGCCCATAGGACTCAATAACGCAACGCCGAAAATGATATAAGAGAGCTGGCTTATAGTCGAATAAGCCAGTCTTCTTTTCAGGTTGTCCTGTGCGATCGCAAATAGCGAAGCAAAAATCATCGTAAAAGCAGCAAAGGAAGCGAGCATGACGCCCAACCCGATTTCATGCATCAAATCTATTCCATATATATAACCAACCGTCCTTACAATCCCAAAAACACCAGCCTTCACTACTGCCACCGCATGCAGTAGGGCACTGACCGGAGTTGGCGCCACCATGGCCGTTGGTAGCCATGAGTGAAAAGGCATGTAGGCCGCTTTCATGAATCCGAGTATGAAAAAGATAAACAATATGATTAGTACTGAATGAGATGAAGAAACCAACGTTAAGATGCCCCCATTATCAAAATCGGTCGTCCCCGCAACAGAGTATGTTATGACCACTGCACCCAGGAAGAAACTGCCTGAAGGCAGCAAATAAGCAAGATATTTTCGACCTGCGAAAAGTGCTTCGGATGTCTGCTTATGAGCAACCAATGGATAAGTGGAGACGGTTAATATCTCATAAAATATATACATCGTCACCAAATTTCCGGAGAGGGCAACGCCTACTCCACCGAAAATGGCGAGTGCGAAACAAAAGTAGTAGCGAGTTTGCTCATGCTCCTTTAATGCCCGCATATATCCTATTGAATAAATGGAAACTAATATCCAAAGGGAAGAAGAAGTAATAGCGAACAGAAGACCAAAGGCATCAACTTTAAATCCAAAACCTATCCCAGGAAACATCGTAAAGAAATAAGATTCTATCATCTCCCCTTTCAGAATCATCGGTACCATAGAGAGAATGATTGAGAATTGTAATATGCTTGAGAGAAGGGTACAGCTTTCTCTTAAATTTGGCCGCTTGCTAAATAATAGGATAAGGATAGCTCCTGATGCAGGACATCCGATGGCTAACCATGGTTTAAGGGATTCCGCTATTTCTGTCATCAAATCACGACCAATCCAAACATAGCATTTACCTTATTCAGGATAGGTATAGGTATTTTCGTGAGCCATAGAATCCCCATAATGATGCAGAGAGAAGATAGTATCCATATCGGAACGAGCATACTTAGAGGGATTTCATCTTTATAAGAATACGAAGCATGAGAATTTCCTGCTCCTTCCTCTCTTTTCATATACATCATCTCTATCACGCGCCAGAAGTAAATGAGGTTTAGAAGCGAACTTAGCAACATGATGGCAACAAACACAAATTTTTTCGCTTCTAACGAGGCAAGGATGATATATAATTTTGATACGAATCCTACGCTCGGTGGCACCCCGATCATGGATATCGCTGCGATTACAAAGGCCGCACAGGTATAAGGCATCTTTCTTCCCAATCCTCGGAAATACGTGACATACCACAAATCCGCCTTATAAATAAACATTCCAGCAATCAAAAAGAGACATCCTTTCATTAAGGCATGATTCAGGATGTGCATCAAGGCGGGGGTGAGCCCGCCCCAAGGATAGCTCGTCGCGGAGATTGAAAGCCCCATGGCGAGAACAATATATCCCATATGCGCGACACTCGAATAGGCCAACATCCTTTTTAAATTCAATTGGGTTATTGCAAGTATAGAACCGATGATGATAGCTGTTGCCGCAATCCAGCAAAGAATGTCGAATATGGGCAAAAGTTTGATAAAATTCACCGTAAACACCGCGAAAGCTATCCGGATAAAGGCATAGGTGGAAACTTCAATTATAATACCAGAGAGCATCGCACTGATCTCCGATGGAGCAAATGCATGTGCATCAGGTAGCCAGGTATGAAGTGGGAAAAGCGCCATTTTGATACTCAATCCCACGATGAAGAAAACAAATGCCGCCATCACGGCTTTGTTCCCATATAAAGGGGGCAATAACAAGGATAGGTCGTGCATATTTAGAGAACCCGTTACAGAATAGAGGAACCCTATCCCCAGCAAGAAAAAACATGCACCGATGGAACCTAAAACGAGATAAGTGAAGCTTGCCTTCAGTGCAATCTTCCCTCTCGAAGCGATTAATGCATAAGAGGATAAACATGTGATTTCGATGAAAACATACATGTTAAAGATGTCACCGGTTACAGTTACCCCACAGAGTCCAGCGATAAGGAGTTGATAAATAGTATAGAAGGAAGCAATCTTATGAGGTAGTTCGTGTTCAATGCTCCTCTTTGAATATATTGCACAGAACAAAGCTAAAAACAGGAGGATGACCAATATGTAGGCATTCAAAGGGTCGACCACATATTCAATCCCCCAGGGCGGCTTCCATCCCCCCAACCAATAGTGAATAGACTCTTTTGTCATGACATGATTTAAAATGGCCATAGACATAAGGAACTGTGCGATGAGGGTTGCAATGGAAATGAAAACGCACGATTTCTTATTAATCCACCCTGCAACAAAAATGGTGAATGCGGAAAGCAAAGAAATGGCAACAGTCAGGATGGGGAAATGTTCAACAACACTCATTTCCACTTCACCTCTTTCTCTTCCGACTTCTCTATGATCTCATCTTCCTCTATCGTTCCGTATTCCTCATACATCCTTATTATCAGAGAGAGGGCCACTGCGGTGGTTGCCACAGCTACTACGATCGCCGTTAGAATAAGCACATTGGGTAATGGATTCACATAAACATACCCTTTTGCGATCATCTCTTCGCTCACAATCGGTGCTGTTCCTCCTTTGACGGCTCCCAAAGAGATGAAGAAGAGGAAGATGGCAGTTTGAAAGATATTTAGTCCAATGATTTTCTTGATCAAGTTATTTTTCACGATGATTGCATAAAAACCGATTGACATAATGATGATAAAGATCCAATAATTATATTTTGCAAATATTTTTTCAATGAGCAATTCCATCATTTCGATTCTTTTTTCTCCCCTTCTTCTCTGTCTTCCTCTGTCCCTGCAAGGTCAAAAAATATGGAGGCAATAATGCCCATCACCATTATTCCTATGCCAATCTCGACCAGATCCATCCCCACAGCCCTGTTTTTTTCGAAATGGTCCGTGAAAGGAAGAAATCCGTAGTTTAAATACTGAGCAACTCCAAAACTAAATATGATGCATAGGAATCCTAATCCCGCATAAATGTATAACCCAAGGCTGCTAAAAACCGTGTTCACCGATTCGGGTAACCTCTTCTTTCCTCTTATGAGATTAAATGCGATGATGTATAAAATAAAAGAAGCGCCAAATACCACTCCTCCTTGAAACCCCCCACCAGGTCCGCTTGTCCCATGGATGATCACATACAAAGAGAACAACTGGATGAAAGGTATCATCAATCTTGATACGGTCTCAATGATGACACTCCTCTCCTTCTTTTCTTCTTTCAAAGCCTGCCTCGCCTCCTCAACAATAATATCACGGAAACCCCAGCGGTAAATATGACGACTATTTCACCCAGTGTATCAAAACCCCTGTAATCAGCAAGACCATGAGTGACCATATTAGGGACCCCTGTTTCTTCTTCTCCTTTTTCAATCCACCTCACCACAAACGCATACCTAAAAACTTTAAGTTGATCCTCCTCTTTTTTAATCAGATAGTATTTTACCTCCTTGGAATAATGCAGCTCTTCTTTCGGGATAAATGCATTCCATTCCCCTTCCCTTCCATCTACCTTCCCAACTCTGGAAGGTCGTGGGAACCCTCTTCTCAAAAATTGATCTATCAAGCTCTTTGGGATAACGTCTTTTTCCAAAAAATCTTCCACCTTCTCTGCGTTCATACTGAATAACTCTACATATTTGATAGAGGGTGAATTCGGATCACAAAATACAGGAATATCTTCGGCAACATAGAAAAAGAGAGCACATAGGAAGCTAATCAAGATAAGTGCAATGACAGGTAGTCTTGTCATTTCTTCTCCCACCTCTTTGTCCTGGATAGAGTAGCAATAAAAAAAGAAGTGGTCACCCCCGCACCAACAGCCACTTCTGTAAAACCAACATCTACCGAATGCATATTTACCCAGACTAAAGCCATGAGGAAACTATAAGCACTCAGTAACATTACAGCGCTCAGAAGGTCCTTTACTGTGATAGCTGCTATGGCAATGATCACAATGAAAAATAACAGTGCAATGTCAATCGAAAGAATCATTTTCTCCTCCATAGATTTTTTATTGCTCAGAAAATAAAGCTTTCCCCTCACCCTCCCCTCTCACCAGAAGGGAGAGGATTGAGGTGTAGGGGAATTTTCATTGTTCGTGGGTGACGCTCCGTCATGAAAATTGCCAAGAAAATAATTGTCATTCGTTTGAAAATATTACCATTCCATATAAACGTCTGCCACTTTCTTTTGCATGGTTTGACCCACCAATAGGGCATCTCCAGGCTCCTCAGCAAGTGCATGGACCCAAAACTTACCCTTCTCAGGGTCAACATATATGGTGATCGTCCCCGGGGTTAAGGTGATGGAATTGGCCAAAGTGACCAGGGCAAAATCACTCTTCAAGGATGTTTCAAATTCTATGACACGAGGATCGATTGGCATCTTCGGATGTAAAACCCGGTAGGCAACATCAATGTTTGCCAATACGATCTGCCAGACCTCCCAGGGGATGTAAAGTAAAAGCCTAACACCTTTCAAAAGCATTTTTTCACCATTCCCCTTAACCAAAAGGTCGTAAGAGATCAATGCCACAATCGCACTGCAGAGTACTCCTGCAATGAGATGAAAGGCATCAAAAAGACCGGATAGGAGAACCCAAAACAGAAACATAATACAAAACGTTACTAAAACCCTATACCATTTTCTCTTTCGTTTCATCTCCTCTCCTCCCCCAGCCTCCAGGGCGTCAAACCCGTAAGGTAAGCTGCTTTCACGATCGCATGTGTTGCCGTTGGATTGGCTATAAAAATGAATATGATGAGGAAAAGAAGCTTCACGGGTATTAGGGATATTCCAGAATAATAGAAAAAGTGGTAGATGATTAAACCAAGGATGATCAGGCCTTCTCCAAGAGTATCGCATTTCCCCGTAGCGTGTAATCTCGTATAAAAATCGGGGAGCCTCAATAATCCTACAGCGCCGACGAACATGAAAAATATTCCAATGGCTAATAGAATTATTACTATCCCATCTATCAAGACCATAATTCTCCCCTTTCAAGATATTTTGCAAAGGCTAAGGTGCCAATAAAATTTATCATTGCATAAAGAAGGGGGATGTCAAAAAAAAGTGGCCTTTCAAAATAATATCCCATGATGATTAAAAGGACGATGGTTTTGGTCCCTATTACGTTCACGGCCGCCACCCTATTAAAAACTCCCGGCCCAACCACTGCTCTACATAAGCTGAGCAGTATCGTTAACACGATTAACAACCCTGTCACTAAGAAAATTATGATCATCCTATCTTCTCCTTTTCTGCTCGTTTTTCACCGTATTTATCAATGATAACTTACAGCATAATAATATCTGAAATCAAGAGAAAAACTTCGATACATCGGGAGGGTATTTAATAACTTTGCTTTTTAAGGGATTTTTGCTATGGGATGAGAGATATTTTATCAGGTCCGCTGGTGCCAAAACTATCCAAAGACCAGATCTTAGGAAGATGATTATCGAAGTCGTACTTCTAAATTATTCCTCAAAGATGAAGGTTTTTCCCTCTTCTTTAAAAAGAAATTTTGGAAACCCCGACCCCGCTTTAAAACGCGAGGTATTGGGTTCCCCCGGATTTACAGCATCATTCATTGGATGATAGTCGTCATTCCTGCCTGCGGTAGGCAGGCGGAAGCTGAAATCCAGTATCTTTGATGTAATTAATACAAACGTAATAAATCGTTTTACCCCCCACCCATCCCTCCCCCTCAAGTGGGGAGGGTTAGGGTGGGGGTGATGTCATTTTATTTAATGCGTTTGTATTAATAAAGAAAAATCGCTCAATTTAGATTAAAATATATCCGCAGAGAAAATATAGACCTCTATGTCTTTCTCTTTCCAAGCGTTGGAAGGTAGGCCGGCTTTTTGGCAGGTATGTTCCAGGAAAGTCTTTCGATCCCATCCATATTCAGTGGCTACCTGTGGAAGAAGAAGGCCGGAGAACCATCCTTTTTTAATATAGATCCCATGTTTCCCAACTTCAATCTCATTGACGTCTGTTATCTTTTTGAGGGGAGTCAAAACGGATATCTCAATCTCAAGATCTGGAAGCTCCTTCTCAGTCACTGGCATGAACCGGGGGTCTCGAAATGCAGCAGCTTCAGCCATCTCTTCGATAGTCTTATGAAGAGGTCCATGGCCTTCAATGTATCCGATGCATCCCCGAAGTTGTCCTTTTTTATTGACCGTCACAAAGGCTCCTCGATTCTCTTTTAGGATGGGTGATTCGACTTTAAACTCTGGTACTGGTTTTCCTCTTACCTTATTTTCAATGACTGTCTTTGCAATATGATGGAGAGTTTTTTTCTCTTGATCATTTAACCCTAAATCGACACCTACTTTTTTCTCTCCCTTCATTTTTCCCTCACCTCCTGCTGCCTTATAAAAAACAGCAGCCGCATACCCCACTACACGACTCCGATCACCAGTCACATCTCCAGAATTAAGGTATTTCAGGATCTTTCCTTTACTTGCCCCCAGTGCCTTAGCTGCCAACATGATTGAAATGATAGGCCCTCCACCACAGGCCTCACAACGGTTCCCCTTTAGATCTCGATTCAAACCCTCTGGATCAAATCGTTCGATATGGCTGAGGACGATTTTATCCAACTGAACGGCTTTTTCATAGTTGTGAAAATGGGAGAGGTCTGAACTGGCAATTAGTAAGACATTTCTCCCTTTAGCCGTCTCAGCCATGGCCGAACCAAGATATTGGCAGGTTTCCCAACTCCAATAGGGTTCCATCACAATAGGGAGAAGTTTGAATGATTTCAAAACAACTTGAAGAAATGGAATCTGAACCTCAAGAGAATGCTCTTTGGCATGGGCTTCTGGAATAAATTGGACCTCTTTCCATCTCTCCATCATTTTCTTGGAAAGCTCGACATCGATGGGAACAACACCGAGAGGGGTTCGATATCCTCCTCGATCATAAAGAGAGGCTCCTTTGAAAAGGGCCTGATGGCTGGGTGCGACCACAACCACTGTATCGATAGTCTTCCCTTCGATCAATTTATAGGCATAAGCCGCTACTTGCCCAGAATACATATATCCTGCATGGGGGGAGAGCAAGGCGATGACCTCCCCTTCTATTTTCTCCTTTTTTGCATTCTCTAAGTACTTTGTCAGATCTCGGGAAAGAACTTCTGGTCTATCAGGATAAAACATCCCTGATACAGCAGGCTCTCTGATCTCTTTCATCTTTATCTCCTTTCCCCTTTTCAAGGTCTGGGCTATCGAAAGGGACCCCGAGTAGATTAAAAAGGCGATTAGAAAAAAATAATAGAAAAACCCTCGCATCATTATTCCTCATTTCTCCTTACAAATGCCATCGTTCGACAAGCGTTCGACTGATGGTTCGGCGAACGTTCGACTGAGCTCACGCCGAAGTCTCACCATGATCGCCCTGAGTTTATCGAAGGGTCACGCCGAAGTCTCACTATGATTTCATCCTCCAGCATTTTCAGCCCTCCATCCTGAGCCTATCGAAGGATGAACTTTAAGCTTTTTTGCTATCCAAAAGAAGGGTAACAGGCCCATCATTGATGAGACGAACCTCCATTTTGGCTTGGAATTCTCCTGTCTGGACAGGAATTCCCTGGCCTCTCAACTTAAGGATCAATCGTTCGTAAAGGGATTTAGCGATAGTAGGTTCCTCTGCTTCTGTAAAAGAAGGCCTTCTCCCCTTTCGGCAATCGCCGTAGAGGGTGAACTGTGAGGCAACCAATATCTCTCCCTTTATTTCCTGTAACGAAAGGTTAAACTTCCCGGAAGGATCTTCAAAGATTCTGAGGTCGGGTAGTTTTCCGCTCAAATAGGAAATATCATCCTCTCCATCCCCTTTGCCCACACCGACGAAGACGAGAAGCCCATTTCCGATTTTTCCAGACAACCGACCATCTACATAAACTTCAGCGTATTTTACTCTCTGAATGACAGCCCTCATCTTAATACTCAATGTCCAATGATCAATACCCAATGGTCAATAGTCAATGTTTAGTACTTATCATTCAACGGTCAGTCCTAACTTTTGTTCGTCGATCTTTGTTCACTGTCATCGCTAATTGCTAATTGATCATTGCTAATCGGCAATTGATCCTTAACCTTCTTTCTCTTTTTTGGCTTGGGCGATAATCTTCTCACTCAACTGTGCAGGCACTTCTTCATAATGGGAGAATTCCATAATGAAAGTCCCTCTTCCTCCTGTCTTTGAGTTTAGGTCCGGGGCATACTTCAACATCTCTGCCATTGGAACATTGGCTTGAATCACCTGATAATTCCCTTTCACATCGACTTTTAATACCCTTCCCCGGCGGCTGTTAAGATCCCCGATCACATCTCCGATATTCTCTTCGGGTACGGTCACTTCCACCTTCATGATCGGCTCGAGGAGTACCGGATTAGCCTCTTGCACTCCCTTTTTGAAGGCCATGATTGCGGCAATCTTGAATGCCATTTCTGAAGAATCCACTTCATGGGATTTCCCATCATAAAATCGAACCTTGACATCCACTACCGGATAACCCGCCAATACACCACTCTGCATCGCCTCAACAACACCCTTTTCCACAGCTGGAACAAAATTTCTTGGGACGTTCATCCCGGTAAGGTCATTTTCAAATTCAAACCCTGTCCCACGGGAGAGAGGGGAGATATCAAAGTGGACTTCTGCAAACTGTCCACGGCCACCCGTCTGTTTCTTATGGCGATAGATCACCCCGCTTTTTGACCCCCGGATCGTCTCTTTATATGGGACCTTTGGAACGCTCAGGTTCACCTCTACTCCAAATTTCCTCTTCAATTTCTCAACGATAACTTCCACGTGGGTCTGCCCCATCCCGGAAAGAACGACCTCCCCGGTCTGCTCATCCCTACCCATCATCATCGTTGGATCTTCCTCATGAAGGCGTACAAGTGAAGTGGCGATCTTTTCTTCATCCCCTTTGCTTTTGGGTTTCAGGGCATAAGAGATCATCGGAAGAGGAAGCTTCGTTTCTTCGAAGATGATGGGATTCTTCTCGTCACAGAATGTATCACCAGTGGTGGTTTCCTTCAATTTCGCTACCGCAACGATATCCCCTACGCTTGCGAACCCTACTGGCTTCTGCTTCTTTCCCTCCATTAAGAAGATCTGGCCAATCCTTTCCTTTACATCCTTTCTTGAATTGTAAATAGTGGAGTCGGCACTGATATTGCCGGAATAAACCCTGAAGAGGTTCAGTTTCCCTGCAAAGGGATCCGCGATCGTCTTGAATACGAATGCGGAGAAAGGCCCGTCTTCTTTAGGCTCCCTCATCTCAGGTTCTTTTGTCTTAATATTTCTCCCCTGAACCGGGCCTCTCTCCAAAGGCGAAGGGAAACAACGGATCATCAGATCCAGAAGAGGCTTAATACCTATATTGCGGATAGATGCGCCACAGAGGGCTGGAACCAATCTTCTCTCTATCGTCCCTTTTTGAAGGCATTGAATAATCTCTTCTATAGAAATATCTCCAGATTCTAAATATTTCTCCATCAACTGATCGTCCATTTCCACTACAGCCTCAATCAACTTCTCATGAAATCGATCCACTTCTTCTCTCATATCAGGCGGGACATCTTTAAGTTCGAATTCTCCACTCCCATCATCCCGGTAGAAATAGGCCTTCTTCTTAATCAAATCCACCAAACCTTTAAAATTTCCATCGCCTCCAATTGAAAGCTGGATTGGGACAGCGGGCTGGGATGGAAAGGCTTTCTTCACCCCCTCCACCACTTTGAGGAAATCAGCCCGCTCCATATCCATCTTGCTGACAAAGAGGACCCGTGGGATCTGAAATTCATTGGCATACCCCCATACCATCTCGCTCTGTACCTTGACCTCAGAATTTCCTCCAACGACAATGATGGCTCCGTCCACAACCCTCATCGAGGCCTTTGCCTCGGCGATGAAGTTTGCATACCCAGGTGTATCGATAATATGAAATTGATGCTTAGCCCACTCGAAATGAGAAAGGGAAGCGCTGATGCTGATCTTTCGATTTATCTCTTCCGGCTCAAAATCCATCAAAGAGGAACCATCGTCGACACGGCCGAGGCGGGTATTCTCCCCTGTATCGAATAAGATCGCCTCAGCTAAAGAGGTCTTTCCCTCCCCGCCATGGCCAAAGATTCCTATATTACGAATGCGGCTCGGTTCAAATCGTTTCATCTCCTCTCCTTTCTCTTATCCACTGGATCAAATAGAAATATTATATTTTAAATTACTTTTTTCCCAAATAAAAGTCAACCCCTATCCGGGCGTGTAATCTGTAATTGTCACCCTGAACTTGTTTTAAGGTCTAAAAATACCCTATGATAAGTGAAACAAGTTCAGTATCACGTGGAATAGCAAGGGTTTTTTTTGGGTTATGGTCTACCTGCTTTCGTTGACACATGGCAGTGATTCTCTTAGAATGCCAACTCGGGAGGTAATGAGATGAAGAGTAATGTCTTTTTTGCTGATTTGAAGGTTGGCTCTGGAAAAACCATTTTTGATAAATTGGACATCCTTTTAGATCGAACCGATTTAAAGGGAAAGATCAGTGAGAAAGATCTGGTGGCCATAAAACTCCATTTCGGTGAAAAAGGAAATACAGCTTTTGTTCGGCCTATCTTTTTAAGGCGAGTGGTAGACCGAGTCAAAAGTTGCAAAGGAAAGCCCTTTTTAACAGACACGAATACCCTCTATAGAGGTGCACGGCAGGAGGCCATTTCCCATATGACCACTGCTTTTGAGAACGGTTTTGCCTATTCCGTCGTTGATGCACCCATCCTCATCGCGGATGGTTTGAGGGGAAATAGTTCTGTAAAGGTCAGGATCGACAGCCCCCTTTTTAAAACAGTTTCCATTGCCCATGCCATTTACATGGCCGATGCCTTGATCAGTGTTGCTCATTTCAAAGGCCACGAATTGTCAGGATTTGGAGGGGCGTTGAAGAATTTAGGAATGGGCTGTGCCAGTCGTGAGGGGAAATTAAGCCAACACTCAAACATCTCTCCCAAAGTGAAAAAAAAGGGCTGCAAAGGATGTGAACTCTGTTTGAGTTGGTGCCCTAAAGATGCCATTTCCATGCTCCCTCCTCGACAAGAAGATGGGGGTAAACTTAGTGTTGCTTTTATCGATCCCGAAAAATGCATCGGGTGTGGAGAATGTATTCTTACCTGTCCTACAGGTGCTGTCCAAATCCAGTGGAATGAAACCATCCCCATTTTCCAGAAGAAGATAGTGGAATATGCCTATGGAGTGGTCCATAAGAAGAAAGGGAAGGTTCTCTATCTCAATTTTATCACACAGGTCACTCCTGCCTGCGATTGCAATGGATTTTCAGATGCGCCTATTGTCAATGATATTGGAATCCTTGCCTCGGAGGATCCCGTTGCGATTGATCAAGCCTCAGTCGATTTGGTGAACCTTGAGGAAGGGAACCGTTCTTCTAAATTACCTAAAAATTGGGAAATGGGGGGTGATAAATTTCGGGCCCTCTATCCAGAGGTGGACTGGAGTATCCAACTCACCTACGGTGAAGAGATTGGACTGGGCACAAGGGAATATGAATTAATCCAGATATAATTACCAAAGGTTTGAGAAAAGGGGACAGGCTACTTTTTCTCTTTAATCTTATTATAATTTATAATTTGTGAAAAAGTAGCCTGTCCCCTTTTTTCCCTTTCATCATTCCATGTATTTCACTTCTTTAAGGAACAGGCCATGGGCAGGGGCGGTCGGACCTGCCGTTTTTCGATCTCTGGACTCAAGGATTCGTCGAAACTCCTCAGAACAAATCTTCCCCTTCCCTACTTCTATTAAGGTACCTACAATGGCCCTCACCATCTGTTTTAAAAAACCATTGGCTTCGATCTCGAAGCGAACTAAGCCATCTCTCTCCCTTTTCCACTCCACTCGTATCACTCTCCTTATAGACGTTCGCATGGGTGTGCCGACCGATCGAAAGGAGGAAAAATCGTGCTCCCCGATCAAGCTTTGAGCTGCTTTCTCCATCTCTTTCAGATTTAACTTCTGTGGAATATGCCAGGCGTATCCACGATGAAATGCCGACCGAATGGGTCTGTTGAGAATTCGATACTCATAGATCTTACTTTTGGATTGTTTTCGGGCATGAAAATCTTCTTCAACTTCCTCCACCTTTTTAATCACGATATCGGTAGGGAGAAGACTGTTGAGCGCTCTCTGAATTGAACGGCCATCCATTTGGCTCTGTGTTTTGAAGCTGGCCACCTGACCGAGTGCATGGACCCCTGCATCGGTCCTTCCAGAACCAATTAAATTGACTTCTTCTCCAGTGATCAACGATAACTTCTCTTCAATCACTCCTTGAATGGTTGGGCCTTTGGGTTGAACTTGCCAACCTTGGTAGTTGGTACCATCATATTCGATGACAAGCTTAATATTACGCATCAACATTGCTTAGAAAGTTCAAATGTCAAAGGACAAATGTCAAAGTAATGACAAATGCTCAAATGTCAAAATATTTGTTAATATAACTTTGGAATTTGAAATTTATTTGAACTTTGGGCTTTGACATTTGACATTCACTTAACGGCTTACAACGATCTACTTACAACCAACCAATTTTAATGCCCATCCTGGCTCGATTTTAATCGCCCCCTCTGGACAGACCTCCTGACAGCAAAAACACCGAATACATTTCCCATAATCGAAAACTAAACCTGTGTCACTCCTGTTGAGTGCTTTAGGAGGACAGACCTCTGCACATCGATCGCAAACCTTACAAACCTCTTTTTCAACCACTGGCTTTGAAGACAGGCCATTTTTTAAAGCCTTCCTTAGAAACCCTGGAAGATTCCAATCTGGCTGAGAGGGTGTGGGGAACCTGAATTGGGAGATCCTTACATCACTCAGCTTCTCCCCAACTACCTCAATCCCATCTTTTCCCAGCCCTTGTTCAAAGGCTACTCGGTTCGTCAACAAAGATTTCCTTGAAATTCCTAATAGGTCACATACAATTTGATCGAGGTTGAGCGGGTCCCCACTTGCCAAAATTAACCCCAATAGAATCGGTTGACCACTATTAGGTCCATCTCCTTCCATTCCAAGAATTCCATCTAAGACAGTGAGAGAAGGTTGGATCATCCGATAAAGATCCACTAATATTTGGGCAAAGATTTTTCGATCTTCTCCTGCTTTGAGATGCCAAAGGGCTTTTCTGCGGCCCGGAACACAACCGAAGAGGTTCTTCACACCCAAGGTGAGAAGCATCATATTATGGGTCTTCCATTTGGGAAGATTGATAATGACATCAGCTTCCAAGACAGATCGATCGATCTCCCACTGTTTGAAAATTTTTCCTGTTTTCTTAGTCGGGGAAATCGGTTTTTCAAATTCGATAAGAGGACAATTCATCTCATCCGCCACTTTCTTAATCTCTGCTTTTTCAGCCGTCCTCACCAGACTTCCGATCGAGGGACTATCTCCAATGAATGGGATTCCTCCTGCTTCTCGAACGATCTGGATCATCCCTCTGACAATTGAGGGATGGGTGGTCACAGCCTTTTCAGGAGCCTTCCCATAGAGGAGATTGGGTTTGAGAAGGACGCGATTACCCTTTTTCACGAATTCCTCGATCCCACCGATGAGGTCAATAGATCGGCGAAGCCCCCTCAACACTTCTTCTTCATCATAATTTTGACACTTAATGATTGATACACGCATAGAGTCTAAAAATTTTTATATTTTTATTCCGAATTCCAAAATCAGCAATCCACTGCCCCTCACCCTTCCCCTCTCCCCGGGGGGGAGAGGGATGAGGTGAGGGGGACTCGGATCACTCCTTCTCGAAATATGGGGACAATTTCTGTAATGTCAGTTTGAGCACAAAAATTAAGATCTTCTCCAGCACCCAAATCCAAAAGCTCTTTCCCATGCTGAGAAAGGTGAAGGGCTCCCAATAAGTTAGCTTCAAATCTTTGATATAAGAAAAGTGCACTATGGGAAGCATCTGTTAGGGTGATACGCGACCCCCCTTTCTTTATGATCAGATCGATCAACATTCCTCCGCAAACCGTATCCTCAAGAGAAAATTTTCCCCTATCTCCCGAGAGAAAGATCAGGAGGTCTTTGCCCAGCTCTAAACATCTCTGTGCCGTGGCTCCGATGTTGAAAAGACTTCCTACAAGGACTTTTTCCCCTGAAGAGACGAAATAAAAAGCCCTCGTCCCATTGGTAGTGGTCAGGATTAACCTATTATCTCTTACTTTTTCTGCGACATACTCCATCGGAGAATTTCCCAAATCAAAACCTTCGATTTTACGGCTTCCCCTTTCCCCTCCCAGGAGAGTGGTTCCTTTGGGAAAAGTCTTTGCCATTTGAAATGCCTCTTCCACCGTGGCCACGGGAATGATTTCTCTGGCTCCCTGTGAAAGAGCATATACTATCACAGAGGTTGCCCTGAGGACATCGATGACAACGACCGCTCGTTTTGAAAGAAGATCAGGGTGTGGTGGAAAGGGGATAAGTTGAATATCGATATGCATAAACATCCTATGACCAAATCCCTACGATAGGATATCCACAGAATCTGCATTTCCCGTCCTTCACCTCTTTTCCAGAGACCAGAAAGTGGGTTCGAGAGATGATCTTCTTTTTACAACGGGGGCAAAAAGTTGAATTCATCTCATGACCCGGGGTATTTCCAATATATACATATTCAAGCCCCTCCTCTTTTGCAATTCGGTAAGCCTTCTCCAACGTCTCCACAGGAGTGGGAGGGAGATTGGTTAATTTATAATTGGGAAAAAATCGATTGAAGTGAATGGGAACATCCTTTCCCAAATGTGTTTTGATCCAGGTGCACATCTCCCTGATATCCTTAGGATCATCATTCAGTGTTGGGATCATGAGGTTAACGATTTCAAGATGTCTTCGATAAGATCTGACTGTTTTGAGAGTGTGGAGGACAGGTTCCAGTTCCGAGGAGGATACTTCTCCATAAAATTTTTCAGTAAAGGCTTTGAGGTCCACAGTCACCGCATCCATATATTTGAGAAGGTCGAGTAAAGGGTCGGTGCTAATGGAACCATTGGTGTGGACAAGGGTCTTCAGTCCGCTCTTCTTTGCTATCTTGACGATATCAAACATATATTCATAAAAAACGGTTGGCTCGGAGTAAGTGAAGGAGACTGTCTCACAACCCTCCTTCATGGCCATTCGAACCACCTCTTCCGGCTTTAAATTTGCATGAGGTATTTCTTCCAAACTTCTTTGAGAAAGATGCCAATTATGACAGAATTTGCAACGATTGTTACAACTGGCTGTGGCTGTGCAAAAGATATGGGATCCCGGGATCATATGGAAGGAAGGCTCCTTTTCGATGGGGTCGATCTGAAGGGCAGCAGGCTTAGCATAGACGATGCTGTAGAGAGTCCCTTTGATGTTCTCCCGATTCCTGCAGAAGCCTCTTTTCCCTTCAGGAATCTCACATCCCCTGAAACAGAGATGACATTCGACCTTCCGTTGTGAGAGTTTCCTATAATGGCGAGCCTCCTGAAGTACTTCGGCGTCTTTCGAGGCGTGAGAGGTTATCGATTTTAAAAGGATGGGGAGAGAGCAAGAGATGAATCCCCAACGGAGAGAACACCTCCAGGTCTTTTTAAAAAAATCCCTTCGGGTCAGTTTCTCTTGAACCTTAAACATAGAATCCAAATGTTTTTCAGAGGATGACTAACAGAGTCGACTTTCAGTTATACATCCATTATGTCAACTCTTTTTCTTTTGTCAATCCTGAGCACAGTTGGAAGGGCCAAACCAAGCTCTATCAAAAATTTGCTTTTTACCATTTTAGGTGTTAAAAATTTTTTTAATAAAATTTTCTCATCATTCTAAAATATAATCATGCAGAAAACAGTCATTTCCATAGCATCCATGTCCATGTTCATCATTTGGTTTCTCTCCTCTGCATTTGCGGCAAGTCAAGAGTTTCCCGTCTCCCCGCCTCCAATGACAGAAGGAATCTTCCCCTGCAGCAATTGCCATGCCTCCATGGAAGTGAATCGGAAAAAACGGGAACTGAAAGAAGAACATTCACAGGTCAAGCTTCACCATGCTGAAACCATGCGCTGGTGCCTCGATTGCCATGATTCAAAGAATCGGGATAAACTACGACTCTATAACGGGGAACTGGTTAACTTTACAGAAAGCTACCGACTCTGTGGGGAATGCCATGGCAACCTTTACAGGGATTGGAGGGCAGGTATCCATGGAAAAAGGACAGGTTCTTTCTCTGGTGCAGGTAGGCGAACCTATTTCCTATGTGCCCACTGTCATGACCCTCATGAACCCAAGTTTAAACCGATCAAACCCGAGCCCCCACCACTCAAGCCGAAGGTTAAGAAAAATGCGAGATAAGCCTAAACAATATACCCGCAGAGAATTTCTTCGAAATCTTTCCTTGACCGCTTTATCAGGTATCTCCGTCCCCATCCTTTCCTCATGCACGAAAGAGGAAACGGAGGATTTTTTACAGAAACATTTTCGTGAGATGACCCCAGAGGAAAAGAAACAGGTGGTTGCAAAACTGGAACGGAGATATTCTCAAAAATATGGAAGGAAATTTGAAATCAGTACGAAGGAGGCCCTTCCAGAAACCCTTTGGGGATATGGCCTGGAACTTTCTCGATGTATTGGCTGTCGAAGATGTGTCTACGCTTGTGTAAAGGAAAACAATCACTCGCGCTACGATCCTCAACTCCAATGGATCAGGGTTCTCAGGCTCAAGAGAGGAAACCTGATCAATCTCGAAAACTCCGAACATTACTATAACCCTGAAATCGTCCCCGAGAAGGGATTCATCTATCTCCCTGTACAGTGCCAGCAATGTCAGAATCCCCCCTGTGTAAAGGTCTGCCCTGTCCATGCCACTTGGCAGGAACCTGATGGGGTCGTTGTGGTCGATTATAACTGGTGCATTGGTTGCAGGTACTGCATCGCAGCCTGCCCCTATAAAGGTAGGGTTTTCAACTGGGCAGACCCAAATATCCCCAAGGAAGAAGTGAATCCCCATGTACACTACCTGGGAAACAGACCTCGAATGAAGTGTGCTGTTGAAAAGTGTACCTTCTGCATCCAAAGGGTGAGATCAGGAAGATATCCCGCCTGCGTAGAGGCCTGTCCCACAGGGTCGAGAAAGTTTGGAAACCTTATCGACCCCAATAGCGAGATCCGGTATATCATCGAGAGGAAAAGGGTCTTCCGTCTTAAGGAAGATTTAAATACAGAATCGAAGTTTTATTACTTCTTTGAAGCGTAGGAAAGCAGATGGAGAAGTTACGGGAATTGTTAAACGAGACATTGCATTTTTACAAGAGGACCCTAACCCTTGTGGCAAAAGGAGGCAATTTATACTACGCCTGGTGTTTCTCACTCCTTACAATGATCATCGTCGGCTTCGTATTCTACTTGAGACAGCATGAAGTTGGATTAATCGCAACAAACATGAACGACCAGGTTTCTTGGGGCCTCTATATTGCCAATTTCACCTATCTTGTCGGGGCAGCTGCGGCTGCGGTTCTGCTGGTTATTCCTTCTTATATCTACCATTTCAAACCGATCAAAGAGATTGTCGTCCTTGGGGAACTCTTTGCCGCATCGGCTGTTGTGATGGCTATTCTCTTTGTGATGGTTGATCTCGGAAGGCTCGACCGGTTCTGGCATATGCTTCCCTTTATTGGATCGATGAATTTCCCCCAGTCACTCTTGGCCTGGGATGTCCTAGCCCTCAACGGCTATTTATTCTTGAATCTTCTTATCCCTGTCTATCTTTTAGTCAAATTCTACTACCGTAAAGAACCCAACTGGAAATTTATCCTTCCCTTCATCTTGGCTTCCATCCCATGGGCTGTTTCGATTCACACCGTTACGGCTTTTCTATATAATGGCCTTCCGGCACGTCCCTTCTGGAATGCATCGATTCTTGCTCCGAGGTTCCTGGCCAGCGCCTTCTGTTCAGGGCCTGCCATCATCATTATTATTTTTCAGATTATCCGAAAGGTATCCGGATACAATATTGCCATAGAAGATGAGGCCCTTTTTAAGATTTCAGAGCTGATTGCCTATTCCATGTTTCTTAACCTCTTCCTTCTATCGGCTGAGTTATATAAAGAGTATTATGCCCAAACGGTCCATATTGCCTCTTTTAAATATCTGTTCGAAGGCCTCCATGATCACAACCAACTTGTGCCCTGGATATGGGCGGCTATGACAATGAACGTCATTGCATTCTTCATTTTCCTAATCCCTCAAACCCGGAAAAGGTTGACCACGCTCAATTTGGGCTGTTTCCTGATCATCGTAGGGGTTTGGATTGAAAAGGGGCCTGGTTTTGTTATACCTGGATTTGTTCCGGATCCCCTTGGTGAGATCCACGAATATATTCCTAATCTCCTTGAACTGATGGTCTCCTTCGGCATCTGGGCAACAGGTCTCCTCATCTTCACTCTTCTAATGAAAGTGGCCATCCCTATTGAGACCGGTGAATTCAGTCACATGGAATATAAAAAGGAGGTCACCACTCTTATAAAATCTTTTTAAAGATGTCTCCGGGAGGGTTCCATCCCCTTTGTGGAAAAAATTTTTATTGTTGAAAAAATCATTGCATTTCGAATAAAGTGCTGTTATAAGAAATTTTAAGGGGGGGTAAAAAAAGTGACCTGAGGGATCTAAGAATTGAAATCCTTTTTCATTGGATTGGTCATCGGGGTTCTTCTGCTTCTCCTCTTCATCAGCTTCGGTCTTGGCTCCAAGGCCGAACAACCCATCTCTTTCAATCATAAAAAGCACCTGGAACAAGGATTAGCGTGTGACGCATGCCACCACTACTATAAAACCGAAAACTTTTCCGGGATGCCTTATCTAAAAATCCTTCTGGAATGCCATAAGGAACCTGTTAAGAAGAGCTCAGAAGAGGAAAAGATCAGGCAATTTCATCAGAAGGGTAAAGAAATCCCTTGGAAGCGCCTTTACCAACAGCCTGATCATGTCTTCTTTTCTCATCGTCGTCATGTAGTATTAGGAAAGATGGAATGCAAAAGTTGTCATGGAGACATCGGTCAAAGTGAAAGACCCCCATCAAAACCATGGGTAAAAATGAACATGAAATGGTGCATGGATTGCCATACCAAAACCAAAACGAACAATGATTGTCTGGCATGCCATGTATGAAACATGGAATGTTGGAAGGATGGAATGATGGAAAAATGGTTATTAAAATCGCAAAAATAAATTCTCATTCTCTCAATTTATTTTAACCCATCATTCCATTATTCCAATGGGTTGATTATGAAGATCAATCGTCGTGATTTTTTGAAGATGGGTGGTGGAACTGGGGTTGCTATTGCCTTAGGGGGTGGCTTTTGGAAATGGTCTCAATCCCCTTCTGTTGAAAAACCGAATGCCCCCGGGGTCGAAAAATGGATTCCCACGGTCTGTGGCCAATGTATGGGTGGCTGTGGGATACTGGTTAGGGTGATCGATGGGTGGGCAGTCAACATCGCTGGAAACCCTTTCCACCCTCCAATCGGGGAACTTTATGTCCCAAGGGGATTGCTGGCCTTCAAGGTCTTTATGACCCTGATCGCATTCGTTCCCCTCTGAAGAGGGTGGGAAAGAGGGGGGAGCTTGCTATATTATAGGGAGGGAATAGCTTAATAGAAAAGGCTATACTCTTTCTTTTAGATTTGTT
>Ga0194112_10003004_pt1 | contig 23750 bp, 14 predicted proteins | sample TA2MahC400mmetaG_FD_146191 | JGI IMG/M metagenome (GOLD analysis project Ga0194112, IMG submission 146191) | Freshwater microbial communities from Lake Tanganyika, Tanzania - TA2015016 Mahale Deep Cast 400m | ecosystem: Environmental > Aquatic > Freshwater > Lake | place: Tanzania: Lake... | reverse complement strand
TCGCGCGCGCTTCTTGCTCACGGATACGCGGCACCAGTACTTTTGCTATGCCGATGCCGTCCACCGTCATCGGGATCACGTTTTGCGATTCCGCGCGAATGATCGCCGGAATACCCGCGCTCTCTAACTTGCCTTTGATGATTTCCGCGCGCAGCGCGCCATTCGTCGTGTATACCACCACGAGTTCTTCGTCCTTGTTCGCCATCCGCCGCCTCCTCGTCTCCAATCTCTAATCTCCGATCTCCAATCTCTTTTTCCACCGCGCGCGCAAAAATCAAATATCCCGTATGCGCGACCATGCGATCTTCGGGGCGCAAGCGTTCCGCGTTCGGCTTGTAATGCCGCGTGAAAATTTCGATCACTTCGATCTCCGCCCAGCCGCCCGCGCGTTCCATCTCCTGCAAAATGTCGCTCACCTGATTCGTCGTCGGGACGAGCGAGCCGAAAAAGCCGCCGCCCTTGAGCGCGGCGTGCGCCTGCGCGAGAAAAAGCCACGGCTCGCGCACGTCGAGGAAAAGCGCGTCCGCGTCGCGCTCGTCGAACCCCGCGCGAATATCGCGCTGTTTCAGTTCGACCACGTCGAGCGCGCCGGCGCGTTCCAAATTCTTGCGCGCGCGTTCGAGCATATCGTCGCGCTCTTCGTACGTGTAGATGCGCCCGTGCGGACGGACGAGCCGCGACAGCGCGAGCGTCAGCGCGCCGCTCCCCGTTCCACATTCGACGACGCGCGCGCCGGGAATGATGTTCATTCGCAAGATGATGTAGCCGATTTCCTTGGGGTAGACGATTTGCGTAATGCGTTTGACGCGCATCACCAGATCGTACGTCGAAGGTTGCAGCAGCAGATACGCGTGACCGAGTTGCGTCTTGACGTGCGCGCCAAACGGCTGTCCAATGATCGCATCGTGCAGAATGAAACCGTCGTGCGTGTCCAAGCGTTGCCCCGGCGTCAAGCGCACCAAATAGCGTTTGTCATCCGGACTGATCAGTAGAACGAATTCATTCGGTTGAGCGGTGTTCACAAATCTCCTCTGGCAGATGGCAGATAGCGTATCGCGTATGGCAATTCGCCATTCGCTATTTGCAATTCGCCATTCGCAATTTCCTTGCCCGCGACATCTTCTTGATTTCGATCTCACGCCGCATTGCCGCGCGGCGCGACGCGCAGCGTTCGCGGTAAATCAGTTCGACGGGACGGCGCGTCCGCGTGTACCGCGCGCCGCGTCCATCCTGATGCGCTTGGACGCGTCGCGCGATGGCATACGTCCAGCCCGTGTAAAGCGTGCCGTCCGCGCAGCGCAGCAGGTAGACGAACGCGGCGCGGCGCATGGATTTTCTCACTTTTCCTTTTGCCTTTTTACTTTTTACTTGATTCAACCGTCACCGCAATCCCGATGTGATCCGACGCGGTACTCTGCGGCATCGCCAAATCGCGCACCGCCAAATCAGACGAGTACCAGATGTAATCAATCCGCTGATTCGGCTTATGCGAGGGCCACGAGAATCCGTCGCCTGTACCAAGCGCGGCGAACGCGTCGCGCAAACCGGCGTCGCGCAACATCGCGATTTCTTTCGCGTCCGGCGTCGCGTTCAGATCGCCAAGAAAAATCGTGCGCGGACGCCGATTCCAGAAATTCAAAATCTCTGGCGATTGCAGTTGGCGAATCGCAGTATCTTTTTCAATGTGATGGTAATGCGTCGCGATGATCAATAATTCATCGCCATTACCAACGTCAACGCGCGCCCAGAGAAAGCCGCGTTTGAGCAACAGCTTGCGCGGCGGCAACGGGACGTTGCGCCACTCTTTGATCGGATAGCGCGACAGAATCGCGTTGCCCCACACGGGATCGGCGGTGGGACCGAAAATGTACGGCATTTGCAAGCGGCGCGAGAGCCACATCGCGAGATCGACCGAACTGTCAATGTACCACCCGCGCGCCACTTCTTGCAACGCGATGATGTCGGGTTGGGCTTGCTCGATCACACGCGCCAGCGCTTCCGGATCGAGCCGCCCCTGGGTGTTGAAACCATTGTGAATGTTGTACGTCATCACGCGCACCGGCAAGCCGTTGCCGATTACGGGTTGAGGCGTCCGCCAGTTCGCCAAAATGATCAGCGGCACGATGCACAACGCAAACGCGATCGTCGCCGATGTCGTACTACTGGCGACGGGAAAATTCGGCATCACGCGCAGCGCGGCCAAAACCGCCACGCCGATCAGAATCACGGCGATGGGCGGCAACCAGTTGTTCGGAAAACCGATGTTGAGGTCGTAACTGACATAGTACAGCAAAGCGAAGAGCGCGAACAACAGCCAGCCGATTCCATTCGCCAACGCGGTGCGCGCGATCCCTTTATTGATTTCCTCGCGCGCGCCCAAGCCCGCGAAAATCAATGTGACGAAAGGAAAGATGATCAAGTTCCCGGCAAAGAACATCAAGTCGGCGGTGCCGGGATTCGGATCGGGACGCGAGGTGAGCCACGCGAGAAACATCGTCGCGACGAACACCGCAAACGAGGTCGCGCGGTCGGCGACAATCGGCAAGAGCGCGACAGAGATGCCGATCGCGTTGACGAGAATGACGAATGCGTATGCGAGCGGCATCGGAAAGCCGGTTAGCGTCGTCGCGCGCGCGGCGTTCTGAAAAATAACCTGGGTCACAAAAATGAACGGACCGATCGCGGCGAGCGGCAAACTGCCGATGAAATTCGTCTCCGTCGGCTTGCCGTCATCCCGAATCAGATAGAACGTCAAGCCGAGTTGCGCCGCAACTGCCAACACGATGATGATCGGCGCGAGCGGAGATTGTTGCCAACTCAGATCGAGTGTGTGGAACGCGCCGCGCAACGTCGTATCAAAAACAAAGCCGAGCAAAATACCGCGACCGAATTTGCGCGGCGCGGCGCCCCCTTGCAATCGGACATAGGCAAGTTGGAGCGGAATGAAAAACGTGAAGAGAACGACCGCGCCGAGCGAAAACAAAAAATCGAGCGGCTGAATCATCGCGAACTGGGCAAGCAGCCGAAACAACGCGACGCCGAACAGAACGACGCGCAACGCGCGGCGCAAACCGAGCGCGCGATAAAATGGCGCGACGAGAAACGACAGCGCGAAGATGCCGATGGAAATCACGCCCAGCATCGCGCTCGACACCTCCAGCGTGTCGCCCAGATACCACACGAGAGACGGCAACAACACGCGCAGCATCTGCAAGCCGAACATCGTCGTCAGCGCGGGCAACGCGAGTTCAAGAAATGATTTCGTGTTCCAAAGTTTGGGTAACGACATTGTTCCTCCAGAACAGTGGTCGGTGGTCAGTGGGCAGTGATCAGAAAAACTACTGACCACTATCCACTGTACCCTGACCACTGTATTGCGTGTGATACAATCTTGCGTACAAACCATCGCGCGCGAGCAGCTCCGCGTGCGTCCCTCGTTCCACGACTTGACCTTCGTCAATCACCAAAATCACATCCGCCGCGAGAATCGTCGAGAGGCGATGCGCGATGACGACGCTCGTGCGTCCGCGCATCAGCGGCTTGAGCGCGGCTTGGATCAATGCTTCCGATTCCGAATCGAGATTCGACGTGGCTTCGTCCAGCACGAGAATGCGCGGGTCTTTGAGAATCACGCGCGCGATCGCGACGCGCTGTTTTTCGCCGCCGCTCAAACGATAACCGCGCTCGCCGACAATCGTGTCGTAGCCCTGCGGCAATCGCGCGATGAAATCGTGAATGTTTGCCGCGCGTGCCGCGCGTTCGATTTCGTCCTGAGTTGCATCAAGTTGGGCATACAACAAATTCGCGCGAATCGTGTCGTGGAACAAATAGGTCTCTTGTGTAACCATCCCGATCTGTCGCGCTAACGAATCGAGCGAAATGTCGCGCAAGTCGCGATCGTCAATCAGCACGCGCCCTTCCGTCGGATCGTACAGACGCGGGATGAGATACGTCACCGTCGTCTTGCCCGCGCCGCTGGGACCGACGAGCGCGGCAAGTTGTCCCGGCGCGATTTCAAAATTCACGTCGCGTAGCGCGTAACGACGCGTGGGGACAAGCACAGGAAGAAAAACATCATTCCCGGTGCGACCGCTGACCGCTGACCGCTGACCGCTATCATCCTGAACGGAGCGAAGCGGAGTCGAAGGATCGACGGTCTGCGGTCGTCCGTCGTCCGTCGTTTCGATGTACGAGAACGACACACCCTCAAACCGAATCGCGCCGCGCGCGCGCGTCAACGCAATCGCGTTTGCGCGATCCGCAATCTCGACCGGCAGATCGAGCATTTGAAACACGCGCTCGAACGAAACCATCGAAGTCGCAAAGTCCACGCGCGCGTTGACGAGCGCGGCGATGGGTCCATAAAGTTGCATCAAGTACGCCGCGAACGCGACAATCGTGCCGATGGTGAACGCGCCTTGCAAGACGAGCGCGCCACCCACCCACCACACAATCGCCGTGCCGAGCGCGCTGGCGAGACCGAGTAGCATAAAGAACCATCGCCCGATCATCGCCTGGCGCACACCAATGTCGCGCACGCGATTCGCGCGCTCGCTGAAACGCGCGACCTCATCGCGCTGGCGACCGAACAACTTGACGAGCAGCGCGCCGCTGACGTTGAGCGTCTCGTTCATTTGCGCGTTCATCCGCGCGTTGAGATCGAGTTGTTGGTTGATCACCTCGCGCAGCAAGCGCGCGACGCGGCGCGACGGCAAAATGAACAGCGGTAAGATGACGAGCGCGAGCAGCGTCAAACGCCAATCGAGCGAAAGCATAATCGCGAGCGTCGCCGCGACTTGGATCGCGCTCGTGATGATCGAGACGAGCGTGTTCGTCACCGCGCGCTGCGCGCCGACGACGTCGTTGTTGAGCCGCGACATCAATTCGCCCGTTTTGGTGTTGGTGAAAAAACGGAGCGACATTCTTTGAATGTGCGCGTACAACGCTTGCCGTAGATCGGCGATGATGCCTTCGCCGATGCGCGCGGTGAGCCAGCGCTGTCCCACGCCGATCAACCCGTCGAGCAACGGAACGACGATCATTCCGAGCGCGAGCCAATTCAGGCGCGCGAAATCTTTTTGCGGCAACGCGTGATCGAGCAGATCGCGGTACAAGAGCGGGGGAATCAGACCCAGCAGCGACGCGACGAGAATCGCGCCGAGCGTCAACGCGATGTTGAACGCGTACGGGCGCGCGTACGCCGCGACGCGCCCCATCAAATCTTTGGTGAGCTGCGGGCGCGCGTTTTCGTCCGCACGCATCATTCCCCACCAACCGCCGCCAGGTCCGTGAAACATCATCTACCTCGTCATTATTTTTCCACGCGACAGATCATTGCCGAATACCGCGCGCGTACACTTCGGGGTTGACGCAAGTGGGCAAGCGTTGACCGCGCACACCCGCGATCAGATTCGCCGCCGCCATTTGCGCCATCTTGGCGCGCGTCGCCACCGACGCGCTGGCGATGTGCGGAACGATCAAGCAATTCGGCAAAGTCAGCAAAGGACTGTCGAGCGGAATCGGCTCGGGTTCCGTCACGTCGAGCGCCGCGCCGCCGATTCTGCCGGACTTGAGTGCGTCGTACAAATCGTTCGGATCGACGATCGGTCCGCGCGCGGTGTTGATCACGATCGCGGTGCGTTTCATTTTGGCGAACGCGCGCGCGTCGAGCAGGTGCCGCGTCGCGTCGGTGAGATTCGTGTGCACCGAAACGAAATCGGATTCGCGCAACAGCGTATCCAGATCGACCAACGTCGCGCTCAATGCTTTTTCGGCTTCGACATTGCGATTCAGATCGTAATATAACACGCGCATCCGAAATCCGTTCGCGCGGCGCGCCATCTCTTGTCCGATGCGACCGAAACCGATGATGCCGAGCGTCGCGCCGTGAATGTCTTGCCCGGTCAGCAATTTGGGTCCCCAGGTTTTCCATTTGCCCGCGCGAACGTAATCAATGGATTCTTGAATTCGCCGCGCCGACGCCATCAACAACGTGAACGCGAGATCAGCAGTCGTATCGGTCAGCACGCCCGGCGTGTTGCCGACCGGGATACCGCGCGCCGTCGCCGCCGGAATATCCACGTTATCAAAGCCGACGGCGTAATTGGAAATGACGCGCAAGCGCGGATTCGCATCCATCACTTCGGCGTCCATTTTGTCCGTCAAAAGCGAAATGATCCCATCTACCGTGCGTACTTTTTCCAAGATCACTTGGCGCGGCGGCGGCAGTTCATCTTCCCAGACATCGAGCGCGACAACATCGCGCAGCATTGCCAGTCCCTCTTCGGGAATCAGGCGAGCGACAAAAACGTGTGGCTTGGACAACGGGTCTCCTCCATATTTTTACGTTCGTGAGTGTAACACCAAAGAGATTGCGAGTCAAGGTTTTTCTGGTATAATAGGGAATGACAAATAAGCAAATGGCAAATGACAAATTATCGGCGGAACTGATCACGCGCGATCTGAACACGCGCGTGCTCGCGCGGCGCGTCGTCTACTACGAACAGATCGGCTCGACGAACGATGTGGCGCGTGCGCTGGCGGACGCGGGTGAAGCGGAAGACGCGCTCGTGATTGCCGACGCGCAAAGCGCGGGGCGCGGACGTTTGGGGCGATCCTGGGTTGCGCCCGCGCGATCTTCCTTGCTGATGTCGCTGATCCTGCGCCCCGATTTGCCGCCGCACCACGCGCCGCGCGTGACGATGGCAGTCGCGCTGGGCGCGTGTGAGGCGATTCGCGCGGCGACCGGACTGCCCGCGCAGATCAAGTGGCCCAACGATTTGCAGATTCGCGGCAAAAAGTTTGCGGGCATTCTGGCGGAATCCGGCATCGTTGGCGAAAAGTTAGAGTACGTGATCGTCGGCATCGGCGTCAACGTGAATTTCGACCCGGCGGCAATTGCCGGAATTCCACCGGACGCGACCTCAATCGCGATAGAACTTGGCAAACCCCTGCCGCGCGCGCCGCTTGCCCAGGCGATCCTGCGCGACATCGAAGCACAGTATGTGCGTTTGCGCGCCGGAGAAAACCTGCGCGACGAATACAAAAATCGGCTGGCGACGCTGGGACAAACCGTTCACGCGCAAACCGCGCAAGGAGTCGTGACAGGACGCGCGGTAGATGTGAACGAGGACGGCGCGCTGATCGTCCAGCGCGCCGATGGTTCGCTCGTTCAATTACAAGCCGGCGACGTCACGTTATCGCGATCGCTCGGAAATCTGGAGGTAAGGTATGAGCAATAGTCCGAACGCGCTCTCGTATCGGCATTGGTTTTTTATCGCGCTGTTGGTTTTGATCAACGTGGTCATCTTTGGCTGCGTCATCTTGGCGATGACGGAGAAAATGTATTTTGGGTAGTTTGATTGTTTGCTGGTTTGTCCGCCCTCCAACTACCCAACTATCCAACTAACAAACCATCCAACTACGGAACTAACACCAGCACTCCCTCGCGCGCTTTGTCCAGCGCGGCGCGATCAAAATGCATCGGCGTGTACAGCGCGTCGCGCCAGAGCAACACTTGATCGCTGTAATGCTTGTGCCAGGGCTGACCCGATTGCCCGGTCGTGTGAATAGAGCGCGAGTTCGTCAGATTTCCTAGGTCAACGATCATTCGCATTGACGACGCGGTGTTGATCGCAAACGGGACGTTCGCGCGAAAACCCATTCGCATCACCGTCGCTTCGCCGCCGGGCGCGCCGACGGGGCCCACGTTGAACAGCAAATTCAACGGTTGCACACTGCCGAGCGGATGACTGAACGTCGCGGTGTGCAAGCGGCTCCACCTCCATTCGCCCGGCGATTCCCCGTACTGCTTGCTCAACCACGCGACCGCTTCCGCGAAACTCTTTTGCAAGATCGCGTCGCGCGTTTCCTTCTGCGGCGTCTGGCGATCATCCCACCACGCGTTCTCCGGCTGATCGAGCAGGGTCAGCAGAACGCGCTGATGATAATCGCTCCGGCTGAGGTACGCCTTGAGCGCGTCCGCATCCAGATCGTCGCCGAAAATATTTCGGATCGCGCGTTGCAGCGTGACCGCGACAATCGTCCCGCCGACATTGTCCAGCGTCAGATAGCCGTCCCAGGTTTTGACGAATTCGAGCGCGCGCGTTTGCGCGATGCCCACCGGCGTCAGCGCGGCGAGGTACGTTTTCAGGCGCGCTTCGGGCGCCGAGTACGTATCGCGCTGCATCGCCGCGATGTCGTCGAGCGTCAACGTATCCTTCGCTTTGATCAGATCGAAAATGCGTTGCTGGCGAAACGGCGCGGCGCAATCATACGAGAGCCAATACTTGTACGTCGCCGGCGCGATGCAATTGTTCGCGCTCGCCAAAAAATGCGTGGGCGGATTGAACGCCGCCGGCAACTCGTCGAACGGAATGTAGCCCGTCCATTCGGAATCGCCGCTGGAGCCGGACGCGGGAAACATCCCGTTGCCCTTCGCGCGAATCGGAATGTTGCCCGGCAACTGATAGCCGATATTGCCGTCTACATCGGCGTAGACGAAATTCTGCGACGGCACGTCCCACAACTTGAGCGCGGCGCGAAACTCGTCCCAGTTTTGCGCGCGATTCAACCGCAACACCGCTTCGAACAAACGGCTCCGTTCGCGCAAGCCGACCCACTGAAACGCGAGCGGTTGCGTCACGCCCGGCAACAGCGGCGTGATGATCGGACCGTGGCGCGTGATCTGAATCTTGAGCGTTTCCGAAACGACGCCCTTGACTTTGATCGGCTCTTCGACGATTTGCAGATCAACCCATTTGCCTTGATACTCGTACTGATTCGGATTCTGCGGATTGATTTTTTCGACGTACAAATCCGCCACGTCCGCATACGGCGTCGTCACACCCCACGCGATCCGATCGTTGTGCCCAAGGATGACGCCGGGCGCGGCGGGGAACGAAAACCCGACGACGTTGTACGGACACTCTTTGGTTTTGATGATGCAATGCAAACCGATGGCGTACCAGATCGAAGGCATTTGAATACTCAAGTGCGGATCGTTCGCCAGGATCGGTTTGCCCGTCGCGGATTTCGTTCCGTCAATCACCCAGTTGTTCGAGCCGATCCCAGGATCGTGCATCGCGAGCAGATTGTCCATCCTCGCAATCGCGTCCCACTCCGGTTGCCCAATCCCGAAATTCGTCATTTGCCATTTGTCATTTGCCATTTGCTCATTTGTCATTTGTCCATTTGTCATTCGTTCATTCGTCATTCCCGATTTGTAATTGCGCGCTTCGGGTGGAACGACGAACGGACCTTCGGCAGGGTACGCCGGCAATAGTTCTTTGAGTTTGGTTTCGCCCAGCGTTTCCAAAACACGCTGACGAAACAGATCGGCTTCGTACTGCCCGCTCAACTGATAGCCCATCACCTTGCCCCACACCAGCGTATCGAGCGGCTCCCAGGGCGCGGGCTTGAATCCCAGCAACGTGAATTCAACCGGCAAGTTGTTCGGATGTGTCGCGAGAAACGCGTTGACGCCGCGCGCGTACGCTTCGAGCGAACGGCGTTCCTCCGCGCTCAACGCGGCGAGATCGGCGCGCGCCGCGCGCGCCAAACCAATCGTCCGCAGAAACCGATCGTACTCGATCGCGCCCGCGCCCAAGACATCGGACAGCGTCGCGTGACCGATGCGGCGATTGTACTCCAATTGCCACAGACGATCCTGCGCGTGGACGTACCCTTGCGCGAAAAACAAATCGTCCGCGTTCTGCGCGTAGATGTGCGGCACACCCATCGCATCACGGACGATTTCAACCGGCGCGATCAAGCCCGGCGCGCGGAGCGTTCCCTCGATTTGCGGATGGCTGGCGGTGATCAGCCAGTACCCTGCCGCGCAACCGGCAAGCAGCAGAACGAAAAGCGCGATCACGCCGATCAGCAGAATTCGTTTGAACACGTTCATCGTGCCTCCTCTCCTCGTCGAATGTATGGCTGATTTTTTATAGCACAGTGCGGCGCACACGTCAAGAGGGACTTGCAACAGTCGCGCGCTCGAACCGGCAGCCGATTACGCCGCCGCGCCGCTAGCGATTTTATCAAAAATTTAACAAATTTGAACTTGACAACCAATCCTTTTTCTGGTAGAATAGTAGCTTGCTTGCGGGCATCAAATTACGGGCACGAGGCGTTTGGGGGCGGTTGCGGCTAGCACTTTTTTGCCAAGCGGGCGGGTCGGTTTCTCGTCTTTCTTCCTTTTTTTCTTTCATCTGCCGCGCCAGCTTGGATCGAGTTGCGCGCGATTTTTCCCTCAATCGCCTCACGGCAAGCCGCGCGTCGCTTGCCTTGCCCCTCGAACTCCAGAGAGTGCGCCTTGCCCGCGCTTGTCGCGGACTCGAGCGCCTCACTCTCCCGCATCAGCCAAGTTAATCCTGTTCCCTGTTAACGGCAGGCAGGCAGTGTTGCCCACCTTGTCCCGCGTTTGCGCGTCTTGCTCCCGTAATGTTATGTCATTAGCGGACGCGGGGATTGCCATTTTGAGGAGTGAAGCAAATGAGCCAACTGACTATGTCCACCCTTGTCAACACCCTGATGCCTGATCAAAAAACGTATGCGCGCATCCCCGACGTGCACAGCATCCCCACCCTCATCAAAGTCCAACTCGAATCGTTCGAATGGTTCAAAACCGAAGGTCTGCGCGAACTGTTCGACGAAATTTCCCCCATCGAATCGTTCAACAAAGATTATTCGCTCTATTTTCCCGGCGATAACGATATCGCGCGCAAACTGAACCTGACGTACTGGTTCGGCGAGCCCAAGTATTCCGAGGCGCAATGCCGCGAGATGGATATGACCTTCGCTGCGCCGATGCATCTCAAAGTCGCGCTGATCAACAACCTCACCGGCGAAACGACCACGCAAGAAGTGTATATGGGCGATTTCGCGCTGATGACCGGACACGGGACGTTCGTCATCAACGGCGCGGAACGCGTCGTCGTCTCCCAGCTGATTCGCTCGCCCGGCGTCTACTTTACCGCCGGAGAAGATCGCGCGACCGGGCGCGTCCTCTGCTCCGCCAAACTGATCCCCAATCGCGGCGCGTGGCTGGAATTCGAAACCAGCAAGCGCGATATTCTCTCCGTCAAAGTCGATCGCAAGCGCAAACTGCCGGTCACGATGCTCCTCAAAGCGATCGGCGTGGGCGACGGCACGGACGAAGGGATCATCAACATTTTCGCGGGCGCAGACAACAACTCGGAACACGAGTACATTCGCACGACGCTCGAACGCGATCCGCATCCCAGCGACGCCGATCTCACCAAGATCAATCGCGGCGAAATGACGCTGATTGATTTCTACCTGCTCGAATTCTACAAAAAGATGCGCCCCGGCGATCCGCCGACGCTCGACAACGCGCGGACGTTTATGAGCACGCTCCTGTTCACCCAGCGCCGTTACGACCTGGGCAAAGTCGGTCGCCACAAATTGAACCGGCGTCTGTACGGCACGGACATTCCCGCCGAGCAATTACCGCAAGAGCGGATTCAGCGCGCCGACGATTTGGTCAAGGTGATCGAGCATATGATTTTGATCAACAACGGCGTCGAACACGGCGACGATATTGACCACCTCGGCAATCGCCGCGTCAAAACCGTCGGCGAACTGATCCAGAACCATCTCCGCATCGGCTTGTTGCGGCTCGAGCGCGTCGTGCGCGAGCGAATGAGCGTGCGCGATCCCGATCAGATGACCGCGATCAACCTGATCAACATTCGGCCCGTCGTCGCGGCAATGCGCGAATTTTTCGGCGGCTCGCAACTGTCGCAATTTATGCAACAGACCAATCCGCTCGACGAGTTGACGCACAAGCGTACGCTTTCCGCGCTGGGTCCCGGCGGCTTGCGCCGCGAGCGCGCGGGCTTTGACGTGCGCGACGTGCATCACAGTCACTATGGTCGCATCTGCCCAATCGAAACGCCCGAAGGTCCGAACATCGGCTTGATTGGGCGTCTGGCGACGTACGCGCAGATCAACGAATTCGGTTTCATCGAGACGCCGTACCGCATCGTCAAGAACGAGGTGCCGAACGACAAAAAAGTTTTGCTCGGTCGCATCTTGCGCGAGGATGTCGTCGATCCCGATTCAAACAAAGTCATCGCCAAAGCCGAAACGGTCGTGGACGAAACCTTGGCGGCGAAAATTGCCGCGCTGAAAAAGCTGGAAGAAATTTCCGTTCGCGCGTACGCGACCGACGAAATCGTCTATCTCGCGGCGGACGAAGAAGATCGTCACACGATCGCGCAGGCAAACGCGCGCCTCGATCATTTGCATCAATTCGTGGACAAGCGCGTCGAGATTCGCCGCCGTCAGCAATTCCTCACCGATTTGTCCGACCGCGTGCAGTACCTCGATGTGTCGCCCAAGCAAATCGTCGGCGTGTCCGCCGCGCTGATTCCGTTCCTGGAACACGACGACGCGAACCGCGCGTTGATGGGCTCGAATATGCAGCGCCAAGCGGTGCCGCTGTTGCGTCCCGAAGCGCCGGTCGTCGGCACGGGAATGGAAATGCAAGCCGCGCTCGATTCGGGTCAGGTGGTCGTCGCGGAAGAGGAAGGCGAAGTCGTCAGCGTCACGGCAAAGGACATCAAAGTTCGCAGCGGCAAAAAAGATCGCGTCTACACGCTCCGAAAATACAATCGCTCGAATCAGTCCACCTGCATCGATCAGCGCCCGATTGCCGCGCGCGGTCAAAAAGTGAAAAAGGGGCAAGTGATCGCGGACAGTTCTTCGACGGACGAAGGTCAGATCGCGCTCGGGCAAAATGTCGTCGTCGCGTTTATGAGTTGGGAAGGCGGCAATTATGAAGATGCGATCTTGATCAGCGAGCGAATGGCGCATCAAGACAAGTTCTCCAGCATCCACGTCGAAAAACACGAGATCGAAGCGCGCGATACGAAACTGGGCGCGGAAGAGATCACGCGCGACATTCCCAACGTCGGCGAAGATGTGCTGAAAGACTTGGACGAAGACGGGATCATTCGCATCGGCGCGGAAGTGGGACCCGGCGATATTCTCGTCGGCAAGATCACGCCGAAAGGCGAAACCGATCTGACGCCGGAAGAAAAATTGTTGCGCGCGATCTTCGGCGAAAAAGCGCGCGAGGTGAAAGACTCGTCCTTGCGTTTGCCGCACGGCGAACGCGGCAAAGTGGTGGACGTGAAAGTGTTCACGCGCGACGAACATTTCGAATTGCCGGCGGGCGTGGACAAACTCGTGCGCGTCGCGATCGCGCAACAGCGCAAGATCACCGAAGGGGACAAGATGGCGGGGCGGCACGGCAACAAGGGCGTCATTTCCAAAGTCGTGCCGGTGCAAGATATGCCGTACTTGGAAGACGGAACACCGGTGGACATTATTCTCAATCCGCTCGGCGTGCCGGCGCGGATGAACATCGGACAAATTTTGGAAACGCACCTGGGTTGGGCGGCGGATCGTTTGGGCTTTAAGGTCGTCTCGCCCGTATTCGACGGCGCGGACGAAAACGAAATCAGCGCAGAACTGGCGCGCGCGTGGTTGATCGATCGCGCGTGGTACGAAGTGACGCAACGCACGTGGAATTGGCTCAAGGAACAAGAATACAATCTGGACGATCTGACCAACGACGACGAAGCGCGCGCGCTGTACTTGCGCGAGTGGCTCCCCAACGCCGACCGCCGCAAACTTGCCAACGACAAGGTGTACGCGCGCCGCCAAGTTTTGCGCGCATGGCTCAAGGAAAAAGGATACACTCCCGATGCGCTCTTGTCGTTCGAAGATGACAAGCGTACGCTGGACGAACGCGTCGCCGCCGATAAACTCGCACGGATGACGTGCTACCGTGTGTGGCTCGAAACGTACGACCGCAAAATATCCGAGAAGGCAAGCGAGGAACAGTCGCGCGCCGAAGTCGAACGCGTCAGCCAGGAACTCAAGATTCCATCGCCGATTTCCGGCAAGATGACGTTGATTGATGGCAAGACAGGCATTCCGTATGATCAGCCCGTGACGGTCGGCGTAATTTATATGATGAAACTCGCGCACCTGGTCGAAGACAAGGTGCACGCGCGCTCGACCGGACCGTACTCACTCGTCACGCAACAACCGTTGGGCGGCAAGGCACAATTCGGCGGGCAACGTTTCGGCGAGATGGAAGTGTGGGCGCTGGAAGCGTATGGCGCGGCGCACACGCTCCAAGAAATGCTCACCGTCAAATCGGACGATGTGACCGGGCGCGTCAAGACGTACGAATCCATCGTCAAGGGCGAAGAAATTTTGGAGCCCGGCGTGCCGGAATCGTTCCGCGTGCTCGTGAAAGAATTGCAATCGCTTGGACTCGGCGTCGAAGTCTACAGCGGCGACGGCGAAAAGACGAGTTTTGGCAAGGAAGAAAGCGAAGAGCGGATGCCGAGTATGGGCGGCGGCGGCTTGTTCCACGAAGGCGGTCCGCGCTCGGAACGCGATGTGATGCGCGAACGGCGCGAACGTTTTGCGCGCGGCGAACGCATCACCGGCGGCGGTCGGCGGCGCGGCAAGCGCGTGGAAGAGCGCGAAGAGAAGAACGAGGAATAATCTAGTGATTAGGGATTGGTGACTAGTTGACTAATCACCAATTGACTAGTTGACTTGGAGCGACAATGGAACTCAAAGATTTTCGCGCAATGCGCGTCAGTTTAGCGTCTCCCGATACGATTCGCGCGTGGTCATACGGCGAAGTCCAAAAACCTGAAACGATCAACTATCGCACGCTGCGCCCCGAACGCGACGGCTTGTTCGACGAACGCATTTTCGGTCCGCAGCGCGATTGGGAATGCGCGTGCGGCAAGTACAAGAAAATTCGCAATCGCGGGATCACGTGCGACAAGTGCGGCGTGCAAGTCGCGCCCGCGCGCGTCCGCCGCGAACGGATGGGGCACATCGAACTCGCGTCGCCGGTGTCGCATTTGTGGTACGTGCGCGGCGTCCCGTCGCGCATCGGCTTGATTCTGGATCTGTCGCCGCGCGCGCTGGAACGCGTCTTGTATTTCGCGCAGTACATCGTGATGAAGGTGGACGAGGACGCGCGCAAGCGAATGATGCAACGGCTCAGCAAGGAAACGCAAAACAAAGCCGCCGAACTCGAACTCAAAGTCGCCGAAGAAATCGAAGAACTGGAACAGCAATCCGACAAAGAGATCGACGCGCTCACGCGCAAGACCGAAACCGCCACCGCGAAAATCGAAGAGCAACTCGCCGAAACAACCGATCAGATCGTCAGCATCGCCAAGAAACTGGAAAACCGGATCGAAGAAGCCAGGGGTTCCGAAATTCGCAAGGCGATTGTGTTCGAGCCGACCGATGAAGTGATCGCGACGGAAGGCGAGACGGTTGCCGCCAAGCATCGCAAACGCCTGAACGAACTCGTGCAGGCGCATTTGGCGGATATTGAAAAAGAATTCCGCGAAAAAGAATCGGACAAGCAATTGATGCTCGACGCGGAAAAAGAGCAGAAGAAGCAAGCGCTGAACGACGCGAGCGCCAAGTTGCGCCAAAAACTCGACGCGCAGTTGGAAAAGATTCACGCCGCGCACGACGAAAAAATGGACGAACTGAAAGCGATCCGCGTCGGCGAGATTATCAACGAAGCGCGCTACAACGAAATGCGCGACAAGTGGGGCACCCTCTTTGCCGCCGCGATGGGCGCGGAGGCGATCTACGAAATTCTCAAGGGCGTCGATCTCGATCACTTGTCGCAAACGCTCCGCGCGACGATTCGCGCGACCAAGTCGAAACAGGTGAAGAAAAAAGAGATCAAACGCTTGCGCGTCGTCGAAGCGCTCCGCCGCGCCGAGAATCGCCCCGAATGGATGATGCTGACCGTCCTGCCCGTCATCCCGCCAGACTTGCGTCCGATGGTGCAACTCGACGGCGGACGTTTCGCGACGTCGGATTTGAACGACCTGTACCGCCGCGTGATCAATCGCAACAATCGCCTGCGCCGGTTGCTCGAACTGAGCGCGCCCGAAGTGATCGTCAACAACGAAAAACGGATGTTGCAAGAATCGGTGGATTCGCTGATTGACAACTCGTCGCGCGGCAAAGCGGTGAGCGCGCGCGGTCAGCGCAAACTGAAATCGCTGAGCGATCTGCTCAAAGGCAAACAAGGTCGCTTCCGCCGCAACCTGCTCGGCAAGCGCGTGGATTATTCCGGTCGCTCCGTGATCGTCGTCGGACCGCATTTGAAATTGCACCAGTGCGGTTTGCCGAAGGGAATGGCGCTCGAATTGTTCAAGCCGTTCGTGATGCGAAAACTGGTCGAGTACAACTACGCGCACAACATCAAGTCGGCAAAACGGTTGGTGGATCGCAGTTCGTCCGAAGTGTGGGACGTGCTGGAAGAAATCATCAAGCATCATCCCGTTTTGCTGAACCGCGCGCCCACGTTGCACCGCTTGGGCATTCAAGCGTTCGAAGTGATCCTGGTCGAAGGGAGCGCGATCCAAATTCATCCGCTCGTCTGCGCGGCGTTCAACGCCGATTTCGACGGCGATATGATGGCGGTGCACGTGCCGCTGTCCGAAGCCGCCAAAGACGAAGCGCGCAAGTTGATGTTGTCGTCGCGCAATTTGTTAAAGCCCGCATCGGGTGAACCGATTGTCGAGCCGACGAAAGATATGGTGCTCGGCGTGTACTATCTGACGATGGACAAGCCCGGCGCGCGCGGCGAAGGCAAAGTGTTCTACTCATCCGACGAAGTCGCGCTCGCGCACGATCTAGGACACGTCGAACTGCACGCCAAGATCAAATTGGCACACAATCCGGAAACATACCATCGCGCGCCCAAGGGAGCCAGGCGCAAAGGCGATCTATTCGAAACGACGGTTGGACGCGTCCTCTTCAATGAAATCCTGCCGCCGCAAGTCCGGTTTTCGAATGACGCCTTGGACAAAAAGGGCTTGAAAGAACTTGTCGCCGAAGTGTACAACCAGATGGGCGCAGAAGGCACCGCGCACGTCGTCGATCAGATCAAAGAAGTCGGCTTCAAATACGCCACGCGCAGCGGCTTGACCATCGCGATTGACGACATCACCGTGCCGTCCGAAAAACAAACGATCCTGGATCGCATCACCGCCAAAGTGCACGAAGTCGAACAGCAATTCCGACGCGGCTTGATCACGGAAGAAGAACAGTACGTCAAGACCGTGGAATACTGGACCGAAGCGACGGAACTGGTGACGCAAGCCGTCGCCAAAGGAATGCGCGAAGCATCGCCAATTTTGGTCTACGCCAAATCCGGCGCGGTCAAGGGCGGCTTTCAACCGATCCGTCAACTCGCCGGAATGCGCGGGCTGATGGCGGATCCGGCGGGACGCATCATCGCGCTGCCGATCAAATCGAATTTCCGCGAAGGGCTGAGCGCGCTCGAATATTTCATTTCGACGCACGGCGCGCGCAAAGGACTTGCCGATACCGCGCTCCGCACCGCCGATGCCGGGTACTTGACGCGGCGGTTGGTGGACGTGGCGCAAGAAGTCATCATCACCGAAGAAGATTGCGGCACCAGCGCGGGAATGTGGCTCGACACGCACTCCAAAGAACGCACCGGCGGAACATTTGCCGAGCGCGTGAGCGGTCGCATCGCCGCGGCGCCAATCACCGATCCCAAGACCGGCGAAGTGATCATCGCGGCGGGCGAAATGATCACGGAAGACAATTGGACGTCCGTCGAGAAAGCCAAAGTGGAGCGCGTCTACGCGCGCAGTCCGTTGACGTGCGACGCGCGGCACGGCTTGTGCGCGAAATGCTACGGGCGCGATCTCGCGCGCGGGGGCTTGATCCCCATCGGCGAAGCAGTGGGCATCATCGCCGCGCAAAGCATCGGCGAGCCGGGCACGCAGTTGACGCTCCGCACCTTCCACACCGGTGGCGTCGCCGGAGTGGAAGACATCACCAGCGGGTTGCCGCGCGTCGAAGAATTGTTCGAAGCGCGCGATCCCAAAGGCGAAGCGTTGATGGCGGAGCTTGACGGCGTCGTGCAAATCTACAACGACGGCGACGAACGCAAACTTCGCATTGCCAACGTGCGCGTCGAACAGGACGAGTACACTTTGCCGCGCGGCACCAAAGCGCTGATCGAAGAGGGCGACGAAGTGGAAGCGGGTCAAGTCCTGACCAAAGGCGGCGAAGCAATCATCGCCAAAGCAGCGGGGCGCGCGATCGTCGAAAAAGGACTGATCACGATCCGGCGCGAGCTGCAAACGGAGGCGATCGCGGAAGTTCCCGCCACCGCGCGTTTGCGTGTCGAAGATGGGCAGACGGTCAAGGCGGGCGATCAGTTGACGGACGGTCCAAAAAATCCGCGCGAGATTCTGCGAATTCTCGGCAAAGAAGCGTGCGAGTTGTACTTGTTGGAAGAAGTGCAAGGCGTTTACCGCTCGCAAGGCGTCAACATTCACGACAAGCACATCGAGATCATCGTCAGCCAAATGTTGCGCCGCGTGCGCGTCCGCAGTTCCGGCGATACCGATTTGTTGCCCGGCGAAATTCTCGACCGCAAAGCGTTCAACGAGCGCAATTCCAAAGCGACGGCAATTGGCGGCAATCCCTCGACGGCGCAACCGATTCTGCTCGGCTTGACGCGTTCCGCGCTCGCCACCGAATCATTCCTCGCCGCCGCATCGTTCCAGGAAACGTCGCGCGTGCTGACAGACGCCGCCGTGCGCGGACGCGTCGATCAATTGCGCGGGTTGAAGGAAAACGTCATTCTCGGCAAACTGATTCCGGTCGGCAGTGGCTTTCACCCCGAGACCGCGCCGCTCGACATTGGGCCCGTGCCAACCGTCACGGTAGATGACATTTCGGAGGAACCGGAGTTCGCGGGGTAAAACCGCGATTTGACACGAAACCGTGTACTGCATATAATCATTCGGCGCGAATCGTGGCAGACAGATTGTCTCACGACTCTCTGTGCTGTCTCCAAACGGCGATTCGTGACTACGATGGGTCGCCCGTCCTGATGTGTTCAAAGGACGTCCAAGGTTTCCACAGGCAATCGTTGTCCACGTTGACGCGTGGAAACGCGGTTGCGTTGAACGAAACCTCTTGTGGAAACTGGTTTGACTCATCCGTCCGCTAGATTGGACAGAAGGAATTACCCTTCCCTCGTGAATGCTCCGTGGCACGCCAAGTCACGTCGAAATTCGCGATGATTCCAAAGCGGGAAGGGTATTTTGTTGCCAAAAATTAGTCACATAGTCAGACCGTCGGTTAGCCGAATAGTCAAGCGAAGATGTGGTTTTAACTATCTGACTAGACGACTAGAAGACTAACCGGCACGGAGGAAACTTAGGTGCCCACTATCAATCAACTGATCCGCAAGGGTCGCAAACCGCAAAGCAAAAAAACCAAAGCGCCTGCCTTGCGCTTTACCCTGAACACCCTGCGCAACAAGCAGGAACGCGGCAAGGGTTCGCCCTTGAAACGCGGCGTGTGCACCATCGTCCGCACGATGACACCCAAGAAACCGAACTCGGCGTTGCGCAAGATCGCGCGCGTGCGCCTGTCCAACGGGATCGAAGTGACGGCGTATATTCCGGGTGAAGGTCATCAGTTGCAAGAGCACTCAGTCGTTTTGATTCGCGGCGGACGCGTGAAAGACTTGCCCGGCGTGCGCTATCACATCGTGCGCGGCGCGCTCGATACGACCGGCGTCGAAAAACGCCAAAAGGGTCGCTCGAAATATGGCGCCAAGCGACCCAAAGTTGCCGCCGGTGAAGCCGCGGACTAGTCAAATGTGCCAAATGCGCCAAACGTGCCAAAGGTGCCAAATCCTTCGACTTGACTCAGGACGGTTTGGCAAATTTGGCAAGTTTGGCAGATTTGGCGAATTTGGAGGTTTTTAAGTGGCTCGACGAGGAAAAGCAGAGCGCCATACGGTTGCTCCCGACAGCAAATACAACAACTTGATGATCGCCAACTTTATCAACCGCGTGATGACGCGCGGCAAAAAGACCGTCGCCGCGCGCGCGGTCTACGACGCGTTCGGCATCATCGGCGACAAGACCAAGAAAAATCCGGTCGAAGTGTTCGAGACCGCGTTGCGCAACGCCGGTCCCAGCATCGAAGTCCGCCCGCGCCGCGTCGGCGGCGCCACGTTGCAAGTGCCGGTCGAAGTGCCAAGCGACCGCCGCGTCGCGCTGGCGATGCGCTGGCTGATCGCGAATTCGCGTTCGCGCGGCGGCAAGACCTACGCCGAGAAACTCGCGGGCGAATTGATGGACGCCGCCGCCAATCAGGGCGCGACGATCAAGAAAAAAGAAGAAACGCATAAAATGGCGGAAGCGAACCGCGCGTTCGCGCATTACCGCTGGTAAAACAATTGTCAATTGATAATTGACAATTGACAATTTTGGAATTTCACGTGGCTCGTCTAGTTCCGTTAGAGCAAATTAGAAACATCGGTGTCATCGCGCATATTGACGCAGGCAAAACTACCGTCAGCGAGCGCATTCTGTACTACACCGGCAAAACCTATAAAATCGGCGAAGTGCACGACGGCACGACGGTGATGGATTGGATGGAACAAGAACGCGAACGCGGCATCACCATCACGTCCGCCGCCACCACCACCTCGTGGCGCGATCATCAGATCAATCTGATCGATACGCCGGGGCACATTGACTTTACCGCCGAAGTACAGCGCTCCTTGCGCGTCCTCGACGGCGGCATCGTCGTCTTCGACGCGGTGGCGGGCGTCCAGCCGCAATCCGAAACCGTCTGGCGGCAAGCCGATCGTTTTCGCGTGCCCCGGCTCGCGTTCGTTAACAAAATGGATCGTCCGGGCGCGAATTTCTACCGGACGATTGAAATGATCGTCGATCGGCTCAGCGCGCAACCGGTCGCGATTCAGATGCCGATCGGCGCAGAAGCCGCGTTCGAAGGATTCGTCGATCTGTTGACACTGAAAGAAATCGTCTACGGCGACGATCCCGATCAGCCCCCCGAGACGCGCGAGGTGCGCGACGATCTGAAAAAACAAGTCGCCAAACGCCGCGCGACAATGGTCGAAATGATCGCCGAAACGGACGAAGCGCTGACGACCAAGTATCTGGAAGGCAAAGAAATATCGGCGCAAGAATTGATGCCCGCGTTGCGGCGCGCGACGATCTCCGGCAAACTCGTGCCGGTGTTGTGCGGCGCGGCGCTGAAGAACAAAGGCGTCCAAGCCGTGCTGGACGCGGTCGTAGAACTCCTGCCCTCGCCGATTGATATTCCGTCAATCCGCGGCGCGCAGCCGGACGACGCAACCAAAGAAGAAACGCGCCAAGCGGACGAAAACGAACCGACCGCCGCGCTCGCATTCAAAATCGTCACCGATCCATTTGTCGGACGACTCGCCTACGTGCGCGTTTATTCCGGCAAACTGGCGACCGGGCAAGCGTACATTAACACGACGCGCCGCAATCAGCGCGAACGCATCGGACGATTGGTGCGGATGCACGCCAACTCGCGCGAAGAAGTGCAACAAGTTCTTGCCGGCGACATCGCCGCGATTATTGGGCCCAAAAATACGTTCACCGGCGATACGCTGTGCGATCCGGAAAAACCGATTTTGCTCGAAGCGATCAAATTCCCCGAGCCGGTGATCTCGGTCGCGATTGAACCGCGCACCAAAGCCGATCAGGACAAGATGGCGGAAGCGTTGCGCCGTTTGTCGGAAGAAGACCCAACCTTCCGCGTTCGCACGGACGAAGAAACCGGGCAGACGCTGATCAGCGGAATGGGCGAATTGCATCTCGACGTGCTGGTGGATCGAATGACGCGCGAGTTCAAAGTCTGGGCGAATGTCGGCAAGCCCCAGGTCGCGTACCGCGAAACGATCACGCGCGCGGCAAAAGCGGAAGGTCGCTTTGTGCGCCAGACCGGCGGACGCGGACAGTACGGGCACTGCTGGCTCGAACTCGAGCCGCTGGAAAAAGGCAAGGGCTTTGAATTCGAAGATGCGATTCGCGGCGGCGCGATTCCGAAAGAATACATCCCCGCGATCGAAAAAGGCGTGCGCGAATCGCTCGATAGCGGCGTGATCGCCGGGTATCCGGTCGTTGACCTCAAAGCGCGCCTGGTGGATGGATCGTATCACGAAGTAGATTCGTCCGAGATGGCGTTCAAGATCGCCGGTTCGATGGCATTCAAAGCCGGAGTGCAAAGAGGCGCGCCGGTTCTGCTCGAACCGATTATGAAAGTCGAAGTCGTGGTGCCGGAAAATTATATGGGCGATGTGATCGGCGATTTGTCCGCCCGCCGCGCGCACGTCGAAGGAATGGAGCCGCGCGCCGGCAACATCACGGCGATTCGCGCGTTCGTTCCGCTCGCCACGATGTTTGGTTACGCCACCGGCTTGCGCTCGCAGACCCAAGGGCGCGGCACCTTTACGATGGAATTCGATCATTACGATCAACTCCCCGCGCAGATCGCGGAGACGATTGCGGGGAAAGGGAAAGTTTAGTTTGCAGTATTCAGTATTCAGTGTTCAGATATCACTGAATAGTGAATACTGAATACTGAACACGGAGTAAAAAATGGCAAAGCAAAAATTCGATCGCACCAAACCGCACGTCAACGTCGGCACGATTGGACACGTCGATCACGGCAAGACCACGCTGACCGCCGCGATCACCAAAGTCGCCTCGCTCAAAGGGCAGGCGAGTTTTGTGTCCTACGACGATGTGGCGAAGGCGTCCGAAAAACAAGGTCGCCGCGATGAAACCAAGATTCTCACCATCGCCATCTCGCACGTCGAATACGAAACCGACAAGCGCCATTACGCGCACATTGATTGCCCCGGCCACGCCGATTACATCAAGAATATGATCACCGGCGCGGCGCAAATGGACGGCGCGATCCTCGTCGTCTCCGCGCCCGACGGTCCGATGCCGCAGACCCGCGAACACATCCTGCTGGCGCGCCAGGTCGAAGTGCCCGCCATCGTCGTCTACCTCAACAAGGTGGATGTGATGGAAGACCCGGAACTCCTTGACTTGGTCGAACTCGAACTGCGCGATTTGTTGACCGCCTACAACTTTCCCGGCGACAAGACGCCGATCGTGCGCGGCAGCGCGCTCAAGGCGCTCGCCTGCACGTCGAAAGACGCGAATGCGGAAGAATACCAGTCCATTGTCGAACTCTTGCGCGTGGTGGACGAATACATTCCGCTGCCGCTGCGCGCGGTGGACAAACCGTTCTTGATGCCGATTGAAGACGTATTCGGGATCAAAGGACGCGGCACCGTGGTGACCGGGCGCGTAGAACGCGGGCTGGTCAAAGTGGGCGACTCGGTGGAAATCGTCGGGATTCGCGAGACGCGCTCGACGGTGGTGACCGGCGTCGAGATGTTCCGCAAGTTGTTGGACAGCGGACAAGCCGGCGACAACATCGGTTGCTTGCTGCGCGGGATCGAGCGGACGGACGTGGAGCGCGGGCAAGTGCTGGCGGCGCCGGGGTCAATCAAACCGTTGACGCAATTCGAGGGCGAAGTGTACGTGTTGAAGAAAGAAGAAGGCGGTCGGCACACGCCGTTCTTCAAGGGCTATCGTCCGCAGTTTTACATTCGGACGTTGGATGTGACGGGGGATGTGGAATTGCCGGAAGGCGTGGAGATGGTGATGCCGGGCGATCGCGTGACGATCAAAGTCAAGTTGATCACGCCGGTGGCGTTGGACAAGGGCGAGCGCTTTGCGATTCGCGAAGGCGGACGCACGGTGGGCTCGGGTGTCATCACCAAGGTGATGGGATAA
>Ga0194112_10002998_pt1 | contig 23773 bp, 18 predicted proteins | sample TA2MahC400mmetaG_FD_146191 | JGI IMG/M metagenome (GOLD analysis project Ga0194112, IMG submission 146191) | Freshwater microbial communities from Lake Tanganyika, Tanzania - TA2015016 Mahale Deep Cast 400m | ecosystem: Environmental > Aquatic > Freshwater > Lake | place: Tanzania: Lake... | reverse complement strand
AGGAATTGATAGCAATTCTTGATTTGAATAACCTGACAGCTCCGAAGTCCTGGGATTGGCGAATTTCAGCATCCCGTCCTGTGCCACAATAATAGCTTCATTGGCGGTTTCCACCAGCAAACGATAACGCTCCTCGCTCTCCCGCAGCGCCTCCTCCGCCCGTTTGCGTTCGGTGATGTCGCGCAAGAACGTAATGATACGACCTTCTGCCTCAGGACGGTATTGAACGCTGACTTCAAGATCCAAAAGGCTTCCATCTTTTTTGCGGTGTCTTGTTTCAAAACGATCTCCACCCTGTGAAATGATCTTTTTAATGTGCGCCGCTGTTTCAACAGCGGTTTCCGCGGCTTCAAGATCGGCGATCTTCATCGTAAGTAATTCGTCAGCACGGTAACCGATCATCTGACAATAGGAATCGTTGACCTGTATCAATCGTCCTTGCCTGTCCGCCATCCAGAATCCATCCAGGGCTGTTTGAATGCTCGTCCGGTAGCGTGCCTCGCTGGCCGCCAATTCGGCCGCCCGATCGGCAACCATCTGCTCCAGGCCGAGCTGCATCCGACGCAGGCGCAGATGCGTGCTGACGCGCGCCAACAACTCCTCGGGTTTGACCGGCTTCACGATGTAATCCACGGCGCCGGCCTTGAAGGCCTGCTCCATGTCCGCCACGTCGGTCAACTGGGTCAGGAAGATGATCGGGATGTCGCGGCTTGTCGCACGCCCGCGCAGCGCCTCGCACACCTGGAAGCCGTCCATGCCGGGCATGAGGATGTCAAGCAGGATCAGGTCGGGCGCCTGCTTGTCCACCGCCTGCAAGGCCATTTCCCCGCTGCTCATCCCCCGCGCCCCATATCCACCGTTCCGCAACAGGTCGTTTATCAGGCGCAGGACTTCCGTTTCGTCGTCAACCACCAGGATGTCTGCCGGTCCTTCAGCCAATGCCCGCCCGGAGACAGGGGCGATATCCTTTGACACGCCTTGCACCTGTTTTTGCAACAAATGTTCGAGCATTTTCCAGGTATGGATCAGCTCCTTGCGTATGCGGGCAAGCTCCAGATGCGTCTTGACCCTGGCCAGTATTTCAGTCGCCTGAAAGGGTTTGGTGATGTAATCCACACCGCCTGCTTCGAAGGCCCGCTGCTTGTCTGCTGTGTCGGTGAGCGCGCTCAGGAAGATGATCGGGATATCCCTGCTTTGCGGGCTATCGCGCAGCGCTTCGCAGACCTTGAAACCGTCCATCCCCGGCATGCGGATATCAAGCAGGATCAGGTCGGGCGGCTGTTTGGCCACCGACTGCAGAGCCAGCTCGCCGTTGGGAATCCCGCGTGCCGTATGGCCGGCCTCTTTCAGCAGGGCGACCACCACCCGGAGATTTTCCGGGGTGTCGTCCACCACCAGGATGTCTGCACTGGATTCGACAGTGCCGAATTGATCGTAGATCATAAAGACTCCTCCTTGATGAGCAATGCCAGAATCTTGTCATACTGGAAATCATCGGACAGCCGCTTGAGTGATGTGGCCAGCCCACTGTTCTGGGGTTTCATCTGTTTCAGGGCTTCCTCGAAGCGCTCCTGGTCGCCTCGTTGCGCCGCTTCGATCAGTTCGTGCCGTACTTCCCACGCGAGCCCTGCACAGGCATCGAGCATCTCGGCCTCCGGCAAGGGGGGCTGCGCCACCTGCCCCGCGTCTGCCTGCTTATAGACATAGCGCACGCCGAGCTGTTTGGCCATGGCGTCATAAATCTCGTGGTTGCGGTAGGGCTTGTGGACAATGTCGTTGCAGCCGGCATCGAGGATGTGCTGGTGCTGCTCCCGGAACACACTGGCGGTGAGCGCGACGATCTTGACCGCCTCGCCGCCTGGCAGGGCGCGGATGCGGCGGGTGGCTTCGTAGCCGTCCAGCACCGGCATGCGCATGTCCATCCAGATGAAGTGCGGCTGCCATTGCTCGAACAGTGCAACCGCCTCCTGGCCATTCTCGGCCTCGCGCACCTCGAATCCCGCCTCATGGAGCAGACTGACCAGCAGCAGACGGTTTTCCGGGTTGTCCTCGGCCACCAGAATCCGCCAGACGGGCTGGTCCGGCGCCAGGCCAATCACATCCACCACCGCCGCTTCGACCTGCGCTTGCGCGCCTTCGGCCACCGCGACCGGCAAGTCCACCCAGAACAACGCCCCCTGGCCCGGTATGCTCTCGACACCGATCTGGCCGCCCATCAGTTCGACCAGCGATTTGCAGATGGACAGACCCAGACCCGTGCCCTTTTGCGAACTGGCGGTGGCGGTAAATTGTACGAACGGCTTGAAAAGGTTCTCGATCTGATCCGCCGGGATGCCCGGTCCGCTGTCCTTGACCTCCAGATGCAGACGCAGGACCGTTGGATCGCCGTCCACGGGTTGGGTGCGGACCCGCAACGAGAAGCCGCCTTCCCTGGTGAACTTCACCGCATTGCCCAGCAGGTTGATGAGTACCTGCCGCAACTTCCTGCCGTCGACGGTGATGTAACGGGCGATGTCCGACGCCAGGTCCATGCTGAAGTGCAGACACGCTGCCCCGGCGCGGACCTCGAACATCCGGGAGAGGTCCACGATCAGCGCGGGCAGATCGATGGCCTCCCCTTCCAAATCGATCTTGCCCGCCTCGATCTTGGAGAGATCGAGCACGTCGTTGATCATCGAGAGCAGATGCTCGCCGGAGCGGTTGATGATGGCGACCTTTTCCTTGATAGGCTCCGGCGTCGCACGGTCGCGCCCGATCATATCGGAAAAGCCCAGGATCGCATTCAACGGCGTGCGCAGCTCGTGGCTCATGTTGGCGATGAACACGCTTTTAAGCCGGTCAAGCTCCTGGAGCCGCTCATTGGCAGCGGTAAGCTCTTTAGTGCGTTCACCGACAAGTTGTTCAAGGTGGTCCCGATACTTTGCTAATTCCGCCTCCGTCCGCTTGCGCTCCTCCAATGCGCCTGCGAGTTTGACATTGGCATAACTCAGATTGCCGATCATTTCAGCAAAAGAGGAGTAGAAGTCCATCGCTGTATCAACCGTTTTCCGGCTCCAGCGAGGCACCTTTTCCAGTGCCGCTATATATTCCTGCTCATTGAATCCATACCGGCGGGCTTGTTGACGGAAGGTTTCATAGTCCACTGCTTCGTCGTTAAAAAGAAACTGTCCCAGGAAAATATTGCCCAAAAGCGTGTCGCCCACCTTGATAGGGGAAGCTATATCCCACATGTTGTTCTTGCAACGGTATTGTTTGAAAGTGCCGACCGGCACGTCGCGGGTGAGCTCGAGGTCGCTTTCTATACACAAGCGGCAAGTTTCCGGGTTGATCCGATGGAATTTTGTGCATATTTCCTGCCAGCCTGTTCCAACCAATACCCTGCCATGAAGGTCAATGATTCCAATGCCAATGTTGGTAAGCTGGTAGAATTGATCCATCAACTTCTGAATCTTCTCACTGTCGATAACATCAGAAAGTTCCAATGCGCTAGTATCTGCCTCAGAGGACAGGATTGCATCAAGTTTGTAGCGCACCTGTTTTTGACTTTCGCGTAAATCTTCTTTCGCCTTTTCCTTCTCCACATAGGAATTATAGATAGCTTCGAGACTGAATTGGACGTTATCGCGAAACCGCTCCATCAAATCACGAATCAACGGCGAATAGGCGTTTTCCTTATTATCGAGGATGCAGATTGTGCCGAAAATCTTGCCTCCGGGCCAATTCAGTGGCAGTCCGCAATAGGAAATCATCCCCAGTGCAATATTCGGGTTCTTGTCCCATAGGGGATCTTTCAAGGCATTTTGTACCAGAAGCTCGTGCTGTGTGTCCATAACTGTTTCGCAGTAGAGACCGGAATCGAGCGGTGCCTTTTCCCCATGATGGTAGACATTGCCCGAGCTATGGCTGCTGACAAAGACCTCGATTTCGTCACTATGGACACGCATAATCAGCGCCGCCGGCGTATTGGCAATCTTCGACAGAAGATCAACGGTGATCTGCCAGTTCTCGATCACCTTCTCGGGCACTTCGATATCATCCAATATCGGGTATTTTGGTGCTTCTGATTCGGCTGACATAATTCGCCTTCCTTTCTATGCAAAAAGGCACCGGCAACCTCCGTAAAACGGAGATTACGGTGCCCCCCATCTGATTTCATCATGTCACCCCCAAACCGACCAACGCCTCTACCAGTCTAGACTAGCTACAAATATCTTATCTCCAATCTATTCCCCCCCCGCATATTTGTCAAGTTCACCATCTAGATGTAGAGAACGTGAGGTGTTCATTCTTTACAGAAGCGTCGGAGGTGCTTATGTCACTGCCGGATTGGTGCAGACCTGAACAGCGCGCTATTTTGTTCAATGAGGTGGCGTTCTACTATTGCGTTACTTCCTGCTGGGTACCGTGGGCTTGTCACTTAAGGCTTTTTCTCTGGGTTAACCATTCCCAAACAAGAAAGGTGATCAGTAAAATGCCAAGAATAAGATTCAGCAGGGCTATGGGATAGAAGACCGTTGAGGTGTACCCAATCATTAGGACAGGGTAAGGGATAGATTAAGAGTGAGTCCTGCTGTCTATCAGGCTCTTTGTGCTCCAGGGGGAAAAGCGCTTATATTCGGAGTGGGCTGCCTATCATTGATAGTGGCTGGGGATTCACACTCACTCTGGCCGAGGTTGTCTGGAAGTAACAATCACGATGAACTCGCGATGACGACTTGGGCCACCCTCACCCAGTCCTCTCCCGTCAAGGGAGAGGAAGACTAGAGCAGGGCCGTCACGCCTTGATTGCGTATCGACTGGAGCGGGATTCGCACGACGGGGTAGGGATGGGATTCTTCACTGCGTTCAAGAATGACAGTGAGATTGCTTCGCCCCGACTGCGTCGGGTCTCGCAATGACAGTTGGTGACGAGTTCCGAGCGACTAGCACCAAGCGACGAGCGACGAGTCCCGCTCTATCCATCCTCTCCTAGCAGATGGCTTCGCATCTTGTCGTATCCAGGTGGATGCTGACTGTTGTATCTAAGAGAGGAGGGGACTGGATATCTGAAGGCACCGGTTTTGTGGGCAAGCTCCAGACCTTGCACTGTGTTCTCTATCTTGCTCACTGGTATAGAAAAGGCGCACTCATGGTCCTGGGCGTGGGGGACAACTCGCTCGCCAGTGCCTATGATGGCAAATTGAGCCTCATCTGTCTGCATTGCTCGAGTGATGTAAGTGGTGCATCCGGCCCCTTGCGATAGCTTGGCGTCAAGGCTGCTCTTGCCGGTACCGAAGAGGTAGCCAGAGAGCAGTAGCCATATCTGGGCTGGGTTGCCATAGACCAGGACAAGATGAGGCTCAAAGGTAGCCCGGTCTAGCGGAGCCATGAGCGCGTACTTATATGTTCCATATTCAAATTTGGGCGTGTTTTCAATGGCGGCGGCTGCCTGTTCTTTGGTCATTCCCCATAACCCCAGAGATGCCTGGTAGCTCCCGTCAGCAACGTCTGGTAACAAAGGCAAGAAACCCATGCTGATGCCTGCACCGTAACAGCTTTGGTATTTATCAACCGCCATAGTCCAGCCGTAGCGTCGCGCCATGGTAATTGCGTGGCACAATGAAATATTCAGGTTCAAGTCTCGCTCAGGAATTCTCACTTTCTCAGGAAGCTCTCCTTCCGAGGCGCACATGCGGATTGCCAATGGGAAGGTCTGCGGACGTATGTATTGGCTGAGCCCGGCATTAATCTGTTTTACGTCGATCATAATCTTGCCTCCTTGTATGATTTTGCACTGCCGACTGGCATCTTTATACCTTTGGCGTGCCCAGGCCTTTGCGTTCTAGCCAGGCATCTTCGGCATGCAGATACCCCAGGATTGCCTGGCTGACCACGTAGCGGATAGGCTCAGGCGGCCAGGGGAAGGTGCTTCGTCCTACGGGGAAGCATTCTGTCCACTGGGTCTTGTTTTCCAGCAGCAAATCGGCCAGCACCTCGCCGTTCAAGTGCGCCAGGGAGACGCCGTGGCCCATGCAGCCCAGGCTGTACACGGCGCGCTTATCGCCCAGGTAACCCAGAGCTGGCACCATGTCCAGGGGCACAGAAACGGGCCCGCCCCACTTATCGACAATCTTGATGCCCTTCAGGGAGGGGAATAGCTCGATGATGTCTCTTTCTAATTCGGCGAAGATGCGCTCGTTGTAGTCCTTGTCCATGTTATCGCCATAGCTGAGATTCACGTCTCTGCCGCCCATGAGCAGCCGGTTATCAGGCGTCAGCCGGTAGTAATGCACCAGGTTGCGGTAGTCTTCGACGCCCTCGCGTCCTTTCCAGCCGATAGGCTTCAGGCGTTCAGGGCTGAGCGGTTCGGTGAGGACGATGTAGGTCCATACCGGCATCTGCTTGCGGCGCAGTTGCGGGATTTGCAGCGAGTAGGCGTTGGTAGCTAAGACGAGTTTATCAGCGGTCACTGTGCCCTGGGGCGTCTTCACCTTGAAAGCTTTGGCATTGCGTTTTATCTCGCTTACGGGGGTGCGCTCATAGACTTCAGCGCCGAGCTTGGTGACCACGCGTTTCATCTCGCGTGCCAGCTTGGCGGGATTAACCAGTGCACAACGCGGCTCCCACCAGGCGCCAAGGTAGAGTTCCGAATTCACCCGGGCGCGGGTGGCATGGGCATCGAGCCAGTCAACGCCTTCCAAACCCAGCGACTTAACCAGTTTCACCTCGTTCTGGATGCGCTTGATATAGGCAGGGGTGGTGGCGGCGCGCAGGAAGCCAGTGCGCTCGTAGTCGCAGTCCAGCTTGTGTTCAGCCACCAGCTCGCCCACCAGGTCAACGGCGCGCTCCATGTACTGGTGTGATTGTCGGGTCTTCTCCGCACCGAATAGTGCCTTGGTGATGGACATCATCAGGCCGAAGGTGGTCATGGCGAAGCCGGCGTTGCGTCCAGAGGCACCGAAGCCCACCACCTCGCTTTCCAGCACGGCCACATTCAGTGAAGGTTCCCGTTTCTTCAGGTAGTAAGCGGTAGCTATCCCGCAAAAGCCCCCGCCCACGATGACCACATCGCATTTCAGGTCACCGGCTAGAGGCGGGCTTTCCTTGTAATCGCCCGAGTGTCTCAGCCAGAAGCTCTTAGTCCTATAGTCTTCAGCCATGTTTTCCCCCCTGCTCAAGTAGTGCTCGGTGAACGTGGCTCATAGTACGTGACCAGCCAGATGGTGTCAAGGAGAATAGGCAACAGGCAACAGGCAACAGCTTCCAGTCGATAGTCGCTTGGGCCTCGTCGCTCGCCACTAGCCGCAAGTTGCAGGTTGCAAGTGGGCTTATCTTATTGTCATCGCTAGAAGTCCCGACCCGTTGGGGCGACGTGGCAATCCTCTCCCGCACCTGTCACCCTGACCCTGGACGGAGTGAAGGGGAATGGTCTGGATTCTTCGCCCCGATTGCATCGGGGCTCCCCGTAATGCCAAGCGTTGCAGGTTTCGGGTTTTTGTCTTGCATCTTGTAACTTGAAACTTGCATCTGTCTCTGGTTGTCTACACCGAGACTGCAAACTGGCACATACCGTCCTGGGGCAGCGTTTTCTTCATCTCGGTCTTGATGCGGTCTCCCGTCTTCTCCGCTGCTGTGTCAAAGCTGGCAAAGCAGAACGCTTTGCAGGGCAAGCCCTGTATGCCGGTCTCCTGCAGTGCTTTGTGCATGGCACAGGCCGAGACCTGCAATACCATCTCTTTGGTGGTAGCCTTGGTCACGTTCCACTTGTCCAGGGGCCTCAGTCCCAGTATGAAAAGCTCTACGTATCTTTCGAAGCGGTGAGGGAAGGAGACGCCGGTCTGCCTGGCTATCTTCTCTATCATCTCGCCGGTGCGGTCCAGGTACTTCGAATCCGCCAGCTCGATGGTCAGCTTCATCACCTCCTGTCCCAGCTTCTCCAGCGCATTGCTGGCATCCTTCTCCTCCTTGCCCTGAAGGCTCCTGGCTATGGTAGCGATGTTGAACCTGGCTGAAATATCATCCACCAAACCCTTGTCGGCATCGAACAATAACGGTTTCCCCGGCTGCTCCAGGGTCATCAGCCTGTCTTGTATGGGGACTTTGCCCAGTTTCCAGCCTGTGGCCATTATTTCACCTCCACGGGGAAGTTTACTTTCAAAGCGCCCTTGGGGCATATCTCCACGCATTCCATGCATCCGGTGCATCTGTCGAAGCGCACGCCGGCCACGATGAAGAAGTGGCGGTCTATTTCCTGATACTTCTTTGGGCCTACCTTGGTGCCCACCCCCAGCACATGGCTGGGGCATACGAGCAGGCACTTGCGGCAGGACAGTGGGTCATCACATTTCTTGTCGTCAAACACAATAGTCGGCAGCATATCTAACCTCTTCTCCTTTTACCATTCGTTGGCCAGTGCCGGAAGACTGGCACGTTCTATCAGCTTAATAGCTTCCTGCGGACATTCCGTGGCGCATAGCCCGCAGCCGAAGCACTGGAACTGGTCTATGAAGGCTCGGTTCATAGTGGGAGAATAATTGAGTGCCCTGAACTGGCAACGCTGAATGCACTGGGCACAGCCGTTGCACAGTTCGGCGTCAACCCGGGCTACCTCATGTCCTTTCACCAGCGCCTTGACACCGTGGTCTACTCTGAGTTTGATGGAAGCGCAGTCGGGGGAATCGCAGTTGCACAGTCCGCCGAGGTAAGGGGTCCCGAAGGTGTACAGCGACTGCACCAGTCCCTTCTTGTTTAGCTTAGCGACGAAGTCCTTGGCCTCGCTGGGGCTGAGGAACTCCACGCCGCCGCGATAGGTGTCAGGCCACCTCTCCCACTTGTACATCCCCGGCCCCATGCCCATGCAGGTGAAGTTATTCTCATCGGCCAGCCCCTGCATAGAGCGACGGCAGCCGCAGGTGAGCACGGCGATGGGGTACATGATATCAATGACCTTCAGTGCGTCTTCAAGCGTTATTACCTGTCCGAAGTGAGTGAGCCAGGCGGCCTGCTCGGCGTCATGCTTTATCTTGTCGGCGGTGGCACGGTCGCCCCTGTCCAGTGCTTCGAAAAACTCACGGCCGACGAAGGACATGCCGCCTGCTGCCTGGGGGTTGGCCTCTGCGCCTGTGGCTTCAGCCTCCTCCTTCCTTATCTTGTACATCTTCCGAGCGTAGTTCTCGGGGTTGAAGTACCACCTCTCATAACCCTGCCCATAACGCTCACACCATTGGCACATGATGAATGACCTCCCTAATTGAAATTGCTATGGAATCTGGATAGTCTAAATTGCTTGGGCTGGAGATGTCAAACCTGTTGTGCCCATCAGGAATCTACGGGATGGGAGGATTGGGATTACGTGGGCCCTTGATGAACACAAAGTTATCCAGGAGCTCAAGGCCGCCATCGCTGCTAACCCTGCAGGCCGAATACTCCATCCCCAGCCCATAGCCCGCACAGAAGGAGACAAACTCCACCAGATATTGGCCATTACCTTCTTCAGTAACCCGCGTGACGGTTGTAGGTGGCGTCTTGATAGTCTCGACCGTGCCCGCCTTCTTCATCTGGTTTACAGCCCTCTCAAAGTCAGCAGGGCTATAGAGGTACCTACAATACCGTTGATGAGAGACTGTGTGAATCATAAACTTAGCGTATTCCAGTGCCGCCTCAGCACTTTCGATGGGAGCAAACAGGAACTTCCCATGGACATCGTTTGCCTTTTCAATGATGAATCCCGTCTGCGAAGCCTGGTGTAAGGCCACGATACCGGCTTGGTGAGGAGGTACACTGTAGAATATGGCTCGTTTAAGGATGAAGTCGTCTCTCTTAATATTGAGATGCGGGTAATAAGCCATGTCCAGGTCCTCAAGTCTTACGTCTTCTCTCTTGCCATCTTCATAGTATAGCCGTCCGGATGCATATGCCGTTTCATAAGGTGGTAACTCAACACCAATGGGTGGCGGCGGTGGCGGCGGCAGGTCACTGTCAATCGGTGTACACACACAGCTTGTTAGCAGCACCAAAGCCAGGACGACCACAAATGCCAGGGAGCTTTTGTGTTTCATCTCTATATCTCAAAATATACTCTCGGTTATGAGGGCTGTCAACCGGCTGCTTGTAACAGTGCTGAGCACTGCCCCTGTCATGGCGCTGTGGCGATACAGCATGTAGCGCGACCCTTCAGGGTCGCTTCGGCGGGGCTTCAGCCCCGCGCTACAAATGTAAATACCAAACGACAAAACGAGATTCGGCATGACATGCGGCCCCCGCACACCTCTATACGCAGACGACCTTTTGTGCTATACTGGTGTCAAGAGGCAGATTCCCGTTGACGGGAGGCCACTTATGGAGTTTGTGTCGGGACGCATCCTTATAGTACTCCTGTTTGCTTGCCTATTGCTCTCCATACTAGCCTGTGACCAACCCAAACCCGAACTTGAGCACCTGAAGCAGGGAGACTTGTACCTGGAACAGGGGCAGAAAGAGCAAGCCCTGGCCGAGTACAGCAAAGCAGTCGAGCTTGACCCCGACCTGGCCGCTACCCACTTGTCTGACCTGCCCCAGCCCTATAGGTCCGACCTGGCCCAAATCTATTTGAAGCGGGCACTGGCAGCCCTTGATAAGGGAGAGACGGGCACAGCCAGGCGTGCCCTGACCACGGCCATAAAATTTGCCCCCAACCTGGCCGAGGCCTACTGCTACCGTGCTATCGCTGCCTTCGAAGGAGGCGCTCCATATACCGGGGGCACCACCTGGGATGCGGTCTTAGCCGACTGTAACAAGGCCATCGAGCTTAAACCGGACTATGCCAAGGCCTATGATGCTCGTGGTTTCGCTAACTACAAGAGGGGGCGGGCAGACCAAGCCATTTCCGATTTCAGTAAGTCCATTGAGCTCGACCCCAATAATGCCAATCCCTATTATCACCGTGGAATGGTTTACTATGAGGCAAAACTGTGGGACTTAGCCCTTCCAGACTTCAGCAAGTCTATCGAGCTTCACCCCGACGGAGTCGGAGCTTATTACTACCGTGGAAATATCTACAGCACAAAGGGGCAGTGGGACCAGGCAATTGCCGACCTAAGTAATGTAGCAGCCAAGGCTTCGATTGCCTGGCCGGAGCCGCGCCGGGAACTGGCCAAAGCCTATTACCAGCGCGGTATGGAATATGCCAATAAAGCAGAACGAGATAGGGCCATCGCTGACCTGAAGAAAGTCATACAGCTATCAGACAACGACGAGTTGAAGGCCAACGCAGGACATAAGCTTGAGGAGCTTGACCCCGCATCTTTCAAGCCGCCGCCGTCCGGGGTGGTACCGGAGAAGGAGGTTCTCATCTTTGACTGCGGGAAACCGATAAAGGGTAAACGGCAGGCTATTGCCCTGGTCACTGAACGGCTGGAGGAGATAAGCGCGGTGGATTTGGTGAGGCTTCCCGGCGACATAAACCAGCAAACCTTGCTCAACATAAGCGCAGAGGAAGGCTACTATTATGGGGAGCCGGCATTTTGGGTACACATAGATTACAGACATGAATATGGGTCTGAAGACGATGTGGGCAAGCTGACCGTGGCTGTCACCAAGGACGGGAAAATCTATGGCGCTGTCAGGGGCGATTGATGGCACAACATGTAGGGGCGTACCTTCAGGTGCGCCCGAGGCCAGGAGGAGGGTGATATGCTGAGAAGGCTATACGGTCTCTGTCTAGCAACTATGCTGGTGCTCGCCAGCTCGCTGCTCATTTTCCCCACGCCGGCAATAGCTGATGGCGGGCCTTTCGTTGGCAACCGGGAGCTGTGGAAGCAACTGGAGGAAGGACAGCAGACGGCTGTAGTCACTTTAGGCAGCAACAATACCGCCCATGTGGACCTGTTCATCTCGCTGCTGGACAACAGCGGTGAATCGCACCAGGTTGTCTTCTTCCTGCCTTTGGGAACCGAAGCCTCTGGTTTCAAGGTGGTGGAGAAGAACTCCCTGGATTTCGACCGCGAGCTGACCAAAAAGCTAGACGAAGCCTTGCGTATCGAAGCGGAACGGAGGAGCGACGTGCGTTTCTCGCTAGTTGCTGGGTCACTGTTAATAAACGGTGGATGGGCGTTGCCGCTGACTGCATTGCTGGCATGGATCGGCTGTGGCCCTGCCGCTGCACCGGAGGCAACCTTTGAGACCGATAGCTCCAGGGTCGATATCTATGGTGTCAACGAGAACACAGACCTGGATGACCTCATCAATGCCACGGGGCTAGACCCTGCGGTTAAAGATACCTTATCTCGGCTCAGAGGACAGAAAATAGCGGTAGTCACACTCCAGACTCAGCCACCGGCCGAGGACGGCGACAGCCCGGACAAACAAACCGGTCAGCCGGGTATTCACCTGGCATGGACTACCAGGCTGGTTTTCCACTCCACCGAGGCCACCTATGCTTACCCCCTGGGCACGGGCGCAGCCTGGGCGCATCCCATTGAGATGACCGGTGTCTATGTGGTGGCTCCGCCCGGCGTGGACTTCGCCGTGGAATATCCCAAACTAGGAATCGACCAATCGGGGTACGAGGGGATGCCATTTGGGCAACTCAAACCCACGATTACATCATATCGCCGTGGAGCTGCCTACGCAGTGGACGAGGCCACGGGTGATTTCGGCCGTATCTGGCGGGCTGTTTACACGCAAAGCAATTCGGCACAGGACATCGTCATTGTAGTCGGCCGACCGGCTGGGCTGGCGGCTTCGCTGCAGAAACCATTTCTGGGACTGGGGGTGATGGCTACGCTGGTGATTGGCTCGGTGCTGGCACTGCTGTTGTGGGTGATTGCCTGGCGCCTCTGTATCCCGCCTTTGCTTAAAAGGGAATATCGCTTCGGCAGCTCCAGGCTGTGGCTGGAGTCCCTGGTCTGCCCGGGGATAAATGCAGCCATATTGCTGGTGGTGACCCTTGTTACCGGACTATATGTCCTGCTGGCAGCCCTGGAAAGCGGATTCGTGTTCATAGTGACGCTGATATTGATTTTACTGGTGCCAATTGCCGGCCTGGCAACGCTGGGTGTGCCCGGCGTGTGGCTTTCCTTCAGAAGGCATCTGCGTAGTTCTGGCGTGTCCGCAGGCCGAACTATCGTAGCCTACATTGTGGTGACCACCGTAGCCAATACCGCCTATGCGGCATTGGCTATCGGATATGCAGCACTGACCGGTGTCCTGTAACAAGTTGGCCGTACGAACTTAATGCTTATACTAGTATGAAGTCTTAGAAAGTCACTGAATAATCTCTCTCCCTTGAGGGGAGAGAGAACAATTAAAGCAACGCATTTCTGAGACGAGACACTAGACGGTGAACAGAGGAGGCAGCGATGCGACATATAATCCCATATCTGGCAATTGGCATAGCCCTCACTGCTGTGATCGGGGTTTCGGCTTGCGACCTGGGTCTCAAAAAAACAGTGCCTTTCAAGCCACCGCCGCCCGGTGTACTCCCGACGAAGGAGGTACTCATCGTTGACTGCGGGAAAACGGTAGCAAGCGAACAGGAGGCCGTTGCTCTGGTCACTGAGCGGTTGCAGGAGATAAGCGCGGTGGATTTGGTGAGGCTTCCCGGCGACATAACCAAGCAAACCTTGCTCAAAACAAGCGCTGAGAAATGGAGCTATCATGGCGAGCCAGCATTTCTGGTACACATAGATTACAGGCATGAATACGGGTCTGAAGGCGATGTAGGCAAGCTGACAGTGCATGTCACCAGGGAGGGCAAAATCTATGGCACTGCGCCGGACTATCGATGACATTTTGGAATTGTCCCGATGCAAACAGGGCGTGGCAATCCCCCCTCGCTCTAACTCTCTCCCGCCAGGGGAGAGAGGATATTCCGATAGAGGCGCTTTCCTCTCCCCTTGTGGGAGAGGATTAAGGTGAGGGGAATACATTTTGGGCGGGGTGACGCCTAGAAAACTGAATATTGGGAGGTAAGACGAAATGGCAGTCAAGTGTTTCTACCACAAAAGGAGGGATGCGGTTGGAGCCTGTGTGCATTGCGGCAAGTTGGTCTGCTCTGACTGCGAAGTAACCCTCAAGAAGAAAATCTACTGTAACCCCTGTGTCGAGGAGCTGTTTGGAGAACAGCCCGCGGCTGTGGAGGCTGAGCCAGTTGCAGAGGTGACCAAGCCCGCAGCCAGAGCGCCTAAGAAGCCAGTTGCCGTAGCCGCAGCCAAAGCTGAAGCCGCGGAAGCCGCTGCTCCCCAAGTGGCCCGTGCCAAGAAAAGGACTGGGATGTGGGTGGGACTGGGCGTGGGACTTGCCTTTGTCTTCATCGTAGTGCCATTGCTGTTGCTGATAATAGCCCTTGGCGGTCAGCCTGAACCGCCAACCGGCGAATGGAAAGCCAACCCGACAATAAAGGAGCCGCTGACGGCCAATATAGCAGGACAGGATGTGGTGCTGGGTGACCTCAACAAGCAGCAGGTTGAGGTCAAGCTGCCGGGAAGCGCCTTTCAACAGGCTGCCCAGGTGACCGTGAGAAACGCCAAAAATGCGCCACCAGTGCCACCAGATGAGTTCACTCCGCTGGGAGCCCCCATTGAAATCGATACCGGTGAGCTGCCATCCCGCTTATATGAGCTGGCAACCATCACTTTCAAACTGGACAGGAAAGCAATGGAAAGCGAGCCCGACCCTGGCGCTTACTGGGTTGCCCACTATACGGGGGGAGAGTGGGAATACGTGGAGCCGGACGAGGTGAACCCTGAGGAAGGTACCATCAGCATCCGGACCGACAATTTCCTGATATTCGGGTGGGGAACAATCAGTGTTAAGGAATATATAGAGGAATACGCCAAAAGCAAAGCCGTTGCAAAATGGGCACAGAAGAATGTTGACGACAAGTCAAAGAAGGCACTCGAAATGTGCTTATCACCGGCCCTCAAGAAGCTTGGTGTCACAGACGATTTAACCAAGAAATTAGTGACCAGCATATTTACAGACCCCGAATGTGATAACTTGAGAAAAGGCATAGAGGAAGGGGACATGGACACGATCACAGAAAGCCTAGGCAACCTGCTTGGGAAGAACTTTCACACGATTTTGGAGTCAAGGGGGGATGATGAATTGTGGTTGGGTAAAACACAGATAAAGAGTCCTCTGGGTGCCACGATACAATATGCCGGTGAAGTCAAGGCAATTGCCACAGCAGCAGGACAAGCTGCGGAGGGAAAGTATCAGGCAGCGGCGGGGACGCTTGTCAAAGACGTCTTCAGCAAATGGGTCTTGGGAAGCTCCGTTCCCGTGCAGGTCATACTGGACCTCAAGGGGGCAGGGGAGGAACTAGCACGATTTTTAGATAACCGCATGTTTGAGCAGGCCTATCAAATCTATACCACAGGGAGTACCTACGGCATGGGGAGAACGCAGCAGTGGGCCTATAGCGATGTTGAAAAGGGGAATTTCCAACAGGTATGGGACCAGTCACACTATGTCAGGAGACAACTGATAGACAAATTCATGGCCATGGAACAGGACAAACCGGCGAATAAGCGCCTTAGCAGGAGAGAGGCAGAAGACAGGGCCAGGAATTACCTGGAGGCGCTATTCAATAACCGGCAAGAAAGTGAAGTAGAAATCGCCCAAGAAGAGGCAAGGATCAAAAAGCTGATCAATCTATTCAAGGCAGAAGCGCTAAGCGATCCAGCCATGAGAGATTTCATGTATCCCTGGCAAAAAGGCTGGTTCAGTGACTACCGCCCAGATCGCCCGCCTAAAGAAAGTCTCGACGAGCTTCTGAGAGTAATGGGCATAATCAAGAGGGAAACCGGATTGGAGCCGGAAGAACTCGTTGAGGCGGACCTGGTGCAGCTTGCCTCTGAATTGATAGAAATCAGGCAGAAAATACGGGCCGGGCAGCAGGAAGACCCCTTCTATCGCAGTCAGGCCTATCAGGACACGCTCAAAAAGTATGCAGCGTTCACCATTACGGCGCCTCAGGACATTCTCGAGGGCAAGGGGGTACCGGGCACTAGCTATACATTTACAGCACAGATCAGGGAGTTGCCCGGCATATTTTTGTATTACGACTGGTACGTCAACGGGGTGGTCGAGAAAAAGGATTCAGCCAGCCGTACATTCCCTCGAGCCTTCAAGACGCCGGGCCCGTACACCGTGAAATGTGTGGCCCATTGGAGGGAAGGGCCGAAAGGTGCGCAAGATGTAGTCAGGAAGGAGAAATTGGCGGAGTTGAAGTTCAACATCGCAGAGCTGGCCGAACTAAAAATCAGCGTCTCTCCGGCTATGCCATCCAGCAAGGGGACGGCAGACATAAATTATACCTTTAGAGCCCAGGCTACCGGTGCCCCCGAGGGTGCCTCTTACCAGTGGTATAAAGATGGCCAGTTGATCGCAGGAAGCGAGGCCAGCAAAACCATCACTTTCACCGAAGGTACTCATACTGTTGCGGTAAAGCTGGTGAAGGAAGGAAAAGTCCTGGCAGAGGCATCGACCAGGGCTAACATCACGGCAACCACACCAATCCCACCGTCCTTGCCGGTCACCTTAACGCTGTCACCCAACCCCCTTAGGAACGGCGAGGAGGGTAAGACTTACGCCTTTACTGCCGATGCTACCAATGCACCAACAGGCTCCTATTATCGCTGGTATGGCAACGGCAAGTTATTGTCTGGGAACGCCAGCACCAAAACCGTTGAATTCGTCAACGCAGGCACCCACACCATTGGGGTAGAGCTGGTCAAAGACAATAAAGTCATTGCCACGGCAACCGCCGCAGCCTACATCACGGCGGCGGCAAAGGTCGAACCCGAGCCCGACCACGAGCCAGATAAACCCCAGCCCAAGGAAAAGACACCACAGGAAATCTGCGCCTGCTATAACTACTATGTCCAGGTTGACAGGCAAGAATTGGATGAGTTCTACCAGCGAGAGCGGGGCAATATTCATAAGGGCTGTAAAGTGGAGCAGTTCAAGCCATACACCTACGACCCCAGCAGTGGCAGGTGTATGGGCGAGTTTCTTATCAAATGCTACCAATATTTCCCGGCTGAAGGGGTGGTTGGTTGGTCAGGCGGGCATGGAGGTTCGGATGTATCCCTTGGAACTGCCAAGGAGGCCTGTAAACTACAAGAAAAATAGGCAGAGGCGGCGGGAAACACGTAAGTTGCAAGAGGCAACAGTTGCCAGTCGGCGGTCGGCAGCCGTCTTTCTGTCACTGCGAGTCCTTCCGCTGAAGGACGAAGCAGTCTCTCCGGTTGAAGTCGGGCGGGAGAGATCGCCACGTCGCCCCGACCAGTCGGGACTCCTCGCGATGACAGAAGAGCTAGGGGGGTAAGGCAAAATGGCTAAATGTTTTTATCACAAGCGGAGGGAGGCTACTGGGGTATGTGTGGAATGCGGGAAGATGCTCTGCGGCCGGTGTGACGTAACCGTCAAGGGGAAAATTTACTGCAACCCCTGCGTGGAGCAGATGTTCGCCGAAAAGCCCGCGGCAGCGCCACCTCCCGAAGTTGTCGGGGAAGCAGCCCCGGCCCAAGAAGTAGCTAGACCCGTAGCCAAAGCGCCCAAGAAGCCCGTGGCTGTAGCTGCAGAAGCTGAAGCAGTGGAAGCTGTCGTTCCCCCGGTGGCCCGCGCCAAGAAAAGGACGGGGCTCTGGGTGGGCCTGGGCGTGGGGCTTGCCTTTGTCTTCATCGTGGTGCCATTACTGCTGCTGGTCATCGGTGCGCTATCCGACGGCGACCGCAAACCGAAGGTTACACCCGGGGCTGAAGCGCCGGTGGTCACGCTGCAGCAGGCGGCTCCGAACAACTTCGACCTCCCGGGCGAAGTGATGGAGAAGATGGCTGAATCCAAAAAAGAGACTGTCATCGCCAAAGGCGGCATGGAGTTGGTAATCCCACCCGGCGCGGTCTCTAAGGACACCAGGGTAGCGGTGAAGGAATTCACCGAGCCACCGCCGGTGACAGCCCCTGACGAGCGTTCTGAGTTTCCGCTAACAATAGGTGTCTCGAAGGTGTTCGATTTCGGACCCGACGGCATAAAGTTCCGCGAACCGGTGCAGGTCACCATCCCGTATGATGAAGCTAATTTACGTCCGGGTGCCGATGAGAAAAACATAACGCTGGCTTATTTTGACGGAACGAACTGGGTAGCCATAGGGGGTAATGTCAACACAGAGCAGAACACGGTGAGCATACGTACTGCCGGCTTTCCTGGCGTCCCAATAGCCGCACTGCTGCCCTATGTGAGGCCTGTAGCACTTTACGGTGGATTGGCAGTTTCGGTGTGGTTGGCTTACCAGGCGTCGCTATATCAAAAAGCCCGCAACTGGTGGGAGGCCGAGGACTTTTGGGGAAATGCACACAAATATATCACACCAGACGACCAAGTAGTAAGAGAATACGCCAATGAGGCACTGATTGTAGATTATGCGACATATCAATCGGTACCTCTTCAGGACCCACAGAACCCAAATCGGCTCAACCCAAAAGCGCTGCAGTTCATCAAGACACAGATTGACAAGGGAGGGTTGCCTAAGATTGCATTTGATACGCCTTACGGTTGGAAGGGATCCACCTATAAGGACCCTACCACGCTGTATCACGTGTGGCAGAAGCCAGCAGACTACTTCAATGGTGGAATGAAGGGCAATTGCGTAGACACGGCTAACGCTTACCTCAGTGTACTCCGAGCCTCAGGCATTCGAGCCAAGGCCGTTGATGGGTATACAAGCACAGGCAGGCATTGCTGGGTTGAGGCAAACATCGGAGGCAAGGTGTATTACCTTGATAATGCGGATCAGTTTGAACCCATAGAGAAGGCTGAGGCAAGGCTGAAGCTGATACGGCCAACGGACAAATGGCGAGAGGGATTTCAGTGGGACGAGAAGGGTCAGCATACCTACTGGGGGTGGTCGGATCTTGAGGCTCCAGCCTTAAATGTGAGCGTAACTCCCTCTGTGTTAGGGCCAGCACAACTTGCCATATTGACTGTGTGTGTCTACCCACCAGAGGAAACCAGGATAACAGTGGACGGCATGAAAAAGAGCTACGCAACAAGAAGTGAGGATGGGTGCGTATCTATCGACTACCCAATCCCCGGAGATACCCTGCCAGGTAAGCGCAAGATAGTCGTTCGGGCACCGGACCTTGTGCTTGAGAACAGCAATAACTACATCACTGTAAAGGGGATACAAGTGTCCGTCCAGCCCAAGCAGGTGCAGCCAAAAGGCACGATTTCCGCTACGGTAAAAGTCTATCCTGAGGAGGAGACTCAGCTTGAGGTGACAGCAGTTGGGCAGAAGTACTCCAAGACGACCGACACCACTGGAAGCACTACTCTTACGATTGCAGTTCCTGAGCAAGCTAAGCCAGGGCAGCAGAAAGTTATTGTCCGGGCACCAAAGCTTAATCTGACGGCTGAAGATAGTTTCACGGTGGCTGCGCAAATACTGCTACCAGCCATCAACTCCTTCACCGCCAGCCCCTCCAGCATCACTGCCGGCGGCAGCTCCACGCTGTCCTGGAGTACCTCCGGCGCCGCCTCGGTCTCCATAGGCAACCAGTCCGTCTCTGTCTCAGGAAGTGGTACGGTAACGCCTACTCAGACCACCACCTATACACTGACCGCCAGAAATGCCGCGGGCGACTATGTCACAATGACAGTTACAGTAACGGTTGGTGCACCAGAGCCGGAGCCACCAAAGCCACCACCGCCCACACCACCGATAACAAATTATGAAGGTGTTTATAAGAGCATATCAGATAATGGTGTTACTAGAACAGCCGCGGACTTTGTTGTATCGGGGAATTCAATCAAAGGTACTTTTTCGAAAGCTCGTTATATCGGTGGTACAAAGATGTCGGACCTACATACTGAAGAGTTCCATAAATACAATGGAACCGTAGGTGCCCAGCTTAATATATCTATGGATTGTCAAAAAACGATTTATACTCTTCACCCCGCAACTGGGTCAACAGCGGCGTATTGGACTAGTAAAGTTATTAAAGGCACTGGTAAAGGTAAGATAACCTCACAAGGCAATAAGCTAATACTAGATTTTTATGATGAAGTGGGTAACCGCTATCAGATCCCCAAGATACCCTGATCTCCAATTAGGAGTTTATCGATTACGTGGCACTTACGTTCGGGTAGATATTTGAATGCAGGCAGCACGGCCTTCATGGTGGCTTGCGCCGCGTTCGTCTCTTCTACTTGATGTTTGGCATTTCAGCAGAGCAAAAGGGCATGCCCGATATAGACGGGAACCAATAAGGAGGTCATTCTTGCGGGAGCCACTCGTGTTGTCATCCTGCGGAACGAAGCGACCAAGGATCCCTGTCTTCTGCCTGTCACCCGGACCCTGAACGAAGTGAAGGGGAAAGGTCTAGTACTTAGTTGCATAAATGCGTATTTCCTCGCCCCTTGCGGGAGAGGATTAAGGTGAGGGGTATCAGAGTATTTTCACCCTCACCCTGACCCTCTCCCATCGAGGGAGAGGGAAGTACATTTTAACGTATCACTCGCCTTCGAGAGGTTGTCCGAGGGCTCCAAGAAATAACGTGATTTGAGTAGAGGCGGGTTTAAAAACCCGCCCGCCGTCTCGCGGCCGCACATGAAGAGCCTGTCTCAAAAAGCAGGACTCCGAATCTGGCACCAACGTTGCTCTAGCTTCAGGCAAAGGACTTCTGAGACAGGCTCTGAAGGTACGCCCATACATGCTGTTTTTGGACAGCCTCACCTAGAAACGGACACCACTCTCACTAGCGGATGGTGACTGGCATCTCGATTATGCTGCGTCCCGTGGTTAAGTCAGTGCCTAACTTCTCACCCCGCTGGTAAAGGAGCGTTATCTTTGTTTCACCTTGGGCTAAAGCCTTAAACTTGTAGCTGCAGTAGCTCTGGTCTCCCGGGCAAGCCGGCGCTGGAGTGCGGCAATCACGACCCAGGTATTCTACCATTGCCGGATCATACTTCATTTCCCAGTCAAAGCCTGTGGATACGTTTCTGGTAAGCGGAATGGTGAAAACCTCGCCCACTGCCAAAGTCACTTACTCGGGCACTTCAGGTGTCGGTGGTTCAGGTGCTGGGGGTTGAGGCGGTTCACAAGTCATCACCAGCGATGTTAGAACCAGAACCAACATCAACCGCTTCATGCCTGCACTTCCTGCCACAATTTCTTACTGCAAGTATAGTAGAATCTGCCGTCCCGGGCAACGTGGGAATCTCCCCAAAATGTAAATGTCAAACGTCAAAAGGCAAAAAGCGTCGAGTCCTTGTGTCTTTCAACCTGAAACTTGAACTTGCGTCTTGCCTCATGCCTTCATGCCCCGGCCAAATAATTGCTTGGCAACCGCCATGTGTAGTACCCTATCAATATACGCTGATGAAACTCAGCATGTTATCCATAGTCCTGGCAGCCCTTGTGCTGGCACCATGGAGCGGCTGCGCGCCGAGAACACCACCTGTGGAGCTGCCTCCGCACAAAATCAGCTACCAGGGAAAGCACCTCAAAAGCGATAAGGGCAGGATTCGCATCCTGGTGTGGGAGACCATAGACATGGCCGCCTATCCTCACCTGAAGCTGAGGGACGGGTTCAGCCTGAAGCGGGCTGTCTGCCGAAGGTCGGGAGGCGACCCGCAGGGCTATGCCGTCGCCATACATGATGCCTCCAACAGGGGTTTTGCGTTGGAACCGCCGGAAGACGTGCAGGGCACACAGGGCGGCTTTCTGTTTGCGCCTATCGAAAGCGCTGACCAGGCCCGTGAGTACGCTGAGTTCATGGTACATGAGACGCCGTGGTCTCTGTATGATAGAGAGCACCGGTCTATCTACACCCAGGCCGACTTTGAGACAGCCCTGAGCCAACTGGACGGCAGCAGAACCAAGACCCTCCAGACCCCGCCTACAAACATTACCAGGGTCAAGGACCTGGGCAATGGCGTATATATGGTGGAGCTGGTCTATGGATGTGAGATGTATGTCAGGAGGCTGGAGTATATTTGCTGCGTGGTTTTAAGGGACGGAACCCTTGACCTTCGGGAGTGGTACGTCTTCATGGAGGGTGGTCCGGGGGCAGTGTTTTAGGGGGTTTCACCCTCACCCTAGCCTACTTCAAGGTGTCACCTGCCCACAGGTGACCCTTTTAGGGGAACAGAGGGGAATGGAAAGGGGGTAACGCGATATGATGGTCATTGGAGGCTTGCTAGGATTGTTTCTGGGGCTGGCTGGCGCAGCCGCGGGCCTGTTTTTCATCCTCTATGCCCTGGGCGTCTTTGAGTATCTGGGCGGGAAGAAGCGTAATCCCAACGCGGTGAGCAAGGAAACGCTGGTCAATAAGCTACTGGCCTTGAACGACCCATCCAAACCCTACCATATCGTCAAAGGCGAAGAAGCAGACCTGGTGGCCGAATGGAAGATTGTGGACGCCTCGTGGTACGGCATTTTCAGCAAAAACAAACTGAGCGAAGCCTACCAGGCATTGCTGCTGCTGGATGAGGCCAGGCGCTCGGTCAGGGTATTCGAGGAGATGAATTCCGTGGAGTGGATGGCCGGCAGCGGCGGCCCGGTGCCACGGGTTCATTACCGCAAGAGCTTCGCCCGGGGCAGAATATTATTTAAGAAAGAATGGGGCGTAGGCTATGCCATCAAGGACCAGAAGCCGTTCGAACTGGGCAAGGTGTACGAGTACAAGTTCGACGTAGACGATATCAGAGGCCCCATCGCACAGGTGGTGAAAGAGAACGGCTGGGAGTGGGTGCCGGTGGTAGCCCGAAGGCATGCCACGTACCAATAGTTGCAAGTTTCAAGTTGCAGGTTTCAAGTTTTGTCTCATTCCACTTGTCCTCACGATGCCTCTCCCTGTCACCCTGAGCGGAGCGAAGGGTCTCTATCCCTCCATCCCGCTGTCAGGCGGAGACCGCCACGCCCCGATTGCATGTGGAAACACAATGCGTTGGTGCCCCTGTTTGGACTGGTGCACAAAGGCAGCAGCTTTGTTTAAATGGTAAATTAGCCCTCTATGCTTACATCGCAGCTAATTGGTTTTGTCCACCCAAACCGGGCTGGCCCAGGCTAAGTGTCCATCCTCCTGAACTACGTGTAGGAAGTAGAAAGAGTTCTCTATAAAAGCCTCGTCCACAAGCTGCCACTCCATATCCATCTGGCCTTTGCAGTCAAGCAGGAACTGCTTATATCCTTCTGTGGTTGAATACTTCCAAACCTCTAGGTGCTTCAGTGGCGATGTCCCCTTCACTGAGCAATAGATGCGCACTTTGCTATCAGCACTGGTGATTTCTGAGCCCATGGAATGGCCGTCGACCTTGAAATCAACGATGATGCGAGCGCCGGTGGTAGCACAAGTACGCCGATGCCACATGGCATCGAAGACATCCTTTCGAGTGAGATTTTTAGCATACACCGCTTGCCGCCCTGGCTGATAATCACGAGTAATACGTGTGCCGAAAGCCTTGCCACCTCGGGCCCAGTGTTCATCCCCACCGGCTACGAAGCCCAGCCGGTACCCGTTGGCCAATGCCTCCCTGGCATAAGACCCCAATCCTTCATAAGCTCTGTTTCTGGTCTCTCCATATAAATAGACGAAGACGGGGGTGTAGTCACGGTGGATGGGATAGGAACCCTGGAAGTAATCGCTGCTGCCATGCTTGGAGTATATTTCCACTAGCCGCAACTCCTCCCAGTCTAGAGAACCCCAATTGTAAGGCACGCTGGCATTGAGAAAGCGCCATGCTGTATGGTGTGGCACCACCAGGTATTTCTTGCCTGCTAACCTCTGCCGCAGCCACTCAGGGCCGATGG
>Ga0194112_10002996_pt1 | contig 23791 bp, 14 predicted proteins | sample TA2MahC400mmetaG_FD_146191 | JGI IMG/M metagenome (GOLD analysis project Ga0194112, IMG submission 146191) | Freshwater microbial communities from Lake Tanganyika, Tanzania - TA2015016 Mahale Deep Cast 400m | ecosystem: Environmental > Aquatic > Freshwater > Lake | place: Tanzania: Lake... | reverse complement strand
CGCATGCCTGTGCCAGAGGCGGCAAGCGAGGTCCACGTAGCCTTTCTCCCGCCAATGTCGGGGCTTGCGGCTATCGAGGACCGCCTCCTTCCTGGGACGATCAACGTGCGGATCGGGGAAGGCCGAACCGCCGATGTCCTCCGCAACTTGTGCTACGACATCTACCTAAAGGGCGACGACGCCAGCTCAGAGTGGACGCGACTTGTGGACCACGTCGGGGAACTGTTTGGTGTGGCCCTCGACCCGCCCATACTGATTGCTGAGAGAGGCCAGGTAACGATGTCGTACCGCGACAAGAAGGATGTCAGGCTTGACCTGGCGTCCTCGGGGCGCGGCCTCCAGCAGACGCTTCTGTTGCTCGCCCACCTGTACAGCAACCCCAAGACAGTGCTGCTTATTGACGAGCCCGACGCCCACCTCGAGATTCTGCGGCAGCGCCAGACCTACCAGTTGATCACGGAGATCGCTGAGCAGCAAGGTTGCCAGCTCATAGTGGCAAGCCACTCGGAAGTAGTCCTCAACGAAGCGGCAGACAAGGATGTCGTCGTCGCCTTCGTCGGGCGACCACATCGCATTGACGACCGCGGAAGCCAGCTTCTCAAGTCGCTCAAGGAGATTGGCTACGACCAGTATTACCAGGCCGAGCAAACCGGCTGGGTGCTTTACCTCGAAGGGCCCACTGATCTCGCTATCCTTCGCGCCTTTGCTGAGACACTTGACCACCCGGCCAAGGCGGCGCTGGAACGCCCCTTCGTCCGCCCTGTGCTGAACCAGCCCCAGAAGGCCCGCGATCATTTCTTCGGACTCCGCGAGGCCAAGCATGACTTGGTTGGTCTGGCCCTCTTCGACCGCATCAGCGAGCCGTTGCGCCAGGAGGGGCCTCTCCATGAGCTGGCGTGGCAGCGCCGCGAGATCGAGAACTATCTCTGCTGCCCTGAGGCCCTCTTCGCTTACGCGGAGAGTTCCGCGGCCGAAGTCACAGCGGGGCCTCTCTTCGTTGCCAGGGAAGCGGCCCAACGCAGGGCCGCGATGGAAGAGGCCATCAACGAAGGCAGGAAGGCCCTCGCTTTCCGCGAGCAAGACCCCTTCTCCCCGGACATCAAGGTCAGCGATGAGTTCCTTGATCCTCTCTTCCGAACGTACTTCAGGAAACTCGGGCTGTACAACCTGATGGAGAAGACCGACTACCACGTTCTCGCTCGCTTCGTTCCCAAGAACCTGATTGACGACGAGGTGAGGGAGAAACTCGACGCGATCGTTGAGACAGCCGCCAGAGCGAAACCCGTGGCCTCTGAGTAGGAAGCACCGCAATGCAGATCGAGCACCTGGGCATGGATGTGCGCGAGCCGGCCGCGATGGCCGATTGGTATGTGAAGCATCTGGGCATGCGCGTGGTGCTGGCCAAGGACGAGCCGGTGCCCGTCCGCTTCCTGGCGGATTCTGCGAACCACGTGATAATCGAGCTCTACAACAACCCTGTCGTGAAGCCGCTCGACTTCCCGGCGATTGACCCGCTGATGCTTCACCTGGCCTTCTGCTCGAACGACGTGAAGGCGGATTACCAGCGCCTCCTGGCGGCCGGGGCCACGGCTGCGACCGAGCCGAAGGTGTTGCCCGCTGGCGACGAGATCGCCATCGTCCGGGACCCCTGGGACTTCGCCGTGCAACTCGTGAAGCGCCGCATGCCGATGCTTTGAGGCCGCCCTTGAGTTGGGCCGATCCGTCGGATCCGTCGGATCCGACCGATCGAACACCCTCTCTCGTTCCCAAGCTCCTGCTTGGGAACGGCATTGTGGAAGCTCCCGCTTCCCCGAGCCAGCGGGAGCTGGGAAGACGCCGTTGCGAAGCAGGAGCTTCGCAACGAGAGAGACAGACCGAACAAACACAGGACGCAGAACGTGCCTCTCGCCCTGCGTAAAGCCCTGCCCATCTTCCTCATCTTCGCCCTCGCGGCGTTCCTGCTGCTGGCCCACGTCGGCGCGCCCCCTCTCGACGAGGCCGAAGCGCGCTCGGCCATTGTCTCGCGCCACATGCTCAACACGGGCCAGTGGGTGTGGCCGGTGCCTAACAAGCCATTCACGTGCGAGAAGTCGCCGCTCGTCTACTGGCAGTCGGTGCCCTTCGCCTGGCTTTCGGGCGGGATGACCGAGCTTGCCGCCAGGCTCCCTTCAGTCCTCTGGGCGTTCGCGCTGCTCTTCCTCACGTGGAAGCTGGCGCGGCATTGGCACGACGACCTGGCGGCGCTCTTCTCTGCCGCGGCGCTGGCCACGAGCTACGGCTTCATCCACTGGGGCCGCCACGGCACGGTCGAGATGGCCCAGGCGGCGGCTATCCTGTGGTGCCTGTGGCACTTCGTGAAGCATCGGGCCGACGCTGGCCGCCGCTGGCTCTACCCGTGCGGCCTCCTTGTTGGGCTCGCCGCCAACTTCGGCGCGTGGGGGGCTTACGGCGTTGTGGTCCTCGGCGCCCTCGTTGTCTCCGCGATGGCGAGGGACTGGGCCTGGCTCAGGCCGGCGAGGACAGTTCTCCTCGCCCTTCTTGTCTCCTTTGCCGTGTTCCTCGCGTTGCCGCTCGCGGCGAGCATCGGGACGGGGTCCGCCGGGCCGCTTCGGGCGCTCTGGCGCGAGCACGTTCTGCGCCACCTTCAGCCTTTGCCGCGCGCATATGCCTGGCACTTCGACCTACTCGGGCTCGTCGGCTTTGCCGCGCCCTGGCTCGTGCTCGCGCCGATCTCGTTGTTCCACGATTTGTGGGCATGGCGGCGGCGAGGGGCGGGCGTTCCTGTTGCGACCCCTGTCGCCGGGGTCGTGGCCGCATGGCTTCTCCTCTCGAGTTCCACGGAGCCACGGAGGCTTCTCCCCATAGTCCCGTTCGCGAGCATCATCGCCGGGCATGTGCTGGCCCGGTTCGCGAAGGGGGACCTGGCGGTGGTGGCAAGGGGAGCGGTCCGCGCGCTGGTCCTGGCTGGCGGCCTGCTCGTTCTCTGCCTGCTAGGGCTCAGCTTCACAGAGTCATCATTCGGCGAGCTCGTTCGCTGGGACTACCTCGCGCTCATGTCCCTGGTGGCCACTGCGGGGCTGGCGTTGGTGGTCGGCGCCATCTTCAGCAACGGTCACGCGGTCTTGCTCGGCGTCGGGGCCATCTTCGTCAGCTACGTTGCCCACTTTGTCCCCGTCACGGCAGAGCGGAAGGAAGGCATCGCGGAGGTGGCGGCGATGGGTAAGCCCATCGCCCTGCTTGGCGAGCCCCGCGCGAACGTGGTCTTCTACCTGACCGGTCCCTACCACGTTGTTGGCGATCTGGCTGCCGCCGAGAAATGGGCGTCCGAAACCAACGGCGTCGTCGTAGGCCCGAGGGAAGCCGTGCGCTCTCCCTGGGATTCCGTCGTCGGCGGGCGCACGTGGATGGCCATGGTGTGGCGGCCGGTCTCCATGGCGGTTTCTCTCACCCGCGACCCAGCATGGCTGGCGAAGCATCCGCTGCGGGGACTGAAGAGCGAGACGCTGACCTATGTGTTCAGCGCGGAGAGCGGCATCCGCTTTGACCTGGGCATCGTGACAATGCGGCTCGCACGCGAAGAGGGCAAGGATGGCCGCGAGCTGGCCATCGCCGCCCAATCGAAGGGTGGCGTCTATCCCATGCAGTCCACCATCACGTCGCGCCTGCGCGACAGCGACCTCGCCCAGCTCGGGGCCGATGACCACCGCACCAGGCCCTCCTTTAAGCACCGCCGCTTCACGTGGCACCCCGAGGGGGTGGACTACCATCGCTTCGACCACTGCAAGGACCCCGCCTGCCGCGACCCTGGCCACATGGTCACAGGCCGCGATGGCAGGGCCGCCCACTGCGCCGAGTACAAGCGCTGCAAGAAGATGGAGCACCGCGTCTGGCGCCTCAAGGAGGCATTCCGCGACCCCGGCGCCCGCGACTCCTGGCACGTCGTCGCCGCCTGCTACGTCGCCCGTGGCTTCGACCTCACGCCCCACGCCCCGCCCCAGGTCATCCGCGTCATCAACAACCAGCAGATGTGGGACGTCGCTCTCCGCGGCGTCACTGAGATGGCCATCACAGTGCCCGCCGGCGAGTTCGAATGCGTCAAGCTTGCCTTCGACGCCACGCCGGTGAACAAGGAGGCCCAGGAGAGCGCCGACGAGGCGGAAGGCCCCTTCGGCCTCACCGGCCACGTGGAACTCTACGTAGACAAGGCGACCCGGCTGCTCGTGTTGCTCGACGGCGAGATAGAGCTCGGGGCCAAGTTCAAGGTGCGGGTGATGCTGGCGAAGCGCGAGGCGGAGGCCCAGCCGTAGCCGGCGCCCTCATTCGAGCTTGTGCACCCGCACGTCGTCGAACCACGCCACGTCGTCGGCCGTCGGCTGATCGGCCACGCAGAGGAGCAGCACGAGGCGGCCCACGCCTTCTGGCACTTCCACCACGCCGAACACCTCGCCCCACGCCTCCCGCCCGCCCGGCAGGGCATGCACGCCTGCACGCGGGTCTTCGCAGTGGATGAGCACGTCGAGGGCCTCAGCCGCCCACTTGCCTTCCGCGGTCTGCCACCGCACGCGCAGCCAGGCCTCGGCCTTGCCCTGGAGGCGGCGGACCGCGCCGACCGCATAGTGTTCGCCCGGCTTCACAGGGCAGCTCTGGAGGAAGCAGCCGTTGGCGACGCCCGCGGCCCTCGCGGCACCCTTGCCCGCGGCGCCCGCGTCGCGGTCCCAGGTGAAGGCGCCCTTCGACTTCTCGTGCTGCCAGGCGCTCCAGCCGGCGGGGGGACGCCCCTCCTTCCACTCGACGGGTGTGCCCTCGAAGCTGAGGGCCTTGTCGGAGCCGAAGTCGCCGTTGCGGGCCAGGTTGATGAGGGTGCCCGCCTTCGCGAGCGCGGCCATCTCGGTGCGGGCGTAGTCGAGGGGGTCGCGGGCGAGGCGAAGGGCCTTGTCGCAGCCGGGCAGGGCCTCGGGCCACGTCTGGTCCTTCACCCGCTTGTTGGGGGTGGGCCACCAGCGGAACTGCTCGCCGTAGACCCACACGTATTCGTCGGCCACGCGGAGAGCAGTGCGAAGGTTCGCCCGCAGGCGGTCCACGCGCGAGCTGCCGTCCCCGGCAATGTACCACGGAGAGGTCGGCGGGTTCCAGTAGGCGTCGAGGTAGATGCCAAAGCCCACCTGCACCTGGGCGCGGTACTTGGCGCGGTTCTCGGGCGAGACAAGTTCCTGGCAGGCGCCCTTGATGAGCAGGGCGGATTCGAGGTACTGCTCGACTCGGCTGTAGAGGTAGGCCATCTCGCAGCCGTCCACCAGCGTCACGGTCGGCGGCGCGGCGTCGAGCCAGCCGTCAATGAACGCGGGCAGCAGGCCGTAGCCCTGGGCGGCGAGCACGCGGCTCGGGTTGGCGTGGCCCGCGGCGTTCGCGGCGACGATGTTCATGAAGTAGCAGAACAGCACGGCGTCGGGAAACTCCTCTGCGACGGCCTTCATCACTTGGCGGCCACGCTCGCGGGCCTTGGCGGCGTAGGCATCGAAGGTGTGCTTGTCCCGTTCGGGCTGGGCGGCGTAGCCGAACTGGTTGTGGGGCGGGGTGTAGGGCTCGGGGTCGAAGAGCAGGCCCTTGAGGCCGCCCTGCCTGGCGAGCCAGGCGGCGATGCGCCAATGCTCGACGATGCTCGCCCAGCCGGCGTCATCGTGCCAGTCCACGTTGCCCGGATTGGCGCCCAGGATGAGGAAGTTGTCGGTGAAGCGGGTGAACTTGCAGGCCTTGAGGTCGGCGACGCAGGGCTGGAACCATTCGCGCTGCCACTTGTCCGCGGCGAAGGCGGTGCGGAGGTGGCAACGGCGCTTCTCGTCTACCCGTCCGACGGCGTTCACGACCACGCCGTCCAATGGCGACTTCTCCATCTCGGCCAAGTTGGCCAGCAGCCGCTCCGTGTCGGGCTGGTCCCAGCCGGTCGCGATGAGCTTCTTGGGGCGGCGCGCGTCGGTCGCGCACGCCGCGGCGGCAGCCGCGGCGAGGATGAGGGCCGTTCGGCGGAGCATGGTCAGCCACCTCCTAATGCGGCCTATGGCCGCAACCAAAGGGGATGATTGGATGATTGGATGATTGGATGAATGGATGATCGCCTGACACCCATCCACCCATCCATTCATCCATTCATCCCTCAACTCCAGGAGCGCTCCCGAGCTTGAGCATACAGCCGCCTCGGGCCGCGAGTCAAGGGCGAGAGATTTGAGTGGAACCTCCGTGTGGGTGTGCTATAATGTGGGGGAACACACGCGGCCCCCATTGCCGGGGGCGTTCGGCAGGCAAGGAGGCAAGGTATGGGCATGACGTGGCGCTCTGGCGTGGGCGTGGCACTGGTGGCGGCGCTCCTGGCGTGTTCGATGGCGAGCGGGGCGGCGGCGGAGGGTCCCGCGCCCGGGGAGCCGGCGGCCGAGCCGCGCCTGCCCGGCACCGGGCCGCTGGCCCGGCTGGGGCGCGGGGCGGCGAACGTCCTGCTCTCGCCGCTGGAGGTCCCCGCCACGATGGTGCGGGTGGGGAACGAGCACAACGCGTTCTACGGCCTGTGGGCGGGCGCGCTCGAGGGACTGGGCAACGGCCTGGTGCGCCTGTCGGCGGGCGTCCTCGAGGTGCTCACGTTTCCCCTTCGCAGCGACGGCTTGCCGCTCTACCACAAGCGGCTGGGCGAGCGAGCGCTGCCGCCGGGGCGGCCGCCGCTGAACGTGACGATGCCCTGACGCCAATTCCGACGGAATTGGCTGGAACTTTGCTGCGGGCCTGGTATAATGTCTGAGGTCGAGGCCAAGCGCGCTCAGGGCGCGCCGTGGCCGGCGTGCCTGGCGACCGATTGGCGTGTTCAGCTTCTGTTGGCGGTTGCTGCCGTCGGGCTGGCGCTAGCCGTAGGGGCTGTTCTCGGCGAGCGGCAGGTACCGCGCAGAAAGAGCGTGCCGGCTGCACCGGCCCGGATGCCCGAGGCGTTGCTGCTTGCCGACTCGTGGCGTGCGGCGGCAGCGGGGGACGAGAAGGCGTATCTCGCCTGCTTCACGGGCGAGGCCCGCGAGGAGCTGGCGGCCCGCCTGGCACGTGTCGGGCGTGAGGCGTTTCGCAAGGAGCTTCGGGCGACCGCGCAGGGGGCGCTCGGCGTCGAATGGGGGCCGCCGCAGCCGGCGGCCGATGGCGGGCTGCGGTTTCCCGTGAGCGTGCTCCGCACCGATGGCGCGGAGGCGTTCGACTACGCGGTCGTGAAGGTGGGGGCGGATTGGCGCATCCGGTCGGTGGCGCAACGTGGCCGCCGGGCGGTGGCCCCGCCGGCGACAGAGCGGCTCGGGCCACCGGCAAAGGAAGGAGGCCAGAAATGAGCTACGCGATGCGATGGCTGCTCCTGACGGCTGTGGTCGCTCTGGCCGCCGTCGTGGGACCTGCCTCCCGCGCGAGCGCGGCCGCCTCCACGGGGTGAGCGGTCGCCGACAGCATGCTGGACAGGTCGTCCAGCTCCACCTACGGCGGCAGCACCACACCCCTCGAGGGCTTCACGCGCGGCGTGCTGAGGGCCGTGACCTCGCCGCTCCAGCTCCCGGTCACCATCCTGAAGACCTCGGTGCAGAAGAACATCTTCTACGGCACGACCATCGGGGCAGTGAAGGGCATGGCCAACGGCGTGTCAGATGCCGTCGGGGGCACCGTGCAGGCGCTCTCGAGCGCGATCCCGCCGAACCCGTGGGAACTGGTGAGCCGGAAGCTGGCCTATATCAGTGCCTTCAAGTGACGAGGGTGCAGTAACGGACTTGCGCGGCTGGGCACACTAGAAACCAAACCCAGCCTGTCTGGGTTTGGTCTCTTCTCGGCGCCGCGGGCCAAGGCGCGGGGAGACCGAGCCCTTACTGCACCCCTCAGTGACGGGCGCGTTGCCTCCGGAAGACTCTGGTAGCACGATGGCTGAGGGACCGGATCCTGCTGTCTTCATGCGGCGGGCGCTCGATCTGGCCGAGCGCGGGCGGGGATGGGTCGAGCCCAACCCCCTTGTCGGCGCCGTCGTAGTGCGCGACGGCCAGATCGTGGGGGAGGGCCACCACGAACGCTTCGGCGGCCCCCATGCGGAGCCGAACGCCATCGCCGCCGCGGGCGACGCCTGCCGCGGAGCCACCCTCTACGTCACCCTCGAACCCTGCACCCACCACGGCAAGACGCCGCCCTGCGTCCCGGCCGTTGTGGCGGCCGGCTTCGCCCGCGTCGTCGCGGCCATGATTGACCCCGACCCGCGCACCCAGGGGCGCGGCCTCGAACAGCTCCGGGCCGCCGGCCTCGACGTCGAGGTCGGCCTCCTCGAGGCCGACGCCCAGCGCCTCAACGCCCCTTTTGTAAAACTCACCAAGCGCGGCCTGCCCTTCGTCGCCGCCAAGTGGGCCATGAGCCTCGACGGCAAGACGGCCACCCGCATCGGCGACTCCCGCTGGATCTCCTCGGAGCCCTCACGTGAACTCGTCCACACCCTCCGCGGCCAGATGGACGCCATTCTCATAGGCGTCGGCACGGCGCTGGCCGACGACCCGCTGCTCACCGCGCGGCCGCCCGGGCCGCGGACCCCGGCCCGCATCGTCGCCGACGAGCAGGCCCGCCTGCCCCTCTACAGCCAGCTCCTCCAGACATCCGCCGAGGCGCCCCTCATCATCGCCACCACCGAGGCAGCGCCCCCCGAACGCCGCGCCGCCCTGGCCGCCAAGGGCGCCGAAATCCTCGTCCTCCCCATGCAGCGCGGCGGCGTCAGCCTCCGAGCGCTCATGGCCGAGCTCGGCCGCCGGCGCATGACCAACGTCCTCCTCGAAGGGGGCGGCGAACTCTGCGCCGCAGCACTCGCCGCCGGCATCGTGGACAAGTTGCTCGTCTTCATCGCCCCCCGCCTCATTGGCGGTCGCGAGGCCCGCACCCCCGTCGAGGGCGACGGCGCGGCCACCATGGCGCAGGCCATCAATGCCCGTGACTGGACCGTCCGCCGCATCGGCGACGACGCGCTCATCGAGGCCTGGCTGTAGCACGCCGCCTCAAGCGATCACCCGCGCCGCTCGCCAGCGAGCGGCACCGAGTGGGGCGAAGGACTGGCCACTGCCCGCGGCACCCCCTGCGCCGCCTCGCCCCTCTCCCCGAGGGGGAGAACGGGCAAGGAGGATTATGATGAGGGGAATGGCGTGGAGATAAGGGCGACGAACGAGCCGCAGAGGAAGACGAAGACTGCCTAAAGGCAGGACTCTCAACAGGTTATGGCCTCGCTCGGCGCCCCGAAGATCGCTTCGGGCGGATTAGGCTTATTCGGTGAGGATCAGGTCGCCGACGGAGTCGATCTGCTTCGACTGCACGTCCCCGAACCAGCCGAGGAAGGCGAAGCGGGCACCGGGCGGCGCGGCGCTGGCGGGGTTGAACTCGCCGTCCTTCATTGCGACGGCCTTGGGCAGCGCGAGGCGCCAGGCCACCTCGCGCGGCTCGGGCGCGTTGTTGCGCAGCACCAGCCGCACCAGGGGCGTGCCCTGGGCATCGGCGTCGGGGAGAAGCGTCGCGTCGAGCACGCTACGGACAGGGATGCGGAAGCACAGTTCGCCGACGGTGCGCTTGTCGCGCGAGAGCACGGCGCGGAAGGATGCCTCGCGCGCCCCGGTCTCACGGGGAGCGGTCGCACGGAAGCGGGCCTCGTTCTGGCCGCCGGCCACGGGGGCAACGGCCCAGCCCGGCGGGGCCTGAAGCGACACGTCCGACGCCTGGAGGTCCGCCAGGCGGACGGCGATCTCGGCTGAGGCGCCTCGCACCATCGCCTCGGGGGCGGCGGCCAGCGAGGCCGCGGGCGCCCCGAGCTTCTCGGGCAGCTCGCCTGTTGCGCCATCGTAGAGAAGCAGCATCGGGTCGGCTCCAACGCGCAGGGTGAGGCCAGCCTTGGCGGCGTGGAGTTCGGCGATGCTGCCATCAATTCGCACGAGGCGAACGGCCTCAACACCCGGCAGGGGCACGAGCATATCGCTTGCCGGGCCGTCGTTCCACAGCACCTGGAGGCAGTGGCCTGCCGCGTCGCGGAAGAGCACGGCGCGAATCGAGCCATACTGCCGCTCGGCGGCGAGCTTCTTCACGCAGATGCCGTTGACCACGTTGTAGTAGGCGATGGCGTCGAGCTTGGGGCAGTAGCGGTTGTAGCGGCAGAAGAACACGTTGTGGGCCTGGCCCGAGCTGCCCTCGCCCGTGCCCTTCGGGTCGGGGTACAGAATGCAGAACCACGAAGCATTCTGCCCGCCGCAGGCGAAGAAGGTGGCGAACTTGCGCACGAGGTCTGAGGCCACGGCGAGGCGGGTCATCCCCTGGCTGTTGAGGCCGAGCTCGGTGGACCAGATGGGCTTGCGGTGGCCGTACTTGGCGAAGAGTTCGCCGTAGCGGCGGAAGGTGCGGCGGATGCCCTCCACGTCGTCGTAGGTGTGGAAGTCGTAGACGTCGCAGTACTGCCCGAACCCGGCTGCGAAGTACTCTTCCTCGGGGCCGACGGAGGTGCCAAGGACGTGCACCTCGGGGTCGGCGCTCTTGGCGCCCTCGTAGAGGGCCTTGTAGGCCGCCACGTCCTCGAGCACCTTCGCCCCCTTGCCGTGTGGCTCGTTGCCGAGGCACAGGAGCACCCGTCCCTCGCCGTTGTACTCGCGGACCAGGCGGGCGGCGCCTTCGGAGAGGGCTTTCGCGTCGTACTTCTCGTAGCCCTTGGTGTGGTACTCGATGGCGTGGCCGGGGGTGCCCATCACGGCGCCCATGTCGAACTTGCGGATGTGCTCGAAGCCGGGGGCGTGGGTCTTGTAGGGAGCCGCGGCGTCCCAGCCGCTCCAGATGCCGCAGGTGCGCAGGCCGAGGCGGTCGGCGAGGAGGAAGTACTCGGTGATGCGGTTGTCCCAGTTGCGGCAGGTGAACGGCACGTCGCGCCAAGGGTGCTTCTTGGCCTCCGCGGGCGGGAGCCAGGCGAGCGAGGCGAAGTCCTTGAATGCCTCGCCGCCGGGCCGGGGGACCTCGATGTGGACCTCATAGTATCGGCCCGTCTCGATGGGCGCGCCGGCAAGGTCGAGGGTGGCGGTGTATGTCGGCTCGCCGTCGCGCGTGCGCTCGGCGGGCTGAAGCGTGGCAGTGCGGACGGGCATCTGCTCGGCGCCCCAGTAGTCGCGGAGGGCGTAGCGCACCGTGCGGCGGTCGGCCGGGAGCGGGCGGATGGCCACCAGCGTGAGCTGGGCCTCAGGCTTGTCGCCCGGCAGGAGCAGGTTGCCCAGCCGCTCGGTGGCGAACAGGGCGCGATCAATCTCCTTCCTGCGGCTGGGCGCCAGCCCCTCCACCTCCACGTCGCCCAGGAGGAACGAAGGGGTCTTGCTATCGGGCGAAGCATTGGCGGGGAGGATGACGGTGAGGAGCCGCGGCGGGCCGCGCCACTTGCCGTCGTTGGCTCCGCCCCATGACTCGCTGCCGGCGACCTCGGAGACGTCGAGGGCGACCTGCTGCCACTTGCCGCTCGGCTCGACCGGGATGCCGCCGCGCTTCTGGTGGGTCTGGCCCGTGGCGTCCACCAGGCGGAAGCCGATGCGGCGTGCGCTGTCGGTGCGGATGCGGAAGCGCACGCGGCGGATGTCGTCGGCGTCGAGCGCGCGGAGCGGCCGCTGAGCCTCGATGTAGGCCCCGCCGCCTGTGAAGTCGCCCGCCAGCCGCACGCAGCGCTTGCCGGGGAGCTCAGGGTCTGTGGCGGCCTCGAGCTTGCCCTTGGCCCCGGGGAACTCCTGCCCGAGGCTGATGCCCCACTCGAGCGGGCCGTCGGCCGCCTCGTCTAGTGGCATCCACTTGGCGGCCGCGGGGCCGGCCGCGGGCTGCTCGGGCGCGACGACGGCCTGGATGTCGCCCAGCATCAGCGCGCGGAGCTTGGTGTCGCCCTCGGGCGAGAGGAGGAAGTAAAGCCCCTTCGCCGGGCCATGCCATCTCCCATCGTTCGGGCCGCCCCAGTGCTCGTAGCGGGCCACGTCGGTGACGGCGTCGGGCTTGCCCATCTGACCATAGAACCGCTGGAGCGGAAAGACCACTTTTCGCCAGTCGGGCGACCGGCCGATGCGGTAGACGATCTGGTGGCACTGGCCGGAGGCGTCCACGACGCGGAACTTCAGCGCATCGCAGTCGGCGTCCTTCACGCGGAGCGAGAGGGAGGCGAGAGGCACGTCGGGCAGGCGGCGGCCGGCCTGCACGTAGTTGCCGCCCTTCGTGAAGTCGCCGGTGAGCTTGAGCACCTTCGCGCCATCGAGGGTCTCGACCGTCAGCCCGCCCGCCGCGCCGGGGAACTCGCGGCCGTTGTCAAACGTCCAGCCGAGCGTCTTCGCCTCCGGGTCGAAGAGCGACACGGCCCCCGCCACGGCGACCCGGGCGCCGATGCCCGCCAGGATGCACAACGCGGCGAGTCCCGCGGCGCTCCTCCGCTCCATGCTCACGCTCCTTCCAGAAACCGCAGTGGGGTCCGCCTGCCGGCGCGCTCCCGGGCAACGCTGAGGGCCAGGATACAGCGTCCCCGAACGCCAGTCAAGCCGCTCGACGAGCTTGAACCCGGGCGAGCAACCGGGCATGGATAGACAGGCGCCGCTCCGCCGTGCAAGCCGCCTCGCCAAGGAGAGACCAATGGCCAAACAGCTCGACCTCAAGCGCGAATGCCAGCGGACCCGGCCCGACTTCGTCGTCTACGCGCCGGGGAGCGTGGACGGCTCGTCGGGCGACACGGGGAACGAGCATTTCCTGGTGTTCGACGGCCCCGACGGCTCGCTGATGGCGGTGTGGACGCAGAGCACATTCGAGGGCCGCAGCGACCAGCGGATCGTCTTCTCCCGCAGCGCCGACGGCCGGGCGACCTGGGCCGCGCCCCGCGTCCTCGCGGGCAAGGGGGCCGACCCGAAGACGGGTAAGGGAATGTGCAGTTGGGGCTTCCCACTCGTCGCCAGGAAGGGCCGCATCTACGTCATCTACAGCCGCCATGTCGGCGTCAACGACATCTGGAGCCACACCACCGGCCTGATGGCCGGCATCTACAGCGACGACGCGGGGAAGACCTGGTCCGAGGAGCAAACCATCCCGATGCCGCGCAGCAAGTGGGACAACCCCGACCCCAGCGTGCCGTCGAATTGGATCGTATGGCAGAAGCCGGCGCGATTGTCGGAGGGCAAGTACTTCGCCGGCTTCACCCGCTGGGTCAGCCCCAAGGTGCGACCGCCCACCCCGATCAAGGTGTGGTGGGGCGAACCCTCGGTAGTCGAGTTCCTCCGCTTCGAGAACCTCCACGACAACCCCGAGCCCTCCTGCCTCGTCATCCGCTATTTCATGTCGGACGACCAGGCGCTTCAGGTGGGGCTGATCGGCGCGCCCGTTGCCGGCAACGGGCACCCGAAGGTGAGCGTGGTGCAGGAGCCGAGCATCGTGCCGCTGCCCGACGGGCGGCTCTTCTGCGTGATGCGGGCGACCACCGGCAGCCCCTGGTGCACCGTGTCGGACGACGCGGGGCAGACCTGGCGGGCGCCCGAGCCGCTGCGCTACCGCGACGGCGGTCCCGTGCTCCGCCACCCGTGCAGCCCGTGCCCGATCTACGCCACGGGCGAGGGCCAGTACTTCCTCCTGTTCCACAACCACGACGGGCATTTCGGCCCGTGGAGCCCGATGGAAAGCACCTTTCATCGCCGGCCGATCTACGTCGTGCGGGGCGAGTATCGCAAGGGCGCGCGCCAGCCCGTCTGGTTCTCGGGGCCGCGGTTCCTGATGGACAACGATGGCGTCCCGCTCGGGCCGTTGGGGAAGGGGATGGGCCGCACCGACCTGGCGATGTATGCGAGCATGACCTTCCGCGACGGCGAACCGATCCTCTGGTATCCCGAGCGCAAGTTCTTCCTCCTCGGCAAGAAGCTGCCGATGGCTTGGCTGGCCGAGATGGACGTGCCCGCGAAGTGAGTCCGCAGGCCCGCTGCGCTGCGGCGCCCGGCGCCGCAGGGGCGGCGGCGCACGACACGCCCGGACTTTCTCTCAACCCTTTGGCCGCAATGTGGGTCCTTATGGTGACCCATTGACCCAAGACACAGGACCGCAAACATGGAACCACTGGAGTCCCTGATCGCGCGGTCGCTGGCAGGGGACTCGCGCGCGTTCGGGCAGATCGTGCGCCGCTTCCAGGACATGGCCTTCGGGTATGCATACTCGATCCTGGGCGACTTCCACCTGGCCGAGGACGCCGCACAGGAGGCATTCGTCGAGGCATACCGGAAGCTTCTGACCCTGCGTCAACCTGCTGCGTTCCCTGGCTGGTTCCGGCGCGTCGTTTTCAAGTTCTGTGACCGTCTTTCACGGGTCCGTCGGGTGGCGACCTGCCCACTGGGCACTCAGGCCGAACCCCGCGCCCGCGGGCCGACCCCACCAGAGGCCCTCGAAGCATCCGAGCTGGGGCAGAGAGTCCTGGCTGCCGTGCAGGGGCTTCCCCGGGCAGAACGCCTGGCCACGACGCTCTACTACATAGACGGCTACACGCAGCAGCAGATCGCCCAGTTCACTGAGGAGCCACTCGGCACGGTCAAGAGCCGCCTGCACAATGCGAGGAAGCTCCTGAGTCGGGGGATGATGGCCATGGTATCGGAGACACTGAAGGAGAATGCACCCGACAATGCGTTCGCTCGCCGGGTCACGGAAGCCGTGCGGCTGTATGCGGCCAAAGGCCCCGGGGACGGCCGCCTGGACAGCGGCTGGCACAAGGCGCGCAGGAGGCAGACCTCCAAGCTACTCGCCGGAGGACAGGATGGGTTCCGCGTGGATGTAGCCCTCTCCCATTCGGAGAATGCCCGCATCCGTGCGGAGGCGGCCCTTCACTTCGGCCTTCGCGGGAGCGCTCGGGGCAAAGCCCACTTGCTGCGCCTCATGCGCGACTCAAGCGCGAGGGTCCGCAAGGCCGCGGTCACGCAGTTCGCGCGACTCATCCATCCACAGGGCAGGGAACTGTGCTTTGGGTGGGCGCTGGCCCGAGCTGCGCCCCGCGTGCCCGCGGGCGTGGACAAGCTCGCCGCCATGGTGGCAGACAGTGCCCCCGACGTGCGGCTGACTGCGCTCCAAGCGCTCGCTGCCTATGTCCACCTCGGGGACAAGGTGGTCGGGAACGCGGTGAAGGCCGCCCTGGCGGACCCCACGCACAAAGTGCACCATAACGCGGCGCGAGTGCTGGGCACCCGGTGTCCAGGCTGTGGTTCCGAGCTTCAGATGGATCCCTCGTGGCGCGGCCCCGTGCCGGGCCGCCAAGGAGGCTGACCTCGCCCGGATGGCGTAGCTCAGAGGCAGAGCGCCTGCTTCGGCAGGAGGCCGCGGGTTCGAATCCTGCCCCATCCGGGCCTCCCTCACTGCCTTCAACGTGCCGGGTCGCCTCTGGCTTCCTGGCTTCGGACCGCGGGTCCTTCGCAGACCCGCTCGCCCTTGCGGATTGCTTCGCGACGGCGGTCGGCCCCGATGCGCTCGTCGTTTCTGCTCGGCGGGAAGCTCCTGGCGGGGTGGCTGGCAGAGATGGGGGCGCCGCGGGTCGGCTAGCGGGGGGTGGGACGGACGGCCGGGCGGAAGGAATCCCAGTAGGCCCGGTCGGTGGCGTAGGGGTCCACCGGGTCGGTGGGTCGGAGGCCAGCGGGCAGGATGCCGTAGCGCTGCATTTCGCGTGTGTAGTGCTCGTTGGGTCGGAAGCCGGGCATGTCGAAGCGCCGTATCTCCTCCAGCTTGGCCTTGGCCGCCTGGATGTGGGCGAGGACGGCCTGGTAGTCAGGGTCGGCGGCGTCGGCGAAGATGACGCGGTGTGCGACGGGTCTCGGCGGGCGGCTGCGGTCCTCGCGCACCGGCTGTGGCGGCAGGGGCTCGCCCTCGGCGTATCCGCCGGCTTTGCGGGTCAGAGGCGTGAGGAGGACCAGCGACTTCTCCGGGCGGCTGAGGTCGTAGATGCGATGCCGCGAGAAGCGGCTCAGCGGCCGCTCCCACGAGAGCATGTCACCCCAGGGGTCAATGGGCGTCCTGTGGGTGACGCTGCGAGGCATGGCCGTGCCGTGGCAGCCGGCGCAGCGGCGCCCCAAGGCGTCCCTTGCGGGCGGGGTGGAGGGCCACTCGTCGTCCATCACGCGGCGGGGCTCGTTGTTGCCCCAGCAGCCGCCCACCTGGCCTGTGCCGAGCGCGGCGTAGGTGCCGGCATATTGCGCACCAGTGTCAATCCAGAGCCGCAGGGTGGCGTGCTCGCGCGGGGCGAGCCGCACGTCGTAGTGGCTGCCGTCAATCTTCCGCATCAAGGGCGAGGCGGAGCTGTAGGTGGTGTAGGGCCGGTCGTTGCCGTTCTGGCGCCCGCTGCCGTGGCGGGGGTCGCCTGCGGTGTCCTTCACCTGCCAGTGGAGGAAGAGGTCGTAGTAGCTGAGCGAGTAGACGGGGCCGCGGTCTGAGGCGAGGACGCAGCCGCCGTCGCGCTTCTCGGGGTTGTGGCAGCGGACGCAGTGGCGGTCGAGGACTGGCTGGACGTCGCGCGGGAAGTCGAGCACGCTGGGCACGCCCTCGACGGGCTGGATGGGGCTGGGGGGCCTGGCAAGGGCCTGGGCGGTGGGGCGGCCCGCCACGGCAGGGGCCTGCGTGCGCGGCTCGTGGCAGCCCACGCAGCCGAGGGCCTCGCCCGGCTGGAGCGTGACGAAGCTGCGCATCTGCTTCACGGAGAGGCCGCTGGCGTCGAGTGCGGCGAAGTAGAGGCTGCGCCCGGCGGGCGCCTCGAAGAAGGCCGAGCCGTCGGTCTCCACAGGCACGGTGCCGAGGATGCGTTTGAGGGTGGAGGTGACGCCGTGGCCGATGGGCTGTGAGCCGCCTCCGTGGTAGTTTGCAGGCTTCGGCAGGTCCTCGAGGACCAGGAGCTTCTTGATCGCGCCCCGCATGACGCCCTCCATGTTCCGGCCAGCGTAGGCATCGGCCAGGAAGAGCGTGGCGGCCGGCCCGCCCGCCTCGGAGCGGGGTGGGGCGGCGACCTCGCGGGGACGCGTGAGCACAGGGCGTGGTTCGTGGACCATCTCCGTGGCCTGGTGCAGGACTTCGGCTTCGCCGCTGGCGTTCAGCAGCACCACTTGGTTGCCCCGGGCCACGAGGAACGTGTCCTCGGCGATGGGATAGGGGTCGCGGAAGTCGGCGGGGTCTGGGACCTGTCTCATCGGGGCGTTGGGGCCGAGCCGGCCGTTGATCAGAGCGACGTGGCCCGCGTGCTCATTGATGCCGTGGCCCGGGGAGTGGATGAGAACCACCTGGTGGGTGCCGGGAACGGGGCGGGCATCTATGAACACCCCGCCCGGCTGCATGTTCCCGAAGAAGGCCATTTGCCCCGTGCCATCGGCGTGCATCGTCCACAGGTGGTGAAAGCTCACGGCGTCGCGGTTCACGTACTCCCATCGCGTATAGAGGATGCGGCCATCGGGCAGGACGGCAGGGGTGTTCTCGCTGAAGGTGCCCGAGGACAGGAGGCGGATGCCTTTGCCGTCTGGGCCGCAGCGGTGGAGGGTGGCGGTGGGGGCGAACCAGCAGCCGATGTAGCGCCGGGCGCGCGTTGAGCAGAAAACGATGTCGCCGTCGGGCAGCCAGGCTGGCTCCACGTCGTCCCAAGGGCCGTCGGTGATCTGCCGCACGCCGGCACCGTCGGTGCGCACCTCGTAGAGGTTGTAGTGGTGGCTGCCGCCCTTGCGGTAGGAGAAGAGGATTCGCTTGCCGTCGTGGTGAATTGCGGGGTCGCGGATGGCGCCCTGGGCGTCCTCCAGGAGAGTGGTCAGCTCGGCGGTGCGGGCGTTGAGCTTGGCGAGTTTCCCGCCGTCGCGGCCGTGGAGCCACAGGCTCGGGTCGTGGCAGGCATAGCCGAAGTTCGCGTAGTAGTGGCCGCTAGGGTCGCGGCCCGGGTGGCGGCAGGCGAAGACGACCTCCTCGACGCCGAGGCCGCGGAGCCTGGCGAATGCCTTGGCGCGCGCGGCCAGCTCGCGCTGTTGGCGGGTGGCATCGAGCTGGCGGAGGAGGTCGGCCCGCTGGGCGGCGTGGGCGGCGACCTCTGCGTCGTCCAGAGCGCGGCCCCAGATGGCCAGGTCGTCCACGTAGCCGCGGAAGCGGCATGCCGCGGCGGGCGCGCCCGCCGAGTCGCCAATGCCCAGCCCCTCGCTCTCCGAGGCGAAGACCGTGCCGTCGAACGCTGCCGCCGCGGCGGGGCGGCCGTTGAGGAACACCTTCAGCGTGCTTTTCGCAGGGTCGGCGTCGTTGCGTCGAGCGACGGCGGCGACGTGGTGCCACCGCCCGACCTCGACAGGGCCGCCTTCGCAGATGCCGAACTTCCCGTCCTTCTGCCTGTGGTAGAGGCTGAGCAGGCCGCGGTGGACGGCCAGGTGGTAGGCATATTGTGGAGCCGGCCCCCAGCAGAGGACCAGGCGGCCCCACTCCCCGAACTGTGTCGGATGAATCCACGCCTCGATGGTGTAGGAGGGGCCGAGACGAGTGTCCGCCGAGGCCGGAGCGGCGAGATAGGCTGCGTCGGTGGCCTGGACGCCGAGCGCCAGGGCCTTGCCCGACGTCCCCGGCAACTCCGCTGCTGTGACGAAGCGCGGCGCGGCGGGCCTCCCCGCGGCATCGCGAGCCGTCAGGCCGTCCTGCGATTGGCCCGCGGCCGCCTTGTCCGCCAGCGAGCCATCGAAGTCCCATGAGCACCGAGGCCCATCCGCGGAAGCTCCCGCCTGTGCCCAGGCTGCGATGAGAGCGAGCGCTATCAGGCTGCGGCTGGCCATCCTACTGGCTCCTTGTGCTCGTGACTTGTGGCGGCGAGGGCTTGTCGTACACGCGTTCGCCCTTGCGGATGGCGTCGCGGCGCTGTCTCTCGGCTTGCAGGCATTCCTGGTAGAAGGCTTCGCGGCGCTGGTCCTTCTCGCAGGGGATGAAGCCCGGCATGTCGGCCCGGGGGCGCTTCGCCAGGAAGTCCTTCCCCGCCTGGATGATGGCGAGGGCCTCCTTGTACTGCGGCCCATCCTTCGCCAGCTTACCGAGGCAGGGGCTCACCTCGGGCCGGTCGAAGCTCACCCACGGCCCCGTGCTGCTCGCAAAGTTGTCCTCCCGCTGCCAGTTCACGCCAGTCAGGGCAGCCAGGCGCGCCATCTGCCCGCCGTAGAGGGGACAGCGGCCGCCCAGGTTGTCGGGGTAAGCGCTGTAGTAGCTGGGATAGTAGGGGGCGTTGATGTCTATCCAAGTGACGACGCGGTCGAAGTCCTCCTTGCTCAGCTTCACGTCGTTGTGGCCTTTGAGAATCTGCTGGACGATTCGGCTGGGGTGGGAACCCCAGGAGTAGGGCTGCTGGATGTTGGCCGGCCCGGCTCCGACGGCCTTGATGTAGCCCTTCCGCCACAGTTGGGTGTAGGAGGCGTTGAAGAAGGGATCCTTGTCGCCCGCCAGGACGAGTTTCTCGCCGCCCTTGCCGCCGAAGTCGTGGCACTTGACGCAGTGTCTGTCGAAGACGGGCTGGACCTCGGCCAGGTAGTTGAAGACGCGTGGCTGGCCGTACCACGGCTCGATGCGGCTGGGCTCGCGCCGCAAGGCCAGCGGCGGCGTCTGGCCGGCGCGCGGGGCCTCGTGCCGCCGCTCGTGGCAGCCCACGCAGCCCGTCCGCTCGCCCGACTGGAGCACCGTGCCGCTCCGCATCGAGTGGACCATCATGTCGTTCTCGTCGAGGAGCTGGAAGAAGATGAAGGTGTCGGAGGGGACGGCGAAGTAGGCCGAGCCGTCGGCCTCGACGGGCACGGTGCCCAGGATGCGCTTGGCCGTGAAATCGTGCCAGTTCATCCCCGGGGCCATGAAGCCCTGGCCGTACCACTTGGCGGGGGTCCAGCCCCGTTTCTCGGGCGACTCGACGACGCGAATCTTCTTGACCGTGCCCGGCTTCACGCCCTGCATGTGGGAGCCGAAGTAGACGTCTTGGACGTAGAGATAGCCCTCCTTGCCCTCGAAGTCGCGGCGGGAGGGAGGGAGCGGCGGCTTCGGGCGCGGGGCGAGCGGCATGGGGCTGAAGCAGCTCGGCGGCTCCGCGTGCAGGAGCACCTCATTGCCGAATGTGTCCACGAGGTAGATGCCCAATTCGCTGCCCTTGCCCGTCATGCGGGAGACGAGGAAGTGCCTGTCGCTGAGTGGCCAGGGCGATTCGTACTTGGGCTGAATGGGATTGAGCCGGTCGCAGTCGAAGGCGTCGCCGTCGCGGAGCCAGTCGCGGACGCCTGCGGGCCAGGTGCGGGCGATGGCGGCCTTGCCGTCGGTGGCGATGCGCGGTTCGAGGATGCCAAGCGGCCCCCACATGTTATGGTGGTGGGTGCTGAGGGTGCAGAGGAGGCGGCCCGTGCCGGGGATGGGCTGGCCGTAGTAGACGGCCGCGGGGTCGGCCGTACTGTTGCCGTAGACGGTCGCCTGGTTCGTGCCGTCGGGGTTCACGGACCAGAAGCCGTGGGCGTCACCGAAATTGCGGTCCACGTACTCCCAGCGTTTGTAGAGAATGCGGCCGTCGGGCATCAGGGCCGCGTGGTTTTCGAAGAGGGTGCTCTTCGTGATCTGGTGGATGTTGGCGCCATCGGCCTCGATGCGGAAGAGATTCGCCCCGACATCTTGGCTGCACATGTTGTATTTCGGCTCGCGGGTGGAGGAGAAGACGATGGAGCCGTCGGGCAGGTAGAGGGGGTCGAAGTCGCTCACGCCTGGGGCGAAGGTGAGCTGCTTGAGGCCGGAGCCGTCGCTGTTGATCTCGAAGAGGTGGAGGTTCTCTTTGGGCTCTCGGCGCATGGCGAAGAGGATCTTCTTTGCGTCGAAGCTGACGCACGGGCTTCGGACCACGCCCTGCGGCGCCTCGACGAGGGTCTTCACTTGGCCGGTGCGCGGGTCGAGGGCCTTCAGCGCCCCGCCGCGATGGTACTTGCCATCCGACGCCTCGCCACACTGGGAGAGGGTGTCAATGGCGTGATAGGACGCGATGTACTGGGCGTGGACGCAGAAGATCATTGGCTGGCCGCTCACGAGCGGGTTGGCGACGAGTGCCTCGCGGCGGAGGGACTCGAACTCCGTCGTGCGCTCGGCCCCGGGGGGACGCTTCTCGAGATCGCTCAGGCGGGCCAGGAACTCGGCGCCCTTCGGATAGCGCTCGCCAAAGGTGGCGCAGAGGTCCTCGATGGCCTGCCGCAGGCACGCGGCCGACGCGGGGCTGTAACCTCCCGCAGATTGCCAACCTGCGGGAGGTCGGGCGGGGGATTTCACAGCACTCGCCGCTGGCAGGGGCGGGCAGACGAGGCCCTGCGGGTGGAGCCAGAGGACGTCCCACATCTCCTTGCCCAGGTTGTCGTGGACGAAGCGGATGCTGCGGACCGCGTAGTCGAAGCGGAGCGCCTCGTCGTAGACCTTCTGGTCGCCCGCCGCGAGCGTGCGCTCGACCAGCTTGTGTTCGGTTCCCTGGTCGTCGGTCGCCACGACAGTGAACTTGAGGCCATTGCTGCTCGACCTGGCCGCCTCGTCGGTGAGGGCATACTGGAGCCGCCACGAGGCGCCCTTCGGATAGCTCGCCTTCCACTCGGCCTGGAGTACGTTGCCGTCGGGGAACGAGAGCATCACGAGGCCGGGCCGCCGCTGGCCCCTCACCCAGGCCTCGCCGAGGGCGATGTAGCTGCGCGAATCGCGCTCCCACTCGAACCCGCCGCCGAGCTGGTGATCGGGCAGCGTGTTGCCGCAGGCGTCGCACCAGACGAACCGCTGCCCCTGCGCGTCCCGCACCGCGGCGTCCTTGGGATGGAACAGGCACGCCTCCCCCGCGTCCAGCCCCGGCGACGCCAGGCCGAAAAGCGCGAGGCAGCTCAGAAAGGCAAGCGGCTTCTTCACGATCTCGATCTCTCCGCGTGAACAGCGACGATCCTATGATAGCCGCAGGACGGGACCGTGTCCACCGCGCCTGCTCGCCGCGCCCGCTGTTGCGCGGCGGGGGTGGTTTCGCTTAGTATGCCAGTCGGACCGAATCCGCATCTCGGCGCCCCAACTCATCGGTGAGGAGACGACGCATGGGCAAGACGCATCGCGTGGCGGTGATCGGCTGCGGGAGGACGGGCAGGCTGCACGTGAAGGGCTGGCTCAGCGAGCCGCGGTGCCAGCTCGTGGCGCTCGCCGACGTAGACCGAGCCAAGGCCGAGGCGCTGGCCAAGGCCCACGGCTCCGATGCGGCGATCCACGCGGACTACAAGCCGATGCTCGCCGCCGAGAAGCCCGACCTGGTGAGCATCTGCCTCTGGACCAAGCAACACCTGCCCGCCATCCGCGACTGCGTCGAGGCGGGCGTCCTCGCCATCCACTGCGAGAAGCCGATGGCGGCCACCTGGGGCGAGGCCCAGGAGATCGCCGCCATCGCCCAAGCCTGGGGCGCCCGCGTGACCTTCAGCCACCAGCGCCGCTTCGCCCCCTCCTACGCCCGCGCCCGCGAACTCCTTCACGGCGGACACCTCGGCGAGCTCGAACGCATCGAGGCGTTCAACCCCGCCAACATCCTCGACTGGGGCACCCACACGGTGGACCTCGTGAACATGTACAACAGGGAGACGCCCGCGAAGTGGGTCATGGCCCAGCTCGACGCCCGCGAGGTGAAGAAGTGGTTCGACGTCCCCTTCGAGTTCGCCCTCGTTGGCTCGGTCCGCTTCGAGAATGGCGTGCGGGCCGTCTTCCACTCGGGCGACGACAACGAGTTCCCACAGGGCATCCGCCTCACGGCCAGCCGCGGGGTCATCGAGCTACGCGGCGAATCGAGGCTCCGCTGGCTCCGCTACGGCACGGGCATCTGGGAGGACGTGGACTTCCACACGGGGGCGAGCGACCATAGCCCCATCGCCATCGCCGGGGTGGTGAAGAACCTCATTGACACGCTGGAGACCGGCCACGAGCCGGAGTTGTCGCTCGACCGTGCTCTTCGCGGCACCGAGATCATCTTCGCCATGTACGAATCGTGCCGCCGTCGGGCGCGCGTGGACCTGCCGCTCCAGATCCCCGACAACCCCTTCCTCGCCATGCTCGAAGCAGGCGAATTCGGCAAGGCCTGAGCGCGCGCACGCCCCCGCAGGGGCACGTCGGAGAAACATTGCAGAGTTGTTCAACTCCGCAATGTTGCTCCGGGGGCGCGCCGTGCCGAGTGAGACCCCCGCGCGCCGTCGGGGCGCACTGTCCCCCCCGCACCTTGCGATGCGGGTGACCCCCGGTGGCACAGGCATCTTTGCCTGTGCCGTCAGGGGCGGGACGCCTGTGCCACCGGGTGCCTCAAGCCGAATTGTCAAAGAACAGGCACGGCGGCGCCGACGCTACTTGCGTTGGTTAGGCGTTCGCCGGCCGCCTCCGAGCCGCGCGCGAACAGGAGGATGCGTGCCCGCCGGCCAGACCCCGCATCGCGGATTCCAGATTCCAAATGCCAGATTCCAGATCGAGATCTGGAATCCGCAATCTGGAATCTAGGATTCTCCCTCCGGGCTTCTCTCGTCCCGGCGGGGCGGCTTCCTCAGCCTGGTTCAGGGGCCTTCTTCGCCGCCCTTCGAGCGCCGCTCGTACCACGGAAGAACGCCCCCTGTCCGGGCAGGGCCTTCTCCCGTGCGTAGCTCAAGAGCCCCATCCGCACACGGGGCGGGGGGCAATAATGCCCAAGGGCATAGGACCGATGGGACGGATAGGACGAATAGGACAAAGGAGAGGGTGCTGTTCGGTGTCCTATCGGTCCTGTCTGTCC
>Ga0194112_10002994_pt1 | contig 23831 bp, 19 predicted proteins | sample TA2MahC400mmetaG_FD_146191 | JGI IMG/M metagenome (GOLD analysis project Ga0194112, IMG submission 146191) | Freshwater microbial communities from Lake Tanganyika, Tanzania - TA2015016 Mahale Deep Cast 400m | ecosystem: Environmental > Aquatic > Freshwater > Lake | place: Tanzania: Lake... | reverse complement strand
GGAAGTGGGCATGATTCCCAAGAAATGTCCAAGCATAGCACGCCGTCTTTGTTTCCATCAGAAGCCTTCCCAACCGTTCCAGAAAATTCTCCCGATCACGGTCATCGCGAAAAATCTTGCGGCGTTCTATCCCCCTGATGATGATATGATGCAGAACTCCTGGAGCATCCAGGCGGGCTAATCTCGGCATAATTCCCTTCTTATCACCCAATCCCTTTTGCCGTCAACTGAATTATTTAAGGGCGTCCCCTTTTTCCCGAGTAGGCTTCTTCCGGCCCCAATTTCTCCACCAGGGGAGTAAACCCCTGCATATCCGCAAACATCACCGTGACTTGCCGGCGCTCGCCCTCGATTTTGCCCCTCTGGGCAAGAACCTTCTCGGTCAGCCCCTTGGGAAGATACTTTTGGATTTTTCTGATTTTTTCGTCAAAGGAGAGCTCTTTAGGAATCGGCTTTGAGGGAAGGGCTAATGCATGGCCACACTGGCCGCAGAACTTGAATTGGGGTGGATTGGTCGAATTGCATTGGGGGCAAATCCTCTCCAATTTCGCCCCGCATTCCCCGCAGAACTTCACCGTATCGGGGTTTTCAAAATGACATTTGGGGCATTGCATTTTAAAGATCTCCGTTAGAACGGATACGGGTAAATCTTTTGGGATTTTGGGACCTTTCTCACTACCAAGGTTAAGCGGGCAAAAGATGCCTTGGTGTCCAAGATTTCGAAAAGAACCTTGGGATCTTCCCAAATTGCCCGAGACTCTTCTACCGCCTTCTGCAAACCCTCTTGCGGGGCGGTCAAGATCCTACCGTGATCGAGATAAAACTCTTCCACCCTCAGGTCACTCAGGCGCTTTAATGAGTTCCCCTTCCAGCCAGATATCCGGAAAAAGGAAGAGCTATTTCTCATCCTGCAGACTTCGCTACAGATTGAGGTCTTTTTCTGCTCTTCGGATATACTTGCAGAGGGAGATCAGTATTTTTCCCAATAAACCCGGAGTCGTATCAAGCAAATGATGGAAAGACCTGCTGTGTACAACTAATAAATCCATATCAGTTTCAGCAATTACCGAGGCAGTCCGGGGTTCTCTATCGATGAGAGAAATCTCACCAAAAAAATCCCCCGAAGTTAAATTCCTAATAACTCGCCCGTCTTTCTCGACCCGAGCCTTACCTTCAATAATAAAAAAGAATTCCCATCCTTTATCCCCCTGCCGAACTAAAACCTCTCCTGCCTTTTTACCCACTTTGTCTGAATGTTTAGAGATTTCTCTAAGATGGCGGTTGCTGAGTTCGCTGAACATCGGCACCTTTCTTAGGAGATCCATTTTCTGATCCCTTGTGAATAATGGCATTTTCCTACCTCCTCTCATGAGAGTTTCAAGACCGAAGTCTTGATTAAGACGAAGTTCTTTTCCTGAATCGATCCCTTCAGGAAGATATATTCAAGGCTGAATCATTGAGCGGATCTCACGTTAGTTAGTTTTCATCCGGAAACACCCTCTCCCCTTGCGGGAGAGGGAGGGGGTGAGGGGGGTGAAGATGAAAAGAACTGAAAATTTAATCAGTTATCACCCCCACCCTAACCCTCCTCCATCGAGGGGGAGGGGAAAATAGGGTTTCCGAATGTAAGTTATTAAATGGCGGCCAGTTCCTTCTCATACCTGCTCACCCACCCATCGGCACCGCATTCTTTCATAATTTCTATGGCCTTGCCCAAGCTTTCTTGGGCTTTTAAGCGATCTCCCTTTCGCTTGAGCAATTCAGCGTAAAGGGCGTAATCGTTTCCTAAATGAAACCTCATGCCGTTTCTTTGATCGGCCTCCATTGCCTTCTGAATCCAATTTTCAGCTTCAGACATGTGCTGGTCATCCATATTCAATAGAATTTCACCGATATAGTTGGATACCCAGCCCTCAACTGCTTTCACCCTGTTATTTCGTGCATGAGCATATAGAGATTCTAAATCCAGATCTTTCTCTTTGTTCATCACTCTCGATCTGGCCCACCCTACCTTTCCCCAGTTGCCCCAAGACGGTAGTGCTCGAGTTTGTTCCGAAATCCGATATACTTTTTCATAATAATTTTGGGCTTTTGGAAAATCTCCCATGGCAAAATAAGTAGAGCCCAAGCCGGCATGTGCCGCCATATTCCAAAGTTTCTCATTGATTCTTTCACAAAACTCAATTCCCGTAAGCAGATGTTTCTCTGCTTCTTCCAACAATCCACGCGAATAACAGGAAATACCGTGGATAGTGTATGCCGACCTTTTAGAAAAAATATCCCCGCTCTCTTCAGCTAGACGAACAGCCTCAGCAGAGGTTTGAAATCCCAAATGAATCCGTCCTGAGTAGAAATAGCACAAATAAGCCATAGTCGCCTTTACTTGTGCAATTCCCCCTGGATTCTTCATTGTAACATTGACATCAAGGGTTCTCTGCAAATATTTTGCTGCCTTATCGAATTCACAATTTAAGCCTAAAACACAACCAAACCAATAACTTGCTTGTATTGAAGTAAAAAAATCCTTTACTTCCTCTGATGTCTCTAGAGCCTGCTCAAAGGCTTGAAAAGCCGCCGAAAAATTCTCTTTGATAAATGCATGATATGCGCCCAGAATTGTGTATACCTGGCAAAGTCTCTTCTTATAATCTCGCTTTATCGCTAAATCAATAACCGGATCGATAGCTTCTTTAGCCTCGAAATAATAATTAAGTTGGGCGAGGTAGAGGCCAAGAACTGTTCGGGCGTCGATAATGCTCTTTTGTCCCTCCTCGCTCATGGGCAACTTTTCCAGGCAGGCGATTCTCTTACGGGCATGGGCAATGGCATCAGGCCAGAAGGAAGACTTCTGCGCCTTCTTTCCTGCTAGCCTTGAATATTCAGCCGCTTGGGCATAATTCTCACTCATAAAAAAGTGCTCAGCCAGAACCCCGTAATGGTCAGCCAAATTATCCTTGTCTAGCTCCTCGATAGCCTTCCCGATCTCCCCATGAATCTCTTTTTTCTTCTTCGCCAGGATGGACTCGTGCACTACCTCTCGTGTCAAGGCATGTCTGAAGATATAAGAAGTCTGGGGATATATCCCTCTCTCATAGAGAAGCTCGGAATCCTTTAGAGCAGACATATGGGTGAGCAACTGCTGTTCGGGAAGTCCGGTTACCCGCTTGATCAAATCATAAGTAAACTCCCTTTCAATCACTGAACCAGTTTGAAGCACGGTCTTGGTAGCATCAGGAAGTGAGTCCACCCGGGCCATAATCATGTCCTGGATGGTGGAGGGAATCGTCACCGCCTTTGCATCTTTGGCCAACTGATATTTGCTATCCTTTCTCTCGATGATCTTTAAATCCTTCAGAGACTTCAACAACTCTTCGATAAAGAAGGGCACCCCCTCGGTCTTCTCCAGGATTAATTTTTCCAGATCTTTGTCCATTTCCTGGGTTCCTAAAAGATGAGCCACCATGAAAAGGCTTTCTCGGTTGGAGAGCCGGTTCAAAGTTAACTGATTGTGATAGGACCTCCCGCCCCAGGTATGCACAAACTCCGGACGGTACGTAAATATGAGAAGGACTCTCGCCCCGGGGATGATTTCCAGAAAGTATTTCAAGGCCTCCTCTGTACTCTTATCGGCCCAGTGAAGGTCCTCAATGGCCATGATCAAGGGACGTATCTCTGAACCTTTTAGGAGAATTTGCTTTAACGATTCGATGATTCGGTCTTTTTTCCCTTCTGGACTCATGAGGATGTTGTCAAGACCGCTGTCTTTGACCGACAGCAGTTCCAGAAAGTAAGGAAGAGTAGAGGCTTGCTCGGCTTTCAAAACCTCCAGGCCCTTTTTGACCTTTCCTCGAATCTCAGAATCTCCATCCCCCTCCCGGACATTGAAGTTCGACTTCAGGATATCGATGATGGGGTGATAAGCCGTGCCTCTACCGTAGGAGAGGCATTTCCCCTCCAAAAAAGTCACGTCTTCATTGGTAATCGCTTTCCGTAATTCATACAAAAGCCTGGACTTACCCACCCCCGCTTCCCCCATAATCGAAAAGGCCTGGCCTCTTCCTCCTTTGACCCGCTCAAAACCATCCAAGAGTAGTTCCAGTTCTCGTTCCCTACCCACGAAGGGAGTCAGGCCCCGCTCTGCACTGACATCAAACCTCGTCCTCCGACTGCTGGGAGCAATCACTTGGTAAACCTTGATCGGTTTCTCCTTCCCCTTGACATCCTTCTCTCCCAAACCCTCAAAACGGAAGAATCCTTCCGTCAGCTTGAAAGTATCTTCAGTTACGTAGGTAGTCCCCGGCTCAGCCAAACCTTCCATCCGAGAAGCCAGATTCACCGTATCCCCAACCGCTTTAAACTCTACTCTCAGGTCATTTCCCAAGGTGCCTACGACCACAGGACCCGTATGGATTCCAATCCGCATCCGGATCGACGATGTCAAGACGGGCACTCTTCTCTTTTTATCACCCCCACCCTCTCCCTCCCCCATCACAGGGGGAGGGGAAGATTCAAGTGTCCCCGCCTTCTGTTTCATCGCCTCGCTGAATCTGGTAATCTCCCTATGGATGGCGAGAGCGGATCGGATGGCTCGTTGCGGGGCATCCTCCAAAGCAATGGGTGCTCCAAAAAGGGCTATGATTCCGTCCCCGGTCATCTCGTTGACTGTTCCTTCATAGTCATGGACTTTGTGGATGAGGATCTCATAGACTTGATCCATGATGGAGTAAGCTTCTTCAGGGCCTAGCTTCTCCACCAGAGGAGTAAACCCCTGCATATCGGCAAACATGACCGTGACTTGCCTGCGCTCGCCCTCTATCTTGCCCCTTTGGGATAAGACCTTTTCCGTAAGTCCTCTGGGAAGATACTTTTGGATTTTTTGAAGCTTCTCATCAAAGGAGAGTTCTCTGGGGATTGGCTTTGTGGGAATTGATAATTGGTGGCCGCATTCCCCGCAGAATTTGTCTGCAGGAAGGACTTCGGAACCGCACTTAGGGCAGCCTGTTGTGAGCTTTGCCCCGCACTCATGGCAGAACTTTTTTGTCTCCGGGTTTTCAGCCCGGCATTTGAGACACTTCACCTTTGAGCTCTCCCAGCTTTTCCGATTCGACTCATATTCTTGATGATTGAATTTTCAATGGGAAAACCTTCAGTCTGAATGTTTCCTCCGGATTCCGATCAAAGACAGAACCAGGGAAGAGCGGTAATTTTTTCATGGATTTCCATCGGCTGGGTGCAACGGCAAATGATATACCCCTTTTTTGCTGTGGATGAATGATCTTCGAGGAACTTCAGCAGATGACGGCTATCCCGCAAATTGGGGTGTTCTGTCCATTTTACCTCGATAGGAATTACTCTTTTGCCCTGTTCAATGATGAAATCCACTTCTGCCCCATCGCGCGTGCGCTGATAATGGAGGAGCCCCCTGCCAAGATATTGGAGCCGTTTCCATAATTCGAGCGCTACCCACTGCTCGAAAATGGGGCCTGGATTGGCTCGAACCGTCTCAGGCGACGGCTCCAGGCCTGCGGCGGCGTTGCGTATACCCAAATCAAAAAAGAAAAACTTGGGGGTTGAAAGAAGGTTCTTGCGAGGGCTTTTTGCATAGGCGGGAACGCGAAAACCGATAAACATGTCTTCGAGAAGCTGATAATGGGATTTAATCGTAGGCTGAGAAATCCCCGTCTCTTTGGCGATCGATGCAAAATTTAATATCTGACCCGATTCCATGGCCGCGAAGTGCAGGAAACGAATAAAGGCTCCCCAATCTTTCACCAATGCTTCCCGCCGGATCTCTTCTTCCAAATGAAGGGCTGAGAAAGCCTTAAGCAGGCCCGCCCGATCTCCTTCTTCGCTGGCCACGATACCCGGCAAGGAACCATAGGCCATCCTTTGGATCAAGTCCCACACCGGAAATGGGTGGGCAGGCTTATCCCCGTTTTCCCAGGAAAGAGGAAGGGGAGATAGCAATGGGTGCATTTTGGCTTCGGCCGCCGGGTGTTCAATTAGGGTCAAAGGATAAAGGTGATGAATGAAGCTGCGGCCGGGAAGGAGGTTGGCACCGGAGCGTCGAAGTTTACGGGCGGAACTTCCACATAAAACGAAGCGCCATCGACTCTTGTCGCTGTCGTAAAGGTGCTGAACGGCATCGAAGATGGAAGGGATGGATTGCACTTCATCTACAAATACAAAATGAGCGCGTTTATTCATCGGCAAAGCCCGGCATATTTTGATGAATTCTTCTGGGTGGAGCAGAAACCGGTTTCGTTCCGCCGGATCAGAAAGATCTATGCGGAGAGTGTCCTGGGGGAGGAGCATATTCAGCAGAGTGGATTTCCCCGTCTGCCGCGCACCAAACATCAAATGGACAAATGGTCTTTGCAGCCTTTTTCGCAACGGGCCGCCGTACCAGCGATCAAACATCCCTCCAGCTCCATCCTGCAAATATAAACTGCATTTTATTTTTATGGCCTAAATATAATATATAACTTTATTTTTGTCAAATCCATCCCGCCTCCTACCGCAGCATAGCCAAATCCTTTTCGTATTTCTCCACCCATCCATCGGCACCGCACCCCCTCATCAGTTCGATGGCCTTATGCAGTTTTTCTTTGGCCTGCGACGGATCGTCCTTCTTCTTGAAGAAATCGGCGTAGAGGGCATAGTCCCATGCCAGATCCCAGGGCATCCGGTTTCGCTCATCCACTTCGACAGCCTTCCTGATCCATGCCTCGGCCACATTCATGTGCTTATCGTCCATATGGAGAAATATCTCCCCCATGACATGAGCCGCCATTCCCTGGAAAATCCTCATTCTTATTTCCTGCAAGTCAAAATTCAGCGCCGCATCGAGCGCGAGATTGAGGCCCCCCCGAACCCCTGCCGCAACTTTCGCGATTGTCGCGAATCTCGCCATAGAAGGCCATGTCCTTACACGTTCGTAAACTGCAAGAAGGCCATCATAACATTCCTGCGCCTCCCGATACCGGGCCATCTCAGAACGGAGTAGTCCTAAATAACAGAGAGATAAAAGCAGTATACCCACAAAATCGGTTTTCTGGGTCATTTCGATGGCCAGCGTCAGGTTTTCTTCCGCCTCCGGGAATAAGCCTTTCCTGAGAAAGGCCGAACCGAAAGCCCCGTATGCCCCACCCTTCAAGTATAGGTCGTCGGCCTGGAGGGCGAGCTGCAAGGCCTCTTGACTGCACTTCAAAGCATCCTCGATCCTTCCACTCAGACCATGAATGGCATGCGCTATGTTGAACTTCGCCATTACCGGCCCCGTCACGTTCCCTGCCGCTTCGGACATTTCCATGATGCGAAGAAAGCAGGATTCTCCGTCGGCAAACTCGCAGTTGAACGCATGGGCTAAGCCTTCATGGTAATATGCATTCCATAGAGAAAAGTAATCCCTCTCCTCGGGGGCAAGCCTCTGCGCTTCCATCAGGTACCGACGCGCCTCAGCCTCGCTGTATCTTTCTTCAACCATAATGAGATAAGCCGCCATGATGGCATAGATTGAGGGCAACCTTCTCCGGTAATCGAGCTGGTGAACAAGATCGACGACGGGGGCGACGGCATCCCTTGCATCGATATAACGGTTAAGAAAAATGCAGTTATTGGCCACGATGACCCTGGCGTCGATGAGCCGTTTCTGCACCTCAACGTTCTTGGGGAGTTTTTCCAGGCAGGCGACTCCTTTTTTGGAAAAGGCTATGGCGTCCGTGTACGCCGACGTACGCCAAGCCTTCCTCGCCGCCAGACGGAAGTAGTGTGCCGCCTTCTGGCAATCGCCGCCCTCTTCGAAGTGTTCTGCCAGGGCTCGATGCATCTCCTCAAGATGGTCCTTGTAAACCTCCTCGATGGCCCGCCCGATATCCATATGGAGGTCTTTCTTCTTCCTCTCCAATAGGGTGCCGTACACCACCTCCCGGGTCAGGGCGTGCTTGAAGACAAAGGTGGAATCGGGGAAAAGGCCTCGCTCGTAAAGGAGCTCTGCATCCTTGAGGACGGAGAGGCGCCGGAGGAGCTCCTCCTCGGGTAAGTGCATGGCCGCCTTGATGAGCCGGTAGCCGAACTCCCGCTCGATGAGGGAGCCTACCTGGAGCAGTTCCTTCGCCCCCTCAGGCAGGGCATCCACCCGGGCCATGATAATGTCCTGAATGGTCGAGGGGATACGGATCGTCTGGAGTTCTTTAGAGATGCGGTAGGTGTGATCCTTTCTTTCGATGAAGCCGAGGTCTTTCAGGGACTTGATGAACTCCTCGACGAAGAAGGGGATGCCCTCGGTCTTCTCCAGGATGACTTCTTCCAGGGCGGTTTCCAGGTCTTCCGTCCCGAGGAGGTGGGAGGCCATGAAGAGGCTCTCCCGGTTGGAGAGGCGGTTCAGGAGGACCTGGCTGTGGTACGACCGGCCGCCCCAGGTGGGGATGAACTCCGGGCGGTAGGTGAGGATGAGGAGCGCCCGGGCGCCGGCGATGCTTTCGAGGAGATATTTGAGGACATCTTCCGAGGTCTTGTCTATCCAGTGGAGGTCCTCGATGGCAATGACGAGGGGTCTCTGCTCTGATCCCTTGAGTACGAGCTTTTTGATGGTCTCGATGGTCTTATCCTTCTTCCCCTCCGGGCTGAGGGCGATCTTCTCAATGCCGCTCTCCTGGACGCAGAGAAGCTCCAGGATGTAGGGCATGGCCGGGGCTTCCTCCACGGCGATGGCCTGGAGTCCCCGCTTCACCTTGTTCCGGACGGCAAAGTCCAGATCACCCTCCCGGATGTCAAAGTTCGACTTCAGGATGTCGGCGATGGGCTGGTAGGCAACAGCACGGCTGAAAGAGAGGCACTTCCCTTCGAGGAAGGTTATGTCCTCGTTGAGGACGGCCTTCCGGAACTCATAGAGGAGGCGGGACTTCCCCATCCCCGCCTCGGAAACAATGGACACCGCCTGGCCCCTTCCTTGCCGGGCGCGCTCAAAGGCGTCGAGAAGCAACTCCCGCTCCCGTTCTCTTCCGACGAAGGGCGTCAGGCCCCGCTCGGCGCTCACGTCAAAACGGGTACGGCTTGTGCTGGGGGCGATCGCCCGGTAGATGCGGAGGGGCTTCTCCTTGCCCTTCACCTCCCGCTCCCCCAGACCCTCGAAGCGGAACAGCCCCTCGGTGAGCTTGAAGGTGTCTTCGGTCAGATAGGTGCTCCCCGGCTCCGCAAGTCCCTCCATCCGGGAGGCTAAGTTCACCGTGTCCCCCACGGCCTTGAATTCCACCCGGAGGTCGTTCCCCAGAGTGCCCACCACTACGGGACCGGTATGGATGCCGGCCCGAACCCGGAGAGACGGGAAGCCGGCCTTCTCACGCCGCATCTTTTCGTTGAACTGCACCAAATCCCGGTGGATGGCCAGGCTTGCCCGGATCGCCCGCTGGGGGGCGTCTTCCTGGGCAATGGGGGCACCGAAGAGGGCCATGATCCCGTCTCCCGTAAGCTCGTTCACCGTGCCGCCGTACTCGTTGACCTTCCGGATGAGAAGCTCATAGACCTTGTCCATGAGGGAATAGGCCTCCTCCGGATCGAGCCTTTCCGTCATGGAGGTATAGCCAGCCATGTCGGTGAAGAGCACCGTCACCTGTTTCCGCTCCCCTTCGATCCGCTCCCGCTGCGAGAGTATCTTCTCCGCCAGCCCTTGCGGGAGATAGCGCTGAACCTTGGCGATCTTCTCGTCAAAGGAAAGCTCTTTGGGAACGGCCTGCCGAGGAAGGGCCAAATGGTGGCCGCACTCACCACAGAATTCATCCTCAGGCAGGATTTCAGAACCGCAATTCGGACATGCCCTTAAAAGCTTTGCCCCACACTTTCGGCAAAACTTTTTCACATCAGGATTTTCAGTCTGGCATTTCGGGCATTTCATAGTTCTTGCCTCCGGCAGGCAACAGTTGCTGAAGTTTATAAGTCCCTAAAATTAAACGCGTCAACGGATAATCTTTCCTCCCCATAGATTTTCCAGGAAACGGCGCCAGGGTAATATACGGAGGTTCTCATGCAAGCGCTCTTCTCTCTCGTTGCATACAACCAGAGCCTTTTTCGGAGAATATTCCTTTGCAAAGCCCATCAAAGATCGCAGATCTCTCTGGTCCACGCGGCTACTCCCTTTCACCTCAATGGCTACTTCTCCCCCGCCTAAGACGAAATCAACCTCTAAACCCGATTTGGTGCGCCAAAAATTGATTTCGTAACATAGATCATTGTAGGATGAATGGGCGACCAGCTCCATGAATATAAAGTGCTCGAAAGCCTTCCCGAATGATTCACCTTTTTCTTCTGATATTTTTCTTTTGGTTATGATGCCTGCCACCCCTACGTCAAAAAGGTAGAACTTGGGGGCTTTGCTGATGATTTGTCGGTCTTGTCTTCGCTGAAAGGGCTCCACGAATCGGCCCATCATAGTGTCAACCAGGATCTGGTAATACTCTCGTACGGTTTTTGAATCGACGCCGCAGTCGCGGGCGATGTTCGAATAGTTGGTGAGTTCGCCGTGAGAATAGGCCATCGCATCGAAAAACCGAGAAAAAGCAGGAATATTTCGGGTTAACCCCTCGGCGAGGACCTCCTCTTTCAGATAGTCCAGAGTATAGGCCTTCAAGGATTTTTCGAAGCTGTCTTCAAGATAATGAATTGGAATCAGGCCACGATTCAGAACCCGCAATAGATCAAGCTTCCCCAATTCCACTGAAACAAGGGGGAACATCTCATACCTCCAGGCCCTGCCCCCAAGCAGGTTTGCCTTCCCTCTCTTGATTTTCCTCGCGCTGGATCCGCATAGGATGAAACGTATCCCCTTGTTCTCGATCAGCCAGTGCACCTCGTCCAGGATCTGCGGGATCTTTTGTACTTCGTCGAGAATAACCGGATGCCTGAGAATCTGACTTTCCTTGGCCAGGAGCCGCTCGCGCAGCAATGACGGCTTCTTGGAGAATTCGAGAAACAGGTCTGTCTGCAGGAAGTCGTAAACGATGCTCTTGGAAAAATTCTCCATGAGGAAGGTTGACTTTCCGGTCTTCCTCGGGCCCCAAAGGAACGCGGACTGGCGAGGAGGGAGATCGATTTTAAGAATTCTGTCGATGTTTGCCATTTTAGGAGATTCCTCCGAATTAGTTTAACTAATTCGGAGTTTAATACGAAATGGCAAATAAATCAAGGTCTGTCATTCGGCCATTGCCAAAGAGCTTGCTTTTCTTTAGCAAAATTTCACCCTTTCGGGGTTTTCAAACTGGCACTTCGGGCATTTCATTTTTAGGGCTCCGGGGGATTACTGCACTGCTGCCTCTCAAGGCTAAAGCTCGGAGATAAAGCCCTGAGTTACAGATTTTAGTGTCCTCGTTCATGCGATTGCGGCCAATTCTCTCTCATACCTGCTCACCCATCCATCGGCACCAAACTCTCTGAAGATTTCTATCGCCCTCCCAAACTTTACCACGGCTTTTTCTCGGTCTCCCCTGCGTTTGAACAAGTAAGCACATAGAGCAAAGTCAACCCGTGAGGAGAGTTCTCTGGGAAAGGGAGATGGCGGGTCAGTCAATTGACGGCCACATTCCTCTCCTAAAGGAAACCCCTCTTTTCCAAGTCTATGGCTACGTCTTTAAGGTCTAAATCCTCAAGTTTCTTTCTGGTGGGAATACCCTTTTCGATGTCCCAGCCTCGCTCGTCATAGTAGTCGTCGAACATCTTTTTCACGTCGCCTCGGGTGAGCTCCTTGGTTCGACTGTAGTTCATTAACCGGATCTCTTTGTCTCCGGATTTGAGGGGCTCGAAAAATTTGTCGGGAAATCTGTCGTCTTTTCTCGTAAATCCTTCCCTTACATTAGCAGCCTTTAAGATGTTCCAGGCTCGTTCCCCTGCTTTACTGAGCTCTTCAGGGGTTATGTCAATCCCTGTCGCTGAGGTGTAAAGTTGCGCGGCAGCCTGAGGGTCATAGCTCATCATTACCGGTTGGCGCACACAGATACCAAGCAGGGAATAAACGGAATACCAATCCTCGGCATATTTGATAAGCCTGGCAATGTTAAATTCCGTAGGGCTATAACAAATCCTGTTTATCGCTTCCTCAGCGACCAATAGCCTCCGGCAATACTTGGCGATGTGCTCCGGAGTTCTGCCTGGCGCAAACGCGGGCGAGACTCCTGGGGAAACGTAAGAACCTCTGGGATTAACGCAGGCCGTAATTTCCCATCCCACCAGGTGGGCCCTTGGGTCCGTGAAAGGATCAAGACCTTTAATGGCAACGACTCGCTCTATGGCTAATTTGCCGAATTTCTTAGAGGTTGGCATCAGGCCATCTGCCAGAATCCCACCCAGCCCGTCCCGGCGGCATATCTTTTCTAAAAGGCTTACAAAGGTTACTCCGTCCCAGTTTAGCTCCTGCCCATCAGTTTCTTCTCTCGTGATGATTCCCCTCTGATAGAGGTCAATGGCATAGTCAATAAGGGCCCTGGCCTCAATAACGTCGATCCCGTATCTATTGCAGAGATCAAGGTACTTGACCGACCTGTTAAGATCGCAGGCCTCATATTTGCCAACCAAATAATTAAAGTACAGAGAAGTAGAGCCAGGCGCAGTTAGATCCGCATATTCCTTTTCCTCCAACCCGACCAACGCCCTGCACGCTAATGGGCAGGTAGGGCATGCATGGCCGGATTTAAAAATCTTCAGCAGTTCCTGAAGCTGAGCCGGCTGGTCTATATCCTGGGTAAAGAGTTCCGCCCAGTTCCTGGCCGTTCCCATTATCTTCGCGAATACCATTAAGCCGAGGCCAACCCCAAGCTTCAACCACTCCTTGCGAAAAGGGTATTTCAGCATTTTTTTTCTTACCGAGCCAGCTACCTCGATAAAGCCTTCCGCATCTGCAATACCGACTCCCTTTGTGCCGTTCACCACGAGGGCTTTTAAATTCTTCGAGCCGAAAACGGCACCGAGGCCCCCCCTTCCCAGGGTGCCAAATTTATCCACTATGGCAAACGAAATCCTCACCAGATTTTCTCCGGCTTGGCCTATAGCAATGACGCTGCTGTCAGCGCCGTGCTTTGCCCTCAACAGGTCTGTAGTTTCCAGAGTATCTTTTCCCCAAACACCGCCGGCATCTATAAGGCCCACATCATCGTCCATGATCTTCAGGTAAACGGGCCGATCAGCCCGTCCCATAATGACCACATAATCGTATCCAGCATATTTAAGCCTATGGCTAAAGCCGCCAGCAAAGGGAGTGCCGATCGCGTTATTGATGGGCAGCTTCGTTGTTGCCATGACCTTTGTGCTCCCCGGAGCCAGCGTTCCGGAGAGAGCCCCCGAACCAACGATCACGACATTTTCCGGAGATAAGGGATCCACACCCGGGGGTATGAGGTCATAGGCCAGTTTGTTAGTGAAGCCTGAGCCACCAACAAATCGCCTGACAAGATCAGGGTCCAAAGGTTCTTTTCTAACACTACCAGTTGATAAATTAACCCATAAACCCGACCCCGCGTATCCTTTGGATTCCATTCATATATGAATTCGAGTCCCTGAAGCTTCATCAGATAGGTCTGGAGGGCGCCTCCCATATCCGAAACCCTGCTCAGCAGCCGAAAAAGGAAATCCCTGCCGATAACCGAGGCGATTTGCATCGTTCGTTTGAGGTCCTGTTCGAGCCTGTCTATCCGTGCCATGATGACCTCTTGAATGGTATCAGGTACGGAAAGCTCTGAATACGTTTCAGCGACCACATAGTCTGTTTCTGACCTGGCTATCTTTCCCATATCAAGAAGCCAGTGAATGATCTCTTCCACATAGAGCGGGTTTCCTTCGGCTCTGGCCAGAACCAGGCTCCTCAAGGCAACTGTTAAATTTTCTACCTCGAGTAGAACCTTGGCCAGAGTGGCGCTTTCCTCCTCGGAGAGAGGATTCAACGTGATATGGGAATAATAAGATTTGTCGCTTAAGGGATGGAGATACCCTGGACGGTAGATGCCCAAGAGTAAAACCCGGGCATTGGCTATGCTTTCTACCAAATAATTCAAAAATTCCTGGGATGCTTTGTCCACCCACTGGAGATTATCCAGGACTATGCCCAGAGGCCTGGCCTGACTCTCCCTGAGCAAAAGCGCCTTTATGGCCTCGAAGGTGAGCTTCCTCTTTTCTTCCGGACCCACCCTCTGGGGGGCAAGATCATCTGCTGGCACGGATAGCATATCATCCAGAAAAGGTACAGTACCCATCAGGGCATTATCGAAGGCCCCTACTTTGCTGTTTATTTTCTCCCGGATGACAAAAGGCCGATCCCCCTCTTGGATCTCAAAATATCCCTTGATTAGCTCAATAAAAGGCAAGTAAGGAGTGGATTGCCCCAGGGTAAAGCATTGCCCTTCCAATAAGGTAAAATCTTCTTTCCCCAAGGAATTCCTGAATTCGAGCACAAGGCGTGATTTGCCAATCCCCGCATCCCCAATTATGCCAACGACCTGCCCGCGCCCGAGAACCTGATAGGCCTCGATCGGCTTTTCCTTTCCCTTCACCTGGACTTCACCCAAAGACCTGAATTCAAAATATTCTCTTACCAGCCTGTAGGTATCCTTCGTAACATAGATCGCACCGGGCTCCGCCAGACCTTCCATCCTGGAGGCCAGATTTACCGTATCTCCAACCGCCTTAAATTCAACGCGGAGATCATTGCCCAGGGTTCCCACTACCACTGGGCCGGTGTGGATCCCGATTCGCATCCGAATCGGGGGTATCTGTCTTTCCTCGCTCATTTTGCCAAGGAGGGTCAACAATTCAGAAATGTCATGAACAAAGCGGAAGGGTATTCCATGGGCAAGCAGAACTGCTTTTAATGATTTTTCCGCGGCCGGCTGGGCATCGAAGCAGAGATCCTCCCAAAGGGTCTCTTTTGGTTTGGGCTGCCTTGCCCGGGCGAGATTGCTTCGGGCTCTTCTCAGCTAGTCTTGAGGAGTTCCGACCTGGCTTCGCTCACGAGGCATAAAGTTCCTTTCCTTCCGATTGCGGGGTGAATTACCACTTTCCCCAAAGATTCCAGAGGGGAACCCTGCCAGAAGATTTTCCCCAGGGGCAAATAAGAACCCTTTTCCTCGATTGGGAAAGAAAAGAGACTGTTTTTACGCCCGGGGTGGTGATTCCCCTCCGGCCTTTTTTTGGAAACATGGGGGTGGCTCCCCGGCAGGGAGAAAAAAGGCCGGCCACGATCCCCGACTACTTCGGCGGAAACATGGATAACAAAGAACTCGTTGCCGGCACCACCTTATTCCTCCCGGTTCAGGTCCCCGGCGCCCTCTTTTCTGCCGGCGATGCTCATGCTGTTCAGGGGGATGGAGAAGTCAACGTAACCGCCATCGAAACGGCCATGAAAGAATCTGTTCTCCAATTCTTCGTCCGCAAAGATATGAAAATCGAAAGGCCCATGGCCGAAACGCCGACCCACTGGAGCACCATGGGATTTCATGAGGATCTGGATGAAGCCGCCAAAATTGCCCTGCGGGATGCCATCCGATTTATTTCCGCGACCAAGGGGCTATCAGCGGATGATGCTTATTCTTTATGCAGCCTGGCAGTAGATTTGCGGGTCACCCAGCTCGTAGATGACCACAAGGGAATTCACGCCATGATCTCGAAGAATATTTTTGTGGAAGGAAGAAAAGAGCAGAAAAGTGCAGTAACCCGGGGCCGATTCTAAGGGACAATCTTTAAGCACGAATTTAAAAGTAAATATATTCGACCATTCAGAAATTTAGATAAACCGTTCCACCGCAGGTAAATCTCGGGAGACTTTTTTAGGCCATCGGGGAGCGTTGGTCCAGGGGACCGATTTCAAGCTTTCCTCAGAACAAGAGTCCTTGATCCTTCAGAGTACTAAGAAGGCGGTCAACGGTAATGAATAGCAAATGGCGCGATTCTGCACCAAGGCCGCACAGGAGTAAAGCCGAAGCTGTCCGAGCCGGATGGATCTGGGTGAGTTCGTCTCTGGCGGTGCAGCGGCGATGCTCCAGTCGTTGGCGGGCCTCCTGTGCGATCCGGCTCATAATTTAGGAGTGGACTCGAAACCACTTCACATTTCATGTCCCATGGTAAAGATCGCCGTGGGATCGATATACACGCTCCAGGACTTAACAAATTGCTTACCCGCTTCTGTTCCCAGAAAACTCACCATGGCGTTCAAGTCGGAAACTTCAATTTTGGCCACATACTGGTAAGGAGGTTCTGCAGGCAATTTCCCCTCGGGCTCCGAGACCGCAGGCGCAAGCACTTTGTCGATCTTCCAGGTTTTAAAATCGGTACACCAGGGTGCGCCTCGAACCCCAGGAATTTTAGTCTTCTTTAGATAATTGTCATAGTCCTCAGCTTTTTGGTTCTTCTTCAAATTGTAGACCGCAAAAAGAGTTGGCATTTCACACCTCCATGTTCAATGAAGTTCTCACTACTTGATTTGATCCCGGATCATCTTCGAAAGACCTTTCAGTTCCATTAAATACTCAAACCTCGTGCCAAGCCATTCGTCCTCCCCCTTTTTTTCTTATCTATTTGATTATATTCAATTTTTTTATCTACACTCGTTAAAATGGAATGGAATGCTGGTAAATTTTGGTAATACCATATTCACCACTTTCATTAATTATTATTGCAATTTCACCATTTTTTATTTAGAATGTTTTTATCCGGAAACTCCCTCTCCCCCCGTGGTCGGGTCTAATCGACTCGCGGGAGAGGGCTTCGGCCGTGAGCTCCCTTAGGTCTGAGCGGCTCGACTGAGCTCGCTGAAGTCTCAGGGTCGAAGACAGCCGAACGGGGGGTGAGGGCGATTCATGCGGAGAAGAACAAAATGAAGAACAAGACCTCCTTTTTAGAAATGGCCCAGTTTTTTCAGGGGCGTCCGACCGCCATTCCCGGCAGTCCCGAATATAACGCTGCTTTCTGCCGAATGCTGCTGACCGCCGCTGCAGCAGATGCCGCGTCCATCTGGCAGGTCGATACGGAAAACCAATTACGCCTCATTTCCAGTACCGATATTCCCCAGGACCGGGTAATGGATATTTCCATTCGCGAAGGCGAAGGGATCAGCGGAGCTGCGGTCTTATCACGGCAGCCCGTCTTTGTGGCTAACGCCCAGAAACAAACCTTCCACGATTCACGGGTGGACGAGCGATTTGGACTCAGAACCTACGCCATGATTTCGGCGCCCATTGTTTTCGAAGACCATCTTTTCGGGGTCATAAACATCTTGAATCATCATTCTGACAAGCTCTTCCTTCCCGAATGGAAAGAGTGGCTCTCCGCCCTGGCCGTTATGTACGGCGCCGCCCTGGCGAGGGCGGGAAGATTGACTCCTTATCGAGTCCCTTCAAAGATGAGAATGGGGATGGAAGGGAAGTCCCCCCAAGTTCCCGAAGGGAAGACTGTCATTGTGGGCATAAGCCAGGCCGTGCAGGAGGCCCTTCATTTATGTCTCAAAGCCGGCGAAACCGAAATTCCGGTATTGATCTGTGGGGAGACAGGGACGGGCAAAGAGCTGGCTGCACGCCGGATTCACGAGGCCAGTCCCCGCGCTAAGGGGCCCTTTATAGAAGTAAATTGTGCCGCTTTATCCGAGACGCTTCTCGAAAGTGAACTGTTCGGTCACGTCAAAGGGGCCTTTACCGGCGCAACCCACAATCGCCAGGGGAAATTTGTCGCCGCTTCGAAAGGAACGCTCTTCCTCGATGAAATTGGGGAAATGAGTTTAGCCAGCCAGGCAAAAATCCTGCGCGTGTTGGAAGAAAAAAAAGTAACTCCCCTCGGATCGGAGAAACCGGTGCCCTCCGATACGCGCATTATTGCCGCCACAAACAAGAATTTGACGGAGATGGTGAAGGAAAAAAGGCTTCGGGAAGATCTCTATTACCGGCTCTGTGGCCTGGAAATCAGGATGCCCCCTTTACGCGAGCGGGTTGAAGACATTCCTCTTCTGGCCATCCATTTCTTAAATAAGGCTTATAGCCAGCAAAAAAAGAAGGTCCCCCTGAAACGCCCCCTGCGCCTTTCCTCGGAAGCTCTGGAGATGTTGGTGGCCTTTGATTGGCCAGGGAACGTTCGTCAACTCGAACAGGCCCTTTTCGCCGCGGCAGCGCTCTGCGAGGGGGACGAAATCATTCCCGCCAATTTCCCTGCCTGGTTCCGCGAGGCGGCAGCGTCCCAGGCAAAACAACAAATGACCTACCCTTCCGGAAGCCATCCTCCTGAACTGGAATCTTTGCCGGAAAAAGGTCGCCATTTTTTAAAAGAGGAAGAACGGAAACGATATTTAGAGGCCCTCCAGGCCACCAAATACCCTGGAACCGGGCGCTGGAATGTGAGCGCCGCGGCCCGCCAATTGGGCATTCCCAGGGAAACCCTGACCTACCATTTGAAAAAACTGGGCATTTTGTAGCTGAAGGCCCAAGATGCCGTGTTCCCACTTCAGACCATTTCTAATGGGCTCCACTGCGTTGGAACTTAAAAAGCCGCCATTCTCCTGGGATCCCTTTTAAAAAGTGAGTGCCATGGTCTGTAAATCGAAAGTCCGACCCGGCTAAAACATCCCGAATCGTGCTTGATACCAGTATCTCCCCAGCTCCGGCCATCTCCATCACCTGAGCACCAATATGTACCGCAATCCCTATGACCCGGTCTCCTACCGCTTCACATTCGCCCAGGTGCAAGCCCGCCCTGACCTCTATCCCCAGCCGGCGGACGGACTCACAAATGGCAGCAGCGCATTGAATACCCAACGCCGGGCTGTCAAAGGTTACCAAAAAACCGTCCCCGGCCGTGTCGATCTCTCTCCCCTCAAATCTGGCCAATTCCGCCCGCACCAGTGTGTTATGATCTTCCAAAACCCCTCGCCAGCGGCGGTCTCCCATGGCCACGGCTTTTTCGGTTGAGCCAACGATATCGGTGAAGAACACGGTTACGAGACGCCGCCCGCCTGTCTCGGTTTTGACGGGTTTCACTCCGAGTTCCGCTCCCGTAATAGCAGCGATCCATCCGTCGACACTGAGAGGGCCGAAGTCGAGTAGAGCTGAATTATAAGTGACACCACCCAAGACCACGTTCCCCGCCGAAAGGGGCACAAAGTAAAGAGGGGTGACGATGGGGCCATAAGTGGCCAGGTCGGTAACGACGGTGTACAGCCTGCGCAAACTGGGCCGGAGTTCCATATAAGTGCGCTTGATGTCCAGCCAGCATGCGCCCTGCGCTGGAGAGGGGGCATCTCCCGTCCCATGCGCAAGCCACCTCCGGAGAAACAGTACCCTTTCCCCCTGGGCGACTGGGTTCTGACTGAGATGAAGCCACCACGCCGCGGTGAGAGGGTCTTCGGTCAGAAGCTCTCCCTGGACATGGGTGGGTTCGAAGATAAGGTAAAATGCAGCAACTTTCCCCTCTCGGCTCTTGGCGACGCTGAAAGTCTCCGGATGACTGGCCCACCAACGCGCAATGAAATCGGCTGCCTCTCGAGGTTCTGCGGAGGCGGCGATGTCGAGGACCACTCCGGCATCACCGGGAGTCGCCGGCTCCACAATGAAATCAGTTGCTCCCTCGGGAAAGAAAGCTTCCCGGACGACGGGGTTTTCTATTAAATAAAGCATGTCGGCCGTGCACTGCCAAAGGTTATGCGCCCGACACTCGTGGGATTCTTTGGAGAAAAAATGCCAGGCCCGTCTTCGATAGGTCCGGTAATGTTCCGGGTCGCGCCAAGCCAGATCTTTGGAAATGGTTTCGCGCACCACATCATGAAAAGCCAAACCTTCTATCGTCACGTCGACGAAGGGAAGGGTTTCCAAATGCTCAAATGGATCTCTGGCTTGTGGAACAGCGAGGAGTGCCCTGAGTATCGGTTCAGTAACGCGCCGGACGGTCGAGGCCGCCTCAACAGCCTCCACAGTGCCCGGAGGAAGGCCGGTCAAAAACGTTTTCGTAAGTTGCTGCAGAGCATTGGGGGCTGGACCTACGCTAATTTGCAAATCCGGGGCAGCGCGGATTGCCGCGGCCGCCATTTCCAGGACAAGAGGGTATCCTTTGGCGAACCGTTGGACCCGTTCGACTTGGGATGGCGTGAGGCCTCGTGACTCCAGCATCTTTCGGGAATCGTTTGCCGACATCTCTTTCAAAGGGATGTTGCGAAAGATATGCTGCCATTCCGGGGCGGTAAACCAGGCGGAGTTCGGTGCCTGGCGACCGGCAATGAGGGTGAAAACATTTTCGGACAATGAAGGCAGGAATTCCTGGCGGAGCCAGGTGTCCATGAGTCCGTAGGTCTCATAGGTGTCCAGCGCAAGCACGGTCCGTTGCCCGGTTTCTCCCAGGCGGCTCGTGATCGAGTGGAACACAGACTCCTCTTCTATCTGGAGGGCAGCGCCGAGGGAAGTGAGGAAACCCTGCGGCGTGGGCTCAATGTGACGGCAATCCATGAGATACCAGCAGACAGCGGCAGGGATCGACTGGCGCAATGCCTGTATCAACCGTGACTTCCCGATTCCCCCGGGTCCGTGAATGAATCCAACCAGGAAGGGAGGATCAGTGGAGGTGATGGCGCTGGCAAGTAAAGCCAGCTCCTCCTGCCGTCCGAAAAAAGAACTGCTTGCAACCTCTAATAGCCGGTCTGAAATCCTTCGCGATTTTCCCCATTCCGTCATTTTCTCCACCTCTTCCGTTAGCTTTTTCTGCTTCCCGGAAGCTCACGATATCTTGCCTGCAAGAAAGTCAGATATCGAGGAGAGGGTCTATCGTCCATCCCCGTTGACTGAAACTTGAATGAGCGGCATACCTTTTCTTTCCTATTTTGCCCCGCGTTCCCCACAGAACTTAATCCCTTCCGGGTTTTCAGACTGACACTTCGGGCATTTCATATGGCCCTCTGATGGGATTGTTGCATGGCGGGATTGTCCGAGCTAAAGCCCTGAATTAAGAAATAAACGTTTTCTATCAGGAATGCCACAGCGCCTGGCAACATATTGTTCACAGAAATATTGAACAAAAATCAAACAACTGCCAAGCACTAACGTTTTAACGAAAAGTTGGGGAAGTCCATTTAGAGAGAAAGGGGACTTTCTGGTTTTTCTCTATCCCCCAGAACTATCTTTTCTTTCTCGATAGTCTTAATAAAACCTCCATCCCCCATTTTTGCCACCTCTTCCAGGGTGTAAGGAAAGACCTCAACGGGAAGTCCGGCTCCGGAAAAATGCTCATGGAATTCCGGGATCCGGTCTATAAATCTTCTGGGATCCTCCTTCAACAAAATATAAATGTCCGCGTCACTCCCGGGGGCATAGTTACCGCGGGCCAGGGAGCCAAAAAGACTCACTTCTAAAACATCTGCCCTGGACGCCAATACTCTTTTAGCGGACTCCACCAGGCGCGGCAGAATTTCATCCCGGTTTAGAAATCTTACCTTTACACCATTCATAGATTCTTAGGGCAGCTGTTAGGGCCAGCTCAGCATCCTTCTTCGTGAAGTAATCATGCGGGATGCCTTGGGGAAGGCCATTCGGATACCGCGTAGGAATGTACAATTTGTCCAAAAAAATACCATCTTCTAACAACAAGGAGCGATCTTCGTATGGCAAATTCTCCAGCAATGCTTTCGTTCCATGCCCCCATGCTTCCCCATGCAAATGCTGGAATACTCCTTTGATTGCCTTTTCCGCCGCCTGTTGCGAAGTAAAACAGGCCCATTCAAAATAACCCCAATCAAGGTCTAACCTTGCTTTCTCCAAATCCTTTTCCGCCTGCTTCAACCAATCCAGGCTTCTTTCAGCCATTGGGCCAGCCTCGCTAAGAGAGTTATAAATTTTCTTTTTTATACCATAAATTAGATAGGAAAAGTAGAGCTTCTATTAAAGGGGGACTAATTCTTTCTCGTACCTGCTCACTCAGCCGTCGGCACGGCATTCCTTCAAAATTTCTATGGCCTTGCCGAGATTCTCCTGGTCTTTCAATATATAGGAAAATTTCTCGGAAATAGCGCCGGTTTTTATGGTCATATTAAGGCATTTACAATCTACATTCCTGCTTTATGAATTATTCATTACTGCAATGAATTGGTGGTTTTCGGTCTTTCCAGGGCCGGGCCTGTTCCAGCTGAGCTGCCAGCCTGAAAAGCGTGGCCTCATCCCCGAAACGGCCGGCGAACTGAACCCCGATCGGTGTGTTGTTTTGATTCCAGAATAAGGGAACGGACATGGCCGGTTGACCGGTCATGTTTTGAATGCGGGTGAAAGCAATGAAAGCAAGGGTAACTCCAAGCCACTTCATCGGTTCGTCCGGCGTCGATTGGAAAGCCCCGAGTTTGGTCGGCGGAATGGCCATCGTCGGAGTCAAGAGGATATCATAGCCTCCTTCATGATACCATCGTGCTATTTTCCGCGAGAAACGCTGAATCTCTTCCATAGTAACCGGGTAATCCGGCCCCGGCCGAGTCAATCCCCTTTGATATCCTCCCCAGGTTATGGGCTCCAGTTCATCCTGCTTGATTTTTTTCCCTAATTCCCTTTCCCAATAGGCCACCGCATGGCCGAGGAAACAGGCAAAAATGAAGCCGAAAGTAGAGGAGATATTCGGATGGCTTAAAGGACTTGGATTAACCTCCTCGACCGTATGACCTAGCCCCTCACAAAGCCGGGCGGCGTCTTTAACTGCGCTTTCACAATCCGGGTGCAACTGAGTTTTATCGGACCAGCCTTCAGGGATGCAGGTCAAGAAGCCGATCTTCAACCTACCCGGGTTCCGACCCACTTCCTCCAGAAAGGGGCGCTCCTTGGGCGGAGCATAATAAGGATCGCCCAGGTCCGGTCCGGAGGTGACATCCAGGAGGGCCGCCGAATCGCGCACCGTGCGAGTCACCGCATGCTCATGGATGATTCCACTCCCAATATCTCCAAAAAGCGGGCCCAGGGGATTCCTTGCCCGTGTAGGCTTTAAACCGAAGATCCCGCAGCAGGAGGCCGGGACGCGGATTGATCCCCCGCCGTCGTTGCCGTGAGCCATCGGCACCACCCCGGCTGCTACAGAGGCCGCCGACCCGCCGCTTGACCCTCCCGGGGTTAAACTCAGGTCCCAGGGATTATGGGTCGGTCCATAAAGGATCGGTTCTGTCGTTGGCACCGCCCCAAATTCAGGAGTATTCGTCTTGCCCACAATAACCAAGCCGCCGGCTTTCTGGCGCTTCACTAACTCACTATCTATTTTGGAAACATATCCCTTGACCGCGCGCGAGCCTTCATGAAAGGGAGCCCCTTTGTATTCCGCGACGAGGTCCTTTAAAAGGAAAGGAACGCCGCAGAAGATACCTCCTTCTGCCTTCCCCTTTTGGACTACGGTTTCCCAATTTGCTGCGTTTTCCCTTGCCTGGTCATACATCTTGTGAATTACGGCATTCAGCTTGGGATTTATCTTTTCGATCCGCTGGATCGTAATCTCCAACAACTCGGTGGGTTTTATTTCTTTCTTGCGAACCAATTCCCCCAAACTGATAGCATCGTAGCCTATGAATTCATCCGCCATTGCCGCCCCCTTTTTTTGTAACGGGTATTGTCAATAACAAACCACAGAGGACACAGAGAAAATATTAGATGTCAATATGTTAGAGAGAATTTATTCCCTCCCCTCTGTGCCCTCGAAGATTTTATATTTAACCACCAATAACCCCAAGAATTAATTTAATTGTATAGGAATTTCCTTTTTTATCCCCCTCCCCCCAACCCCCTCCCGCCAGGGGAGGGGAGATACTGGGGGATCCAAAATTCCCTCCCCCTGGATGGGGGAGGGTTAGGGTGGGGGTGTTAATAACTTGA
>Ga0194112_10002993_pt1 | contig 23834 bp, 13 predicted proteins | sample TA2MahC400mmetaG_FD_146191 | JGI IMG/M metagenome (GOLD analysis project Ga0194112, IMG submission 146191) | Freshwater microbial communities from Lake Tanganyika, Tanzania - TA2015016 Mahale Deep Cast 400m | ecosystem: Environmental > Aquatic > Freshwater > Lake | place: Tanzania: Lake... | reverse complement strand
AATGGATAGTGAGGGAAAATGTAAATTTGACCGATTTAAAAAGGAATCTAAGGACAAAATTGACTATATCGAGAAGGAATTAGCCAACGCACTGAAGCCGCGCGAAGAGGGTGGCAAGGGTGTGCTCTCGGATATTTGCCTAGGCTATGTGCAGGAAATGCGCCGAGAGGGGATAAGTGATTTTGGAGGCGAAGACCTGCGCAAAAAAATCTACCACGGCGCCATGCTGTACATGTTCCGCCTGCTGTTCCTGTTTTACGCTGACGCGCGCGGTCTGCTGAGCGATGATAACCATCCGCTGTTGGACGCTGGCAAAAAGTTGGGCCGCGACCTGCAGACCAAAGGGTCAGCCAAAGTAGATCAATACACAATATGGAAGCAGTTTAATGATATTTTTGTGGATATTGACCAGACCTATAACGGCGGACTGTTCAGCCCGCAGGAGAGCGAATTCACGCGCTTTATTTCGGAGACCCGCATCGCTGACCAGCATTTAGCCAGTGCGGTGTATTACCTGACCACCTACCGCGAAAGGAATCAGGAAATAAAAGCCATCAGCTACCGTGATATGGGTGTGCGCCATTTGGGTACGCTGTATGAGGGGCTGCTGGAGCATAAACTTTTCATTGCAAAAGAGGATACAGAGGTCAAATTATCCAAAGGAAAAATCCGCTTTGTCCCTGTTTCACAGGGGGGGAAATTGGCTGTTGGGCGTACGATCAACGCAGGTCAGGTATATTTTGCAGGTGACCCAACCGAGCGCAAATCGATAGGCTCTTACTATACTCCGGAATACATTGTGGATTATATTGTCAGCAACACCGTGGGAGAGAAGCTGAAAGCGCTTAAGACAGACTTTTTGGAGCAAGAAAAGGGTAATTATCAGGCGTTTACTCAAGCGATAGATAAGCATGAACGCGATGCGTTGGCTGCACTGCTTGAGGAGAACAGCTTACGATTCGTGCGTGAGAGAGTCCTGCAGCTCTCGGTGCTGGACCCTGCCATGGGCAGCGGTCATTTTCTAGTCAACGCTGCCAACCTGATTAGTAATTCCATCACCAAATTAATGAACGAATTAGGGGTACAAGGCGGCGCGAAAACCGACACGGCATATTGGCGGCGCTGGGTGGTGGAGAACTGCATTTACGGTGTGGACCTTAATCCACTGGCAGTGGAACTGGCTAAACTATCACTGTGGATTCTCAGTATGGCGAAAGATCAACCGCTGTCGTTTCTAAACCATCACCTTAAGATTGGCAATAGTTTGATAGGAGCGCGACTGGATGAAGTCGGCTTATTCCCTTTATCTTCTGGGAAGCCGGTAGTTAGTCAACTGGAACTTTTCAAGAATGATCCAGATCTCAAAACTACTGTTGAAAAAGCGATAATCAATACTCAGTTAATTGCTGCCAAAACTTCCAACTGCCTGGAAGATGTATTGGAAAAGAGAACATGGCTGGAGGAAATTGAAAAGATCCTGGCTGGGTATAAAGCCATATGCAGCGTTCATACGGATATCTACTTTAAGCCATCCATTGATGAAACGCAATATGCTGAAATGGTAGGACAAAAAAGGTTTAATTTTGCCCAATCGTTGATTGAACCGAACCAATACTTCCATTGGGAATTGGAGTTCCCGGAAATCTGCTTGGGCCGTGGTGGGTTCACCTGCATTACCTGCAATCCGCCTTACGATACATTTAAAGAAGAAGATTTTTTTCAAAAGAGCCCGGCAGCTGGAAGCGGCAACCTGTTTGGGCATTTTATTGCGCGGACTGTTGACCTTAATGCCGTGAACGGTTCCATTGGCTTCATTGTTCCTTTGTCTTTCGCTTGTGGGTCTAGTTTTGAAAATACACGAAAAACAATATACAAAAATTATCAAATCTTAGAATCAAGTCATTATTCTAAAAGACCCAATATGTTATTTGACAATGTGCAGCAAAGGATAACAATATTTAATGCCCGCAAAAAAAATCTGGTTAATAAATGCGAGCTGCGTTCTTCTCGCTTAAGGCGATGGAAGAAAGAGGATCAGGAATATGTCGTGCGCAATCCAAATCAGGTGTTTGTTGATTATGTCTCATCCGGTGTTATCCCTAAAGTGGGTGATGAGGTGGGTGCAGAGATTTTTCACTTGATTATGAAAGCGCCGTTAAAAATGGGGGAAATATTTAATAAAAAGGAATTATTTGGTAATCCTGCTTACTACCATAATGTGGCGATGTATTGGATAAAAGCCTACGACTTTTTGCCTTATTTCAAGCGGGAGAATGAGAAAAAACCTTCTCAATCAACAACTATTAAGGAAATATTTTTCGAAAATCAATTTAATAGAGATCTGTTTGTTCTCTTGATAAATTCATCAATATTTTATTATTGGTGGATAACCCAATGCGATGAATTTCATGTTCTTATTTCCGAAATTCGCAATTTTGGATTACATGGATATGATGATTTTAAAAAGAATCACACGCTTATCAATTCATTAGTTCGGGAATTGATGGCGGACTATGAAAAGAATTCATTGATCAAAAGAACCGCATTGGGCGGATCCACGGCTCATTACCAGGAGTTTTACCCGCGAAAGAGCAGGCATATCATAAACCGTATCGATGATTTTATCGCGCCCATTTATGGGTTAAGTGAAGAACAAAACCATTTTTTGAAGGAATATGATCTGATTTGGAGAACAAATGAGGAGCAAGAATGATACTCGGATTAGTTTTTAATAAAAATAACCGTGTTCAATGAAAACTTTTACGATAATTGGGATGTGATTGAATATGGCTTATTTTCTTTTTGTGGATGAAAGCGGGCATGACCTCAATCCTTCACTGTATGAAGTATTGGGAGGTATCGCAGTTGAGGATATAAAGATCTGGAATCTTATCCAATCTGCGCAGGAAGCTGAAATTCACAATTTTGGACGGAGGTACAGTGGTGGTCCGGCGGAGTTGAAAGGAAAGAAATTACTGAAACGCAAAGTATTCAGGCAGGCTGCACAGATGGAGCCAATGGATGCCAAAGAAAGAACTTTATATGCAAAGAAATGCCTCGATGCAGGGGGGCAGGCTGGAAAACGTGAATTAACTGCATTAGCGCAGGCAAAATTGAACTATGTGGATGATCTATTTAAACTTTGCGCGAGGTACCGCTGCAGAGCATTTGCCAGCATTATTAATTCAGATAAATCCAGACCGCCCCAAAATGGGTATCTGCGAAAAGATTATGTGTATCTATTGGAGCGGTTTTTCTATTTTCTTGAAGATATTGACCCCTCATCCTGCGGCGCGGTTGTTTTTGATGAACTGGAGAAATCAAGAAGCCATATCCTCATTGACCAGATGAGTCAATATTTTTTACGCACCTCCAAAGGGCGTTCCAGATCAGGACAAATCATTCCCGAACCTTTTTTTGTCCACAGCGACCTGACAACCGGCATTCAGATAGCCGACTTGATCATTTATATTCTATCCTGGGGATTTCGCGTAAAAGAAATGAAGCATCCTGGACGAATCGAGTTGTCTAGCTTTGTGGATAAGGTATGCAAATTAAGGTACAGAGCAGTCAGAGAGATGAATGGTAAACCGAATTTCGTTATCTGGTCGTTTGCGGTGATAGATGATTTGCGTGCGCATGAAATTGAAGAATAAAAAAAAGGCAATGCAACGCATTTGCGTTCCAAAGCCTCCGACTTATTTATAGCACAGGAATAGACAAATGTCAATAACCTACTTAGTAAAAAACTTGTAAAGCAAAAAAATGATTCATATATTGAATGACCTGAATGGTCTGATCTCATCAAGTGGGCATATATTGATTGCTAAAGCGGATGAATACCCCGGCATTTATCAGAAGATGGTGAAATCTTTAGAAAAAAATCACGATTTCGAGATTGTGGTGCGGAAATCCGTTGTTAATCAGTGGTTCAAAACTATGTCCCAGCGATATCCGCAAGGCACTTTTGTTTTTGAGGAAGTTGATGCGCGCGGGGCTTTGGCGCGGCGCTGGCAGATGCATATTCCGGAGCATGTAACTAACAAAGACATCCTTGAAGCGGATTTGCTCTCCCTCGATCTCAGCCCGCAGCCCGGGTTTGGCTTTGACGAGACCATCCTGGCTCATTTTTATTCCCCTCTGATGACCGCTCGCTTTTTTCCGATGGCGCAAATTGCCCAGCTTCTGCAGGTCGTGAGTGATAGTAAATGGCAGGAAAATCAGAAAAGCGCCCTTTTAGAGCGCATCTACCGCATGCGCCTGGAGCAGTGGCAGCAGAACGCCTCAAACAGCGAACAGCGCGAACTCATTGACCTGTTCGCGGAGGATCCACAAAAAATTAAGCGTCAATTGATGGAATTCAGGGTATTGAACAGTTATCCGCAGATTGGGGAGAACCTGCTGGGTAGGATGTTCGGGGTATTCAAAGCGCTCAAAATGCGCCTGATTGATATAGAAATTGAAGAAAAAAATATACAAGATGTGGTCAATCAGGTGACGTATTATCTCAACAGCTTAAAGATTGATTCTGAAGAAGCGCTGAAGGGCTTGGTCAACGGGGTCAGTGGTTTATTGACAGTCGAATTTGATGTGATTGAGCAGTTTCTGATAAAAAATGCAGATTGGCTTTCCAATGACCTGCTGGATCAACTGGAGGCTAAATTTGAGGAACTGTCAACCAAAGATATCCGACGCATTCAAGCCCTACGCCAGCGCATCCGCCCGCCCAAGCCTGAAAAACCGGATATAAGCTGGGGGGTGAGCGAAATGCTGGATTGGGCTGTTCAGCACTATCTGCCCTATCAGACCTGGTGCCTGGAACATGAAGCGTTTGAACAGGAAATGTACACGCTGGGCGATGTTTTTTCTGAATGGCTGGTCGGGTGCTGGTCAGATGTGAACGCCAATTCCGGTCGCATGTTATTCAATTTCTTCCCCAACATGGCAAAACAATTAAAGCACCCTGGTCGGGTGACCCTGGTCCTGGTGGTGGATAATCTGGGCTGGGCATGGGCAGAAAAATTAAAGGATGTTTTCAAAATATACAAATACTATCCCATTCACAGCGCGCCGTATATTGCAATGGCGCCTACGGAAACGGAAATTTCCAAAAAGTGCCTGCTGTCGGGCGAGGTCGGCTATGCTTCCATTGACGATAAAAAATACAAGGGCATGCTGGAAAACGGATGGGTGCCATATTTTGGTAAGAATGTCTTTCAATATCTTAGCGATATTGGCGGTCTGAAGAAGATCGATTCGATTGACGCATCCGCTTATGTGGTTAACTATTTGGCAGTGGATAAAGCCCTGCATAAGCCCAATGATGAAATTGGCATGCAGCACAGCGAACACATTCAGCATCTATTGGAAAAAATGGTTGAAAATGTGCATGCGTTTGTGGAAGGACATGATCTAAAGGAAAAAATCCACATTCATGTGATTGCGGATCACGGCTCCACACGTATTCCTGAAGCAGACATCATTCCAAATGAACTCGATCAAGATACTTTTAAAGCAGAGGGATTTGACATCTGTTCACACCGCCATGTGCGGGTCAGCGAGAATAAATTCAAAGAGCTGCCAAACAATTTAAAAGTGGATTGTTTCTTTTTACCGGCTAATGAATTTAAAAATGACGCCAATTATCTCTGCGCGCGGCGCGCCAACCGTTTTATGCCCACCAGCCAGAATACCTATGTTCATGGTGGACTGCTGCCTGAAGAAGTGATTGTGCCGCATCTGGTGTTTGAAGGCGCGACAATCAAGGTTGATTACCCAACTGTATTATTGCCCAATAATCAATTCCGCTACCGTAAAGAGGTTGTCCATTTGGAGATTGGCAATCCGAATGCAATTTCTATTGAAAATGTGCGTGTCAGCATATTGAACAATAACATTAGCAGCGAACCAGTCAAGATCAAGGAGATAAAAGCGAAATCAAAAGTAAATATAGAAATCGAGGCGCGCTTTGGAAAGACCTCATTGCCTGAAGATCAAATTATATTACGCCTGCGCATCCGCTTTGCCTGCCGTGGAGAGGATTTCAGCCAGGACACCGGGCTGGATATCGTGATGCGCAGCATGGTGGAGCAGGAGAAGACTGATTTATTTGATGTATAGGAGGTTGCCTTGGAAAGTTTTGAACAAAAGGCGCAGGATGTCTTTGCGGAGATCGTCCTCAACAAGTCCTTCATCCATAAGGCGGGGTTCGGCAGCTTTGCCATTCCCACCTATGTGCGCGAATGGATCATTTCCCATTATATCGATCAGGAAAATGAACTGAGCGCTTCTGCCAAAGAGAAGATCTCCCGTTTTGTGAGCAAATATATGCACCGTAAAAGCGAAAAAGAGGTCCTCAAGAACCAGTTATATGAGCAGAATGAAGTACAGATACTGGACGACTTTTCCGTGTTTGTGAATTTGGATAAGGGCGACCGTTACCTTTCCATCCCACTGCTGGATGAAAGCGCCGCGTTTGTGACCCCGACGATCGTTCAGGACAATGAGATGCTGCTGAGCAGCGGGCTGTGGGGGGTGGGCACGTTGTTCTATATCCCCAAGAGTGATGAGAATCCCAAAGGGCAAATCTGGATGCGTGAATTCCAGCCTTTCCAGATGCCAAAGCTGGATATCGATTATTTCAAAGAGAGCCGCAGCGCCTTTACCACCGGGGAATGGATTAATTTGATCGTGTCGTCGATGGGGTTTAATCATGCCCTGTACTCTAAGCGGCAAAAGGTGCTGCTCATCGCTCGCTTGATTCCTTTGGTGGAAGCGCGCTACAACCTGGCAGAACTGGCACCCAAGGGGACCGGAAAAAGTTTCGTATATGAGAACATATCGCGCTACATCGCGGTGCGCTCCGGCGCCATCACCCCGGCGGTGCTGTTCTTCAATGATGCCAAAAAAACCGCCGGGTTGATCACCCGCTATGATTGCGTGGTGATTGATGAGGCACAGAAGATCAAACCGGACACTTCCGGCGAGCTGACCGCCTTGCTGAAATCCTACCTTGAAGCAGGCAAGTTTGGGCGCGGGACCGCTAGTTCGATTGCCGCGGAAGCCGGATTGGTTATTCTGGCCAATATCGACTTAGATAAGAACAAGCGCCCGCTGAATGAAGAAATCGGGCTGTTCAACAGCTTTCCGAACTTCTTCAGGGAGTCCGCTTTTATTGATCGCTTCTCCGGTCTTTTGCCAGGTTGGGAACTTCCCAAGATCAGCAAGAAGACTCCGTCGGAATCCATTGGATTGAAGGGGGATATATTCGGGGAAATTCTGCATTCATTACGGGGCGATATCAGTTATCGTAATTTCGTTAAGGATAATATGGATATTGAAAATCTTGATTACATTCGCGATTCGCGCGCCATTGAAGCGGGTGCGACGGGATTGTTCAAAATACTATTTCCAGACCAAAAGGTAGAGGAAGAGGAATTTTATGAATTCTGCGTAAATCCCGCACTTGAACTACGTCAGCGAATTCGGGATGAATTGACCAAGTTTGACCGGGAATTTGAGGTGATCTCCATGAAATCAAAATATCCGGATTTTTTTCAAATCAATCATATATTGCCAGTTTTTTATGATCCCGATTTAGAAAATGATGATCAGAAGCGCGCTCGCTCTTTTAAAGAGAAAGCGGATGATGGGAAGTTCGATGTTCTGGATTTGATCAGACAGGGCGAAAACACAAATTTGGAGTTTAAGAGCTCTTTACAGTGGGATTTTATGCAAGATGCCATAAATAAGAATCTCAGGAAATCCTGCTTGAAAACCATCGTCGCATTCCTGAATTCTAACGGAGGTACTTTATTAATTGGTGTAAATAACCAAGGTGAAATCCTTGGTTTGGAGAAAGATTTGGATTCCGTGGGAAATTCTACTGATCAATTTCTCAATTTGCTCAATACACTGATTGTAGACAGCATTGGTTCTGAATACAGTCTTTCAGTGAATACAATGGTTGAACAAATTAAAACAAAGGAAATTTGTGTTGTGCGGGTGAAACATTCGTTGATCCCCGCTTATTATAAAGGAGATAAAGGGGAAGAATTTTACATTCGCTTTGGAACGACCACCCGTTTGCTGAATACGGAGGAAGCCGTTAAGTACATTTCGCAAAATTGGAAGTGAAGTGGGGATGATGGAAAAAAATACATTGATCATCGATAAAGGGTTGCTGATAGAAAAAGGCACCACGGACTATTCTACAGAAAACTCATATAAGGAAATCAGCAATTTGCTGATGACAATAAAAGAGTATCGGGGATATGCGGATCCTGAAACTGAATCGTGGATGGGATATATCCTTGATTTTTTCAGTTTGTTTAAATTTTCGCTTGTCCAAGTGTCAAAAAAATTATCCACGTTGCACAGATACGGATCCACTTCTACGCCATCAGCGGTTATTATTTTATTTCCGGCGGTTGAAAAAATATTTCCACCGACTGGAAATTTTGAATGGGAACTTTTCTTGTTTTATGCGGCTAAATTCCATCAAACTCAATGGGGAATACTTTTTAACGGTAGAGAATTGCAGGTTTTCGACTGTGCTGATGAAGGATATTCTGATAAATATACATGGGTAAATCTGGAAGAAATAATCTTCGGTGCCAGAGATGACTGTTTCTTTTCTATCTGCAAACTATTCTCATTGATCCGGGCAGAAAAACAAACAAGTAAGAAAACGGTTTCCCGTCGGAAAAAATTGGCTGGAAAGAAATTTAAAGGGCGTTTTCCACAAAGCGGCTATCGCATGCCAATTTTGAACGCATTGATCGAACTAAATGGAAAAGGTAAGGCAAGTGACATCCTGGCTAGGGTATATGAAATTCTGGAAGACCGATTAGGTGATGTGGATCTAAGATTGATTACAGGTGGTGAGTATTATTGGAGAAATACTGCTCAGTGGGAAAGATTGATCATGAGAAAAGAGGGCTTATTGAAGTCGGATTCTCCCAGGGGTTTCTGGGAAATCTCTGAATTGGGAAAGAAATATTTCAAAGACCACTTGATGGATGAAGAAATTAGTTAGTGAAATAATGATATTAGGAGATTATAAGAAATGACGGGACAGGAATTCATAAAAGATACCGGATTATTTGTTGGTCAAAAAATATTTGATTTTTCACTACAAGAATCTTTTGAGGAGATAACCAATCTGTATCAAACCATAAAGGAATATCGAGAATTTGCTGACCCCTATAAGGATTCCTGGTTTGACTACATACACCAGATTTTTCACATTTTGGGATTCAACACAGAAAAAGTTGCACCCCGCTTGATCAGTTTGCATGGCATGGGGGGCAGCCAAACCCCAAAAGCGCTGGTTTGCATCATTGGTCCTCACGAAGATTTCGATCACATTATCTATGGTTTAGCTTGGGAATCCTATCTCTTCTATGCGGCCAAGTATCACCGAGTGGAGTGGGTGATCCTCACCAACGGTTTGCAGTTTAAGGTTATCAACTATGGAGAAACTATCGGCTCGGATAAATATTTTATGTGCGAACTGGATGAAATTGTCAGAAAAGATCAAACAGACAGTTTTTTTACCTTGTATAAAATATTTGCCCTGATATATCGAGGTTCTGATCAAATGAAACCAAAAAAGGGAGAGAAGCGTAAATTAGCCCCGCGCCATCATTTACGCAGAGAATTTTGGACGGAGCTTATTGCACGATCAAAGAATAAAACGGCATTGTTTAAAAAAAGAAAGCCAGGAATTAACAGTTATATTTCGATTGGAGCCGGTAAATCTGGTCTAAGTTACGGTTATCTTATAACTTCTAATGAGGGGGCTCGGATTCAAATGTATATTGATAATGGGGATAAAAATTGGAATAAAAATGCATTTGACACCTTCCAAAAAAATCGTGAGGAAATTGAAAAATCTTTTGGTGAATCAATCGTTTGGGATCGGTTAGATGATCATCGAGCAAGTATTATTCGTTATCATGTAAGTGATTATTGCCTTCACGATAGGGATAAGTGGCCGGAATTGCACGACCAAATGATTGGCGCGATGATCCGGTTTGAAAAAGCCTTTAGGCCTTATATTTCCAAAATGTAATTAGTATTTGCTCTTGTTGGAGAATACCAATATGGAAGAAACCAGGCCTGGTTGTACAGCTTTTCAAGTTGGTTTTGTATGATTTGTGGGTCATCACCACTGCCTCTGTCGTCTGGTGTGAGTGTGGCTAATATCAAATCGGCTGGGGTGACGCCAGAGGCAGTGCCTGCAGTGATGCTGTGGATAAAAATACCGGTTGCTAGCCGCTGGGTGTATAGTGGCTTTCCGCTGCGGATAAGCTCCTCGTCAATGCTCATGGCATGTGAGGGTACGCCTTCCAGGTCGCTGGTGATGTCGGCTTCGATCACCTTTTTGAACTGCGGTCGGTCTAGCCGGCTGGTTAAATCCTCGGCGATTTGTGTCACATTCAATTTCACGTGGTATAGATGGATCAGCCAGGTGGGTGTGGGCTTTTCCTGCCACAGACTTCTGACCGTCCATGCCAGCAACCGCAGGGCGCCTCTGGTCTGGTTGAAGTTCGGGATGGTCGCCACTTTTCGGTTCAGGGTGACCAGCAGTTCCGGATGGAAGGGATATGCCCGGCAAATATCGGCGAAATATTCCTGTTTCGTGCAGCGCTGCGGCAGATCAGCGTTCTGACCAGCCATTGTGTCGTAGTAGCGCTGATACATGCGGCAGGTGTCTTTCCCACTTTCCTGATCGATGGATTCAAACAGCCGATGGGTAACAATGGCGAAGATTTCCTCTTCAGTGGTGGGGGTGAGCACGCGTTCCTGGCGTGCGGTGACGCGGTGGGCTTCGTTCAATGTCTGCTGCAGCTCCTGTTCTTCTTTTTCGAGCCGGTGTCGGATTTCCTGAGTCTCGTCTGAAAACGCATCCGCAGCGGTTCCTAGGGTCAACACCACCAGGCATCTCTCTTTGCTGGCTGCAAACTCCAAAAGCGACATTAAAAATGCCACGGTCTGGTCAGCGAGGTTAGAACGCTTGGTTTGGGTTTGGACCGCAAGGGAAGCGCGCATATAGCGGGCGATCTCATCCAGCATAATCAGGGTGGGCTGATCGCCAATGATTTCCTGAAGCTGGCTAGCGCCAATCGCCACCCGTGATTCATCGCTGGCGCGCACCTTCTGGTATCCGTCAACGCCGCTGATTTGATAGGCGATCTCGCCCCACAGCGTGAAGGTGCGAATGTCCGTATCGGGGTGCAGGTATCCACCCATGGGCTCAAGGTCTGAACCCACCACACCAACAATTTGGACTTGTTTCTTTTTTGGCAAAAGAACATCTGCCCCCAGCATGGCACGCATGGCTTTTTCAGGAGCGTCCCCTTTCATGAAATGATAGAGTGCAATCAGGTTGTGGGTTTTACCGCCCCCAAAGGCGGTTTCCAGACGAATGATGGCATTGGCTCCGCTGCCGTTGCCGATCAGACGGGCGGACGCATCCGAGAGCAGGGTTTTTAATCCGGAGGTGATATATGTGTTATCAAAAAATGTATTAGGGTCGGAGTAGACCGGGTCAGCCGTGCCGTCCATGACGTCTTTCAAACGCGCAGCAAAGATATCCTCGCGCAGTTCCCCGCGCATCACCTCATCGCGCGGCTTGCAGGTCTCGAAAATGGATTTCATAGACCCTCCAGATAATATATGATAATTTTTATTGTATTCTATCCTGAAAATCAGTGTTTAATTCAAAAAAGAGAATGCTCACTAGATGAATTTGAATTGTCCTTCGTTCCCGGGAACGAAGGACTGAAAAGTTGGGAAAGAGGGAAGTTTTGGGAAGGGGCGCCCTTATTCAGAATGTCATCGCGAAGACAGTGATACCTGCACTGGATGGGTCGGATCTTGGGCTGCGTTTTTGTAATTAACCGCATTGGGGAAGGCGGGGGGTTTGGCGATCCTGGTGGGAGTTGCAGAGCACGTCGAGATTCCTCACTACGTTCGGAATGACAAAAAAGGAACGATCAGGCCGAGATTCCTCACTACGTTCGGAATGACAAAAAAGGAACGATCAGGCCGAGATTCATCACTACGTTCGGAATGACAAAAAAGGAACGATCAGGCCGAGATTCCTCACTACGTTCGGAATGACAAAAAAGGAACGATCAGGTTGAGATTCCTACCTATAGGTATCCTAATAGGAGGCTACGTACCAGTAAAAGCCTGGTACAGGCGCTGCTTCGCGATCGCTGCCCCTCGGCAGGAGCTCAGGGCGGGCGTTCGGAATGACAAAAAGGAACGATCAGGTCGGGATTCTTCCCTTCAGGATGCTTCGCGATCGCTTCGCTTTGAATGACAGGCAGGGTAAATGTGCTCCTACCCTTCAACCCACCTCTCCCCGTGTACTGTATTGACCGGAGAGGAGAGAAGTTTAATGCAAGGGTGCGCCCTGCAATTATGGGGGAGCGCGGTGCGTCTGGCGACGCACCCTACGCTTAAATGTAGGGTTGGTATCCGTGCCCGCCGCTCACCCGCAATTTTGTGGCGCACACCCCCAATGATCGGGGGCAGGCACCCACAAAGCGGGTACAACCAAAAATCGGGTGCTGGTCATGTGTGGGTACTTCAAATACAGACTTTGATACCCCAAAAACGGAGTGGGCAGACCTCCAGAAAGAGGGGGTGAGTTCTCCGGGTGTGATGTCTTTAGTGCTCGGGATGTGGTTTCTACTACCCCCTTTGTAATTAGGATTCTTGGCAAGATAATGATTACAAAGGATTCACTTAATGACAAAGACCGCCTGACCACCCATGGAACCGGCAAAATCAAGCCCCATGCTCTCCCCTGCGTCAATAAAGGCGTCATTGATATCGTAAACCTTCTCATCCAGAAGGATATAGGTGATTTGCTCTTGCTTCAGCGCATCGATGCTTGCCTCATCGGGGAAATTCCTGAGGATCGGTTCGAGTTGAAAATACCTTTGGGAAGGAAATGCCCGGACGGCACCGATCAGCGGTTTTTGGATCGTCAGTGTGTAAAAAATGGCGCTTTCTTCATACGATTGATTTAATGGAAGCTGCACCTGTCCTCCAGAAGGTTGACCGGCTAACCATAGGTCCACCTCCCGCGGTTTGATCGCTACAGTATGGAATGGCGTGTTCATAAAATCGAGGATCACCAGACCAGTCAGCCCTATCGCGGTGAAATTTCTGACTGGAGATTTAATGGTTTTCAGAAGCCGCGCAGCGCCCAATCCTGACATGGCGCATGTCATCGTCATGACAATGATTCCATATCGCATCCACACGCGCATGATTTTATAAAAGGGAAAATAGCGAAACATCCAATATCCGGGGAGGGGAATATGGAATGTGTCTTGATGGAGGATGCCCTTCATCCAATCGGGTGTTTGCACCATGACAGGTCTTTCCTTCCACATCAGATTTGTCCCCAGTGCAAGAATGAACGCCAAAATAGCCCCAATAACCAGTATCTGGATACGCTTCTTGGATAAAACCGTTTTTCCTTTAAATACACCATATATCGCCAAAACGAGCACAGGTGTACCTAAATACAAAGTGGCTTCATTCCAATAATCCCGCGGAAAGTGGTTAATCACCCATTTACCGGCGAGGATACTCTTGGTAAATGGCAAGAAGAAATCCGTGATGCTTGCAGAAAAACCCATCACATCTTCAAGCGATCGCATTGAACTTTCTCCTTGATGGGTCAGGTAATAAGGAAGAACCCCAATTAATAAACAGGGAAGCGAGATCAAAGCAGTCAAAAGAAATTGCTTCCAGATCTCCCCTTTCAGCAATTGCTCTCTTTTTAAGCAGAGAAGAATGATCACGATCCCCATACTGGTGATAAGTGTCATATACAGATAATATTGGGAGGTGAGTGCGATCCCTGCTAGTCCTGCTGACATGACGAGGATGTTTTTCCAGGAGAAGCTGTCACTGGTAAGGATAAAGGTGAAGCCCATGAAATAGAGGGGGAACCAATGGATGGCTGAGATATTTAAGTGACCGATCAGAAAGTGGGCACAGTGGTATGGGAGAAAAGCAAAAGCGGTGGAAGATATTAAACTCGCCCCCCATGATTTGGTCATCTGATACACCCAATAAAACATTGTCAGGCCGGAAAAGAAAAAAGTCGCCAGCATGGAAATGTTATAGCCAAGCACTGGATTCCCAAGAACAGTGAAAGGTAAAGCGATGAGGATTTGCAGTGGTGCGATTTCCGTGATTGCCAGGTTGTAACCATAAGGATGGTTCAAAAGATGAGACTTATGTGGCAACTGGTGGAGATCAAAAATCGCTTGTTTGAACCAGCCAATCTGCCAAATAAAGTACAGGTTGTCGCCATATCCACCCACGGTATGTGTGGTTATCTTTGAAATCAATGGGCGTGTAAAAACACATGTTAGAACCAGGAAATACAAGGTTAACAGAAAGTACCGATATTTATAAATGATTCTTGGTAATATCGCTTTCTGATCCATTTATTTTTCCATCTGGCAGCCATGTATTTTATAACATGAATCCATGTTCAGGATGTTGCTTTGAATACCTTAGAGGGTCATATACATCCATCCTCATATGAATATATCTTAAAGGGTGGCTGTACTCCAACAGATGTTGCAGGCAGGTGGATGTCCTGGATAGTATGGAACACAGATTTTGTTGGTTCACCTGTGAAAAGGTGAATGTTTACCCCTTCGTTCCCGGGAACGAAGGACTGAAAAATTTGGGAAATTGGGAAATTTTGGGAAGTTTTGGGAAGTGGCGCCCTTATTCAGGTACACTCGTCAGAGCATATCCCCTGGCGGGGGCGGGTGGATGTGCGCCCTGCAATTATGGGGGAGCGAGGTGCGTCTGGCGACGCACCCCACGGTTCTGAAAAGGATGGGATTGCCGCACCCACAAAGAGAGTACGGGCGTCGCCACTTCGCGGCTCCTCGCAATGACAAATAAAAGTAGCAGTGGTGGGCACACACTGACGAGTGCAGGCGAATGCCCGCCCTACTTTCCCGCGGCGTACAGCTCGATGATGCGCAGTTCAAGAATGCGATACAAGGGCGGTTGTACGCGTTCACTCGTTAGGAGGGGATTTCCCAATAGGACGCTAAGCGCTTGATAATTCGTCCATGTAGGCTTTAATGGGCGGGATGGCGGTCAGCTTCTCGTAGAAGAAGTTGTTGACGATGTTGATCAGCTCGGCGCGCGCGGCTTCCGCCTGGGGCGAGAGCTCGCTCCCCTCCTGCTCGCGCGAGAGGATGTCGCGCAGGCGCAGCAGCAGGCGCACCACCTCCGCCTCCTGCCCGCCCTCCAGCGCCTTGACCACGTTAGTGATGAGCTTATCGGTGTGCGCCAGCAGGTGCTCGAGCGTGAAGCGCGGCTGGTCGGTGAAGGTGTCATCGATGGTGCGGATGAGCGACCAGACCTGGTAGAGGATGGTAGTGGGCTCGTCAAACAGTTCGCGGATGAAGGCGGCGTCTGCGTAGCGCCCGGTCAGGCGGAAGATGTTGTACATGCGGCGCGCGGCTTTGCCGTAGTTGGGACTCCTGGTGAGGTATTTCCTGACCTCTTTTTCCAGCGCGTCCACATAGTCGTCCAGCGCGTCGGCGGAGACGTGTTTGGCCAGTTTGGTGAACAGCGGGATGGACTCGGCTTCCAGATAGACCTCCTGGAAGTAGGGATCGAGGTAGCCGTCCAGCGGGGTAATGGCGCCATCGGGCGACTGCCAGGTGACATCCAGCATGTTGCTGGCGTTCACCAGCACCTCGCGCACCGCGTCCACCACCACCCAGTCCAGTTTGCACCAGCCGGGGTTCTGGCTGGCTTCCTGCCAGGTGATGGCCTGCGGCTGCCCGTCCAGCCCTTCCACATCGATCTTGCCCGCCAGCGCTTCCGCCGGCTTCCAGGATATGGGACTGCCGGCTTTGATCAGCTCGGCGCCGCGGCGCACGTCGCGCGGGAAGGAGCCGAACTTGACCTCGATCATCTGGTAGGAAGGGCCTTTGGTGGTCTGCTCGATCTTCTCGCGCATTATGTCCGCCAGGATGCGGCAGGCCTCCTCTTTAGTGGGGGCGATGATGTTGACGCGCTCGAAGTAATCCGCGTCGCCGGGGTATTTCTGGATCTTGTTCTGCGCGGCGGAGCCAGAGAGCGCCAGGGCGGTCTCGACCACGCCCGGGCGGTCAGCGAACTCCACAATTTTTCCGATGCGGCGGAAGTGCGCCAGTTCTTTGGGGCTGAAATCGAGCATGGTGACCTTGTGCCCGAACACGCCGGTTTTGACGTCCACGGTGATGTCCTGCCCGTCCTGCGCCACCGCGATGGCGGTCAGCCACTGCAGGGCTTCCTCCTCATCCAGCTCGATGCCCAGCCGTTTGGCTGAGGTGATGATGCGTTCCAGTTCTTTGCGTTTGTCTGCCTGATCCATGGGTACCTCCGGTTGTTTTTAGATATTATCCAATAAAAGACCGCCCTGGCGCAAGATATCCAGGAACAGGTCAGCCTGGTCGAGGGCATCCTCCAGGGAGTTGTGGCACAGGGGTTTGGATGTAATGAATGCCATACGGGTCTGCTCCCAGGGCACGCGCCGGAAGCCCATGAAGAAGGATTTCACATCCAGCGAACTGTGCCCGAAAGGGTTGCGCCCCAGGTAACGGTGAAAGTAGTCATTGATGAACATCCAGTCGAAGGGGGAATTGAAGCCCAGGAAGAGCGGCGGACTCCCCTCTGGCAGGGAACGCGCCAGCCAATCCTCGAAGCCGCGCAGGGAGGCTGCGGGCTGCACGCCGTGTTCGCGCAGATGCTGCATGTCCAGGTGGTGCACGTCCATCGAGCGCGGGTCGGTCGCGGATTTGTCCGGCTGCAGTTCGGCGTAGAACTTTTGGCGCGGCTGCGGCAGGGTGCAGGCGCCGATGGAGAGCAGGGCGTAGTTGGCGGGGTTGGGTCCGGCGGTCTCGACGTCCACCGAGACCATGCGCGGCAGGTCGATGAGGAAGGGGTCGGTTGTGTTCACGGGGGTATTGTATCAGGAAGAGGGGAGAGATGCATTGCTCCCATCACCCTGCCTCTCCCCAGAAGGGAGTGGAGTCTCATGCCAGGGTGCGCCTTTTGGGATCGCAATATCGGTTGATATTTAAGTGGCGGGCACACTCTGATGAGTGCAGGTGAATGCCCGCCCTACGGGTATTGAAAGGGCACGGGTTTCGACATACCTAGAGAGAGGGGTTAGGTGTTCAGTCCATGGGCTTCGACGCACCCAAAGGGCGGGTGCGGGCGCTCAGCCCGCGTTTCAATCTTTTTTGCCGGTATCCTTGGGGGCGGAGGGGCGCTTTTCGTAGGGCAGCGGGATGAACTCCACCGAGGGGCGGCGCGCGCGTGACTGCGGGTAGAGGTTCATTAGTTTGTAGATGTCCTCGAGCATTTTGCTGCTGACCTTCAACCCGAGCTCCTGTGCTTCCTCAAAGCTGATGGGGTAATCGTGCGTCCATTTTCCGCTGGCGAGCTTCTCCGCCAGCTCCTCCGCCTGCTCCGGGCTGTACTGGCAGCAGGCCAGCTTTTTTATGGTGGCTTTCACCTGCGCCAGCGCCTTGCGCGAGATATCCGCCAGGATCATGGTCTCGTCGTCGATATCCTTGGCGGGCTTATCCTCCAGCACCTTGAGGATGGACACCGCCGGAAAGTTGCCCACCTGGGGGTCGACCGGACCCAGAACGGCGTTCTCGTCCATCACCACCTCGTCGGCTGCCAGGGCGATCATGGTGCCGCCGGACATGGCGTAGTGGGGGACGAAGACCGTCACCTTGCCCTTGCGTTTAGCCAGCGCGTGGGCGATCTGCTCCGAAGCCAGCACAAGCCCGCCGGGTGTGTGCAGGATGATATCGATCGGAATTTTCTTGTCGGTCAGTTTGATGGCGCGCAGCAGTTCCTCTGAATCCTGGATGTCGATGTAGCGCGCGATGGGGATGCCCAGGATGGACATGCTCTCCTGGCGGTGGATGAGCGCGATGACGCGCGAGCCGCGCTGTTCCTCGATCTTGCGCATCAGGCGCAGGCGCGAGGCTTCAACGATGCGCTGTTTGACCACCGGCGCGAAACTTGTCAGAAGAATGATGACCCAGATAATGTTGATAAAATCCATTTTTGCCTCCGTTAACACTCCCCGGTTAGGTTGTGCCTACCAGGGATAATATTCATCCGCATATTCTCGCCGCTGGCAGCGTCCGGTGCAGAAGGGTTTGGCGAGCAGCAGCCCAAAAATGAACCCTCCGACGTGTGCCCACCAGGCGACACCGCCGGTCTCCATGCCGGAGGGCATGCTCAGCTCCGCCAGCCCGCTGAACACCTGGGTGGTGAACCAGATACCCAGAAAGATGATGGATGGCACCTCAATGAATCCGCCGAACAGGAAAATGGGCACGAAGGTTACCACACGCGAGCGTGGGTAAAACAGCAGATACGCGCCCATGGCTGCAGCGATCGCTCCGCTGGCGCCCAGCGCAGGGATTGAGGGGTCCGTGGAAAAGCGGTACTGCAGCAGTCCGGCAGCCACCCCGCCCAGGATGTAAAAAAGCAGATAGCGGAAAGAGCCCAGGCGGTCCTCCACGTTGTCTCCGAAGATATAGAGCACCCAGATGTTGCTGATGAGGTGCAGAAGCGAGCCGTGCAGCCAGATATGCGTCAGGAAGGGATACCAGGTGAGCGGGTCGGCAAGGTCCACGCGCACGGGGATGAGTGCGAAGCGCTCCACGAAGTTTTCCAGACCGGTCATGGAAAGCTGGGACTGGCAGAAAAACACCAGCCCGTTGAGAATGATGATCGCCCAGTTGACCAGCGGGAATGAACGAGAGCGTATCGTGTCGCGGATGGGGAGCATGATTTCCTTTTTTATTAAATATACCAAAAAAATTTTGAAAGAGTATCAATATTAAGTAAAAAAACATCAGAAAAATATCTGAGTGGGCATTTATAATACAAAATATGGAGGAAGAGGAGCGAAATGGTCAAACTGCTGCACTTCGCTGACGCGCACATCGACCTGGCGCGCCAGGGGAGGCGCGACGCGGAAAGCGGACTACCGCTGCGCGTGCTCGATTTTCTGCGGACGCTGGACACCATCGTAGACGCGGCGCTGGAAGAAAAGGTGGATCTGGTCATCTTCGCCGGCGACGCCTATCGCGACCGCACGCCGGCGCCCACTTACCAGCGCGAATGGGGCAAGCGCATGATGCGGCTCTCCGTGGCGGGCATCCAGACGCTGCTGGTGGTCGGCAACCACGACGTCTCGCCGGCATCCGGGCGAGCGCACACCCTGCAGGAGTATGAGACCCTGCAGGTGCCGCATATCCAGGTCATCAGCCAGCCCTGCCTGCTGAGCCCGGAGCACCTAAGCGGGCTGCCGGTGCAGGTGATCGGCATCCCCTGGCTAAACCGCTCCGGATTAATGGCTTCCATTGAGGGGGAAGTGGTCACCTCAGAGGATGTGAACGCGGAGTTGGAAAGCCGCCTGACACAGATCATTGAGAGTTTCATGGCAGACCTCGACCCAACATTGCCTGCCATCCTGACCAGCCATGTATCCGTGCAGGGGGCGACCTACGGTAACGAACGCAGTGTGATGCTCGGACGCGACCTGGTGCTGTCTGGCTCACTGGTGCGCGATACGCGCCTGGATTATGTTGCGCTGGGGCACATTCACAGAGCGCAAAACCTGAATGAGGGTGGGTATCCTCCGGTGATCTATCCCGGCTCGATCGAGCGCGTGGATTTCGGGGAAGTGCAGGATGAGAAAACCTACGTCATCGCGACCGTGGAACGCAGCCGAACGCAGTTTGAACAGCGCGTGCTTCACGGTCGCAGGTTCATCGACCGGCTGGTCGAGGTGGAAGAGGACACCCAGGTTCAGCAGAAGATCCTGGATGCCCTTCCTGAAGCCGATGAAATGGCGGACGCCATTGTGCGGCTGGTGGTGGCGTACCCGCGCGGGCTGGAGGTGATGATCGACGAGCCGGAGATCCGGCGCGCGGCGGAAAGCGTGTTCGAATTCCATTTTGTGCGCCGCCCGCGCATCCAGGCGCGCCTGCGCTTGCCGGCCGGACAATCGGTGGCGACACTTCAGCCGCTGGAGCTGCTGGAGCTATACTGGAAGACTATGACGCCAGGCAGCGCCGACACTGACGCGCTCAACCGACTGGCGGGTGAACTCATCCGCTCGGTGGAGCTGGGTGCGCCTACTGAAGCCGAAGAGAGGAGCAGCGTGCCGTGATCCCGGTCACACTGACACTGAAGGGCTTTTTATCCTATCGGGATGAGGTCACGGTGGACCTCTCACCGGTGGAAGTGGCGTGCGTATCCGGACCCAACGGCGCGGGAAAATCCTCGCTGTTAGACGCGCTCACCTGGGTTCTGTTCGGCAGGGCGCGCCGCAGCGATGACGCGCTGATCCACGGCGACATGGAAGCATGTGCGGTAACGCTGAAATTTGAGATTGAGGGCAACCGCTACCGCGTAATGCGCTCCAAAGCGCGCGACAAAGGGGTGATGCTGGAATTCCAGGTGTGTTCGGGGGAGGACGACTGGAAGCCGCTGACCGAGGCAGGGGTGCGGTCCACCGAAGAGCGCATCCGCGAGGTACTGAGGCTGGATTATGAGACCTTCGTGAACGCCTCGTTCTTCCTGCAGGGTAAGGCGGACATCTTCGCCCGGCAGACCGCGGGCAGTCGCAAGGAGATCCTTGGCAGCATCCTGGGACTGGAAATATGGGAAACCTACCGGGAGGAAGCTGCCAGGCGGCGGCGCGGAATGGAAAATGAGGTCAAGGGATTACGCACCTGGCTGGCGGAGATTGACGGGGAGCTGGGGGAGGAGAGAGAGCGCGTGCAGCGGCTTGCCCTGCTGCAGGATTCACTGGGCAAGACGGCAGCGCTGCGCGAGGAAAAGGGGCGGGTGTGGCAGTCCGCTCAAACGTTATCGCAGGAACTGCGCAAGGACGCCGAGAAGCTGGAACTGATGGACAACCAGCTCAAGAACACCTGCTCGCGACTGAAAGCTACGGATGCACGCATAGGCTCCCGGGAAACGGAACTGCGCGAATATGAACAGCTGCTGACCCAGTCCGGGCGCATTGAGAAAGAACACGCTGACTGGCAGGCGCTGCGCATGGAGTTGGAGCGCCAAAACGCGCTTGCGATGCAAATCCATGACCTGAAGGGAAAACGGGCGACAGTGGAGGCAACCATTCAGGCAGAAGAGGCACGCCTGCGGCAGGAATTGGCGGGGCTGGAGCAAACCAGGAAAGACAAAGAACAGGTTGAGATTGATCTCCCCGGACTTATCGCACAACATAAGGAAATGGAAAGCCGCGGCAACGCAGCCGAAGCCGCAATGGCGGAATACGCCGAACTGGAAAAAAACCTGACAGACCTGCAGGAGCAAATGGCGGAACTGAAAGCACACAATGCTAGCCTCAAAGCGGAAATGGATAAAATCAAGGAGCGCATGGACAGACTCGTATCGGCTGAAGGCAAGTCCTGTCCGCTGTGCGGTCAGGACCTGAGCGAAAAGCACCGCTCGGAGATGCTTGCTTCTCTGGAGCGCGAAGGGAACACATTGGGAGATCAGCATCGGGCGAACTTAGAAGATGGACAGCGCATCGCAGGTGAACTGGAAACACTAAAAGCGCGCATGGACGAGGTTCGCGCGGTGCGGGATACCGGGATGGCAGCGCAGAAAGCGCTGGGAGAGCTCTCCGAGCGGATAGACACCATGCGGGCTCGCCTTGAGAAATGGGATACGATAGACCTGAAGCGGTATCAGGATATTTCAAACAAATTGGAAAAAGCCGCATTTGCAATTAAGGAGCGGAAGATACAGCGCGAACTGGATGATGCACTGAAGGCACTTGGATATGACGAGAGCGCGCATCAAACCATCAGAGAAAAGGAGAAAGACGCGCGGAAAGTCGAGGAGGAATTCCGCGCGCTGGAGAAGGCACGCGCGACTGTGGACGGGCTGCGCCGGGAAGTGGAAGAGTTGAAGGAAAGCAGGCAGGGTATTGACGAGGAAATCACTTCGCAAGCCCTGCTGTATGAAGATCTGCGGAAGAGGCTCTCCGAGCAAAAAGAGGGTTTACCTGACTTGAATGCCATAGAAGCGGAGCTGAACGAGCTGCGTGAAGAGGAAAACCGATTGCGTCGCGATGTGGGCGGCGCCCAGCAGATGGTGGACGTGCTGGAAACCCAGCGCAGGCGAAAAAAGGAACTGCAGGAGCAGATCGAGGAGCAGACGCGGGATATCGCGCGGCTGAAGATCCTGGAAACCGCCTTCGGCAGGGATGGCATTCCCGCGCTGCTGATCGAGCAGGCGCTGCCGGAGATCGAGGGGCAAGCCAACGAGCTGCTGGACCGATTGAGCGGAGGGAATATGTCGGTCAGTTTTGAGACCGAACGGGCTTATAAAGATAAAAGACGCGAGGATCGCAGGCAGACACTGGAAATCCTGATCAGCGACGCATCCGGTCAGCGCGAGTATGAGCTTTTTTCCGGCGGGGAGGCGTTCCGCATCGATTTCGCCATACGCCTGGCGCTTTCGCGGGTGCTGGCAGGCAGGGCGGGCGCGCGGCTGCAAACCCTGGTGATCGATGAGGGTTTTGGCAGCCAGGATGCCGATGGACGCCAGCGGCTGATCGAAGCCATTAATCAGGTCAGCCCGGATTTCGCGAAAATCCTGGTGATCACGCATCTGGATGAGCTCAAGGATGCGTTCCAGTCGCGCATTGAGGTCAGCAAGACCGACGGGAGTTCGCGGGTGGAGGTGCTGCCTTGATGGACTCCATCCCCGTGCGGGTAGGCATCCAGCAACGCGTGCTGCCATCCTACCGGGTGACGTTTTTTGACGCGCTGGCGGAGGTCTGTACGGACGGGCTGGGCGTATTTGCGGGCGACCCCCGTAAGGATGAGGCGCTGGACTGCGGCGCTCGCCTGACACGCGCACAGTTCACGCGCGGATTAAACCTTCATCTGTTTCACGGCGCTTTTTACCTGTGCGTCCAGGTGGGTCTGCTCAAGTGGCTGGCGTTCTGGCAGCCGCGCGTGCTGATCATGGAAACCAATCCGCGTTATCCGCTCTCACGAGCAGCGATGCGCTGGGTGCGGGCGTGTGGCGGGAAAGTGATTGGCTGGGGGCTGGGCTCTCCACCACCGGTCGGAAAGTGCTCCGATCTGCGATTGGGGCTGTGGCGCGGTTTTGTGAAGCATTTTGATGCGCTGATCACCTACAGTCAGTCAGGGGCGCTGGAATACAGCCGGCTGGGGTTTCCGGAACATCTCATTTTTACCGCGCCCAACGCGGTCGCGCCCAAACCGAAGCATCCGAATCCGCAGCGCCCACTGCAGTACCGGTTTGACCGACCGGTGATCCTGTTCATCGGTCGCCTGCAGGCGCGCAAACGCGTGGATGTACTTCTGAGGGCATGCGCGCTGCTGAAAACCGATCCGCGCCCGTTGCTTCAGGTGGTGGGGGACGGACCCATGCGCCATGACCTGGAGCGTCTGGCAGCCGAAATTTACCCGGACACACGCTTTTTCGGCGCCCAGCATGGCGCAGAGCTGACAAAATTGCTGCGCGAAGCCGACCTGTTCGTGCTGCCCGGGACGGGCGGGCTGGCTGTGCAGCAGGCAATGTCCTTCGGGCTGCCCGTCATTGTGGGACAGATGGATGGCACGCAGTCCGATCTGGTGCGCGCGGAAAATGGATGGACGCTGTCAGACCCCAGCCCGGAAACACTGGCACATACCATTCATATGGCTCTAGAGGACATTCCGGGGCTTCGGCAGAAG
>Ga0194112_10002992_pt1 | contig 23837 bp, 9 predicted proteins | sample TA2MahC400mmetaG_FD_146191 | JGI IMG/M metagenome (GOLD analysis project Ga0194112, IMG submission 146191) | Freshwater microbial communities from Lake Tanganyika, Tanzania - TA2015016 Mahale Deep Cast 400m | ecosystem: Environmental > Aquatic > Freshwater > Lake | place: Tanzania: Lake... | reverse complement strand
CGGCGGCGCCCTCACTGGGGACAAGACTGCCTAAAGGCAGGACTCCGAACCGGGAGCGCGGCTCGTTTGGAGTCCCGCCTTCAGGCGGTCTTCGCCCCAATGAGCCGAATCGCTGAAAGCTATTTAGGAGGCTGAGGGAGCGTCACTCCTGGACCCGGAGGCACCAACCGATGAGCATCCCGACCCCTGGGGACCGCCCGTGGGGACCATTCCGCCTCGGCCTGTGCGGCGACCTGTGCCTGCTGCGCCGGGCATTCGAGGCGGCCGGGCTCACCGAAGAGGCCCTCGCCCGCACGCTGCTCGCGGACCGGTCGGGCAAGGTGCTCGACCCGGCCGCGGCGCTGCGCCGGACCGCCGAGCCCACCCACGTCAATACGCTTCTGCGCCTGTTCGTCCTGGCATGTCCCGTGCCTGAAGCTGCCGCCCGCGCGGCGCTCGCGCCAGCCGACCCCGATGCGCTGGCCACAGGCGGCCTCCTCCGCCGGGAGGCGGACGGCATCCGGGCCGAGGCATCGCTGATGCCCGAGGGCGACCTGCTGATCGCGCGCGACTTCTGGCCCGACTTCACGGGCAGGCCGATGCGCGGCGACTATGTGCTTGGCATCGGCCTGGCCACGCGCACCACGGCTGCCCTCACCGTGCGTCGGCCCGTCGAGACGGCGCTCGACCTCGGCACGGGCGGCGGCTACCTGGCCCTCCTGGCCGCCCGACACGCCGCGCGGGTGGTAGCCACCGACATCAGCGCGCGGGCGCTCGCCTTCGCGGAACTCAGCGCGGCCGTCAACGGCCTCCCGAACGTGGAGCTGCGCCAAGGCAGCCTCTACGAGCCGGTGGCGGGCGAGGCGTTCGACCTCCTCATCAGCAATCCGCCCTTCGTCATCTCGCCCGAGGCGCGCTACGACTACCGCGACGGCGGCCTGCCCGCCGACGCGCTGGCCGAGCAGGTGGTGCGGGGCGCCCCGCACCGCCTCCGCGAGGGGGGTTACGCCACGGTGCTCCTCGAATGGCACCACGACCCCGCGGGCGACTGGGCCGAGCGGCCCCGCCAGTGGGTCGCCGGCACCGGCTGCGATGCCTGGATCCTCCGCTGGCAGACCCATGACCCGGTGGCCTACGCGGCCCAGTGGCTGCACCCCGAGGCCCCGACGACCCCCGAGGACCACGCCCGGCAGCTCGACGAGTGGCTCGCCTACTACGAGCGCCTCGGCATCCGCAGCATCTGCTCCGGCGCCGTCCTGTTGCACCGGCGCTCCGGCGGGGCCAACTGGGTCCACGCCGAGGAAAGGCCCCAGGGCGAGGCCGAAGGCTCCAGCGGCGCCCAGATCGAGCGCATCTTCGCCGCACGCACGCTCCTCCACGGCCTGCGCGGCGATCGCGAGTTGCTCGACCACGCCTACCGCCTCGCGCCCGACCATCAGCTCGAGCACGGCCTCCACCTCGAAGGCGGCCGCTGGACCATCCACGCCGCTCACCTCACCCAGACGCGGGGCCTCCCCTACGTGGGCCACGTGGACCAGTACGTCACCACACTCCTCGCTGGCTGCGACGGCCAGCGCCCCCTGCGCGCCCTCGTGGACGACCTGGCCCGCAGGCTCCACGCGGACCCCGACAAGGTCGCCTCCTCAGCCACCGCCGTCTTCCGCAAGCTCCTCGAAGCGGGCTTCTTCACTACCACGTGACCGCGCCAGGAGACGGTGACGGATTCGATGCCGCCGATGGCCTAGCACTACAACGCTACTTTTCACGGAGACAGCCTCAATTCACTGTCATTCTGAGCGTAGGCCGCCTCTTGGCGGCCGAAGTCGAAGAACCTCTCTTGGCTTGCCTTCGGGCACCGAAGCTGGCCTTCTGCCGAAGGCTCGACCCGAAGAGAGATTCTTCGCTCCGCCCGCCGGGAGGCGGGCTCCGCTCAGAATGACACGCTATTGTGGCTTATCTGCTGTGTTGACAAGCACTTGGCTCCTTTGAGCGAAGGGAAAGTAGCGTTGTAGTGCTAGGGTGTGTACGGAAATGCGGCCCACGGAGCCTTGGCCTGCCAAATAGTTTCTGTTGCGGAAAGTCCCGGAACTGAACGGGCTCGTTCCAGACGTAGCCGCAAGCGTCCCGCTTGCGGTCTTCCTCGCCCTACGACAAGCGGGACGCTTGTCGCTACATGAATCCGCAACAGAAACTAAATGGCTTTCAGCGATTCGGCGGCGCCCTGACTGGGGACAAGACTGCCTAAAGGCAGGACTCCAAACCGGGAGCGCGGCTCGTTTGGAGTCCCGCCTTCAGGCGGTCTTCGCCCCAATGAGCCGAATCGCTGAAAGCTATCTAGCCCCGCATGGGGCGACGGAGCGTAGCCCACGGTGAAGCGAAGCGGAACCGTGGGAGAGGAGAGCAGCACAGCACCTAGCACTACAACGCTAGAAAGGCAAGGGCTCGTGGTGCATGGTCATTCCGAGCGGAGCCCTGCGAAGTCGAGGAATCTCTCCGCTCCGGCGGTCCAAGAGAGATGCCTCGACAAGCTCGGCATGACCTCTCGTCAATGGTCGCGCCATAAGGTCTTTGTACTTCTTACCTTAGCGCGCTTGGGAGCGACGATCTAGCGTTGTAGTGCTAGCCCCCGAAGGGGGGCGGCGGAACCTCTTGCGCGGGGGCTTCCAGGTTCACCCACAGGAGGGGAAGGAGCCAATTGGATGGGTTTGAGGCTCATCCGACTGAAGCAATCGTGCGCGCGCAGACACTCTGTGGTGAGGCGCCAACCGCCCCCGGCTCCCTGCTTGGTGTAGATTTCCGACTCCGGCGGTTGGATCCGCCGGCACTCGCGGGTAAGCCCCTGGCTCCGCCTCGCCCCGAGTATGGCCCCCATTCCTGGCGCTCTGGGGTATTGGCAAGCTCCAACCCTCCCCCTACCCCCTCCCTGGTAGGGAGGGGGGTGCGGACCCCTCTCCCTTGTAGGGAGAGGGTAGGGAGAGGGTCGGGCTCAGGAGCTTCCACCAAACTCACCAGAATTGGGGGCCATACTCCCTCGCCCCCCTCCCTCCCCCCCGCTGCCGGGCCAGCGGCCGGTCGGCTGCGGCGGCTTGGCGTTTCCCCCTCGCGGCGTTCCCTCTTGGGGGGTCAGCCCTTCGGGCTTCAACCCCCCAAACCCCCTCCTGCCATCGCGTCGAGGGGCGAAAAAGGGGACATTCTACTTTATTCACCCTGCCGTAGCAGTGACGTAAGTAGCTGCAATATCTGAAGATAGATAGATCATCGACATCACGCCCGAAAAAAGTAGAATGTCCCCTTTTCCGGGGCCCCGCACCCCGTGAGCACGGGCCGGCGGCTTCGCCGACGGGACAAAATGGCAGGGGCAGGCCCTTTGCCCGGAGGCGTCCGCGAAAAAGGGGACATTCTACTTTATTGCTCACCCTGCCGTAGCAGTGACGTAAGTAGCCGCAATATCTGAAGATAGATAGATCGGCGACATCACGCCCGAAAAAAGTAGAATGTCCCCTTTTCCGCTCGGAGGCCATGATCTAACGATGGGTTTTTCTCAGTCTCAGGCCGCTCATGATCGGCCCGGAATTTCGTTGTACTGGGGGGAGAGAGCGCGCGCGAAGCGGGGCGAACGGCGGGAAAACGTGCGCAGATTGAGGAGAGCGTTTCAGCGCCATAAGTCGAGGCAGGCGCAAGTCTTGCGGCTTCCCGATGGCGGGGGGAGGATTTCCGTGTACCTACTTTCGGGGGGTATTGCCCCTGTAAGGGTGGAGGGGGAAGATGCCAAGGGAGCAGTCGGCAGGGGCGGTCGGCAGGAGGCAGGGGGGGCGCCCCCCCTGAGTCTGGCCCCGATTCCGAGGGAGGTCATCCGGCCTGCCGTTCGTGCTCGTCGTCGTCCTCGTCGTCGTCGTCGAACTCTTGGCCTCTCCCCTTGACGAGGATTCGACGACGAGGTCGACGACAACGACGACGATTCCGGGCTGCATTCAGGAAGCCCCGGATTCGGGAGCAGACGCCCCCCCTGGGCGCGTGGCGCGCGCGGGTGCGCGACTCTGGCAAACACTGGCCGACACTGAGCCGGATGGGCGAGAATCGCCAAACGGCGATTGAGCGACTCTGGGCAACACTGAGCGACACTGAGCCGGGTTGCGTCGCTCCGCTGTCACCCCTGGAGGGGAATCGTATCCCCCCCAAAGCTCACCGACCAGCCTCAGGAACTTTGAGTTCCCGAGACTGTAGGGGGCTCGCACGGCGCGAGGTCAGGAGGCAGAAGGAACCCGCGCTCGATGAGGCGGCGGATGATTCCGAGGGCAGCGGGAATGGCCCTGGCGTCGTCTTCGCCCAGGGATGCCGCGAGGCCGCGGAGCGCCTCCGCTAGCAGGCGCTGTCCGTCGCATTGGCCGAGGATGGCGGAGATGTAGGGGTCCACGTCCCCCGCATAGGTCAGGCCCCTGTCGAGGCGGATCTCTGACGCGGCGAGCTGCCATCCGCCGTCGGCGGGCACGAAGGTCTGGTGCAGGCGCGCGTCGGGCGACAGGCGGAGGCGTTGGGCCAGGAGCCGTTCGTCGTCCTGGGTGGCGTCGAGGAAGTCGTGGAGCTCGAACGCCGTGGCGATGTCGTGGCCGGCCGGGCCGAGCATCTTGGCCGGGGCGTCGTCGAGGCGCACCCAGTTGGTCCCGCGGCTGCGGCGGCGCAGGGTGATCAGGCCGCCGCTGACGGCCTCGACCTGGTGGCGCTCGTAGTAGGCCATCCAGTCCTCGAACCGGCGGGCGAAGGCATCGGGCGAGTCCCACTCGGTGTGCCGAATCCACTTGGCGGCGTAGGCGGCGGCGCCCACGGTCTCGGAGCGCATGGCCCAGGCGTCGCAGCCGGTGCCCTGGAACCAGGCGGCGAGGCGCTCGCGCCAGTCCTGCCCGCGCAGGTGGGCCCAGTTGCACAGGATGTGGCAGAGGCCTCCCTCGCGGAGGAAGCCCGGCACGGCGCGGACGATGGCCTGGGTGATCTCGTCGAGCTGCCGCCCGCTGTCGCGGTAGATGTAGTGCGTCTCGGGGGAGATGACGAAGGGGGGGTTGGAGAAGACGAGGTCGAACTCGTGCCCCTGCACGGGCGAGAACAGGTCGCCCTCGATGCACTCGACGTTGGCGATGGCGTTGAGCCGTGCGTTGAAGCGTGCGAGCGCGACGGCGCGCGGATTGCGGTCCACGGCGAGCACCCGCTCGCTGTGCGGCGCGGCCAGGAAGGCCAGGATGCCGCAGCCTGTGCCGAGGTCCAGGGTCAGCCGTGAGTGGCGGCGCGCGGTGGCATTGGCCAGGGTGATCGTGCTGCTGCCAATGCCCATGACGTAGTCCTGAGCCAAAGGAGCGCGGAGGGTGGACGGCAGGTCGAAGGCGACGAGGAGGCCGCGGAAAGGAAGCAGCCGCGCCGCTGGGTGGACTGCCCCCTCCTTGAGCGTCACGAGGCCGGCCGCTGCGCACTCCGCCAGCGTGGCCGGGGCGACGGCCTCCTCGAAGGCTCCCGCCTCCACGGGGACTCCCAAGAGGAACAGGCGGATGAGGGTGTGGAGGGGCATGCGGGCGCCGGTGGCGCGGAGCAGGAGGGGGAGTTCCTGAGAGGGGAGCGAGGAGGCGTCGTCGAGGCCGACGGCCTCTGCGACGCCGCGGTCGGTGAAGTTCGCCCTGGCCAGGGCGTCGCGCAGGCGGGCGTAGCCATCGGGGTCGGGAAAGCAGAAGGGCTGGGCAGAAAAGGGGACATTCACCTTTTCGCCCCCTTGGGGCGCCAAAGGCTGCTCCACAGAAAAGGAGGATGTCCCCTTTTCTGCCCTCACAGTTGCCAATGGCCGGTTTCCAGGTCCACCTCGGTCTTGACGTAGAAGGGCTCGGGGGCGGGCCGCGCCCAGAGGCGGCCGTCAATCTCGAAGGCCACAGCGTTGCCCTCGATTTCGTCGGGGTTGGTGAGCACGCGGACGGCGAGGCCGCTTCGGAGGATGCGCGGCTCGAAGGCGAGAATGGCGCGCTGGATGCGCTGGGAGAACTCGGCGGGCTCGACGGCGGAGGCGGTCATGCCGCAGAGGCTGGGGATGCCGTAGTTGAGGACGGAGCGCGCGGCCTCATCGTGCTGGCCGATGGGCTCGTCGGGCGCGTGGGCGACGGCGTTGAGGAGCCAGTTGAGGTCGCGGCGGACGCCCTCTATGTAGCGGCGGAGGGTGACGATCCGCCTGTCGCGGCCCTCCTTGTCCTGCCCCGGCTCCTCGTCGGTCAGGCGGTCGAGGAGGCACGGCAGAAGGCGCTCGAAGGGCATCAGCTCAGGCATTGTCGGCCTCGTCCGCGGGCTCGGCGGGTGGCGCCTCGCCGAGGTCAGGCAACTCCGCGCCCTCCGGCTGCGCGCCGAGGGTGAGGACGCGGGTGTCGAGGAGCGGATAGTCGTCCGCCTCGGTGGCGAACATTCGCTGGCCGAGGCCGAGGAAAAGGCCGCCATCGCTCTCCAGCCAGTCGGTTCGTCGGGCTAGGCGGATGGCGGAGTCCTCCGACTTTTCGGAGCCTGGGTAGCGGGAAGGGATGAAGCCGACGGCTGAGCCGCCGTTGGCCCACACGAACTGGGCGGGGAGCCACACGGCGTCGCGGAGATCGGTCGGCTTGTCGGTGGACACTCGGCGTATGCGGTGGAAGGGCACCCAGAAGTACTTGCCGTCCACGAAGGCCTCGAGGATGGGGCCGAGGCGGGGATCGTTGTCCATGATCCACTCAAAGGGCTTGCCGTTGGCCGTGCCGGGCGTCGCGGGGGCGGCCTCGAGGGCCTTGGCGCGGAGCTCCTGGGAGGCTGCGGCGTGGCCCTGGCCGACCATCTGGTTGGCCTGGACCATCCAGCCGACCCACTCCTCGGGTTCGCCGAAGACGTGGGGTGTGCGGTTGCCTGCGAAGACCTCGGCCCGCAGCGCCTCGCAGTTGAGCACGGGGCGGTAGATGAGCGCCATGTTCATGTGCGCGGGGTCCATGTCCCCGGCCACGTTGAGTTGGGTCATGGCCCGCTCCCAGTCCCCCATCACGCACAGGAGCTGGAAGAGGAAGACGCGCAGCTTGGCGTCGGCCGGGTTCTTGCGGATGCGCTCCTGAAGCTGCTGGACCGCTTCAGCCAGCATACCCTGGCGGACGAGTTCCTCCGGTTCGGGCATGGTCACTGTCTCCCACAGAGCGGCTGCCGGGAAGCCATGCGACGCTACGGCACAGTCATCTCCCCCTGGCAACAGTGCTGGAACCCGACGACTGGGTCATCAACCTGTTCGCAGCCAGATCCCACGAGCCCACGACGGAGCCCCCCGGCTTGCCCGTCTGCTTGTCTGTCAAAACGTAATGCCAGATGATCTTCGAGAAGCTCAGCGACACGGTTTCTATGGGCAGCCCCCCGTGGCCCTTGGGGTCGCCCTCCATCCTCACGCTGGCGATGACCACGTCGCGCAACTCCATCCCATAGTATCCCTGCTTCTCACCGGTCGCACGGTGGAGCACGAGCTGCGCGAATGCATGGCGTTTCCCTGAGGCGCAAGCCATGGCCAGCAGAGGAGAGGCCCTGTCCACTGTCTTCGTGAACGTGAAGTTGTCGAAGTCGCACCGCTCTCCCCGTCCCCCGGCGCCCTGGCCCGCCGAGGGCTGGCGCACACCCCAGGAGAACGACAGGACCTCTATGGAATCTTCGTACCTCTCATCTTGGCTCTCCCCGGAAATCTTGTCTATCTGCAAGAAGGCATCGAAGGCCATGGTCGTCCGTCCTCACGCTGAGCTAGAGGGTCCACGGCAAAGTGCAGGGCCAAGTCCGACCACGGCGCCCGCGTACGCCACGCTGGTACGCAACGTAGGCGATCTGCATGGCCCAAGCTAACACCCGCTGGGCGCCCCCTAACGGCCGCGCCGAGCGCTCGTGTTCGAGTCGTCGCTGCCGCGGGCTTAGCCGCCCTTGTTCGCCACCAGGTCCCAGAAGTTCTTCACGTCGCCCTTGGCCTTGCCGGTCTGGTGGTCGGTCTCGGTGTAGGTCAGCTCGATCTTGCCGTAGTTGAAGCTGACTTCCTCGAGCGGGAGGCTTTCGCCACCCTGGGCCGAGCCGCCGGGGCGGACGCTGCTGATGATGACATCCGCCATGTCGTAGAGCATGTACCTCTGCTTGTCGCCTGTGGCGCGGCACAGTTCGATCTTCACGCTCTTGATGTGCTCGCCCTTGCAGCAGGCGAAGAAGAGCTTCGGGGAGCCCTTGTCGAGGGTCTTCACGACCGAGAAGTCCTGGTGGTTGCAGCGTTCCGAGGCGGCGGCGCCGCCGCTGCTGCGCGAGCCTGCGCTCGTCTGCGACACGCCCATTGCGAACGACAGGATCTCGATCCACCCCTTGTGCTTTTCGTCCGTGGACTCGCCAGGAATGGTCTCGACCTTCAGAAAGGCGTCAAAAGCCATCGGGGACACTCCTACCAAAGGGCAGCCGTGCGGCAGAAGCCGACGTCACGGCCGCTGAACGATTCCCCCCGCCCTGGCGCGGGTCACGCGACGGGGGCCTGACCCGCCTCCGCGCTGGGCTGGCCGGCTGGCTGGGTTCCTACGCACCTCCTTTCTTCGACGGGAGCTTCGAGACCAGCCGCAACGAGGCGGTGAGGCCTTCGAGCTGGTAGTGGGGCCTGAGGAAGAACTTCGCGGTGTAGTAGCCGGGGTCGCCCTCGACCTCCGCCACCACCACTTCGGCCGCAGCCAGAGGATACCGCGCCTTGACCTCTTCGCTTGCGCCGGGGTCCGTGGTCACGTACTGGGTGATCCAGTTGTTGAGCCAGGTCTCCATGTCGGCGCGCTCCTTGAAGGAGCCGATCTTGTCGCGCACGATGCACTTGAGGTAGTGGGCGAAGCGGGAGGCGGCGAAGAGGTAGGGGAGCCTGGCGCTCAGCCGCGCGTTGGCCGTCGCGTCCGCATCCTCGTAGACCGTGGCCTTGTTGAGGGACTGTGCGCCGAAGAAGACCGCGTAGTCGGTGTTCTTGTAGTGCGAGAGGGGGATGAAGCCGTTGTCGGCCAGTTCCTTCTCGCGGCGGTCGGTGATGGCGATCTCGGTGGGGCACTTCATGTCCACCCCGCCATCGTCGGTGGGGAAGGTGTGACAGGGGAGCCCTTCGACCATGCCGCCGCTCTCGGTGCCGCGAATGCGCGAGCACCACCCGTAGAGCTTGAAGGCGCGGTTGATGTTCACCGCCATGGCGTAGGAGGCGTTGGACCAGCAGTACTTGTTGTGGTCGGCGCCCTCGGTGTCCTCGTCGAAGTCGAACTCCTCCACGGGGTTCGTCTTAGCGCCGTAGGGCAGCCGGGCCAGGTAGCGCGGCATGCACAGGCCGAGGTAGCGGGAGTCCTCCGAGTCGCGGAGGGAGCGCCAGGGGGCGTATTCGGCGGACTGGAAGATCTTGGTGAGGTCGCGCGGGTCGCCGAGCTGCTGCCAGGTCTCCATGCCCATGACGGCGGGGTCCACGTTGGCGATGAAGGGGCTGTGGGCGGAGGCGGCGACCTGGGCCATGCCCTGGAGGATTTCGACGTCGGGCGGCGTGTGGTTGAACTGGTAGTCGCCGATGATGCACCCGTAGGGCTCGCCGCCGGGCGTGCCGTACTCGTCCTCGTACAGCTTCTTGAACAGCGGGCTCTGGTCCCAGGCGGTGCCCTTGTACTTCTTGAGGGTCCGGGCCACGTCCTTCTTCGAGATGTTCATGACCCGGATTTTGAGCGTGACGTCGGTCTCGGTGTTGGTGATCAGGTGGTGCAGGCCGCGCCAGGTGCCTTCGAGGGCGCGGAACTCCTGGTTGTGGATGATCAGGTTGACCTGCTCGGTGAGCTTGCGGTCCAGCTCCGCGATCATGGCCTCGATGGACTTGACGGCGTCCTCGGAGATGAGCTGGGTGGCCTCGAGGGCAGCGCTGGCAAGGGTGCGGACGGCCTGGGCGACGGCCTCGCGGGCGTGGTCGGTCTTGGGCCGGAACTCCTTCTGGAGAAGAGCCTCGAATTCGTTTACCTCCACTGCCTGTGGTGCGGCTTGGGCTTGCGCTTGCTGGTTCGCGTCGGCCACGGGTTACTCCTCCTGCTTCTCGGCCTGGGCCTTGGGGGCGGACGACATGGCTTGGAGCAGCGCCGGGTCGTTGAGCAGCTTGGCCACGAGGTCCTCGGCGCCGCGCTTGCCATCCATGTACGACAGCAGGTTCGCCAATTGGGTGCGGGCGGTGAGCAGCTTGTTCAAGGCGTCCACCTTGCGGGCCACTGCGGCCGGCGAGAAGTCGTCCATGCTCTCGAACGACAGGTCTACTGCCAACTCGCCCTCGCCGGTGAGGGTGTTGGGCACGCGGAAGGCGACGCGCGGCTTGGAGGCCTTCATCCGCTCGTCGAAGTTGTCCACGTCAATCTCGAGGTACTTGCGGTCAGCCACGGCGGGCAGGGGCTCAGCCGGCTTGCCTGACAGGTCGGCCATGACCCCCATGACGAACGGCAGGTTGATCTTCTTCTCGGACCCGTAGACCTCCACGTCGTACTCGATTTGTACGCGTGGGGCCCTGTTGCGCTGGATGAACTTCTGCGCACTCTCCTTCTTGGCCATGAGACCCCCTTTCGCTGAGGTGCCGCCGGGGGGGCGGCATACTCCCCCCTGCTTGTCCCGCGCTCTTGATTCTACGCCGGCGCGCTCCCGCTGTCAAGCCCACAGATGGACTCGATTTGCCGGATGGCCTCCGGCGTGAGGACCTGGATGATCTCGGTGAAGTTCTTGGAGACCAGGCGCTGCGCCCCCCGGACGAGGAGGGGCACGGGGCTGGACGGCTCGTGGGCCTCGTAGTAGCGGCAGATTTTGTCGAAGGCGGCCAACACGTCCTGCGGCGAGCGGATTTCGCCGGTGAGGGGCTGGACGGCCTGGGCGGCGACGCCCGGCGCCCCGGCTTCGGCAGCGGGGGCACCCGCCGCCTCGGCCCCCGCCACGGGCGCCGCGAGGCCGCGCTGGGCAAGGGCATTCTGGAGCTCCTTGCCCACCCGCTCGAGGATGGCGCGGAAGGGCGTCAGATCGCGCGCCTGGCCGGCGCCGATGGTCTGGGTGAGGAAATCGTCGAGGCCCTGCACGTGGCCAACGGCCTCTGCGGCGGCTTGGGCGGTGGCCTGGAGTTCGTCGCTCGGCGTGTCCTTGAAGGCGGCCTCGATCTGCCCGCCGTCTACCGCGGGAGCGCCCTTCTCGGGCAGCACCCCGGGCTCCCCGTGGGCCAGCATGATGTGGCGGAGGCTGAACTGGCCAAGCTGGACGGAGTGGCAGAGCGGCGTCTCGCGGACCGCGCGGATGAAGGTCTGCGGGTCCAGGAGCGATGCGATGATGTTCACCCGCTCGATCGGGTCCGGGTCTTCTGGGTCGAGCTGCGGGTAAACCGTATCCCAGTAGCGCTCGACGACGCCGCGGAGGACGGCGAGGCCGTCGCGCAAGGCGGGCAGGCCCTCCAGCTTGAGTGCGGCGAGGGCAGCGTGCACGATGACGCGGAGGCTCTTGGTGCGAGTGAGCAGTTCGTTGGCCGCCTCGGCCACCTGGCGCCAGTTGGGCTCCTCGGCGGGGATAATGGATTCGCCGACCTGGCGCTCGGGCGTGCCCTGGGCGAGGCGGTCGAGCTCCATGTACGCGGTGTCGTAGGCCAGGTCCTCCCCGCACGGGGCATCGGGCGAGAGCGGGGAGAGGAGCTTCTCGACGTCGAGGACAGCCATTGTGCCACGCCCTTTCTCGCGGGAGGCGTCCGGGCACGCCCTACCTGGCAGCGGCCACGCGGCGGCCGAGGTTGGAGGGGGCCGCAGGCGCCAGCCGCACTTGGGTCTGCATCGTCTTCTTCACGCCCTCTGCGGCGGCGCCTTTGATGGCGCGGACCAGTTGCTCAGGCGTCAGCCCCGTGGGGGTGATGCCGCGCACGACGAGCTGCTCCGCATTGCGGATCTGGATGTCGGTGAGGCCCAGGTTGGCGATCTGGGCGAACAGGGTGCGCAATTCGTTCATCAGGTCCAGGGCAGCCTTCTGCTCGGGGGTCTTCTCGACGAACTGCCGGAAGGCCAGGGGGTCCACCTCCTCCTTGACGGTGGCCTTATAGGCGTCGAACGCCTTCTGGAGCAGGCCGCGGGCCTCCGTGTCCTGGTACTTGCCCTCCTTCTCGAACACGCGGCGATAGGTGCCGACGGTCGCCTGCACTAGGTCGTCGGGGAGGCGCGCGGCGGCCACCGTGTAGTCGCTGTGCTGAGGCTCGTCGGTCTTCACCGTGTCGTCGTAGGCCACGGGCAGGCCCACGGCGAGGAGGTTCTGCTCCACGGCGGTGAGGTCGCGGGCGAAGATGCCGAGCTGTTCGAGGAGCTCGCGCAGGGCAGGGCTGAGGACGACCTGCTGGGTGACGGGCCGCGAGGGCGGCTCGCTGGGGATGGCCGTGGCGAGGGCCTCGGCCAGGTAGTTCGGGGAGTAGCCGTTGGGCCGGTCGTCCAGCACCTGGTTGGCGGGGCCGAACAGCGGCCGCAGAGTGTGCCCAGACCAGGCGCTAGAGACGCCGGGCGGCAGCGGAGTGTTGCCAGGTATGTTGGTGATCTGGAGCAATGTGGGATTGGCGGGGGTGACGCTCGAGCCGAACATGACACCGTACTGGGGGGTCCCCACTGGCTGCAACACGATGGAGCCGACTGCGAACGTGAAGGTGCCGTTCTCGGCCACAAGGTCCGTGCCGTGGTCGCCCTCGAACTGCCCGGTGGACAGCAGAATCCCACCAGGCGTCGGCGCGTGTTGCAGGAGCGTGAGAGTGTTGCAGGTGAGGTTGATGCCGCCCGCGGCGGTGGCGTCGCCGAGGGTGATGTTCCCGGCGCCGGTGGCATTGATGATCAGGTTGCCGCTGGCCACGGTGAGCTTGTGGAGGTCGCCCACGGCGAAGTTGCCGCCGTTGGTCGCGATGTCCACGTTCCCCGCGGTCCCCCTGTAGATCGTGGCCACGTTGGGGATGGCGGGAAGGGGAGAGCCGAAGCCGAGGAGGACATTGCCGGCCGTGCGGATGGTGGAGTTGAGCTCGATGTTGCCAACGGTGTTCACCGTGAGGTCGCCGAGCCGGGAGGCCGTGCCGACGTTGCTGAGCCGCGTGAGGCCGGCGCCCGCGATGTTGACCGTGAGGTCGGCGGGCGCGGCCACCGGGGTGAAGCGCACGGCAGAGCTGGGCGGCAGCGGCGCGATGGCATTGTAGACCTGCACTCCTGCCACGCCGGTGGCGTTCTCGACGCCGACCACGTGCTGCCGGACCCAGTCGCTGGCAGGGTTGAGGTAGTGCACTTCGATGGCGTTGCTGCCCTCAAGGAGCGCAATCTGGAAGGTGGCAGGCGGCCCGCCACCAAAGTGCGGAACCCCCGTGTACTGCACGATCTCAGTTCGACTCCCGGGCGCGCCGAGCGTCTGGTAGCGGACCGTGCCCCCCAGGCCTGGGTGGAGGTCGGTCCACCACCCTGCCGCCAGGCCGTTGGGGCTGGCGGCTGAGGGGATCGGTGGGGGCGTCCAGACGGCAGACTGGCCGGCGAGGAACGTCACGAAGCCGTTCGAGCAGATGTAGTAGCTGGCGTAGGGCGTCCCAAAGAAGGTGAATGGGAAGAGCGGGAGCGCCGCAGTGAGCTGGTCGTCCTGGTTCCCGCCGAAGACAACCAGGGTGCCTGTCCCAGAGATGTCCTGGAAGTTGTATGCCGGGCCGCCGGGTGTGCCGCTGAGGGACGGAGCGTAGCCTGCTGTGTCAAGGTTGGCATTGAAGAGGACGCTGGCGGCGTCGAGCGTGGTGTTGCCGGTGAGGAGCACGGCGGTGTTGTAGGTCTGGGCTCCGGTGGTGTTGACCGAGCCGCCACCGATGATGGCCACCCCGGTGCCGTTGGTGGTGAGGGAGGCCAGGCGTAGGCCGCCATCGCCCACAGGCGCATTGAAGAGCGCCGCCCCGGTGCAGTTGGTGGCGAGCGCCTCCTGCCCATCCGTCGCGCTCCGCAGGGTCGAGCCGAACACGACCGTGCCGCCGGTGAGGGCGGTGGCGTTGCCTGCCGCGTTCAGAGTCACGGGGTCGCCGTAGAGCTGGATGCCCGTGGTGGTCACCGAACCGCCGTTGATCTGTGTGACGCCGCCGACATCGGTGACAAGGGCGACGAGCGGGGTGCCCGCGCCGACCGGGGCGCTGAACGTGGTAGTGCCGGCGCCAGAGGCCACGGTGAGTATCTGTGCCCCGTTCACGGGGCCGAGAAGAGCGTTGCCGCCGTTGGAGGCAAGGGTCACCCCGGCCGTCGAGAGGGTCACTGTGCCCAGCGTCAGGCCGTCGAAGCCGCTGAAGGTCAGGCCGTCGAGTTGCACGGCGCCCGGCAGGCTGGTGCCCGTGTCGCCGTCGCCGAGGGTCACGTCGCCATCGAAGCGGACGTTGCTGGTGGTGGTCTGGGCGACGAGGCCCGAGTTGGCGCCGACCGTGTTCTGGAAGTAGACAAGGCCGGTGACGCCGTTCTCGATGGTGAGGGCGGCGCCGGTGCCGGTGCCGAGGTTGGTCACGGCGCCTGTGACGGTGGTGGCGCCGCCGCCGATGCCTGCGGCGAGGGTGAGGTTCTGGGCGCCCGTGAGCGTGTTGATCTGGATGGCGCTGCCGTTGGAGTTGAGGGTGACGGGGCCGCCGGAGAGGGTCGTAGCACCGAACGTCAGGCCGTCGAAGCCGCTGAACGTCAGGCCATCGAGCTGCACGGTGCCGGTCAGATTCGTCCCCGTATCGCCATTGCCGAGGGTCACATCCTGGCGGAAGATGACCGGGCCAGTGACACGGATGCCCGAATTGGCCTCGACCGTGCTCTGGAACTCAGTGGCGCTGCTCGACTGAACGTCAATGGCGTAGCCCGTGCCGGTCCCGAGTTTGGTGCCGACACCGGAACCCACGGCGCCGGTGAACGTGGTCGTGCCGCCGCCGGCGTTCACGAGCAGGTTCCGGGACCCGTCGAGGGTGCTGCCGAAGTCTATGGCGGTCGCGCCGATCAGCGTGGTGTTGACGCCGAGGGTGACGGCATCGTTGTAGGTCTGGGTCCCGGCCGTGAATACCATACCGCCATTGAGGTCCGTCCGCCCGTCGGCATTCGTCGTCAGGCTCGCCAGGGGACGGTCATCGCCTGCCCCGCCGTTATACAACCCGTTCGCACCAAGACCGACCAAGCCCTGGAACGTTGTCACGCCACTTCCCGACGTGTTGACCACCAGACTCCGCGGCGTCGCAAGAGCGTCGCTGTCCAGCCTGCCGGCGAACGTCACGCCCGAACCGTACAGCGTCGTGTTCTGGAACAGGATTACGGCGTCGTTGTACGTCTGTAGCCCGGTCGTGAACACCACGCCGCCATTCAGGTCGGTCCCACCATCGGCATTCGTCGTCAGGCTCGCAAGCGGCAGGTCGTCGCCCGCGCCGCCGTCATACGCGGCGTTCGCACCCAACCCGACTGGGCCGAGGAAAGCCGTCACGCCGCCGCCCGACGTGTTGACAGCCAGGGACCGCGGCGTCCCAAGCGCGTCGCTGTCTACCGTCCCGGCAAACGTCACGCCCGAAGCATACAGCGTCGTGTCCAGGGTCAGGACGACAGGGTCGTGGTAGTTCTGGAGCCCGGTCGTGAACACCACGCCGGCATTCAGGTCCGTCCGGCCATCGCCATTCGTCGTCAGGCTCGACAGCGGCTGGTCGTCGCCCGCACCGCCGTCATACGTCCCGTTAGCCCCAAGGCCGACCAGGCCCAGGAACGCCGTGAGGCCGCCGCCCGACGTGTTGACGGCCAGAGACCGCGGCGTCGCCAGAGCGTTGCTATCGAGCGTCCCGGCGAACGTCACGCCGCCGCCATACAGCGTCGTGTTCTGGGTCAGGACCACGGGGTCGTTGTAGGTCTGGACCCCGGTCGTGAAGACCACGCCCCCGTTGAGGTCTGTCCGCCCGTCTGCATTCGTCGTCAGGCTCGCCAGCGGACGGTCGTCCCCTGCCCCGCCGTCGTACAGCCCGTTCGCACCAAGGCCGACCAGAGCCTGGAACGCCGTCACGCCACCGCCCGACGTGTTGACGACCAGACTCCGCGGCGTCCCAAGCGCGTCGCTGTCTACCCTCCCGGCGAACGTCACGCCCGAACCGTACAGCGTCGTGTTCTGGAACAGGACTACGGCATCGTTATACGTCTGTAGTCCGGTCGTGAACACCACGCCGCCGTTCAGGTCGGTCCCACCATCGGCATTCGTCGTAAGGCTGGCAAGCGGCCGGTCGTCGCCCGCGCCGCCGTCGTACGTGGCGTTGGCACCCAACCCGACTGGGCCGAGGAAAGCCGTCACGCCGCCGCCCGACGTGTTGACAGCCAGGGACCGCGGCGTCCCAAGCGCGTCGCTGTCTACCGTCCCGGCAAACGTCACGCCCGAAGCGTACAGCGTCGTGTCCAGGGTCAGGACAACGGCGTCGTTGTAGTTCTGGACCCCGGTCGTGAACACTACGCCGGCATTCAGGTCCGTCCGGCCATCGGCATCCGTCGTCAGGCTCGACAGCGGACGGTCGTCGCCAACGCCGCCATCATACGCCAGGTTCGCGCCCAGGCCCACGGGGCCGAGGAAGGCTGTCAGGCCGCCGCCGGACGTGTTGACCACCAGGGACCGCGGCGTAGCAAGGGCGTCGCTGTCCACGGTACCACCAAATGTCACGCTCGAGCCATACAGAGTCGTGTCCAGGGTCAGGACAACGGGGTCGTTGTAGGTTTGGACCCCGGTCGTGAACACCACACCGGCGTTGAGGTCGGTGCGGCCATCGGCGTTCGTCGTCAGGCTCGCAAGCGGACGGTCGTCCCCTGCGCCACCCTCGTACAGCCCGTTCGCACCAAGGCCGACCAGGGCCTGGAACGCCGTCACGCCACCTCCCGACGTGTTCACCACCAGACTCCGCGGCGTCGCAAGGGCGTCGCTGTCTACCCTCCCGGCGAACGTCACGCCCGAACCATACAGCGTCGTGTTCTGATACAGGACCACGGGGTCGTTGTACGTCTGCAGTCCGGTCGTGAACACCACGCCGCCGACCAGGTCGGTCCCGCCATCGGCATTCGTCGTCAGGCTCGCAAGCGGCCGGTCGTCCCCCGCGCCGCCGTCATACGTGGCGTTCGCACCCAACCCGACTGGCCAGAAGAAGGCCGTCACGCCACCGCCTGATGTGTTGACCACCAGCGACCGCGGGGTCGCAAGGGCATCGCTGTCTACAGTCCCGGCGAACGTCACGCCCGAAGCATACAGCGTCGTGTCCAGGGTCAGGACAACAGGGTCGTTGTAGTTCTGGAGCCCGGTCGTGAACACCACGCCGGCATTCAGGTCCGTCCGGCCATCGCCATTCGTCGTCAGGCTCGACAGCGGCCGGTCGTCAACACCTCCGCCATCATACGCCAGGTTCGCGCCCAAGCCGACGGGACCGAGGAAAGCCGTCAGGCCGCCGCCTGAGGTGTTGACCACCAGTGCCCGCGGCGTCGGGTCGCTGTCGAGCGTGCCTGCAAAGGTCACGGCCCCCGAACTCAGGGTGGCATCGGCGATGAGCGTGGTGGCGCCGAGGTTGATTGAGCCGGTGGTCGTGTTGAGGTTGCCGGCGAGGTTGGTGAGGCTGGGGCCGCCGCTGGTGTCCACGCCGCCGGTGAAGTTGCACGTGTCGCCCGCGCCGTCGCCGAGGGTCACGGTGCCGGTGTTGAGGAAGCTGGTTGCGCCGTCGATGGTGTTGGTGGTGCCGTTGAAGGCAACGTTGAAGGGCTGGGCGGCGATGGTCAGGGAGCCGAGCGTGGTGGTAGCGCCGACAGTGCCGTTGAAGGTGGCGGTGCCGCCGGGCATGTTGATTGTGAGGCCGCCCGGGCCTTCGATGGCGCTGGCGGCACCAGTAACGATGGTCCCGGCACCCGCCAGCGTGAGGGATGCGTTGAGGTTGGCGGTGCCGTTGACGTTGAGGGTGGTGAGGCCCGCGGCATTGAGGGTGAGGGGGTTGCTCACGGCGACGGTGCGGCCGGCGTTGAGGGTCAGTACGCCGCCGGAGACATCGAACGTCTGCGCGGTGCCCACCGTGAGGTCCATGTCCACAATGTTGCTGCCGACGGTGTTGCTGATCGCATTCCCGCTCGACGACAGTGTCACACCCGTGCCACCCAGGGTGTAGCCGCCGCCAGTGAACGTGAACGACGCGAAGGCGGCGCCAACATCGTTTGTGTTCGAGAGCGACGTTGGGTCAACCCCAACACCGGGGAAGACCAGGGCGTCGCCGACGGCGATTGCGATGTCGCCGACCCAGTTGATGGGATCGGACCAGTTATTGGCGACTCCGCCGCCGTCCCAGATGCTGGTGATTGCCTGGCTTGTGAGGGTGAAGTCGTTGCCGTCGCCGCCCACGTAGCTGGCCACGAATGGGCGGCCGCTCAGGTTCACGATGCCGCCCTCGGGGATGGGAACGTTGGTGACATCGTTGAAGAGGCCGGCAATGGGGTCAGGGGCTGGCTCTATCGGCGGCCTGTTGTCAACGAGCGTAAACGGTGTGTTGGCAGGGGGCGGGCTGGCGGGGAAGGCCAGGCTCGGGATCAACATGGCGTTGTTCAGTGTCACGGTGCCGTTGACGATGAGCTGGTCATTGCTGGCAGCGGCGGAGCCGATCTGGGCGATGAGGGCGCCGCCGGCGCCGAAGGCGAAGTTGCCGTTGATGGTGAGCGTCTCACTGGGGGATGCCCCGGTGCTGCCGAGCGACAACTGGCCATGCAAAGTGACGGTAGCGCCTGTCAGGGCGCGAGCGGTGCTGGTGTCAGGGACGATGAGTTGGACAGGGATGGGCGGCGGAAACGGCGGGATGGGCAGAGGCCCTGGAGAGCCAAGAGTGAGGGTGCCTGCGCCCGCATTGATGTCGCCCCCAAGGAAGATAGGACCTGGGGGGCCTAGCGGGTTGATGAGGATCTCGATGGGGCCGCCTGAGGAAGTAATGCCGGTGGCTCCGACGGTGAAGCCGGTGGCCGTGTCGAGCAGGAAGATGCCGTGGGGCGGGACGCCCGTCGTGGTGGCGACAAGCGTTGTCGCATCAACCTCGAGAGGGATGCCTGGGCCTGCGCCAATGTTGGAGAGGACGACGCCAGAGGCGTTCAGGGTCACGGTGCTGCCCACGACATCAGGCAGCAGGTCCACGGTGCTGCTTGTCAGGGAGCCATTGTTGACGCTGAGGGTCACGGTGCCCGCGCCGGCGTTGACGCCGACGTTTGCGCCCAGCGTGTCGCCGATGGCCAGGCCGCCGAGTGTGTCCGTTATGCTGATCGTGGCGTTGGTGGTCACGGCGTCGAGAGCGCCGAAGTCCACCGAGAGATTGGTGATGCCCGTGGCGCCGCGCAGGTAGGCCCTGGCCGCCGCGAGGGAGCCGGCAGTGAGATTGACAAGGCCGGCCGGAGCATCGGCGCTCAGGAGGTCCACTGCTGTCACGCTTCCGCCGCCGAAGGCGATCCCGCCGCTGCCGGCGCCTGCTGAGAGCAGGACATCGCTGCCGGCCAGGTTGGTGGTCAGGGCGCCCGCGCCGCTGAGGTTCACACTCCCCGAACCGTCGAGGCCGGCTCGCAGGCGAATGAGGTTATCCGCGTTGACCGCGGCAGTAACGTTGATGTCGTCGTTGGCGTCCACGAGCACCTGGGCCGGCGGGTCAATGGCGGCATTGATGTTGACACTGAGTGTGCCCACGCCGGTCGCCGCGGCAAGCGTCAGTATGCCACCCGACATGGTGATCTTGCTGCCGATAGTGAGGGAGCCGCCGGCGACACTGAGGTCCACGTTCGCAGAGCCGGCCGAGATGGTGCCGGTGGTGAGGCCCCCGGCGACGTCGAGGATGAAGATGTCGTCGCCCACGGCGCCGTTGGTGGAGAGGTTAAGTGTGGCTGCGTTGAGTTCCATGCGGCTGGCGGCGTTGGTGCCGATCGTGCTGCCCGCGCCTGTGACAGCCAGGGTCACCACGTTACCCGCAAGGTCGGCTGTGCCATCTATGATCTGGCTGGTGAAGGGACCGCCGAGGACACGGATGTCAATGTTGCCCGAGGGACTGGCGCCGATGGCAGGGGTGGTCAGGCCCCCTGCCGTGTCGAGGATGAAGATGTCGTCGCCCGCCGCACCATTCGTGTACGCTTGCAGCGAGACCGCGTTGATTTCCAGGCGGCTGCCACTGCCGGCCCCAATCGTGTTGCCTGCGCCAGTGACCCTGAGTACGACGCCATCGCCGACAACATCGGGCGTGCCGTCTACCGTAGAACTCGACAGGCTCCCGCTCATCACTTTGAGGTTCACCATGCCGAGGCCGGCCATTACGCCCCCCGTAGTGCCGTCGCCAATGGCCAGCCCGCCGGCCGTGTCGAGGATGTAGATGTTGTCGCCGGCCACCGCGCCGCTCGTGCTGGCGTTGAGGGTGGCCGCATTGAGCTGCAGGCGACTACCGTCAGCAGGGCCGGTGCCAATTGTGCTGCACGGCGGGATGACGGCGGGATCAGTGACGGCCAGGGTGACGATGTTGCCCACGACGTCGGCGGTCGTCTCATTCGTGCTGGTGCCGGTAAGGGAGCCCGCGAGAACACGGAGGTCCACGTTGCCCGAGCCTGCCTTGACACCCCCTGTCACCGCTGCGCCACTGCCAACGACCAGTCCTCCAGCCGTGTCGAGAATGAAGATGTCGTCGCCCGCGGAGCCGTTCGTGGTGGCGTTCAGGGTGGCCGCATTGAGCTGGAGGCGAGTGGCCGTGCCGGTGCCAATCGTGCTGCCTGCGCCTGTGACGGCCAAGGTGACGGTGTTGCCTACTACATCGGCGGTCGAGCCGTCCGAGCTAGCGCTGGTGAGGGAGCCGTTCTGGACGGTGAGGCTGACGTTCGCGGCGCCGGCGTTGACTCCGACGCTCGTGCCAGCGATGTCGCGGGCGATCAGGCCGCCGGCGGTGTCGGTGATCGAGATGTCGCTGCCGACGAGGCCGTTGGTCACGGCGTCGAGGGCGGCAACGTTGAGGGTGGCGATGCTGATGCCGGTGTCGCCGTAGAGGTAGGCGCGGCCGGCGGTGACGCTGCCGGCGGTGCGGTTGATGGTGCCCTTGTGGGAGATGACGGTGAGTAGGTCTTCGGTGGTGACGTTTCCGCCGCCGAAGGCGATGTTGCCGCTCGTGCCGCCGGACGTGCCGGCTTCGAGCCAGATGGCGCTGTTGTTAGCCAGGTTGTCGGTGGCGAGGCTGCCGCCGGCATTGACGTTGACGCTGCCCGTGCCGTCCTGGCCGGCTCGGAGGCGGATGAGGTCGTCAGCCGTGATGGCCGCCGCTACGTTGATGTCATTGTCGGAGTCGATCAGGACCTGCGCGGGCGGGTCAATGGCGGCGTTGATGGCAATGTTGCCGCCGGCGGCGAAGTTGAGGTTTCCGGCCGAGACCGTGAGCTTGTTGCCGGAGCCGATGGTGATCGTGCCGGTGGCCGTGGCGGCGAGGCCGTTGCTCGCCGTGATGGCGCTGTCGAACGTGAGGTTGCCGCCCGTGCGCAGGGTGGTGAGGTAAGGGAAGGTGAGAGTCTGGTTGTCCTGCACGTCGAGGTTGCCGGCGGCCAGGGAGCCGATGGTGAGTCCCGTGGAGCTGACGAGGTAGGTCTCGATCTGTGCTTCGGAGATGGCCAGGTTGCCCGTGGCATTGTCGCCGACGGCGATCGTCCGGTTGGCCGTCCTGGGGGCGATCGTGATGCCGCCGTTGGCCGTCAACGTGGTCGAGAGGTTCGTGATGGTATCCACCTGGAGGGTCAGGGCGTTGGCGCCGACGGAGACGGTGTTGGTCGGCTGGTCGTATTTGTCACCGATGAGGGCGAGGTTGTAGGCGAGGGGGGTGGGACTGCCGATGGCGGCGGACTTCGCGATGTCAATGTCGCTGGCGCTGTCGTTGCGGCCGATGGTGACGCCGGTGGTGGAGCTGAGGAAGCCGAGTTCTGTGGCGCCGAGGCTGAGCGAGGCGCCGGGCGACTCGAGGCATATCTTCCGCCCGCCCGTGGCCGTGTAGATGGTGATGCCGCCGTTGGCGGTGATGGTGGCGCCGATGCTCGCGTCGTCGGCACTGAGGGTGAAGGTGCTCGTTCCGGCGTTGACGGTTGCGCCCGCGTTGTTCGTGAATGTGCCGGTGCCCACGCTGATGGAGATCGGCTGGCTGCTGGAGTCCAGTCCCCCGGTGAGGGTGAGGCTGTTGTTGCCGTTGTCGAGGGTCAGGCCGGCGACGGCGCTGGCGGCCAATTGGTCAACGTCAGTGATCAGGCTCGCGCTGCCCCCCACGTTGGTGAATGCGAGGGTTCCGGTCGCGCCGCCGACGACCAGGTCGGTGCCGCCGCTGCCGGTGATGCTGCCCGCGACCGTGCCGAAGGTCATCAGCGCGTCGTTCGGCAGGGTCAGTTGGCCACTGAAGGCTACGCTGGCGCCGTGAAGCGTCAGCCCCGCCCAGTTCCTGCCGCTGAGGTCCCCCGTGCCGACGTTGACCGCGCCGGCAGCCGTGGAGCCGAGCGTAACCGTGCCACCATTGCTCGACAGCAGGCCCAGCTCAGCCAGGGTGAGGTTCAGCGTCCCTCCTGCGCCGTTGAGGCCAACGGACGTGCCGCCCGACTGTGGCGCAATCGTGATTCCGCTGTCGCCAGTGATCGTGGCGCCAATGCTGACGTTGTCAGTTCGCAGAGCGAAGGTGCTCGTTCCCGCGTTGATGGTGGCGCCCACGTTGTTCGTGAAGCTGCCGGCATCTATGGAAATGGGCTGGTTGTTGGAGACCAGCGCCCCTGTGACCGTGAGGGTGTTGGTGGAGTTGTTGAGGGTCAGCCCCGAAACGGTGCTGGCACTCAACTGGTTGACGGTGGTCATCAGGTTAGCTGCCCCCCCCACATTGTTGAACACGAGGGTTCCGGCCCCGCCGGGGATAACGATGTCCATGCCCACGCCGCTGCCTGTGATGGCGCCGGCGACCTGGTCAAAGGTCATTGTGGCGTTGCTCGGCAGCGTGAGCTGGCCTGTGAAGGTGACGCTGGTGCCCCGAAGGGTCAGCCCGCCCCAGTCCGTGGCGATGGGGCCGGGGTTGACGGTGATGGCGCCAGTGTTGGCGTCGCCGATCGAGACCGTGCCACCTGCGGTGAAGAGGTTGTTCAATGTGAGAGGGGAAAGGTCGCCCGCGGGCGGCGGCCCGGCAGCGTTCAGAGCGAAGCCCTGGCCTGGCGTGAAGGGCGCAATCGTGATGCCGCCGGGCGCGGAGACCGGCGCACTCGCCGTCAGGTTGTCGGTCGTGATGGCCAGTCCGCCGCCGGTCAGAGTCACCGGCGCGGCGATGGCGATGTTGACCGTCGGCGCGTTCATCGTCACGCTGCCCGCCCCGCCGTTTATGAGCGGGAACCCGACCGCGATCGTGTTGTCGGCATTGAGTGTGAGGCGGAACGGAGTGACATAGCCGGCAGGGGGGTCGAATGGGACGCCGACCGTAATGATGCCCAAGGCGGGGCCAGGCGAGGATGTCGAGATCGTCACATCGGCCCCGGATAGGAGCAGCGCCAGGGTGGCAGTGCTTATGTTGGAGGCAGCGGCTCCCACGTCAGTAATCGTATATCCAGGGGGAGTTGGCGGGTATGGGGGGGGAGGCGGCGGAGGCGCGCCAATGCCCGGGACGAAGACCAAGGTCGGCGAGTCGGCCCCGCCGATGAAAATGTCGGTCGGGTCGAGCAGGATGCTCCCCACGACCCCGGCCGGCGCGCGGAGGTCGGCTGTGCCGGCGAACTGGAGGTATGCCTTGCCGGAGACCTCGGCGAAGCCGCCGTTGCCGCCGAGGGCGCCGCCGCGGGCCGAAAGGCTGCCGTAGAAGCCCG
>Ga0194112_10002990_pt1 | contig 23843 bp, 21 predicted proteins | sample TA2MahC400mmetaG_FD_146191 | JGI IMG/M metagenome (GOLD analysis project Ga0194112, IMG submission 146191) | Freshwater microbial communities from Lake Tanganyika, Tanzania - TA2015016 Mahale Deep Cast 400m | ecosystem: Environmental > Aquatic > Freshwater > Lake | place: Tanzania: Lake... | reverse complement strand
CCTGACCACCGCCCCCGCTGCCCGCCGCCCGCCCTGCCAGCCGTTCATTGCGATTACTGATCGAACCACCAACGGTGCGTTGTCCAAACAACCCCTGCGCGCTGCACTCCACAGACAGCACCACCACCGCTGCCACCAGCAACCCAGCCAGTTTGTATGTATTCATTTACCCTCCAATTCCCTCGCCTCGCCCTTCCCTTCCCTTGCCCCTGTCCTCCCGTGTCCCCCCTCCGTAGCTCGGGCTTTCCAGCCCGAGCACCTCACCACTAATCTCCCCTCGCCCCCACCGGGGGAGAGGGGTCGGGGGTGCGGGGGCCGACGCCCGTGACTTCCGTACGCCTGCATCATTTCCCGCAACAGTCGGCATTTTGTTCTCGGCGGCTTCCCCGTCCCGGCTCCCTCAAGTTCTCCCCTGCAGCATCCCAGACCAGCACCTCAGCATTGTCGACCCGTTTTTGTCAAAAACCGCATCCCAACCCGTGGATTTTACTGGAATTCCAGCCGCAGCCTGATCTTTTGTGCCCCCGTTCGCCCGTCTCGCATGCCCTGACCACTAATCCTCACCTCGCCCCTTTCTGCTTCTGCTCCTGACACTTACCAGTAAAATTCGAGTGCATCCGTGGCCGAAGATGGCGCTGACCGGACGGCTTTCCGGCTAAAGCCGCTACTACGAACCCCTTCGCGTCTTCGCGTGAGGCCAACCCCCTGCAAAACCCCGCAGCGCCTTGCGGCAATCTCCGGGCACCCCAGTCGCAGAGGGCAGATCTCGGGCTGGAAAGCCCGAGCTACGGTTGGTGTGTTTGGTGGAAAACTGGGTGGCTGTGGTGTGCTGAGCTGAACCACGAAAGACACGAATCATACGAAAAAAAGCCGGTGGTGGTCTGGTGGTGCGCTGGCTGTTTCTGGTTGTGTTAAGATTTATTTTATGGGTTTCGTGCGTTTCGTGGACGAGGGGCACTGAGGCGATGTGTGTGTGAGTGGGAGGTTATCAGCACAGGCCGCGTCGGATTTGTGCAGATAGCTGTTTCAATTAGCATGCTGGCCATTGGAGATGCTGACCGCTGAATCGGGAGTGCTGAATGGGTACTGGGAACGGGCGATCTGGAGACAGGAAGCGGGACGCTGGCGGAGATGTGGGGATTCTGGAACGGGTGATCGCTGAGACTCCGGTAGCCGTCCTGGACTTTGAGACCACCGGGTTGACTCCGGGCGGCGATCGGGTGGTGGAGGTCTCGGTGGTGCGTGTGGATCCGGGTGGTGGTCCGCCTCGGCTGGTGCTGGACAGTCTGGTCAATCCTGAGCGGCCGATGGGTGCCACTGAGGTACATGGGATTCGGGATGCGGATGTTCGCAGCGCGCCGCGGTTTTATGAGATAGCGGACGAGCTGACGCGTGCGACTGCCGGGTGTGTGTTGGCGGCTTACAACGCTTATTTTGATATGCGGTTTCTGGAGTTCGAGTTGGGGCTGGCGGGGGTGCGGGAACTGCCGCCGTTTTTTTGCCTGATGTATCTGCGGCCGATGCTGGATCTGGGGGTGCGGTGCAGTCTGGAGCAGGCCTGTCAGGCGCATGGTCACCACTACCTCGCGACTCATGCCGCCGCCGACGACGCTCTGGCAGCAGCTCATCTGTACCAGATTTACGCGGATGAGATTTCCCGTTTGTCGGTGCAGACATTTGGGGATCTTGCGCGGCTGCGACGCTATCGATTTGTGGAAAGTTTTCGCCGCCAGCCGTTCAGGCTGCCGGAGCACCCGGTGGGTGAGCAAAGGTCGCGGGGCAGGGGGAGGCAGTGGTCAGTGGTCAGGTGAGGGGCAGTGCGGGGACGGGACGGGGGCTGGTTATTGGGATCGGAAGTGGTCTTCGGTGTTGTTGGGTCGGAGCAGTCCGGCGGAGGATTCGAAGAAGCGGCGACGGCGGGTGTCGGGCGGGGATTGTTGTGAGGACTGTTCTTCAAGGTCTGCGAGGTTTGCCTGGCACAGGCGGCAGCCGACGATGGTGAGGTGAAATTCGATGTAGTCAGCGTGTTCGGGGGTGAGTGTTTGCAGGAGGAAGCTGCCGAGTTCGGTGCGGGTGGGGCAGGACAGTCGCGCACGCTGCCAGATTTCGCCGATCGAGTTGCCTCCCTGATCTCGGCTGCGGATTACGCCGGCCACTTTTTGCTGCAGGGATTTGTCGGTGCGTACCTGGTGCTCGAATTCTGCCATCCGTGCGGGGGGCAGCATTTCGTCGAGCCAGGCGGTGATTTCGCGATCGGTCCAGGACATAGCGGGCAACTGGTGCAGGGAGGGGGCCATGGAGTTTTTGTGGCGATCTGTCTGTGGAATTGTGCGCGGGGCGAGCCGGAGAAGCGAGCGTGCGGGGGTGGCAGTGTGGCGATTTTCACGGGGCGATCCTGCCCCTTCGCGTCTCTCGGAAGCACCAAGCGAGGAAAATTCATTTATTGTACAACCGGTCCCCGTCGAGTAGATTCCACGAAAGACTCGCCTCTGTCAGCGGATGTCAGTCCGGCCCTGCTGTTCCCCGTGTCTGTTCCCCTGCCCTCTTCATCCGGGCTTTCCTGCTCCAGGAAATTTGCCTGTGCATTACCGTCCCTATCACAATTCCGACCCGCCAGAACTGCATCAGTTGTGGCATCAGTCCCGGCTGGGCAAGAATGCTGCCGAGGGATTTGGTTGTGACATTTTCGAATTGTTTGCGATTTCGCCGCCTTATTTTGAGCGTTGCGGTCTGATTGTGGCTGAGGATGACGCGGGTCGTCTGGTGGGATATGTGCATGCCGGTTTCGCGGTGAATGCTGCTGAGACGGGTCTGGATTACAGTCAGGGGATATTGGCGGCGCTGATGGTGCATCCGGAGTACCGTCGTCAGGGGATTGGTCGTGAGCTGGTGCAGCGTGCGGAGCAATACCTGATTTCCCGGGGGGCTCGCACTTGCGAAGCGGGCGGCGGTCTGAATCGGAACGGTTTTTACTGTGGCATTTACGGCGGGCTGGAGGCAGCTGGTTTTTGCAGTGAGGCGATGGTGGGGCGAGATTTTTTTGCGGCGTGTGGTTATGTGTCAGCGGCTGAGACGTGTGTGTTGCGGCGGGATCTGCAGCGCAGTCGTGATCCGGTGCATGCGCGGCTGCTGCGTCTGCGTCGATCGCTGCAGATGCTGATCACGGATCGGCCGGGTCCTGAGTCCTGGTGGTGGTTTTGTCGATTCGGGCAGATGGATTCGATGCGTATCGAACTGCATACTCGGGAGACCGACGAGTTGGTAGCGGCCGGTCAGATCGTGGGAATGGATTTGTTCATTCCAAAGTGGGGCGTGCGGAGTGTCGGATTGCGTCAGATTCTGGTTCCAGAAGCTTTGCGGCGTTACGGTTACGGGCAATTTCTGGTGCTGGAGATTTGTCGGCGTCTGCGTGACGAGCACGTGCAGCTCGTGGAGGCTCAGGTGAGTGTCGACAACGTGGCTGCGCTGGAGTTGTTTACGTCTTCGAAGTTTGAGCTGCACGGGCGGCTGCAGACATTTCGGAAGGTGATTGGGTAGTTGTGAGTTGTCAGTTGTCAGTGTTCGGTGGCGACCAGACGTAGCTCGGGCTGTCCAGCTCGAGCACAGTGATGCGGGTTGAGGGGGGGGGTTAGGGGAGGGGCGTTGAATGTCGGGGTGGCTGGGGGGCGTGGGTGCGGGCTGGGGTGGTGTGTTGAGTGAGCCTGCGGTGGCGGCGGTGCTGGGAGAGCTGCGAGGAGTGCTGGAGTCCGAGCGGCGTGTTGGTGTGGAGGTTTATCCGGCGGAGGGTGAGATTTTTGCGGCGCTCCGGAGGACTCCATTGGAGCGTGTGCGGGTGGTGATTTTGGGGCAGGATCCGTATCACGATGCGGGGCAGGCGCATGGGTTAAGTTTTTCGGTGCCGGCGGGTCACCGTATACCTCCGAGTTTGCGGAACATTTACCAGGAACTGGTGGCGGACGTGGGGTGTGAGGTACCGCGTGCTGGTTGTTTGGGTGGGTGGGCGGATCAGGGTGTGTTGCTGCTCAATTCAGTGCTCACCGTCAGGGCTCATGCGGCCAATTCGCACCGTGGTCTGGGGTGGGAGCGGGTAACCGGGGCGATTTTGGAGGCCGTGAAGGGGTTGCGGGCTGGAGTTGTGTTTATGGCGTGGGGTGCGGCGGCTGAGCGCGTGCTGGGCGAGATTCCGCGGGGGCATCTGGTGATTCGGAGTCCGCATCCGTCGCCTTTATCGGCGCGGCGGGGATTCTTTGGCAGTCGACCGTTTACGCGGGCGAATGCGTTTTTGGTAGCGGGTGGTGGTCAGCCGATTGAGTGGTCGCGTGTTGAGTGAGTGTTTGGGGCTGGCTGGTTGGACGCGGGTTGGGTACCGAACTGCGGCGGTGTGAACGGCTGCTCAGTTTTTGCGATTTCCGTGGTACACCCGTCCCCGTGGATCCTCAGAATTGGCAAAATTCGCCGATTTGTGATGGGTCTGGAAAGAGTTCTTCCGCTGAGAATGCAGGATCTCCAGATCTCCAAGCGAACATTTTCTCCCACAAGCAACGTAGATTCTTGACAAAGCACATCTCATACCACAGAATCCATTGACCTCGAGACTCACCTCTCGACCCGCCTGACATCCCACCTTACATCAGCGGTCAGTTCGGAACTGGACTGCTGGGCATGGCGCTTTGTGTCCTGGACTGCGGCTGCGTATCAGTTGCAGTTTGGGGCTAGGGTGTGTTGCCGGGCTGGAACTGGACTGAGGGTTGACTTGAAAGCGAAATAGCTCGTTGCCTCCAGCGGGCCTCATTCTGGAACAAGCGAACGGCGGTCTGCCGATCGTTTTTTGCGTGCTGTGCCCTGCGGGCCGTTCAATCTGCTGGTGTTTTCATTTCTGGAGAGAGATGGATGTCTTCTGGTCAGTCTCGCAGAAGCTTTCTGCACGTCGGATTTTGTGGTGGCGTCGGTCTCAGTCTGGCTCAGTACTTCCAGCTGAAGTCTGCCCAGGCGGACATCAAGCAGTACGAAAGCAAGGAAGGTTCAGCGAAGTCTGTGATCTTCATCTTCCTGCCGGGCGGGATGGCTCATCAGGAAAGCTTTGACCCCAAGCCGTATGCACCTATTGAGTACCGTGGCCCGATGTCGCCGATTCAGACGAACGTACCGGGAGTGTTCATCAACGAACGCTGGGTGCAGACTGCTCAGGTGATGGACAAGTTGGCGATCTGTCGCAGCATGACTCACGGCGAGGCTGCTCACGAGCGTGGCACTCACAACATGTTCACTGGGTATCGCCCCAGTCCGGCTCTGCAGTATCCCAGCATGGGCAGTGTTGTCAGCCATGAATTTGGGCCGAAGAACAACATTCCTCAGTACATCTGTATCCCCGGCCAGCCGAACGAATTTGCGGGCACGGGATACCTCAGTTCTTCATTTGCACCTTTCAGTCTGGGTTCTGACCCGGCTGCTGGTGGTTTTTCGGTGCAGGACCTGCAGTTGCCTGGCGGTGTGACAGACGAACGTTTTACTCGCCGTCGTCGTGCCCTGGACTCCGTAAATGAGTATTTCGTCAACAAAGAGAAGGCGGATTCACTGGACGCGGTGGACACGTTCTACCAGCGTGCTTATGGTCTGATCAGTTCTCCGCAGGCACGTGAAGCCTTTGATCTCAGCAAGGAAGCCGATGCGACTCGTGACGCCTACGGGCGCAACACCGCTGGTGCTCGCATGCTGATGGCTCGCCGTCTGGTTGAAGCGGGTGCTCGCTTCGTGACTTTGACCTATGGTGGGTGGGACATGCACGACAACATTGCGGCCGGGATGAATGGCCAGGTTCCTCCGCTGGACCAGGCATTTGCTCAGCTGATTCGTGACCTGGAGGCTCGGGGTCGTCTGAAGGACACGATGGTCTGCATCGCCAGCGAATTCGGGCGGACTCCCAAGATCAATGGCACATCCGGCCGAGACCACTGGCCAAAGGTGTTCAGCGTGGTGATGGCTGGTGGCGGAGTGAAGGGCGGGCTGGTATACGGTACGTCGAATTCGACTGCCAGCGAGCCTGAGGACAATCCGCTGAACGTCGAGGACTGGGCGACGACGATTTACCACTGTCTGGGGATTGTTGCCGACAAAGAACTGATGGCTCCGGGTGACCGTCCGATTGAGATCGTGGACGGCGGCAAGGTGCGCAGCGAACTGCTGATCTGAGAGTGAATTAAACGACGCTGCGGGGGTTTGCGCGCCCGCAGCGTTTTTTGTTGTGACGGTGTGTGGTGTGTTCGGGCTGGAAAGTCCGAGCTACGATTTGGGTGTGAGAGCGGCCTGACCAGGGACGGTTGGGTATTTGGGTTTGAAGGGAGTCTTCCCGAGTTCTGCTCAGGGGATGAGAACAACCATATGTTTTCAGCGCGTGGTTTTTTTGCTGTGCGGTGTCTGCCTGGGTTAATTTTATTGTTGTCGGCGGCGTTTGTGCCGACTGCTGTTGAGGGGGCGGATCCGTCGTTGTCGGTGATCCTGCCCCGGGGTGCTCAGCGTGGCACTGAGCAGGTCTTCCGGTTTGCTGGTGCGCGGCTGAACGACGCCGAGCAGATCTTTTTTTACGAACCTGGTTTTGAGGTTCTGGAGATCAAGGCTGTCGATGCGAACAATCTTGATGTGAAGGTGAAAATTGCGGCCGACTGTGCTCTTGGCGAGCACACGGCGCAGGTGCGTACGAAGAGCGGGATTTCGGATTACCGGACGTTTTTCGTGGGTGCATTGCCTGTGGTGGAGGAGAAGGAGCCGAACACCGACTTTGCTGTCCCGCAGGAGATTCCTCTGAACGTCACTGTTTCGGGTGTGGTGGAGAACGAGGACGTGGATTATTTCGTGGTGGACGCGAAAAAGGGCCAGCGTTTGTCGGTGGAAGTTGAGGGGATGCGATTTGGTCAGACTTTGTTTGACCCATATGTGGCGATTCTGAATGACCGGCGTTTTGAACTGGCGGCAGTGGATGACAGTCCGCTGTTGAAGCAGGACGCGGCGGCTTCGATTGAGGTGCCGGCTGACGGCAAGTATATCGTTGAGATGCGAGACAGTGGTTATGGTGGTAACGGCGAGTGTCGTTATCGGCTGCACATCGGCACATTTCCTCGTCCGGTGATCACCTATCCTGCTGGTGGTCAGGCCGGTCAGGCCCAGGAAATCGCCTTCATCGGTGATGCTCGCGGACCCATCAACAAATCGGTGGCATTTCCGGCTGAGGGTCTGGAGACAACGGTGATGATTGAGGACGCGGATGGTATCACTCCGTCTGGTCATCTGCTGCGTGTTTCGCCGCATCCGAACGCGATGGAGGCTGAGCCAAATCAGGGATTTGACACTGCGACGGTTGTTGCTGCATTTCCTGCGGCTTTCAACGGGATTTTGCAGGAGCCTGGTGACGTGGACATTTTCCGGTTTACGGCGAAGGCTGGTCAAGTGTTTGAGGTGGAGTGTTTTGGTCGGCGGATTCGGTCACCGATTGACGCTGTGATGAACCTTTACAAGGCGAATGGTGAGGGGATCACGGGGAACGATGATTCGCGTGGTCCGGACAGTTATTTCCGCTGGCAAGTTCCTGCGGACGGGGATTATGCGATTCGGGTGGCCGACCATCTCAATCGTGGCGGTGCGGACTTTGTGTATCGGATTGAGTTTCAGGAAGTGAAGCCGGCTCTGACCGTCGGGATACCTCGAGTGGCTCGCTACAGTCAGTCGCGTCAGCAGATCTATATTCCGCGTGGCAATCGCTATGCGACATTGATTTCAGCGGAGCGGGCAAATTTTGGTGGTGAGTTGGTGCTTGATGATCTGCAGCTGCCGGCGGGTGTGAAAGTGGTTGCTCAGCCGATGTCGGCGAATTTGAACGTCATGCCGGTGGTGTTTGAAGCTGCCGCGGATGCTCCGATGGCGGGTGCTTTGGTGGATTTTCGGATGAAGCCGGCGGATGCCAATCTGGGTGTCATTGGGCATTTTTCGAACCGAGCGGATTTCGTGATTGCTGGTCCCGGACAGTCATTGTATGTGTGGAAGGACGTTGACCGATTGCCGGTTGCGGTAACAGAGGAGCTACCGTTCAGTCTGGAGATTGTGCAGCCGAACGTGCCGATTGTGCTTAACGGCCAGATGATGCTGAAGGTGGTTGCGAAGAAGAAGGAGGGCTGGGACGAGAACATTCAGGTGCAGTTCCCGTTCCGTCCGCCGGGTATTGGTGCGAACAGTGAGATTACGATTCCGAAGGGTCAGACTGAGGCATTGTATCAGCTGAATGCAGACGGGAATGCGGCGCTGGGCAAGTGGCCGGTGTATGTCCTGGGTTACGCTGACATTAACGGTGCGGCCTGGGGGTCGTCACAAATGGCGACTTTGGAAGTGGCTGAGCCGTGGGTGAACCTGACGTTGCAGCGAGCTTCGGTTGAGCAGGGTCAGGAGACGGAGCTGGCGGTTGAGGTGCAGATTCTGAAGGAACTGAAGGCTCCTGCTGAAGTCGTGCTGGTCGGTTTGCCTCACAACGTCACGGCTGAGCCGCTGAAGATTGCTGCGGATACAAAGGAACTGGTGTTCAGGGTCAAGACGGCGGCTGACAGTCCTGAGGGGAATCACAAGAACCTGTTTTGCCAGGTGACTGTGGTTGAGAACAGTGAGCCGATTGTGCATGCGAGGGTGGGCAATTCGGAACTGCGAATTGACAAGCCTCTGCCTGCTCCAACGGCACCTCCGATGCCGGCTCCGATGCCTGTTGCGGCTGCGGCTGCTCCGGCGCCGATGCCGGCACCACCTGCTGAGAAGCGTTTGACTCGGCTGGAAAAATTGCGTCTGGAGGCTCAGCAGAAGGCGGCGGGTGGCGGGAAGCAGTGAGAGTGGTCATTGGTCAGAGGACAGTGGGAGGGGGTTACCCCCTCACGCCGGCCCCTTTCCCACGGTGGGGGCGAGGGGGTGGGGATTGATGAGGCTTCGCTCCGTTTGGGGGCGAGTGGGGACTGATTAGTTTTAAGTTGATGAGTTTCTGATCAGAAGAACTGGGAAGAATCATGAAGACGATGGTTCGTTTTGCGTTGCTGGCGGTGCTGAGTGTGCTGCCTGCGGGGGCATTTGGTGATGAGCCGGCCCCGGCGTCGCTGAACGTATTTCCGGCAGACATTCATTTGTCGGCGGTTCGTGATCGTCAGCTGCTGCTGGTGCAGGCGGTGCTGCCGAACGGGCTGACGGTGGATGTGACAGAGAAGGCTGAGCTGAAGCTGGAGAATGAGGGTTTGCTGCGTCGTGAAGGCACGACGTTCTACCCGGTGGCTGACGGCACGACGAAGCTGACGGTCAGTTATGGGGGCAAGTCGGTGGAGGTTCCGGTGGTGGTGCAGAACTGCCAGGTGGATCCGCCGGTGAGTTTCCGTCTGGACGTGATGCCGGTGTTTATGAAGACGAGCTGCAACAACGGCAGCTGCCACGGAGCGGCTCGCGGCAAGGACGGATTTCGTTTGTCGCTGTTTGGTTTTGACCCTGAGGGCGACCATTTCCGTTTGACTCGCGAGATTCCTGGTCGGCGGATCAATCTGGCGCTGGCGGCAGAGAGTTTGCTGATGGAGAAGGGGGCCGGCCAGGTTCCGCACACTGGCGGCAAGCGGTTCGACGTGGGCAGCGAGTATTACAACACGGTGCTGCGGTGGCTGGAAGCTGGTGCTCCGAACGACCCCGGTCCGACTCCTGCGGTAGTTTCTGTGGAGATTTACCCGAAGGAAGCTGTCCTGGACGGCGAAGGTGCGACTCAGAAGCTGATGGTGCGAGCGAAGTATGCGGACGGCACTGACCGGGACGTGACGAGTCTGGCGTATTTCAGTTCGAACAACGAGAACAGTGCTGAGATTGCTCAGACTGGCATGGTTACGGCTCATACTCGTGGCGAGGCCTTCATTATGGCTCGCTTTGAGACTCACACGGTGGGTTCACATTTCATTGTGCTGCCGAAGGGTTTGCAGTATGAGGATCCGAAGACACCGGAGAACAACTATGTGGATACTCTGGTGAATTCCAAGCTGCGAAAGCTGCGAATCATTCCTTCGGATTTGTGCAGTGACGAGGAGTTTCTGCGTCGAGTGTCGCTGGACATTACGGGCACGATGCCGACGATGTCGGAGTATGACAGTTTTCTTGCGGACACGGATCCGAAGAAGCGAGAAAAGCTGGTGGATTCGCTGCTGCAGCGCAAAGAGTTTGTAGACATGTGGGTGATGAAGTGGGCTGAGTTGCTGCAGGTTCGAACCATAGCGAACCGTGTTGAGAAGAAGCCGATGCTGGCTTATTACAACTGGCTTAAGGACAAGATTGCCAGCAACACGCCGACGGACAAGATGGTGCAGGAACTGCTGAGTGCTCGTGGCGGTTCCTTCTCGAGTCCGGCGACGAACTATTACCAGACGGAGACTGAGACGCTGAAGGTAGCGGAGAACGTGGCGCAGGTATTTATGGGCATGCGTATGCAGTGTGCTCAGTGTCACAACCATCCGTTTGACCGCTGGACAATGGACGACTATTACGGTTTTGCAGCGTTCTTTTCGCAGATTGGGCGGAAGCAGGGTGAAGATCCTCGCGAGACCATCATCTTCAATTCGGGCGGCGGTGACGTGCGGCATCTGGTGGGTGGTCGCGTGATGGCACCGAAGTTTCTAGGCGGAGCGACTCCTGATCTGGCCGGTCGTGACCGTCGTCAGGTAATGGCTGAGTGGCTGGCTTCTCCGGAGAACCCCTACTTCGCCAAGAACCTTGCGAACATTGTGTGGGCGCACTTCTTTGGTCGTGGGATTATTCACGAGGTGGACGACGTGCGTGTGAGCAATCCGCCGGTGAATGCGGAGCTGCTGGATGAGTTGGGCCGGAAGTTTACTGAGTATAACTATGACTTCCGGAAGCTGGTGCGAGACATCTGCACATCGCGAACGTATCAGTTGTCGACGAAGACGAACGAGAGCAATGCTTCTGACCACAAGAACTTTGCCCATTCTGAGCTGCGTCGAATTCGAGCTGAGGTTCTGCTGGACTGCATCAGCATTGTGACAACGACGCAGGACAAGTTTCCGGGTCTGCCTGTGGGTGCTCGCGCAGTACAGATTGCTGACGGCAACACTGCGACCTACTTCCTGACGACTTTTGGTCGTGCGAAGCGTGAGTCGGTGTGTTCGTGTGAGGTGAAGATGGAGCCAAATTTGTCGCAGGCTCTGCACCTGATCAACGGCGACACATCGAATGCGAAGATTCAGAAGGGTGGCCTGATTCCGGCTCGCCTGAAAGAGGGCAGGTCGGTGGGTGACATTGTGTCTGAGCTGTATCTGCGTTGTTTTTCGCGACGTCCGACTGAGAAGGAGTTGGCATCGCTGACGGCTTTGGTGGCGGAGCAGCAGAATACTCAGGAAGCCCTCGAGGACGTGTTCTGGTCGCTGCTGAATTCTCGCGAGTTCCTGTTTAACCACTGAGGAGCCTTGCGGTTGTCTGCGAACTGAAGTGATGAGTTGGTTAACGGTTTTCAGGGACAGGCCCGGCGACGACAGTTGCCGGGCTTTTCCGGGTCTGCCGGGGCCGGTTGTAGTGGATTTGCGGACCTTGCGGTTACAACTACAGAGACCTTCGAGGATTTGCGTGTTAAATGGACTGCGGGGGCTGCGGCATTCGGGCAGTTTTGTCCGAAGATGAGTGAGTCATTTTGCTTTGATATTTTCTGGCTGGCCCGAAGAGTTGGTGTGGCTTTCCGGGCGGGGCCCTGGAGATGGTTATGGCTCGGTGGATTTCTTTGGCGGGTGGTGTGCTGGCGGCTGTATTTTGCCTTTCGGCGGCCGGCGTTCAGGCTCAGGACAAGGTGACCTTTGAGGATCACATCAAGCCGATATTTCGTGATCGCTGTCTGACGTGTCACAACACGAACAAGAAGAGTTCGGACCTTGATCTGTCGTCATACACGACGCTGATGCAGGGCGGTGCATCGGGCAAGTCGATTGAGCCGGGTGACGCGGGAGCCAGTTATTTGTTTGGCCTGGTGGCTCACACCAGCGAGCCTTACATGCCGCCGAATGCTGACAAGATTCCGGACGCGGAGGTTGAACTGCTGAAGAAGTGGATTGACGCCGGGGCTCCTGAGACATCGTCGAGCAAGGTGACGATCAAAAAGAACAATGCGGCAATGGCAGTGAGCGTGTCGGCGGGAGCGCGTCCTGAGGGCTCTGCTCCGCTGCCGGACGTGCTGAGTTTGCAGCCAGTGGTGAAGACGACAGCGAACAACGCCGTGTCTGCGATTGCGACGAATCCGTGGTCGAAACTTGTGGCGGTGGCTGGGCAGAAGCAGGTTGTCCTGTATCACTCGGAGACAATGGAGGCATTGGGTGTCCTGCCGTTTCCGGAGGGTCGTGCGCGGGTGCTGAAGTTCAGCCGCAACGGCAGTCTGCTGCTGGCGGGAGGTGGCCGAGGAGCATCCAAAGGTCTGTGCGTGGTTTGGGATGTGCGAACCGGCGAGCGGATTATGTCGGTGGGTGACGAGTTGGACGAAGTTTTGGCGGCCGACATCAGTGCTGATCAGTCCCTGATTGCGCTGGGTGGTCCGCAGAAGATTGTGCGGGTTTACAGCACTGCGACGGGCGAGCTGGCATATGAGTGCAGGAAGCACACGGACTGGATTTATTCGTTGGAATTCAGTCCTGACGGAGTGTTGCTGGGCACGGCGGACCGCAGTGGCGGGTTGCTGGTCTGGGAAGCTCAGACGGGCCGTGAGTATCTGACGCTGAACGGTCACACGGCAGCAGTCTATGCGGTGACCTGGCGAATCGACGGCAACGTGCTGGGGTCGGGCAGCGAGGATGGTACGATTCGGCTTTGGGAGATGGAGAACGGCGGTCAGATCAAGCAGTGGGCTGCTCATGGCGGCGGCGTATTTTCGGTTGAGTTTTGTCGGGACGGCCGGGTGGTTTCATCGGGGCGTGACCGTGAGGCGAAATTGTGGGATGCGAACGGCAATGCGGTGCGCAGTTTTGAGGCCTTCAATGATCTGGCGCTGCAGGTGAGTCACTGTGATGAGACGGATCGAGTGATTGCGGGTGACTGGACGGGTGAGATTCGTGTGTGGGCTGCTGGGGACGGTGCTCGACTTGGCAATCTGACTGCGAATCCTCCGACTTTGGAAGAGCGAATTGCGGCAGCCGAACTGCTGGCGTCTCCGTCTGCCGAGAAGTTGAAGGCTGCGGCTGCGGAGCGTGATGCTGCCGTGGTTGCTCAGAAGGCTCAGCAGGCGAAGGTTGATGCTGCGGCTGCGGTATATGCTGAAGCGGAAAAGAAGAAGACTGATCAGGCGGCACTGGTTGTGGCTGAAGAGCAGAAGCTGGTGGCTCAGCAGGCTGTTGAAAAGGATCTGACGGAAAAGGTTGGTGCGTTGCAGAAGGCTGTCCCGGAGCTGAAGGCTGCGGCGGCAAAGACGGCTGAGGCGCTGGCACTGACTCCGGCTGACGAAGAACTGAAGAAGGTGGCAGAGCAACTGAAGGTTCAGTCAACGGCTCGTGAAGAGGAGCTGAAGGCGAAGGACGGAGAGCTGGAGACAGCGAAGGCTGACGTGATCAAGCTGGTGGCTGGCGTGGAGGCTCAGAAGAAGCAGTTTGTAGCTGATGAGCAGGCTGCGGTGGCTGCGAAGGGGGTTGTGGACGCTGAGACAACGGCATTGGCACCGTTTGTGAAGACGGCTGGTGAGAAAGAGCAGGCTGTGGTGGTTGCTCAGGCCGAGGTGTCTCGAGTGGCTGGTCTGGTGGACCGCTGGAAGAATTATGTGGCGTTGCGTGACGAGCTGGCCGCTTTGGAAGCAGTCCGAAAGGCTCGTGATGCAGCACAGCTGGCATCTTTGGAAGTTCAGGCTGAGCTGGATGGAATGCAGCAGCAGCTGGCTGCAGCATCGAAACAGGTGGAGGAGTCGCAGGCAGCGATGACTGCGATGGAGAAGAAGGTTGTGGACACGACAGCTGCCATGGTGGCTGCGGACGGTCAGATGGTGGCTCAGAAGGACCTGATGACGAAGACTCAGAACGCTGTTCCTGCCCTGAAGGCTGCATTGCAGCAGGCTCAGGCCGCTTTGGCAGCGTTGCCGGGCAATGCTGAGATCAAGGCATCGGTTGACAATCTGGCAGCGGTGGCTGATCGTCAGGAGAAGTCATTGCCGGGAATGGTGGAGAAGATTGCCGAGATGGCGAAGCAGATGGAGGGGATGAAGGCTGAGATTGACGCGGCGGGCAAATCGGCTGCGGAGTCGAAGGCGGCGATGGTTGCGGCGGACGAGAAGGTGAAGTCTTTGGCTGCGGGGGTTGCTCCGGTGGAAGGCAAGCTGAAGGCGATGCTGGAGCAACTGGCCGCAGCTGAGCAGGCAGTGGCAGCGGCTCAGGGAGTTGTGGAGACTCGTCGCCAGCAGATTCGTCCTCTGTTGCAGTTGAGTGCGTTGTGAATAGTGGTCAGTGATCATTGTTCGGTCAGGCGAGCCGCGGACGGGAGTCTGCGGGTGTAATCGCTGCGGCGGCTGGCTGTGCTTTGCCAGCTTTTGGGTTCTCTCTGTCGCTCGGGCTTTCCAGCCCGAGACCTGCCCGTTGCGTCCGGGGCGTCGGAGGTTCGCGGCACTGTGGGGGGCTATTGCAGGCTGTTGGGCTCACGCGGTGACGTGGAGCGGAATGCAAGAGTCCGTGGTCATTGATCAGTTATCGGTCAGGCGAGGCGCGGTTGGGAGTCTGCTTGTGAGGCATTGGCTGCGGGGCTTGCAGCAGGGGGAAGGCTTGTGTTTGTATGCTGGGGGTGTGGCCACCTTGATCCCGACACCTCTGCCCCGTTTCACGGCTGCGAGGGGGTAACTGGTTGGTTAGTTGGGGAGTACTTCGGAGAAGAAGCGGATCCAGTTGCCGTGCATGATGGCGGCGATGTCGTTTTGGGTGTAGCCGCGGTTTTCGAGGAGCTGGGTGAGTTTTTGGAGGTCACGGAAGCGATCGAAGTCGCTGGGTGTCTGTTCGACTCCGTAACCACCATCAAGGTCGCTGCCGATGCCGACGTTGCGTGTATTTCCGGCGAGCTGGCAGATGATGTCGATGTTTTCGACAGCGCGTTCCATGCTGACCAGTCTCTCGCTGACTCGCCGGACGTAGCCCGGCTGGAGCATGATGATATCGAAGGCGATTCCGATGACACCGTCGCGTTCGATGACGGCGCGGTATTGCTGATCTGAGAACTGTCGTTGCCAGGGGGCGAGTCGGCGGGAGTTTTGGTGGCTGGCGTGAATGCGTCCGCTGAAGTTGTTGAGCAGTTGCCAGAAGGCGACGTCTGAGAGGTGAGTGACATCGACGGTGATGCCGAGCTGTTCGATGCGTTTGAGGAGCGGGATGGCATCGAGGGCAAGTCCGACTTCGCAGGAGGTACCTCCGCCGTAGCGATTGGCGCCGTAGTGCGTCAGTCCGATGGCGCGGAGTCCATGTTCGTGGAATTCGCTGATGGTGTCTGGAAGGAGGAGGGGGTCAGCGCCTTCCATGGTCTGGATGAAGCCGAGCGGCGCTTCGGAGCCGCGTTTTTGCCAGTCTGCGAGGTGCTTGCTGAGGCAGGATTTTGTGCGGATGGGGCGCAGGTAGCCGGCTTTCTCCATGGCTCGGTGCCATGCGAGGTGAGCATGTGCCATGGCGTAGCAGGTTTGCGGGGAGGTCCAGCCGAAGGAGTGGTTGATTTCCTTTTCCTGTCGAGCGAGAAGTGTGGAGAGGCACAGTCCGAGTTCGGCGGCTTTCATTTCGGGGAAGCTGAGAGTGGCTCCGGCGCGACCAGGGTCGGTCATGCCGAGTGCTTTTTCCTGAGCGCGGAGATCATCAACTGAGCAGCGGAGGTCGCGATTCCAGTCAACTCCATTGAGGGCCAGGTCCAGGTGACCGTCGAACAGCAGCACGGCGATGTCTCCGATGGGGGGGGCGATTGTTGCGGGTGGGATTTTGGGCTGGGCAGAGGCCAGCGGCGCTGGGATGATATCGGACGGTGGGTTGTTGGGCGAGTGAGGAAATGGGGAAAGGTGAGTGTGCGGTGAGATGAAGCGGATACTTTTGCCGGATCCTTTATTTGAGCGGCGACTGGAGCGTGGTGGTGAGTGTGACCTTGGAATGATGGCGGCTGGGGTTGCGGAGCGAGTGGAGGAGTTATGTTTGCTGAGTGGTCTGTTGGCGGGTGAGGGGGATGTGGTGTTGGTGGAGCGGGTTCCGCAGGCCGGGGAATTGCCGGAGCGGCTGTGCGGAGTGCGTTATGAGCGGGTGGAGGATTTTTGTCGCTGGTTTGGCGGACTGACTGTTGGTGAGCGTGTGGGCTGGCGGCTGGAGCCGTGGGGCTGGACGGTTTGGTCAGCGGGGCTGGCGCGGCGTCTGGGTCTGCAGCAGAATTGGCCGGACCCTCGTGTGGTGCGGCTGGTGAATTCGCGTGAATTTTCCGCGTGTGAAGATGTTTTGCTGCCGGTAAGTGGCGGGCAGCCTTGTGGTGAATTGTTTGGGCGTTTGTGTCGCAGTGTGGCAGAGGTGGAGTCGTTTTTGAGGGATTTGTGTGAGGTTGTGGGTCACGAGGGTGGCTGGGTGTTGAAGTCAAATTTCAGTCATGCGGCGCGCAATCGTCTGGTGGGCCGTGGTGCGGGGTTGTGTGAGCGTGAGCGGGGCTGGCTGAATCGGCGACTGGAGCGAGGTGGTTGTGTTTATGCAGAACCGTGGGTGGAGCGGCTTGGCGAGTGTGGCCTGCAGTGGGAGGTTGTGTATGAGCCGGGTGGAGGCTGGCGTGTGGAATTTGTGGGTGCGGCCGATTTTCTGACGGATCAGGGCGGGGAGTATCGCGGGAGTGTCTTGCGGGGCGCAGCGGGTGAAAGGGGTGAGGCGGCGTGCTGGTGGGAGTCCAGCGGAGCTGTGGGGGTAAGTCGGCGAGTGGTGGAGCGAGCAGCGGGGCTGGGTTTTCGTGGTCCGGTGGGGACTGACTGCATGTGGATTCGTTTTGGTGGTCGGGAGTGGGTGCGTGCGGTTCATGATGTGAATGGTCGTCAGACGATGGGGCGGCTGGCATTGAGTCTGCGTGGTGCTCTGGGGCCGGCGGCGTGTGGTGCGTGGCTGCATTATCCGGCGGAGTCGGCGGCAGTGCGGCTGATTTCGCATGTTGGCGAGCGTTGCGGGGGTATCCGGGTGTTATCTACAAGTATGGAAGTGCTGAATGCCCGGGCTGCTCGCTTGCGAACCTGGCTGGTGATTGCAGAAGATTTACAGCAGTTGCGATTAGTGCTGGGCGAACTGGGTTGTGAGTGGCGTGGTGTGAGTGGCGTGGTGTGAGTGTGCAGACAGTCAGCGAGGGGGTGACAGGAATGTCGGCAGCGGATGGAGCGGACAGTGGCGGTCTGAGGCCGTGGTCAGCGGAGTGGTACAGTCAGCAGTCTCGAACGCTGGGTGAATCAGCTTGTCGTGCGCTGGGTTTTTACGTGATTCCTCCGGAGCTGCGGCTGTCGGTCGTGATTCCGGTGTATAACGAGGAGAAGACCTTGCGGGTGCTGGTGGATCGGGTGCGAGCGGTACCGATTCGGAAGGAGCTGATTTTGGTTGACGACTGCAGTCGCGATCGGACTCGGGATGTGCTGCGGACACTGGAGTCGGAGGGCGGAGCAGACGATTTCAATCGGGTGCGGATTTTCTTTCATAACGAGAATCAGGGTAAGGGTGCGGCTTTACGGACCGGTTTTCGTCAGGTGCAGGGTGATATTGTGATTATTCAGGACGCGGATCTTGAGTATGACCCGGCTGAGTATCCGAAGCTGCTGAAGCCGATTGTGGAGAATCGTGCGGACGTGGTGTTTGGCAGTCGTTTTCTGGGTGACCAGGCGCATCGGGTGCTGTATTACTGGCATTATCTGGGAAATCGTTTTTTGACAACCCTGTCGAACTGTTTTACGAACCTGAATTTGACGGACATGGAGACGTGTTACAAGGTATTTCGTCGGGAGGTGATTGACGAGATTTGTCCGAAGCTGCAGCAGAACCGTTTTGGTTTTGAGCCTGAGATCACAGCGCGGGTCGCGCGTCGTGGTTTGCGGGTGTATGAGACTTCTGTTAGTTATGCGGGTCGGACTTATGCAGAGGGCAAGAAGATTGGCTGGAAGGACGGTTTTCAGGCGTTGTGGTGTATTGTGCGTTTTGGCCTGATGGATTAGTGGCATGAGTGGCGAGCGTCGTCGGCGTCGGAGCACTAGTGAGGATTCTCGTGAATCGGGGTCTAGTCGCTCCGAAGAAGAGCGGCGGGAGCAGTCTGCTGATGGAGGATCGGACGGTGATCGTCGCCGCAGCAGCAGCGGTGTTCGTCGTCGGCAACGCAGTTTTCGTCGACTGTTGTTTGTTCTGGTGCCGGTGGTGCTGGGTGGTCTGTCGTTGCTGTTGATTCCGTGGTGGAACGAGCGTGGATTGCGTGTGGCGGAGTGGCAACTGGATTCGGGTGATGCGGCTGGTGCGTTAGCGACAGTGGATGAGTATTTGCAGTCGCAGGGTGGCACTGAGTCTGCGATGGCCTTGAAGGCTCGAGTGCTGGTGAAGCTGGGGCAGCCTGCTGAGGCATTACGATTGATTGAGCGTGTGGGTGCGGCGAGTGTGCCGGAGATGCGAGCTTATGCTGAGGCATCATTGATGCTGCAGCGATGGACGGGAGCTTTGCCGGTTCTGGAGCATTTAGTGAAGGAGCAGCCTGGGGACGGTGACCTGTTGCACGAACTGAGTGCCTGCAGGGCTCGTCTGGGCCGTTATGACGAGGCGGTTGCGGCGGCGCAGCAGTTTGCGAAGTTGCCTGGGAATGAGGCTCGGGGTTATACGCTGATTGGTTTGCTGGAGCGTGATCGGGGGAATAATCAGAAGTGTGCGGAGGCGTGGGGGCGAGTGCTGGAATTGCGTCCGGACGGTAAGGATTTGCAGGTGTCAGCGGGCGAGTTGTTTCAGGAGTATGGGAAGGCCTTGTTGTTGACGGGGGATGCTGTGGGGGCCGAGTCGGCTCTGGTGCGTGGCGTGAGTGCTGTCGAGAGTGCAGCGGCTCTGGCGTGGCTTGGGAAGGCGCAGCAGCAGCTAGGGCGTCGTCAGGACAGTGAGCGGACGTGGCGTCGGGCGGTGGATCTGGAGCCCTTGAATGCGATGTCTTTGGAGGGGCTGGCGGAGCTGATGATGCAGCGGCAGGATTTTGCGGGTGCATTGGCCTGTCTGCAGCCGTTGGAGGGGCAGTCGGATCTGAAGAGTTCGACTGGATTTTTGCTGCAGCGGTTGTATGGGCTGGTGCAGCAGCCGGAGAAGTCTGCGGAGTGGAAGCAGCGAACGGAGCAGTTGCGGCGTGCGGAGGAATCGCTGGTTCATATGGAGCAGGTGATTGTGAGCAGTCCGGATACGATGTGGGGGCGGGTGTATCAGGCGTGGTATCTGGCTGAGCAGGACAATCGGGAACAGGCGAAACATCTGTTGTCTCCGTTTGTGAAGGAGGGGGCTGATCCTTTTATTGTGAAGTTGTGGACAGCTTTACGGGATGGTCTGCCGTTGCCGGGTCCGGAGGATGTTCCGCTGGACGTGTACTGAGGTGGGGGTTGTTTTTTTCTGGCGGGATGGTGGCAAGATGGCCTGTCGCTGGCTGTTGTGCGGCTTGTTGTTGTGTGTGTCGGGAGCTGATTTGTCGGCGCAGGTGCGGACGGTGGCTGGTACGGGCCAGCGGGGGCCGTTTGCGACTGGCGGTGAGGCATTGAAGACCGCGGTGAACGAGCCGTTTGGGCTGTCGATGCGTGAGCCGGGTGTGTTGTATGTGTGCGAGGTGGGAGCCCACGTGGTGCGGCGTGTGGAACTGGTGACGGGCAAGACGATGGTCGTGGCGGGCAGTGGCGTCAAGGGGTATGCGGGCGATGGCGGAGTGGCAGTATCAGCGCAGCTGAACGAGCCGTATGAAGTGCGTTTTGATCGTGACGGGACGATGTATTTCGTGGAGATGCAGAACCACATTGTGCGTCGAGTGGATGCAGTGACGGGGATTATCAGTACGGTGGCGGGAACGGGGGTGGCTGGATTTTCGGGGGATGGCGGAGTTGCAGTTGCGGCGCAGCTGCGGCAGCCGCATTCGATTGCGCTGGATGATGCGGGGACTTTGTATATTTGTGATATTGGCAATCATCGGGTGCGGGCAGTGGATCTGCGAACGGGAGTGATTCGCACATTTGCCGGCACCGGCGAGCGACGGGCCACTCCGGATGGTGCTCCCATAATGGGGACTCCGCTGAACGGTCCGCGAGCGCTGGACTATGATGGTCGGGGTTCGCTCTATCTGGCGCTGCGCGAGGGGAATGCGATTTATCGAATGGACTTGCAGAAGGGGGTACTGCAGCATTTGGCGGGAACGGGGAAGAGTGGCTACGGGGGTGACGGCGGTCCGTCTCGGGAAGCCTTGCTGTCCGGTCCGAAGGGTGTAGCAGCCGGGCCCGACGGAAATGTGTATTTTGCGGACACGGAAAGTCACACGGTGCGGGTGTATGTGCCGTCAGAGGGAGTTGTGCGGACGGTGGTGGGTGATGGTCAGAAGGGAGACGGACCTGAGGGTGCAGCGGCTGGCTGTCGGATGGACCGGCTGCATGGCGTGTATGTTTCGCCGGACGGGGTGCTGTATATTGGAGACAGCAACAATCATCGGGTGCGTGCGCTGCGGTTATCTCAGGCGGTGTTGCGGTGAGCGGGCCAGCGGAGTCAGTGGCGGGGCAGTCGAACGAGTTTTAGTTCGTGGCTGAGTGTCTGAGCGTGTGCCCTGCCCTGTATGGCGGTGAGACTGTCGCGAGCGGTCAGGCTGAGCGGCATGGGCTGTTCGCGGTGTTGTTGCCGGGGTGTTGTTGGCCGTGATCCGGAGTCGACGGAGAGTTGCAGTCCGAAGAAGGGAAACGGCGCGTTGCTGTCCATCTGCATGAAGGAGCCGTCGTAGCGGCAGCCTGCAGTGGTGAGGAGGAGCAGAGGCAGCAGAAGGGCTAAGATTTTGATCACAGTTCCGGGGATGGGCGGGGTTGCGGGCGTGGCGGTCTGCTGGTGGGTTCAGACGGCGATTTTAGGTATTGTTTTTGTGGTGTTGGAAGATCTGTTTGGTGTGGTGGAGTGGTGTTGGTGAGCAGCGGTGGTGGTGTTGGGGGGGTGGAGCGGCGGAAAATGCCGGAGCGGTGGTCAGTTTTCGGTGAGACAGTGTTCGGTGAGGGAGGCCGTGTGGCGAGTCGTGGGCGGGAGTCCGCGGGTGTGATTGCGGTTGCGGCATCTATGCCGCAGGCGTGGGCGTTGCTGTGCGCGAAGTGCTTTTGGTGGCTTGTGGGCAGTGTGGCTCCTGCACCGCCAACCCCTCTCCCCCGTTTCACGGGGGCGAGAGGAGGTTTAGTGGTCAGTGGTCAGGAGTCCGCGGGAGTGATGTGGGTTGGGTGTGGGAATCAGCGGCGGATGCGGGAGGTTTGCAATTGCACGAGTGGGGCGCCGGCGCTGGTGGCGGCGGGGTTTTCGCGGATGAGCAGTTGTCCTTTGCCGATGGTGAGGATGGCTCGCTGTAGCCCTTGTTCGGCATCGATGAGTGCGAGGAAGTTTTGGAATTCGGGTGCGTGGGAGACGGCGTTATCGCACACGATAACTCCGAGTTTCACCGCATTTCTGAGTAATGGCCACCAGTTGGTGTATTGTGAGCGGTCGGAATCGAGGAATACGAAGTCATAGGTGTGCGGGGGTGTCTGGCTGAGGAACTGGAGTGCGTCGGTGGTGTGCAGAGTGACGGCGTGTGTGAGTCCGGCGCGGCTGAGGTTTTGGCGTGCGATCTGGTGTTTTTCGGGGGAGTGGTCGACGGAGTCGACGGGAATGTTTGCGGGTGCTGCAGCGCGGAGCAGCCAGAGTGTGGAGTAAGCGCTGGAGGTGCCGATTTCGAGGATGCGTTTGGGGCGTTGTTCCTGAACGAGGAGTTCAAGGAAGCGTCCTGTGGAGGGGGTGATATTGAGCATCTGCTGAGTGCGCACGGGGTTGGCGGCGTCATGGCTGGTGCCGTGCTGATGGATTTCAGCGAGCAGAGCATCGAATTCGGGGGAATCGGGGGCTGTTGTGTTCATGGGGGGTATTGAACTGACTGGGGGTGAAAAGTCGAGTGCTGACTGATGTGTGTATTAGCTGGATTCGCGAATTTGGTCAGCGGAATTTGCCGATTTGTCGTGGTTGGTGTGTTGTGTGGCGTGTGGTGCGGCGTGATTTGGTGGTGTCGGGTGTGTTCTGCAGGTTGGTGGGGGCAGTAAGATGTCGTCAGTTGCTGGCGGAGACCGCGGGGAAGCCCTCGAATCAGGATTTGTGTTGAGGACAGATCGATGCAGGAAGCTCGCAAAAAGCAGATTGGCGTGCGTTATCTGGTGAAAAGTCTGATTTTGTTGCTGCTGGTGAGCGGTTTGGGTGGGTGTCATAATATGCAGTCGCATCGTCTGCGGCGGTGGAACTACAACGATTCGGGCAGCCGTGGTGATGCGTTGTGGAGTGTGGGTGATGTGCTGCCCGGCGGGCGTGGAGACGCGGGTTCTGAGTATCGTCCCGAGGTACCTCGAGCGACAGAATCTGTGCGGTGATTGCGGCGTTTGGTGGAGGAGTTGTGACGGTGGTTGATTGTGTGGGTGGGGAACTGATTTTTGAAAGTGGCAGTGAGTGCGACACGGTGTGTCTGGGGGCTGCGCTGGCGGGTGTGGTCTGTGCGGGTCTGACGTTGTCTTTGAACGGGCAACTGGGTTCCGGGAAGACTCATTTTGTGCGTGCACTGGCGACGGGGCTGGGTGTGAGCGAGTCGCATGTGAGCAGTCCGACATTTGTGGTATTGCAGCAGTACGTGGACGGGCGGATTCCGCTGGCACATTTTGATGTGTATCGGCTGGGCGATGTGGACGAGTTTTTGGGGCTGGGTGGTGCAGAGTATCTGGACAGCGGTGAGTGGCTGTGTTTGGTGGAGTGGGGTGAGCGACTAGGTACGGTGCTGCCTGCCGATCATTTAGTGATCGAGATTTCTCATGCCGGGGAAACGTCGCGGCTGTTTCGTTTTCGTGCGACGGGGCGGCTTTCAGCCGGAGTTTTGTGGGGCTTGCGGCAGGTTCTGGGAGTGGCGTGAGCCGACCGTTTTTCCGTCGTTGAGGCCTGGGAAAATCTGGGAACTCGGATTCTGCGCGGTTGAAGTCGTGTCGTCTGCGTGCTGAGAGTGTAGACTTGGGGAATCGTTGCGAAATTGTCGCCTTGTTAATTCTGCAGAGACCGTGATTCCATGTCAACGACAGAACTTCCGCAGGCTCGACTGAGCGCCGTCCCTGATGCTCGTGGCCGTTTCGGCGAGTACGGCCGGCGATTTGTTCCAGAGACTCTGATGTATGCTCTGGAGCAGTTGACTGACGCCTACGAGCAGGCTCGCGGGGACGCTGCATTCGACCGTCAGCTGCGTGAGTTGCTGAAGCATTTTGTGGGTCGTCCGAATCCGTTGTATTTTGCTGAGCGTTTGACGGCAAAGTGTGGCGGGGCGAAGATTTACTTTAAGCGTGAGGACCTGAACCATACGGGTGCTCACAAGATCAACAACACGATGGGTCAGGTGTTACTGACGCAGCGCATGGGGAAGACTCGTGTGATTGCCGAAACTGGTGCTGGTCAGCACGGTGTGGCGACAGCCACCGCATGTGCCCGATTTGGCCTGCCGTGTGTCGTCTATATGGGTGAAGAGGACGTGCGTCGTCAGAAGCTGAATGTGTTTATTATGCGGACGATGGGTGCTGAGGTGCGTCCCGTCACGACTGGTTCGCGGACCCTGCGTGACGC
>Ga0194112_10002979_pt1 | contig 23904 bp, 23 predicted proteins | sample TA2MahC400mmetaG_FD_146191 | JGI IMG/M metagenome (GOLD analysis project Ga0194112, IMG submission 146191) | Freshwater microbial communities from Lake Tanganyika, Tanzania - TA2015016 Mahale Deep Cast 400m | ecosystem: Environmental > Aquatic > Freshwater > Lake | place: Tanzania: Lake... | reverse complement strand
CCAGATGCGAGGCCGTCATCCGCGACCTGTGCCGGCTCACCGGCCAGACCGACCACGTCGCCCTCCTCAGCACGCGCGAGTTCAAGAAGACCTGGACCCGCCTGTAGGAAGTGCGGAACGCGGAATCCGGAATGCGGAATGCAGACCGCCCAATGGACAAGGCTCCCTCCGTATCCCTCCCTGCTCATTCCGTATTCCGCACTCCGCATTCCGCATTCTGCGTGCGGCTCGTCCACAAGAAGTCCTCGACCTTCCACGACTTCCCCTACACCTGCCCTCAGCGAAAGTGCATCCACAACTGGATTGTGAACGTGACGCCGCCGGGCTTCAGCCACTGCATCCACCAGTGCCTCTACTGCTACGCCCGCGATGCCGTCTTCGCGCAGGAGAGCGGCGGGGTGCTGGAGGTTTACGACAACCTGCCCGAGCTGGTGGCGCGCGACCTGGACCGCATCTCGCTCTGCCCGCCTGTGTCCATCTCGAACACGACCGACCCTTGCCAGGCGGTGCCAGAGGTGCGGCGCGAGGTGAGACGGCTTGTGAGGCTCATCGTCGAGCGGGGCATCTCCCTGCTCATCATCACGAAGGGCGATGCGACGTTTCTGCTCGACGTGCCTGGCTTCGCCGGACGGCCGAACACCGTGGTCGCCACGACCATCGAGGGGCCGCCGGAGGTGCTCCGCCTACTGTCGCCCCGAGCTCCGTCATTCGAGGACCGGCTAGCGAGCGTCCGCCGCCTCGCGGCCAGCGGCGTCAAGGCGGTCGTCCGCCTCGACCCTTTCCTGCCCCACGTTCACGAGGCGGTGTATGGTGCCGACTGGTTCCGGCAGGTCGAGCGCCTGGTGGCACGCTTCGCCGGGGCCGGCTGCCGCCACGTCATCTGCTCCACAGGGCGTCTCACACGGAAAGCGCCTGCCGGCCACTCCTCGTCGTCGCTCCAACGGCTTGAGGCGCTGCTGGCCGAATTGGCCCCGGGCACCGCAGAGGGGCTGCGGCGGGACTATGCGTTCGACCGCTCGGGCACGTCGGCCGGCCACCTGTGGCGTCGGCCGCTCCGCCTGGCCTTCCACCGGCGGCTGCGGGAGCTCTGCGAGGCGCACGGGATGACGTATGCGACGTGCCAGGAGAACGCCGCCGAGGAGACCGATTCGCCCGGCCTCCCGAGCTGCGAGGGCCACGCGCTGCCATTCTGCGTGAAGGGCCTGGGCGGGGTCTTCCACCCTGTCGAGGGCTGCACTGCCCTCTGTCACGTGCGGTGCAAGGGCGTGGCGGGACCGCCATGCGGGCGGCAGGAATTGGCGTCGCCCGGCCCGCTGCGCCTTAGCCTGCTGCGGTGATGGAATCCGTAATCCGCAATCCGTAATCCGTAATCAGAAGAGAGGCGACACGCCGGCCCATGGAAGAGGCTACCGGTTGGTAGAAACAACGCCGACCGCATACCAAATAGTATGCCCCACTGCCCCGCGCCAGAAAAGTGCGGGAGTCGAGGGAGTCGAGGGAGTCGGGTATTCTGTGGTCTGTCGCTCCGTGACCACAATGGATAGTAGGTGGCTGGGCTTGTCGGCCTCACGGCGGCCTGAGGGGAGCTTGAGCGGGGCGTACGGACTCTTCACTGGGCTTCCGGCCTTTCCTGGTTACGGACCACGGATTGCGGACTACGGATTAGATGGGCAGCAGTCTGCGCCTCTGCCGCGCGTAGCAGGCATAGGAGGTGTATCCCACGCTGCGGGCCAAGGCAATGGCGCGGTCGAAGTAGCGGCCGACCTGCTCCGGCGCGTGGGCGTCCGAGCCGAACAAGATCGGCACGCCGGCAGCGAAGGCCCCACCCACGATCTCCTCCGAAGCATATTGCTCGCCCACCGGCTTGTCGAAGCCTGCCGTGTTGATCTCCATCGCCACGTCCCCGCGGCGCATCTCCGCGCACAGCTCCGCCACGATGTCCGACCAGTCCCCCTCAAGCCGGTGCCCGAACTTCTTGATGAGGTCCACGTGCCCCACCACATCGAACAGGCCGGTGCGGATGGCCTCGCGCACTAGCCCGAAGTATGCCTCATAGAGCTTACGGAGGTCCCAGCGGTCGAAGTCGGGCGCCGCAGCCGGGTGGTCGAATGCCCAGTCGCCCACGAAGTGGACGGCGCTGATCAAGTAGTCGAAGGGATAGGCGGCGGCGAGGGCCTCCACCTCCTTCTCGTTGCCCGGCAGGTAATCGGCCTCCCCGCCGAACAGGATGGGGATTCTGCCCGCGTACTTCGCCCGCAGCCGCTCGATCTCCGTCGCCAGGAAGTCCAGCTCCTCCCGCGTCACATTGATCTTGTAGTCCACCGGGATGCGGATGGGCAGGTGGAACGAGAAGCCGATGGCGTCGAGGCCCAGCGCGATCCCGCGCTCGACGTATTCGCCTATCTCCCCCACGGCATGGCCGCAGAGCTTCGAGTGCATGTGCAGGTCGGCGGGCAGCCGTGGGATTTCCGATTTCCGATTTCCGATTGCCGATTGCTCGGTGGGGGGTGGGTTCGGCGAGTTCGTATCACGCGTTCCCAACCTTGCTGCCTTTCGTGCCGGCACGTCACCGGGGAAACAGGAGTTCCGCGCCGCTGCCATCCAGCGCCACCCGCCAGAGGCGGGCCTCGCGGACGAAGTAGAGCCACTTGTCGTCCGGCCCGGCGAAGTGGATGCTGTCAGGGGACGCCTGGCCGCGGCCAGGCAAGTCCACTCGCCGCGGCTGGCCGGAAGGCAAGTCCTGCACATAGAAGCATGGTCCTTGCTCCCCATGTGCCTGCCGCACGGCTGCGTAGGCGGACAGCCATACGAGTCGCGTGTCGTCGGGCGTGACCCGCGGCTGCCATTGGCGCACTGGCCCAGGAGCGCTCAGCTTCCGCGCTTCGCCGCTCCCAACCTCCAGCAGCCACACGGCCAGCGAATCTTCCTCCCACTCGATGGCGTAGGTGAGCCATCGGCCCCCGCGAGAGAACCCGCAGTAGGGCTTCACGTCGTATGCGTCTTCGAAACCACCGAGGGACTTCCACGTGCGCCCACGGTCCGACGTCAGTTGGGCGCCCCACGGTTTGCCCAGCGCGTTCTCATGGGGACGAAGCGCCAGTGAAAGCCCCCTGCCATGTGGATCGTCGAGTTGCCAAGGGTATACCTCGTCCGGATTCCCACTAGACTCGGGTGGCCTCATCAGGCGCCACGTTCCGGGTGCGCGCATCCGATCTGACACCTCAGCCCTGGTGAGTGCGCGCTCGCTCTTCCGCCAAGTCCGCGAGTCCCAGTGATACACGTACTCATACCATCGCCGGGTGAGATCACTCGCGGCTTCTTCGTCGGCAATCCCCCAAGCCGTGACCACGCCGTCTTCGCCCACCTTGATGAACACGATGGGGAGTGGTTCCGCGGTGGCTTCCTGGGTCTCACCGGTTTGGGTGTCGAGGATGGCGCAGACATGCGCATTCACCCCCTCGACTCCATTGGATGTCCTGATCCGCCAGCCCTTGGCCAATGGGCCCTGTCCCACCCAGTACACCAGGTATCGCCCCTGGGGCGACCAGGGGGAAGGAAGGGGCAAGCAGCTTCTCCGAATGCGTGTCAGTGCCAGTGTCTGGCACGTCGCGGTGTCAAGCACACACGCATAGGGCGCCGGCGCAGGGAATGGCCACGTCTCGACGTCGGCGTCGAAAGCGAGGAACCGGCCGTTGGGGGAAAGCTGAGGGGCACTGAGCCGCGTCGCATCCTCCTGCCTCAGGAGCAGGCAGGCAACGACGACGGCCGCGGGGGCCACGAGGGCCATGCCCAAGCCAGCAGCGGCTGCGCAAAGGCCGCTCTTGAGCTGGGCCAATGCCTTGGCCCACAACGTCGCGGGGGCGGCTAGGCGAATCGGCAACGCGAGGAGCGCGGCCCCGAACAGCCACAGGGTCGCCGCGCCGCCCACGATGGCCTTCGTCGCGAGGCCGCCGCCCGCCCCCACGGGAAGCTCGAAGACGTACCGCATGGCCAGCGGCGGCAGGGCGCCGAGGACAACCGCCAGGGCGAGAATCGTGGGGACCCGTCCCGTGGCCGCCGATGCGAAGAAGCTGCTGGCGAAGAGCAGCAGCGCCCAGAGCCAGCCGCCGTCGAGCACCCGCACGCACTCGTGGATGCACTCGAGCGAAGGCGAGCAGAGGAAGGCGACTGCGGCGGCACAGAGGGCAACGACCGCCCAGGCCCCGAGGCAGACGAGCCCCTTGGCTGTGAGGATGGGCCATCGGGGCAGGCGACCGCGGCGCCGACGCGCGAGCCGGGCAAGCCGCCCGTCGGCCCCGAGCGATACGACCGGCAGCACGAGCGCCGCGGCGGCGCACGCCAGGCCCGCGGTGACAGGCAGCCGGTCGCACAGCGGCGCCCTCAGCCCCGTGGTGAAGCGCAGGACGACCGTCCACACGGCGCCGCCGAGCGCCAGGACGAAGAGCGCCAGGCGCATGCGCCGCGCCTCTCTCGCCAAGAGCCGAGCGAACTGTGTCATGCCCATGCTTCCCCCTATAGCCGGCCAGAGGCTAGCGCAATGGGGCGGGGGCGTCAAGCGCGCGTGGACCTCGCAGGGGACGAGCCCAACGGGCGGTGGCTCAACGGGAGATGAGGAGGGTGAGCTTGCGGATGACTTCGGAGAGGGTGGCGGGCGGGAGCGCGCAGATGCGCTGGGTGTCGCGGGCGCGCCAGTCGAGGCTCTTGGCCTGGTCGGCAAGGATGGCGCCCGTGACGCCAGTGCCTGCGGGGATGAGGACTTCGAAGGGGTAGCCCTTGACCTGACTGGTGATGGGGCAGAGGATGGCAAGGCCGACCCTGCCGTTGTAGGCCGCCGGGGTGAGGACCACCGCCGGGCGCCGGCCGGCCCGCTCGTGGCCCGCCTGGGGGTTGAGGGTGATCCAGATGACGTCGCCTCGATCCGGCACGTATCCTGAAGGGGGGTTCACCATACCTCCTTCCCCACGGGTGGGCCTGTGTCAATCTCGCCGTGGAGGTTCTCGTCGGTGATGCCTTCGAGCAGTTGGGCGAGGGTGAGGGGTGGCTCCTTCATCGGCTCGATCACTACTCTTCCTCGGCGGAGGGAGATTTCGACGGGCGCGCCCTGCTCAAGGCCGACCTCGCGAGCGAAGGCATTCGGGATACGGAGCGCAAGGCTGTTGCCCCACTTCTGAATCGTCGTGACCATAGCAGCGTCTCCTTCCTGTATCTACGATGAGGATACATCATGGGGTCTCGATTGTCAAGCACATGGGGCGCGTGGATGCTCCGTTTCGCGTCTCGTGTTCCCCGTTGGGTCGGCAGGCCGGGAATCGCCAAAGGGGGGGGCCGGGCGGCCGCGCCAGGGGCGCGACATCTGGTGACAGGCCGTGACGAGGTTTTACCCGCCCGCGCGTTGACCCGCATGGGGCGGTCTGCTAGACTGCGAGCGGGAGGCGAGATGCGTTGGAAGCGGACAATGCGTTGCGTGTTTTGTCTTGCCTGCCTGTGTCTTGCGGCTGCCGGGACAGCGTGGGCGCCCGCCGCCGAGCTGCCGCCCGAGGAGGTTCAGCGGCTCCGGGCCATGTGCACGGCGCTGGGGGCGAATGAACCGGGGAAGAAGTGGGACGCCGCGCGCGCGCTCGTCCGCGAGGGGCCGAAGGCGGTGCCGGTCGTCGGCGAAATCTTCGCGGGGGACTGGGTTGACGGCAAGCGGATGGCAGCCTGGGTCCTCAGCGAGATGCGGCACGAGAGCACGGTGGGGCCGTTGGCCAAGGCGCTGGACGATTCAGATGAGGAGGTGCGCTGGAAGGCGGCGGTGGGGCTCAAGCAGCTCGGCAAGCCCAGCGTGCTTCACACCGTGGCCGTGCTGATGAGCGGCAAGCTCACGGCGAAGCACTGCGCGGCGTGGACCCTCGGCGAGATTGGCGATGCCGATGCCGCCGGCCCGCTCGCCGCCGCGCTCGAAGAGACCGATGAGGACCTTCGTTGGAAGGCGGCCATTAGTCTCACCCAGATTGGCGCGCCATCGCTCCCAGCGCTAAACCTCGTGCTCAAGAAGGCCACCGTCGAGACCCGGCGCTGCGCCATCTGGGCAGTCGGCAAGATCGGCGGCGAGGCCGCGTTGCCCGCCCTGGCCCAGGCGCTCACGGATGCTGACAACCACGTGCGGGCCAAAGCCGTCGTCGCGCTCGGCAGCATCCCCGGCGAGGCGGCCACCAAGCTCCTCCTCAAGATGGTGAACGATCCCGACGCCATCGTGAAGAAGGACGCCATCGTGGCCCTGGGCCGGCGAGGCAAGAGCCTGGACCCCGCCGTACGCGTGGAGAGGCCGGAGGGCGAGCCGACGGCTGAGGTGCCGCTCCACGGCATCTGCGAGGTGGCCTTCAAGCCCGAGAAGCCGCTCCAACTGGCCAACCCCTTCGCCGACGCGGCGCTGACAGCGACCTTCGTGGCTCCCGATGACCGTAACATCAAGGTCGGCGGCTTCTACGCCGGCGATGGCGTCTGGAAGGCCCGCGGTGCTCTCGACCAGGTGGGCGTGTGGTACTACCGCGTGGACTTCAAGACGGGCGAGGCGGCCGAGGTCCGCCACGGCGGCGCCAAGTGCGTGCCCTCGAAGGCCCCCGGCCTCGTGCGGATCGCGCAGGACAACCCGCGCTTCCTCGCCTTCAGCGACGGCTCGCGCTTCTACCCCATCGGCGCCGGCGCCGCGGCCCTCGGCGCCCCCAACGCCGCTGGCGAGCCCGCCAACACACAGGAGGTCTGGAAGGCGTATCTCGACGCCTGCGCCAAGGCGGGGATGAACACGTGCCGCATCCTTCTCCTCGAAGTCCCCTGGGTCCCGCCCGCAACCGTCCAGCGCCACCCGGAGCTCTCTCCCTGGCTGCTTCGGGCCGACGGAGCGAAGTACGACCTGGCCCGCTTCTCGCTGCCATTCTGGGACAAGTTGGACGCCGTGATCGCCCACGGGGCCAAGCTCGGGGTCGTCTTCGAGCTGACCGTGTTCGACGAGGCGGGCTTGGCGGGGGGCAACGGTAACCGCTGGCTCCTCCACCCGTTCAACGCGAAGAACGGCGGCCCCGTCGCCGGGCTGGCCGGTTGCCCCGGTTTCTACGACCTTGCCAACGCTCCGAGCCGAGCGGCCCAGGAAGGCTACGTCCGCTACCTTCTCGCCCGCACGGCTGCGTGCTCGAACGTCTACTATGAGCTGAACAACGGGATGAATCGCAGTGGCAGCGCCGGCGCCGCCGGCCTGCGATGGGCCGAGCACTGGACGGCGTTCCTCCGCGAGCACGACCCCTACGGCCACCTCGTGTCGCTGTCCGTCGCCACGCAGCCCGAGGCCTACTTCCGCATCGAGGGCATTGACATCGCCAACCTGCGCGGCGACACCCCGCCCGAGCCCACGGGCATCCGCATGCCCGTGTTCCTTGGCGAGCCGACCGTCAAGACGCCGCGGGAGGAGCGGGCCATCTTCTGGCGGGCGCTTCTCCTCGGCACCTCGGCGGTCCGCGCCCCGTGGCAACCCCTGTCGGCCCGCGGGCCGCTCTTCGAGCACTGCGGCTACCTGGCCGACTACGCCCGCAGCGTGGCCTACTGGGAGCTGCGCCGCGACGAAGCGGTCGTCCTCGCCACCCCGCGCAACGTCGCCCGCCTCACCGCTGTCCGCAAGGACGAGGTGTTCGTCTACCTCATGGGCTCGGCGGAGCAGGGCGTCATGCGCCTCGGCCTGCCCGGCGGCCGCTACGAGGCCACGTGGTTCGACCCCAAGAACGGCACCACCGTGCTCACGGTCGAGGTCGAGCCGAACCGGGGGGCTGTGGACATCGCATCGCCCACCTTCGACGAGGACATCGTGCTGCGCGTGCGGAAGAAGTGAAAGAGGTGTCAGGTGTTGGGTGATAGGTGCTGGGGTGCAGAACCGAGCCATTGGCAGGCCGCCAGCCGCCCAACCCCCAACACCTAACACCCAACACCCGGTTTCCCCATGCCCGACCTGTTCCTTCCTCCCGGCGTTCGCTACACGTGCTTGTGCTGCGGGCTGTGCTGCCGGAGCCTCGAGGTCACGCTGACCGAGGCCGAGCGCGAGCGGCTCAGTGCCACAGGCGGGACGCCTGTGCCACCCCGAACTGGCAGCACAGGGGGCGCCCCCCCAGGCTCTGGTGGCACAGGCATCTTGCCTGTGTCGGAGCGGCTGTTCGCCCGCCTTCGGGGTGCCCGGGGCAAGCAGGCTTGGCGGCTGCGGCCTAGGCCCGACGGCTCCTGCCCCTTTCTCACCGACGACAATCTGTGCCGCGTCCACGCGAAGCTGGGCTACGCGGCCAAGCCGTTTGCGGGGCGCGTCTTCCCCTTCCAGTTCGTCGTCACGCCGGTCGGCGTCTTCGTCGGCTGCCGCTTCGATTGCCCGGCCGTCGTCCGTGGCGAGGGCGAGGAGCTGGGGAAGCAGCGGGGCGACATCCGCCGCCTCTACGACGAATACGCCCGCACCTACGACCCGCCGACGGAAGAGGAGCCGGTCCGCTTCTTCGGCCGCTACAAGCTCTCCTGGCGCGACCTGCTGCGAATCGAGGACCAGCTCACTGCCTTCCTTCTCATGACGGACCTGGATATGCCGCGGCGCCTGCTGGCCGGGGTGCGGCTGGTCCGCCAATTCGTCGGCCTGGCAGTCGGGAAGTGCGAAGATGCCCACGTGGGGGCGGACCCCAACGCGATCCTGGCGAGCGTTCGCGGCCCCGCCAGTAGCGGCAAGGCGCCCGTTGCCAGCAACGGACACCCGGCTTGCCGACCGCAACCGGGACGGTTGCGGCTACTGGAGCGCCTGCTCCTCCGCCTGGCTATTGCGGCCTTCGTGGGCGCCACGCCGCACTACTATCGGGAGCTGCCCTTCCTCCGTCGCCTCGGGACGCGGCTCGGCAACCTGTGGCGGCGCCTCAAGATGGCCCTGGGCGTAGGCCGCGTGCGGCTGCCCGGCATCGAGCGGCCAGTGCGGCTGCGCGACGTGGCTTTGGTCGTAGCGGCGAGCGTCCCGCTTGCCGACCGCAACCGGGACGGGTGCGGCCGCGCTGAGGCGCTCGACGACGCCTCGGCGGCGATGCTCCAGCGGTACTTCGTGGCGAAGGTGGCGAGCCAGCAGTTCTTCGGCCGGGCCTGCTTCGGCCGCAGCTTTGCCCAGGGCTTCGAGTCCCTGGCAATGGCCTATGCCGCCATCCTCTGGCTCGCGTCGGCCCACGCCAGCGACCGGGGGCACCGACCTGAGGAGTCCGCCCCTCCGGGGCGGAACGCTTCCGCGTCGGAGACGCGGACTCCGTCGCTCGCGGCCTGTGACATCGAGTACGGCATTCGGCAGGTTGACCACGGCTACAACTATCTGGGGGAGATGGGCGGCGTCTTCGGTCGTGCGCGCGCCGCGCTCCTCTGGCACTGGGGCACGGCTGAGAAGGCCCTCATCGGCCTGTGCGGCCACTTGTAGCGGCAAGCGTCCCGCTTGCCGGCCGCAACCGGGACGGTTGCGGCTACGGGTGCTTCTGCCGCGCCTTCTCGGCCGCCTCGTGAAGGATCGCTCGCACGGGCACCTTGCGCATCTTCTCGCGCAGCTCGCCGTCCTCGAGGGCCTTGCGCACCTCGTCGTTGGCGAAGAAGCGCCCGTAGTTGCCCGCCATCCACTCCTTCATCAGCCCGGGATTGCCCAGGATGGCCTTGACCCTGGGATGTCGCGCTATCTCCGCGAAATCCTTGTTCTCTGCCACGACAGGGCTCAACTCCTCGGGGTGCTCGGAGAGCACGGCGAGGTCGGGGATCAGCACCTGAAGCTCCAGCAGCGTGGCGGGACTGGTCGGCCGCACGACGTAGTTGGTGAACAGCGAGCCGTTGAGCTCCCTGTGGACGACCGGCAGGCGCTCCTTGCGGAAGTCCTCAGGCAAGGCATCGAGAATGCCGATGACGACCCAGGCGAGGAGCAGCACCTCGGCCGCGCCGGCGAGCGCCCCCAGCTTGCGGTTCCACGGCTTCGGCTCCCCCTTCTCGTCCGAGCCCAGCTTCTTCGCGATCCGCCCCAGGATGAGACGGCACGCAATGAAGAGCACGGCCCACGCCACGACGCACGCGATGACGTAGGTGAGAGGCGAGGGCATCGCGGGCGCCCGGGTGAAGAGGCCGACGGCCCACCTGCCGACGATGCCCGCCGCCAGGCTGGCGATCACCAGCGCCCCAACGCTCGCCAGGTGCCGCAGCAGCCCGCGACAGTAGCCGAGCACGGCGAAGAGGACCAGGAGAAGCAGGACGATCAGGTCCATGCCCATCAGGCTGGCTCCGTGGCGGGGAGGAGATCGAGAAGCATGCGGGGACGGACACGCGGATTATAGCCTGGGCGCGCGAGGGAGTCAACTGCGCCCTCCGTCCTGAGTATGGCCACCCGATCCCGGTGACCTGACCGGACCGCGCGAATCGTGCTCGTCCTCGTCCCGCCTTCTCGTCCTCGACTCTTCTGGCCTCACCGAGACGAATCGAGGACGACGGACGAGGACGAGGGACGAGGACGATAGGAGACCGACGAGCGGTCAGTGGCCACAGTCCTCCCTCCTGCTTGACTTGTGGCCGCCGCGCCCATAAGCTATGCCGCCATAGTGAGGAGATGCCCCTTGAGGATCATCGCCGACGAGAATATCCCTTTCGTCCGCGAGGCGTGCGCCACGCTGGGCGACGTGACGCTTGTGGCCGGGCGCGACGTGACGCGCGAGACGCTGAGCGACGCCGACCTGTTCCTCTGCCGCTCCGTGACGAAGATCAACCGCGCACTGCTCGAAGGCACGCGCGTGCGCTTCGTGGGCACGGCCACGATCGGCTTCGACCACGTGGACCTCGCCTATCTGCGGCAGGCCGGCATCGCCTTCGCCAGCGCGCCCGGCTCCAACGCCAACTCCGTCGCCGAGTACATCGTCGCGGCCCTGCTCGTCCTCGCCCGCCAAGGCGGCTTCTCGCTTGAAGGCAAGACGATTGGCGTGGTCGGCGTGGGCAACGTGGGCAGCCGCGTGGTGGCCAAGGCCGAGGCCCTCGGCATGCGCGTCCTCCAGAACGACCCGCCCCTCGCCCGCGCGACCGGCGACAAGCGCTTCCTCCCCCTCGATGCGTTGCTCGACGCCGATTTCCTCACGTTCCACGTCCCGCTCACCGTAGCGGCAAGCGTCCCGCTTGCCGAGGACGCCACGTATCACATGGTTGACGCCGCATTCCTGGCCCGGATGAAGCCGTCGGCCTACCTCCTCAACAGCTCCCGCGGGCCGGTCGTGGACGAGGCGGCCCTCGAGCCCGGCCTTGCCGGCCGCCGCATCACGGGCGCAGTGCTCGACGTTTGGGAGACCGAGCCGGCCTTCGACCCCGATCTCTTGGCCCTGGCGGCCCTCGGCACGCCCCACATCGCCGGCTACTCCTTCGACGGCAAGGTCGCGGCGACCGAGATGATCTACCGCGCCGCGTGCGAGGTCATCGGCGTCAAGCCGACTTGGGACCCCGCGGCCATCATGCCCCCGCCGGGCCACCCGCGACTTGAGATCCAGTGTACCGGCCGGCCCGATGAGGACGTGCTTCGCGAAGCCGTCCTCACCATCTACGACATCGAGGCCGACGACCGCAACCTCCGCCAGTCGCCCACGTCGGCCGCCGAACGCGGCGCCTACTTCGACCGCCTGCGCAAAGTCTACCCCGAGCGCCGCGAGTTCCAGAACACCACCCTCATCCTCCCCGGCGCCAGCGCGCGCCTGACAGCCAAGCTGGCGGGTGTTGGCTTTGCGCATTGACGATTCGTGGACGGCGTGGTATTCTGATGTGGTCAAGTCAGAAGGAAGAGATGGCCGGGGAGAGCGGAGACTCAGATGACGACGACACTCGATCGCGAGCAGATGAAGAATGTGCTCAAAGAGGCAATCATTGAACTGGTCCAGGAACGCGAAGGCGTCTTCCGCGACCTCGTGGCTGACATCGTTGAGGATATCGCGCTGGCGCGCGCGATCCGGGAAGGGCTCGGCTCCGGACGAGTCAGCCGCGATGAAGTTCTCCGCGTCTTGGAAGCAAAGCCGTGAAAGTTGAGTTTGAGAAGACGTTCGTCAAAGACCTCGAGGCGGTCAAGGAAGAGGGCCTGCGCAGACGCGTCCGGGAACTCATCCTGCGGCTGGAGGGGGCCCGGACCCTGCGAGAGGTCGGAGACGTGAAGAAGATGCATGGGCGGGACCCATTCTATCGCATCAGGGTGGGGGCTTACCGATTGGGCATCGCCCTTGAGGGTGGGGTCGTGGTTCTGGTTCGATTCTTGCCGAGAAGAGACATCTACCGTTACTTCCCGTAGGGCTAGCGATGGCGGGAGAAGGTGGTCAGCAAAACGCGCCGGATAGCGCCGGCCGTGGTCAGGCGGCGCTGTGCCGCCGCGGTTTCCTCACGTCTCTCGGTCTTGCTGGCGCTTCGCTGCTTACCTCAGGGGGGGCCGGGGCAGGCGACCCGGGCGGCGCGCCGGACGAGCCGATGCGAAAGGCTCCGACCATGCTGCTGAGCAAGACAGGTGGGGACAGGGCTACGGCCTACGTGATGAGCAACAAGATCGCGCGGCGGCGCGGCCTCCTCGTCTGTACCTGGCTGGGAAGCGACCGGCAAAACTGCTGGGCGCTTGTCGAGCCGAACGAGCCGAAGCTGCTCAAGCAGGGGGTCGTGGGCGGGCCGCGGAGGGACAATCACTGTAGCGCCGCCGTGGCCACGGACACTGACGGGACGCTGCACCTGATGGTGGGGGCGCACTTCGGGACCTTCGACCACTATCGCATGCCGCCCGACCGGGAGGCATGGGAGCCGGTGGCCGACGGCCAAGCCATCTGCCAGGCGGCGACCTACCCGAGCCTCGTGGGCGACAGCGCTGGGACCCTTCACCTTGCCTATCGCCAGGAGCAGGGCGGCCGCGACCCGCGCCTGTGCTACGCCCGGCGGCCGCGGGACGGCAAGTGGTCGGCGCCGCGGGTGCTCGTGACGAGTGCCGTGACGGAGCATAGCTGGCTCACCAACGCTATCGAGGTGGGGCCGAAAGGGCGGCTGCACCTGGTTTTCACTAACACCCTCCCCGTGGCCGACGCAGGCCCTGATGCCCGCTACTATGGGGCTTCGCATCTGTACTCCGACGACGCGGGGGAGACGTGGCGGCAGTTCGGCCGCGCCGAGCCGCTCAAGGAGCCTGCTCCAGCCGCCACCCTCTCGCGAATCGAGGGCGATACGCTGGACCCGGCGCGCATCGAAACGAAGTACGGCGGCGCCCCAGGCCCGCTCAACTCCTACTACCACAAGATCCTCCTCTCGAACGCCACCATTGACGAAGGCGGCCGGCCGTGGGTGATCATGCACAACCTGCTGACGCGCGCCGCATCGCTGTTCCGCCACGACGATGCCGACGGCTGGGTGGCCACCCCATTGTTGGACGCTGTCCGCTCGGTTCTGCCGGGGTTTCACATCCAGCACTGCGGCCAGCTTTCACGCCGCAGGGACGGCACGATCGAGGCCGTGCTGATGGTGGCGCCGGAAGGCGAGCGTGCCTGGGGGACGAAGGGCACGGAACTCGTCCGGCTCCTGGTGGGGCCTGCGGGCGCCATCCGCAAGACGGAGCTCGTGTGCTTACGGGAGGCCGACATGCCCCATTGGCTGCCGAGCCTCGAGCGCTGGTGCGGGCACGCGCCCATCGAGAGGCCCGCGTTGCTGTACACGCGCGGCATCAACGCAGGCGGCTACCAGCACAACCGGAATAGCGTCAACACAGAGGTCTGGCTGAAGCTCCAATAGAGCGATGAGGCGGGGTGCTGCCACGCGGGCGGCACCCCACACACAAGCCCACGGTGCGAAGAGAGGAGAAGGTCGTCATGGGCAAGTCCAAGGTGATAGCCATCGTCACCGGCGGGATCGTGGTGGCCGCCATCGCGTTCGTGGTGTTCATCTTCGTCATCAAGGCGCTCTGGGCGTGGACGGTGCCCGACCTGTTCCCTATGGCGGTGGAGCAGCGCCTGGTGGCCCCGACCATCTCATGGGGCGCTGCCGCCAAGGTGGCCGTCTTCCTGGCCATCCTCGCCGGCCTCGGCAAGGGCGGCCATGTCCACACCTCTGGCCGTGAAGCGAGCAAGTCTGAGTAGCGTTGCCTTGCGGCCATCCGGCCAGCATGGTAGGATCAAGGGACGACAAGACGGGTGAGTCCGGAGCAACCTGCATGGTGATCGGCAAGGGGTACGAACAGGGCCAGCTCCCTCAAGCGGAGGTGCGCGACCTGGCCGTCAAGGGATTGGGTCAGATCGAGTTGGCGGGCAAGCGGGTGCTCGCCATCATCCCCGACAGTACGCGGTCGTGCCCGCTGCCGATGTTCTTTCCGCTGCTGTGCGATCTGATCCGGCCGAAGGCGAAGAAGCTGGATTACCTGATCGCCCTCGGCACGCACCAGGCGATGCCCGAGGACAAGATCAACGCCCTCCTCGGCCTCACGCCCGACGAGCGGGCGGCGAAATACGCCGACGTGCGTATCTTCAACCACGAGTTCGACCGCCCCGACGCCCTTCGCCAGGTCGGCACCATCTCCGCCGACGAGATCGAGGCCATTTCGGATGGCCTGATGCGCGAGGACGTGCCGGTCGCACTCAACAGACTGATCTTCGACTATGACCAGCTCATCATCTGTGGGCCGACCTTCCCCCACGAAGTGGTCGGCTTCTCGGGCGGCAACAAGTATCTCTTCCCCGGCATCGCGGGGGCCGAGATAATCAACTTCTTCCACTGGCTCGGCGCCGTCATCACAAACCCCGTGATCAACGGCACGAAGTGGACGCCGGTGCGGAAGGTCGTGGACCGTGCGGCCTCGATGATCCCCGTGCCCCGCTTCTGCTTCAGCCTCGTCGTGCTGTTCCAGGACCTCAAGGGGCTGTTCATCGGGCCGCCCGAGGAGGCGTATTCCGCCGCCGCCGATCTCTCTGCGAAGATCCACGTCGTCTACAAGCCCAAGCCCTTCCGCCGCGTGCTCTCCATGGCACCGAGAATGTACGACGACGTGTGGACTGCGGGCAAGTGCATGTACAAGCTGGAGCCAGTCGTGGCCGATGGCGGCGAGCTGATCATCCTGGCCCCGCACGTGGACGAGATTTCCTACACGCACGGCAAGGTGCTCGACCGCATCGGCTACCATTGCCGCGACTACTTCCTGAAGCAGATGGAGCGGTTCCGCGACGTGCCCCGCGGCGTCATGGCACACTCCACCCACGTCAAGGGCATCGGCAAGTTCGCGGGCGGCATTGAGAGAGCGCGGGTCAACGTGGTCCTCGCCACCGCCATCCCCGAGGCCCGCTGCCGCAAGGTCAACCTCGACTACCGCGACCCCGCGACGATCAACCCCGACGACTGGCGCGACCGCGAGGACGAGGGCGTGCTCCTGGTCCCCAAGGCAGGCGAAATGCTCTATCGCCTTGCCGATGGCAGCGTGCCGAGGATCCCCTGAAGCGCATGGAAACCCTCGATGAGATTCCCTTCGCCGTTGACGTGGCGGCTCTGCTGAAAATTCTGCGCATTCCGCCGGGGAGCGACCGTGCGCGCGAAATCCGCCGCGTGGTGAGGGCCGCGCAGAAGATCGCCAAGCCCAAGGCGGTCTACGACATGTGCTTCATCGAGAAGAAGGGCGACGACCGCGTGGAGTTCGGCGGCTCAACCTTCACCAGCCGCGTCCTCCGCGTGAACCTCGACGGGGCAGGGCGGGTGTTCCCCTTCGTGGCCACCTGCGGACGCGAGCTGGCCGACTACGCGGCGTCGCTCGACGACATGGTGCTCAGCTTCGCGCTCGACACCGTGATGGTGAAGGCGCTCGAGGCGGCCATCACCTTCCTGAGCAACCACCTCAAGGAACGCTACGCCCTCGGTCAGACCTCTGTGATGAACCCCGGCTCGCTTGAGGACTGGCCGCTCTCCGAGCAACGCCAGCTCTTCTCCATTTTCGGTGATGTGAAGCAGCTCATCGGCGTCGAGCTGACCGACAGCTTCCTCATGGTCCCCATCAAGAGCGTTTCCGGGATCGTCTTCCCCACGGAGATTCGCTTCGAGAGCTGCCAGCTCTGCCCGCGCGAGGCCTGCCCCAACCGCCGGGCGAAGTACGACCCGAAGCTGTGGGAGAAGCGCTACCGCCGCTCGCCTTGACTGGCCTTGCGCCCATGCTACAATAGCGCAGGTGGGGAGCAAGGCGCTGAGGAGCATGGCATGGGAAGAACGAAAGCGACCCTCAGAGTCCGCAACGCCTATGATGTCGAGAGAGCCGCCCAGGGGCTGATTCCACCCTCTGAGGTGCGCGCGATCGAGGTCGAAGCCATCGTAGACACTGGGGCCACCTACGTGTGCCTGCCCAGGGCCGAGATCGAGAGGCTGGGTCTCCGCTTTCAGGAGAACAGGCCCATCAGGACGGCCAACGGCAGAGCCGTCCGGCGGGTGTTCGCAGGCGCTGAAGTCGAACTCCTCGGCAGGTCCTTTCCGATGAATGTGATGGAGAACGACGAGGAAACGCCTCCCCTGATCGGCTTCTTGCTCCTTGAGGCGCTTGATCTTGTCGTGGACTCGAAGGCTGAGCGTGTCACCACCAACCCCGAGCACGACGGGAAGTGGGTGCTAGACTGCTTCCGGCTGGCTCCCTAGGGCAGCCTCTGCCCTTCCCTCCCGCCGTCCAGGAGGACCAATGCCCACCGCTAGCAACGTCGTCGTCGCCCAATCGGGCGGGCCGTCGCCCGTCATCAACAACTCGCTCCGAGGCGTGGTGGACACCTGTCGGGCGTTTCCCGACGCGTTCGGCACCGTCTACGCCGCCTGGCACGGCATCGAGGGGGTGCTGACCGAGGAGCTGCTCGACCTTAGCGCGCAGCCCGAGGAGGAAATCGCCCTTCTTCGGACGACGCCCGCCGCGGGGGCCATCGGCACCTGCCGCTACAAGCTGAAGGACAAGCAGACCGAGGACTTCGAGCGGATCATCGCCGTCTTCAGAGCCCACGGCATCCGCTATTTCTTCTACAACGGCGGCAACGACTCGATGGACACGGCGAACAAGGTGAGCCAGCTCGCCGCCCAGCGGGGCCTTGACCTGGTCGCCGTCGGCGTGCCGAAGACGATTGACAACGACGTGGGCGACCAGGGATTCAGGCTGATTGACCACACGCCCGGCTATGGCAGCGTGGCCCGCTACTGGGCGTGCATCGTGCAGAACGCCATCGAGGAGAATCGCGGCGCCTGCCCGTCGGACCCCGTGCTCGTCCTTCAGGCGATGGGGCGGAAGATCGGCTTCATCCCCGCCGCCGCCCGCCTCGCCGACCCGGACCGCGAGGCATCGCTCCAGATCTACCTGCCTGAGGCCGGCGTCAAGCTCCCCGAGCTGGCCGAGAAGGTGAACGAGGCGCTCAAGGCGCACGGTTGTGTCGTGGTCGTCGTGAGTGAGGGCCTCGACGTGGGCGACATCGGGGCGAGCAGGGACTCCTTCGGCCACACGCAGTTCAGCGCGAGCGAGACGACGGCGGCCCAGATTGTGGTGAGCTACCTCAACAAGGTCGGCCTCGCGGCCCGCGGCGCCGCCCGCGGCCAGGTGCCCGGCTGCGACCAGCGCGACACCGCCATCTACGCCTCGACGGTGGACCTCGCCGAGGCCTACGCCGTCGGGCAGAAGGCCGTCCTCATCGCCAGGGACGAGGGCACCGGCTGGATGTCCACGCTGCTTCGCACCCCCGGCTTGATCTACAGTGTCGCGTACGATAAGGTATCGTTGCCGCAGGTGGCGAACTCGGAGCGGGCGTTCCCCAAGGCGTGGATCGCGCCGAGCCAGGTGGACGTGACGGACGAGTTCGTGGCCTATGCGCGGCCGCTGATCGGTGAGGACTGGGTGAGCGTGCCGCTGGTCGGCGGCATCCAGCGCTTCGCCCGTCTCCGGCCCAGCTTCGCGGAGAAGCGGTGCCCCGCCTACGTGCCCCAGGCGTACCGCTAGGAGAACGCGATGGCAGACGACATCCGCAAGAAGATGGTGGCCTTGCTGAGCGCCCACAAAGGAAAGACCGCTGCCCCCAGCGCGCCGGTGCACAAGGAAGACCCCGCCATGCTCACGTTCCGACAGGAGTTCCGCGCGTTCTGCAAGGACGTCGTCATGCCGGCGCTCAGCGACGCCGAGCGCCTGCTCAAGCAGCACGGTCACGACTGCGAGGTGGAGGAGGAGACCGCCATCGAGGTGGCCACGGGCGAGAAGCTCGTGCTGTCGGCCCGCATGCGCATCTTCCCGTCCGGCTTCGGCAGGGGCTACTTCCAGAAGAGCGAGCCGCCCTACATCTGGGTGCGGCCCGACGAGGCGCGCCAGCTCGTCCGCGTCCTCACCGGCACCTCGCTCCCCGGCAAGGACCGCCCGCCAACCAGCAACGAATACAGCCTCCAGGACGTCACCAAGGAGACGATTGAGATGGAGGTGCTCAGCGTCCTCCAGGTGATTCTGGGCGAGGCGTGAGGAGGTGACAGCCATGTGCACCCTGCCCAGCCGTGTGGCGGGTTCCTGCGCTCTGCTGCTCCTGGCCTGTTGCCTTGCTGCCGCGGCCGATGCTTGGCAGCCCCTCTTCGAGAAGGAGGGGTGGTACCAGCAGCAGGCGGGCAAGGAAATCGTCTTCCGCGGCAGGCTCGAAGCCGTCAAGGATGCCGACCGCCCGAGCACGCTGATGCGAACGTCGTACTACCGCTTGGGCGACCGCACGGTGTACACGGGGGCCAAGCGGGTCGCCGCGGTCGACGCTCTGGTGGGCAAGGAAGCGGAGATTCGCGGCAAGGCGGTGGACATGGAGCTGGAGGGCCAATCGCTCCGCGAAATCTGGCCCGCCGCCATCCGCATCGCCATCCCAGGCGCCGTCGGACTGGAGCGAGTCGTCCTGCGGGACGTGCAGGGCCTCTGGGGCGGGCGCGACCTGTGGCTGAGCGGCGACGGCAAGCTCATCGTGAACGTGGTAGACCCCAGGAAGGGCGCCAAGGCGGTGAGCCAATACGGCCTCCAATTGTCGGTCGAGCAACTGGCTGCCACCGCGAAGCTGGTGGCCGAGCGCGGCTTCTTCAAGATCGAAATCCCCAACCGCCCCGGCGTGCCCGACGAGGCGCGGCCAACCATCACCGTCCGCCTCACCGACGGCGCGGAGAAGACCGTGGCCAAGTGGGCCAACGACAAGCACGCGGACTTCGACGCCATCTACGGGCGCCTTCTCTCCCTGTGCAAGCTGGCGCAGGAGAAGGGCAAGCTCCTCTTCCAGGGCCCGCGCGGGGCCTCGCCCAAGCCGCCCGACGAGGTGGTGCCGCTGCCCAAGGCGGATTGATCCTGCCCCACAAATCCAGCCCCTTCTCCAGGGGGCTTCTACGGGACGGAGCGGCGTGTGGCACGGCTGGCTTGGCCAGCCGTGTCCTCTCCACGAGCACGCAGAAGACACGGTTGGACAAGCCAACCGTGCCACCGCCGGATGAGTACATCCGACCACGTGAGGATGGGGGCGGCCTGTGTCCACCGCGCCACTTGCGCGACGCAGCGGGAATCGTATACTGGCTGGCGTCAGCGTGGGGACGAGACTGTCGGCCATGAGGAGAACCGATGATGTCAGCGAGAGCGACGACGACTCGGCGCGGCTTCCTCCGGGGCGCGGCGGCGGCCGCGGCGGCCCCGCTCTTCGTGCGGTCCAGCGCCTTCGGGGCCAACGACAAGCTCACGATGGGCTGCATCGGCATGGGCGGACAGGGCAGCGGGGACATGGGCGGCTTCATGCACTTCTCCGACCTCCGCGTCCTCGCCGTCTGCGACGTGCGCAAGGCCAACCGCGAGCGGGCCAAAGCCTCCGTGGACAAGCGCTACAACAACCAGGACTGCCAGGCCTACGGCGACTTCCGCGACATCGTCCACCGCCCCGACATCGACACCATCCTCATCGGCACGCCCGACCACTGGCACGCCATCATCTCCTGCGAGGCGATGAAGAACGGCAAGGACGTCTACTGCGAGAAGCCCGAGACCCTCACGGTCCGCGAGGGCCGCATCATGACCAACGTCGCCCGCCGCTACGGCCGCATCTTCTCCGGCGGCAGCCAGCGCGTGTGGGGCGACTACAACTGGTTCCACCGCATGGTTCGCGGCGGCGCCATCGGCGAAGTGAAGGAGGCCTGGGTGGACTGCTGGGGTCCCTCGACCGACTGCCCTCTCCCTGGGCAGCCCGTGCCGCCGGACATAGACTGGGAGATGTGGCTCGGCCCGGCCCCCTGGGCGCCCTACAACCCGGGGCGGCTCGGCTTCCGCCCCTGGCGCGACTACTCCGGCGGCGGAATGACCGACTGGGGCGCCCACAACTTCGGCGGCGCACTCTTCACCATGAACCTCCACCGCACCGGCCCCGTCGAGGTCATCCCGCCCGGCGTGAACGGCGAGACGCTGCTGACCTTCGTCTTCGCCAACGGCGTGCGCATGCACCACAAGGGCGGCTGGGGCGGCAACCTCTCCTTCCGCGGCACCGAGGGCGAAATCCCCGCACGCGCCGGAGGCAAGGCCGCCCGCAAGGAAGCCCCGAACGTCTACATCCCCAACTACAAGGGCCACGGCGGCATCTTCGGCGACTTCCTTCACTGCGTGAAGACCCGCGAGCTGCCCTTCCGCGACATCGAGGTCGCCCATCGCACCACCACCGTGTGCCACCTGGGCAACATCGCCTACTGGCTCGGCCGGGCGTTCAAGTGGGACCCCGACAAGGAGGAGATCATCGGCGACCCCGAGGTCGCCCGCTGGCTCGACCGCCCAAAGCGCGAGCCCTGGTCCCTCTGACCCCGTTCGTAGTTCCGCCTTCAGGCGGTCTTGGGTGGCAGGGCTTGCACACCTGCTCGCGGAACCGAGGACGAGGACGACGACGAGGACGAGTGGGTAGGGTGTGCATACATGCACGCGGAACGAGAGGGGAACGCATCATGGCTCGCCTGACAACCGCTGTCGCTCTTGCCGCAGCTTTGGCCCTGGCCGCCTGCTTCCGCCTTGAGCCGGATGTGGTCAGGACCCAAGGGCACTCGCAGCCGCAACCGAAGGCCCGTCGCGCCTTCGCCCCACCCAAGCTGAGCACCGACCCGCTTCGCCCGCCGAGAATGGGCCAGTGGTCCGACGACGGCCTTCGCTACCAGGAGCAGGAGGAAACCAGCGGCAGCCCCTTGCTACCGTTCCCCCTCTTCCGACGCCGCACGGCCGCCGGGTCGCCACGCGTCCACGAGGTCCGGCCGCAGGCCCCGCAGGTCATCCCAGACAGGTAGGCGTCTCCCGGGGCACCGTCTGTCATTCTCAGCGTTCGACGTTCGCTTGGTTGCTGCCGACGACCGCGCTGTGGGAAATGGGGAAACGGCCCCGCTCCACGCGAGGGCGGGTGGGGGATCGGGGGGTCGAAGCCCGGAGGGCGTGTTGCCCAAACGGTGAACTCGTTGGGAGCTCCGCCTTCAGGCGGTCTTCTCCTGCCCCAGATCCGCCTGAAGGCGGGACTCCGAACAGGCCTTTTCCCCTGAAGAGGTTTGGGGAACACGCCCCGAAGGGCTGACCCCCCGCGGGGGATGGCCGAAGGGGGAAGCGCCGCGAGTATGGCCGCCAACCCTGGCGCCTGCTCCACTCCCGACTCGTCCCCGTTGTCTTGGAAACCAGACACCCCGCCGCCATACTGTATCACCTCTGCCGGCGCCGCGCACTGATACAGTATGGCGCTCTGGCGATCCGGGCGGCTCTGCGGCCTTTCCTCCCATACTTGATCACTTTCCTCCCCCTCTAAGGTGATCAAGTATGGCGCTTTGGCCATCCGGGGGCTTCCGGGGCCGTTCCTGCCTATCTGTATCACTCTTTCCCTCTCTGGGTTGATGCAGATAGGGAAGCAGAATCGCGGGGCAATGCCTTTGTAAGGGTTGGGGTGAGGGTGCTTGTGTCCTCGCCAGCCTCGCGGGAGGCACCCTCAGCCTGCCCCTCCCCCCAAGAGGGAGAGGGAAAAGCCCCCCTTGCTAAACGCGTGCCGAAGTTCCCGAGGCTGGGACCTATTGCTTTGCGGCCAACGGCAGCGATGGGGGACTGAGCGGGCGTCGCGGTGGCCTTGGGGTTGCGCCCGAAGCGGGAGCCCTTCACTGTTCTTGGTTTGGAGCTCCTTCTTGACGACGCGGGGGTGGCTCAGGCGGGGTGAATTGGACTCCCCCCGCGGCTCCGTGCCGACCGAGCCCAGGGGTTCTTCTTGCGCGAGGGGACCCGGTGCGTTAGCATATGACCACGCCGGCCAGCAGAGGGAGTGCCGCGCGACGGCCGGAATCCTCTCACAATAGCATTCCGGCGATGGTGGCGGTCGTGTAGGAGGCGAGGGCGCCGCCCACGAGGGCGCGGAGGGCAAAGCGGGAGAGGTCGGGGCGCCGCTCGGGGGCCAGGCTCCCAATGCCGCCGATGATGATGCCGAGCGAGCCGAAGTTGGCGAAGCCGCACAGGGCGAAGGTGCCGATGCCGGCCGAGACGGGCTGCAACGCGCCCGCCTTCACCATGCCCGCCAACTGATCGTATGCGATCCATTCGTTGGCGCTGATGCCCAGGCCCATGATGGAGCCGACGGCCTTCGCGTCGCCCCATGGGACGCCCATGAGGAAGGCCAACGGGCGGAAGAGCCAGCCGAAGATGTCCTCGAGCCGGGTCGGCCAGCCGTGCCATCCGATGCCTGCCATGCCCCGGCTCAGCTCGCCAAGGAGGTAGTTCACGAGCGCCAGGAGCGCGACGAAGGCGACGAGCATCGCCGCCACGTTCAGGGCCAGCTTCAGGCCGTCCGACGCCCCGGCCGCGGCCGCGTCAATGACGTTTCGCGTCTCGCGCTCGAACTTCGCGGGCGCGGCCCCCGAGGTCGCCGGCTCCTCGGTCTCCGGCTCCATGATCTTGGCGATGGCGAGTGCCGCGGGGGCCGACATGACGCTCGCGCACAGGAGGTACTTGGCCTCGATGCCGAACGACATGTAGACGGCCATGACGCTGCCCGCGATGGTGGCCAGGCCGCCGACCATGACGGCGAACAGCTCGGACCGCGTGAGGTTGGCCACGTAGGGGCGGATGAGGAGGGGGGCTTCGGTCATGCCGAGGAAGATGTTGCCCGCCCCCGAAAGAGCCTCGGCGCCGCTCACCTTCATCGTCCGCCGCATCAGCCAGGCCATGCCCGCCACCACCCGCTGCATGACACCCAGGTGGTAGAGGATGCCCATGAGCGAGGCGAAGAAGATGATGACCGGCAAGGCCCGGAAGGCGAGCGGCAGGTCCACTCGGTACTGCACCTTGCCGATCTCATCGGTCAGCAGCGCCGTCTGCCCCTTGCTGCCGAACACGAAGGCGATCCCCGCGTCGGTGAACCCGATGAGCTGGTGGAACGCATCGCCCAGCCAGCCGAAGACGGCTCGCCCCGGCCCTGTCTTGAGGATGACGAGTGCGAAGGCGAGCTGGAGCCCCAGCCCCCACAGCACGGTGCGAACCGGGATACGGCGCCGGTCGCGCGACAGCAGCCACGCCACGCCGATCAGCACCCCAAGCCCCACCACCCCGATGAGCCGCTGGCCGATGTTGGTCATGTGTGTCTCCCTATCTGCTCCCGCCCCACGCTCCACACGTGGCCAATGAGAGGGAACTCTCCTCCCTCCCCCTTGGGGGGAGGGTAGGGGTGAGGGTGCCTGCCGTGGGGCTGGCGCGAACTCTAGCACCCTCACCCCGGCCCTCTCCCCGAGGGAGAGGGGGAAGAAGGCCACTTAGAAACTATCTCAAAACCCACGCGGGCTGCGTTGCCGGCGTCAGCGGGGCGGATGCAAGGCGCGGCGACGAGGCGATGCAACGGAGAGCATCGTCGAGGAGCCGCAACACAGCAGACGCCCCGC
>Ga0194112_10002974_pt1 | contig 23924 bp, 20 predicted proteins | sample TA2MahC400mmetaG_FD_146191 | JGI IMG/M metagenome (GOLD analysis project Ga0194112, IMG submission 146191) | Freshwater microbial communities from Lake Tanganyika, Tanzania - TA2015016 Mahale Deep Cast 400m | ecosystem: Environmental > Aquatic > Freshwater > Lake | place: Tanzania: Lake... | reverse complement strand
ACGAAAACCGCCGTTTGATGAGGGAAATTTATGAACTGAGGAAGGCAGATCATCCACCCATCACTGGTCTGGAATCGATGTATATGGTGGTATCGAGTCAGTTCATGGATAAGGAGGAGCATAATAAGCTTCTCAAGGAGGCCCTGAAAGAACTTAAGGATCGTAAATTAAACAGGGAGACAGGTACAAGATTAATGATCGTGGGCAGTGAAAATGACGATGTGGAATTTATAACTATGGTTGAGCAGAAGATGGTGCTCCCGGCAACCATCGTGATCGATGACCATTGCACCGGATCAAGATATTTCTGGAACGAAGTCCCTTCAGAAAAGGATCGGCTTCACGCCTTAGCTTCCCGTTATATCGATCGGCCGGTCTGTCCCAATAGGGACTGGCCAGAACACAGTCGCTTTCCCCATGTATTACAGTTGGCTAAAGATTGGCGTGCTGAGGGAGCGATTGTGATACAGCAAAAGTTTTGTGATCCCCATGAATTGGATACACCCTCATTAAGGGAATATCTGGAGAAGAACCAAGTGCCCACTTATTTTCTTGAACTCGATGTTACCATGCCAGTGGGTCAGTTTTCAACAAGGGTGGAGGCTTTCATCGAATCACTGATGGAGGAGATTGTGTAGGAGGCATCTATTAAGGAGGAGAAAATGGCAGAGATAAAAAAATATCCAACGAAACCTTTTGAATGTTGGGCTAAAGCGAAAGAATTAAGAATGGATATTTATACGCGAATTGCTCAGGCAAGAGAAAAAGGATGGATTGTCACCAGTGGGGGAACAGAAGCCCTCATTGCCGTACCGGCAGGACTTGGCGATGATTATATTCCCTTTGGCGGCGAACCTTATGGTGCTTCGACTGCTGCTTTGGGGTTGTCGGAGAAATTTATGGGGGGTTGTGAAGCAAAAGGGTATGCCCGCGATATATGCGGTTATTGTCGTAATTATTTAGGTTCGGTTTTCATAAACCAGTATGCTTTTGGGGGCCCCTATCCCGAACCCAATTTCTATTATCAACTCCATGCATGTGACACCCACGGCAAATGGTACCAGCCTATTGCGGAGTATACTAAAAAGCCATACTTCGCCATCGACGGCGGTAACTTATATAGGTGGCCACAATGGAAAGAGAGTGAGAAGCGAAGAAAGAATAAACTGGACTACATGGCTTCCCAGATTCACGATTCCATTGAATGGATGGAGAAGGTCACGGGGAGGAAATATGATGATCAGAAGCTGATCGATGCTGTCCACAATGAAATGGTCTCTACTTCTTTATGGGCGAAGTGTTGTGAGCTAAATAAAACTATTCCTGCTGTAATGGATTTGAAAACATTATATAGTTTTTACGTTGTCGCTGTGCTTAGAAGGCATACGAAAGAGGCGGTAGAATTCTATAATATGCTCTATGATGAACTTAAGGAAAGAATATCTCAGGGGATTGCCGCAATACCAACCGAGCGTTACAGGATGCTCCATGATAGTCAGCCACCATGGCATTCGCTTCGTATTTATAGATACATTGAAAAATTCGGTATCGCCATAGTAGGAAGTCACTACGATTATATGCTTTCCGGGGGATGGGAGCTTTACTATGAGGATAGCAAACCTTATGTCAGGGCAGCAACGCCGATACCAAAAGAGAAATTAAAGACAAGAGACGATGCGGTGCGTGCATTAGCCCATTGGATTCTTGAGCACCACCTCATATTGAGGTTTTTCCGCTTCCCAGTGATGGGAAGAACGGATATTCCTGTCGCATTGGCCAGAGATTGGAAATGTAATGGTGTCATCATCCATCTTAATCGGGGTTGCGAGAGTTTAGCTATGTCACAACTCGAGGTGCGCCAGGCCTTAGTCAATGCAGGATTTCCCGTTTTGACCTATGAAGGTAATGTGGCTGACCCAAGGGAATTTGATGAAGTCAGGACCATTGCTCGCATCGATGCATTCATGGAAAGCCAAGGATTAAAGAGATTAGCAGAGTAATTATCGGGCGTTGCAAAAGTAATGGAACATCATGCAGTCTACTTTGCCCCCTCACCCTCCCCTCTCCCCCCATCGGGGGGAGAGGATAAAGGTGAGGGGGAAACGTGAAGCTGGTTTTCGTTCCATGATTTATGCGAACGTCAATAGACTTTTTTAAAGACTTCATTAATTTTTCAAAAGAAAGGATGGAATGGATATGGAATACCAGAATATCATCTTTGAGGTTAAAGAGGGGATTGGATTATTAACGATTAATCAGCCTAAAAAATTGAATGCCCTTAATGCAGCCACTGTTGATGAAATCATGGATGTCGTCGGCCGGGTGAAAGCTGATGAGAAGATAAGGGTGTTGATTATTACTGGGGCTGGCGATAAGGCCTTTGTGGCTGGAGCGGATGTCTCTGAGTTTGTGAATATCGGTCTTAAGGAGGGGTATGATTTTACCAGAAAGGGACACCAGATGAACAGGGGTCTGGAATGGTTAGGAATCCCCACCATTGCTGCTGTCAATGGCTTAGCATTGGGAGGAGGGTGTGAGTTGGCCATGGCCTGCACATTCAGGATAGTGTCCGAAAAGGCCAGATTCGGCCTGCCTGAGCTTGGTCTGGGTGTTATTCCCGGATATGGCGGCACTCAGCGAATGGCCAGGATGATCGGGAAGAGCCGGGCTTTATGGATGATGTTGACAGGGGAGACAATGGGAGCTGAGGAGGCCCTTAGAGTCGGGCTGGCCAATATGGTCGTAAAGCCTGAAGAGCTGATGGATGCCACATTTAAGGTTGCAAAAACGATTTGTGAGAAGGGTCCCTTAGCAGTGAAATATGCCATCTTAGCCGTTCATCATGGGTTAGAAACAGATCTGGAAACTGGCCTGGTGATTGAATCGGCCATGGAGAATCTGGTTTTAGCAACCAAGGATAAGCAGGAGGGAGTCTCCTCGTTTCTCGAGAAGCGAAAACCTGCTTTCCAAGGAAAATAAAGAGTTGGAGGAATTCGATGAGACTAAAGGATAAGATTGCTATTGTGACCGGAGGAGGAAGGGGTATTGGACGAGCCGTTTCCCTTGCCTTTGCCAGGGAAGGTGCAGATGTGCTGGTCAACTATACGAGTAAAAGTAAACCTGCTGAGGAGGCGGTGGCTGAAATTGAGAAGATGGGAAGAAAAGCCCTGGCTGTAAAGGCGGACGTGGCATCGAGCGCTGAGGCACAGAACATGGTGAATATGGCCATAGAGAAACTCGGGGGCCTCGATATCCTTGTCAATAATGCCGGGATATCGATACCAAATCTTCTCCTTAATATGACAGAGGAGCAATGGGATAGGGTCATCGATACTCATTTGAAAGGAACTTTCAATTGCACTCAGGCAGCCGCCCGATATATGAAAGAGAAAAACTATGGAAAGATTATTAATGTGATTTCCACTGCCGGAATATTCGGGACCTTTGGTCAGATCAATTATGCCTCGGCCAAGGCTGGGATTATTGGATTTACCAAGTCGGCCTCTCGGGAGCTGGCGCGATATAAAATCAATGTCAATGCGATTTGCCCAGGCGTAACCCTAACGGATATGACCGAAAAAGTGCGGACGGATCCCAAGTTGAAGGAGATCTATTTCCAGCGAATTCAATTGGGCCGTTACACTGAACCGGAAGAGGTTGCCCCTGCCTTTGTCTTCCTTGCATCGGATGAGGCAGGGTATATTACCGGTCATATCCTGAATGTGGATGGTGGTTACGTGGGATAGGAATCATCATTGACTTCTATGATTGAGTCAGATCTCATCCAGGGTGAAGTCCCCCCTCACCCCCACCCTCCCCCTCCGAGGGGGGAGGGGAGGGTGGGGGAGGAAAATCAGGTTTCTTTTTTTGCAACATTGAGGTTAATAAAGGGAGGAGAAGGATTATGATTGGAATTATATCTTACGGTGGTTATGTCCCTTTTTATAGACTGAGACATGAGGAAATTGGTAGGTCTTGGGGAAAAAAGACTGGTCAGGGTGAAAGAGCAGTCGCAGGATGGGACGAGGATACAATTACCATGGGTGTTGAGGCCGCACGGGATTGTCTTCAAGGTATGGAAAGTAAGACGGTTGACAGTCTCTATTTCGCTACCCTGATGCCACCCTACAGTGAAAAGCAATCTGCCAGTATCATAGCTGCAGCGATCAATTTACGGGAGGATGCCAATACGATCGATTTTGCCCATTCCCGAAGGAGTGGAACAAATGCATTAAGGGCCACCTTGGATGCAGTGGGTCATGGTTCATCAAAGAAGGCGTTGGTTGTTACGGCTGATTGTCCCCTGCCCCCACCTGACTCTCCGGGGGAATTTATATTTGGAGATGGCGGTGCTTCGTTTCTCATTGGTGATTCCGAGGTGATGGCCACCATTGACGGAAGTTATACCATGGCGGATGAATTTTTAGATTTTTGGAGACTTCCGATGGATCGCCATTCCCAGAGCTGGGAAGATCGGTTCGTTTTGGATGAGGGGTACATGAGGATCTTTCCCAAGGTCATTAATGGATTGATGAAAAAATATAACCTTGGCCCGAAGGATTTTACAAGAGTGGTCTTCGATGCCCCTGATCCAAGGAGCCATCAGGCCATGGCAAGGGGTTTAGGGTTCGATCTCAAAACCCAAGTTCAGGACCCTCTGTTTCAATCTATCGGGAGCACAGGTTCCTCATTTGCTTCAATACTTCTTGTAGCTGCCCTTGAGAAAAGTAAACCAGGGGATAAGATATTATTTGCTAATTATGGAGACGGCGGCGATGCTTTCATTCTAACTGTCACCGATCAGATAGGAAAGAGGTCTCGCCAACAAAGGGGCGTCACAGGTTATCTCAACTCAAAGATTTATCTTGAAAGTTATGGTAAGTATCTACGGTTTCGAGATCTGATGGAATGGGAGGTAGACAGACGCCCACCTCCACGTACCTCTCTACCTGTCTATTTTAGAGAGAGCAAGCAACTGTTTCGCCTCATAGGACAAAAGTGCAGTCGATGCGGACACGAACAGTTTCCCAGGCAGAGGCGATGTATGTGGTGTCAATCAAAAATGGAAGCACCTGGGGAGTATGAAGATATTGAATTTGCAGGAAAGAATGGTACTCTTTTCAGTTACTCTATGGATGAACGAGCTCCTGTGATGGACTTGCCCAGTGTGGGATGTGTGGTGGATTTAGAAGGAGGAGCAAGGTATTACGGCCTGATGACAGACCGTGATATCAGTAAAATCAAAATAGGTATCGAAATGGAATTTACCTTTCGAAGGATAAACGATGCACAGGGCGTTCATAACTACTTTTGGAAGGTTAGACCGATAAGGGTCAAATAAGGGGAGATCATATGGAAAGTATTAAAGATAAGGTTGCAATCATTGGAATGGGAACATCTCAATTTGGGGAATTATGGAATAAAGATGTCGATGACCTGATCATCGATGCCGCAAACGAGGCATTCGAAGATGCCGGAGTCGAACCGAAAGAGATTCAGGCAGCCTGGCTCGGGACCATGGATTCAGGCTATACCGGACAGCTTTTATCCTCACCTTTGCAATTACAGTATATCCCCATCACTCGGGTGGAAAATGCTTGTGCAACAGGAATAGAAGCCCTCCGTAATGCCTCCTTTGCCCTTGTGGCAAAAGCCTATGACCTTGTCCTGGTTCTTGGGGTGGAGAAGATGAAGGATCTCGGTTTCGGGGGGCTTCTGGCGGCTCCTGGGAAGTTTCATCCTGTCTATGGGGCCCAAATGGTAGCTGTAGGCCGTTATGCTATGGCAGCCACCAGATACTTTGAAAGATACGGATTAACTCCTGAAAAGGGTAAAGAGATGCTTGCCAAGGTCTCTGTGAAGAGCCACTATAATGGTGCCAGAAATCCGAAAGCCCATCTTAAGAGGGAGATCACTATAGAGCAGGCCATGGGTGCCCCTATTATTGCCTGGCCATTGGGCCTTTATGATTGCTGTGGCGTGACTGACGGAGCAGCGGCGGCGATCTTATGTAGAACTGAGGATGCAAAAAATTTCAGACATAAGGATGATTATGTCACGATAAAAGGTTTTGGCCTTTCCATAGGCCCTGGATGGGGTAAGGAAAGGAGTGACTATGATTACACTCACTGGCCTGAGACAGAGGTTGCAGCAAAGATGGCCTATAAGGAGGCTGGAATCAAAAATCCAAGGAAGGAATTGGATTTGGCAGAGGTTCACGATTGCTTCTCAATTGCTGAGGTGATCGCCACCGAATCTCTGGGCTTGTGTGAAAAGGGTAAGGCAAGGGAGGGGATTGATGCGGGTGATTTTACACTGAAAGGCGATATGCCCATTAATCCGAGTGGAGGTCTGAAGTCATTTGGCCATCCGATCGGCGCCAGCGGCTGCCGGGAAGTTTCGGAGATCTATATGCAATTACAAGGAAGGGCCCAGCTTCCAGAACGACAGATTAAGAACCCTAAACTCGGATTAGTCCATAACCAGGGTGGTCATCCTGGAAGATTCATGGCGGGTGTTTGTATTGTTGGACTCCCTTAGATCGAATCCATTTTCGATTCACCGAAGAGAGAGATAAAGATATGAAAGAGGAAAAGGTGAAATGTGCCTGGTGTGAGAGAGAGAATCTCCCCAAGACAACAAAAGAAAGGAGTGATTATGGGGATATTATAGTTAGGAGATGTTCTCTCTGTGGGAAAATTATGGCGAGCTATCTGGATGAGAAAATAATCATCCTTGATAAGGTTCGGACATTTCAAAAATAAAGCCCTTCCCCTCTTCCCAATGAGACTGTGTCACAATGAAGGGAATTACTTGTTTGTCATTCTTAACCCTTCGCCATGTGTCACCCTGAGCGAAGCGAAGGGTCTCGGTTTTAGGCTCAGGGTAAACTCTGTGAAGAATTTCATTGAATCAATAAGTTAGAAATCAGAGATTCTTCGCCCTGAATCAAGTTCAGGGCTCAGAATGACATTATGACACAGTGTCAATGGGGAGAGGGATGGTATGAGGGGAGATTGAAGATGGAGTCAAAGGAGAAAAAAATGGGAGAGGAAGATGAAGTTGGTACTGCTCAAATGTCAGAAGGGACGATCACAATTGAGGCACTCGAGCAGTGGAATAAAAGGATTGGCGCAAGCCTTCGGATCGGGAATATTTATAACCAATTTGTCACTTATGAAGCCATCAAGAGATATGTGAATGGAATAGGAGATTTAAATCCCCTCTACCGTGATCCGGAATACGCCAAGAAAACCCGTTACGGTGCATTAATCGCCCCTCCCAACTGGCTTTACAGCGTCTTCCCGACCTGGGTACTCCAGGGTCTTCCCGGGATTCAGGCCTTTCACTCAGGAAATGACTGGAAGTTTTACCGACCGATTTACGTATACGATACCATCACTCCTCAATGTATCTTTACCGGATATGATGTGAAGCCAAGTGCCTTCTCCGGGAAGATCGCCATAGAGTACCAGCGGGCTCTCTTTCATAACCAGAGACAAGAGCTGGTCGCTGAAACAGACTTGTATTTGGTCAGGGCCGAAAGGCAGACAGCAAGGAAGACCGGCAAATATAGTAAGCTAAAGGTACCCCACCCCTGGACAGAAGAAGAACTTGAAAAAGTTGATCAGGATGTTTTGGCTGAAGAGATAAGGGGAAACCGCCCCCGCTACTGGGAGGATGTTGAGGTTGGTGAAGAACTTCAACCTGTGGTGAAGGGAGTATTCGGGTATACTGATTTCATCGCCTATACGGTTGGAGCAGCCCCGGTTTCAATTGCCGCTCATGGGGTCCAACTCAGGGAGTACAAAAAGCATCCGGCCTGGGCTTTTCGGGATCCTGAAACCCGAGCCTGGGAGCCTGTTTACGGCGTCCACTATCTCAAGTCGGCAGCAAAGGCCGTTGGCGTCCCATATTGCTATGACGCAGGGGCTGAGAGACAGAGTTGGCTCATTCATTTGCTGACAAACTGGATGGGAGATGAAGGCTGGATCAAAAGGAATTATGCTGAATACCGAAGATTCGTCTACCTCTCGGATGCGTTATGGCTTAAAGGAAAGGTGATCAAAAAATATATTGACGAGGATGGGGAACCCTGCGTCGATATCGAGACAAGTGCAATCAATCAGAGAGGGGAAAACACCATGCCCGGCTATTCTACCATCGCCCTTCCCTCCCGGGATAGAAAGACCTCTCCCCTGGATTCGAGATTACCAGAGGAAAAATATAGGGGAACAGGGCAACCCCCGAAACTTTAGGAGGTAGGATCTAAATGAGCATCCTAAATTATCAAACCTATGAAGAGGCGAGGGAAAAATTCACGTGGGATCAGGTCTGGGAACTCTTCGATGGGAATAAGGATCATTTCAATATTGCCCATGAGTGTATAGATCGTCATGCAGGCAAGGGAACGGCCATTCGATTGAAGTTTGATGATGGGCACACAGAAGAATACTCATTTGACGAAATTTCTAAGTGGTCATCTCAGTTTGCCTTTGCCTTAGAGGAATTTGGAATTTCTCCGGGAGATCGAGTGACGATCATGCTCGATCCATCCAGAGAATATTATATCTCATTTTTCGGTGCCCTAAAGAGGGGCTGCCATATCGTCCCATGTTATACATTATTTGGCCGGGAATCTTATGAATATCGAATCAAGGATTCGGGATCAAAGATATTGATTACTACCGAGGAAAAGGCTCAAGAGATAGATAAGGGTCTCCTCCAGAGAATCATTACAACGGGCAAAGAGTTTAACGATCTTATCAAGAACAAACCAGAGTCATTTAAGCCCTATCCAACCAAAGCAAAAGATATTGCTGTCCTTCAATATACGAGTGGTACCACCAAAAAATTTCCTGATGCGGTAAAACATTTTCACAAAAGTGTATATACAACGATTCCCAATGCTATTTATGTGATCGGCCTGCGTCCTGGTGATCGATATTTTTGTCCTGCCTCTCCGGCATGGGGCTATGGGGTCTGGTATGCTACGATCGCCCCTCTCGCCCTAAGCGTACCTGTTGGCGCATATAATGGAAAATTTGATGAGAAGAGGATCATCGAGGCCCTTGAGGAGTTTGAAATCAACAACCTTAGCGCTTCACCAACCGTATTTCGGAGAATAAAAAATTCAGGAATTGTTGACAAATATAAGTTAAAACTCAATAAATTGAGTTACAGCGGTGAACCACTGGATTTGGATACTTTTGAATTTATTAAAAAGAAATTTGGAGTCGCCCCCTGTGGTTTTTATGGCTCTACGGAGGTTGGGGTTATTCTGGCTAATTTTGGTGCTTTCGAGGATTGGGTAGTTAAACCAGGGGCTCTGGGTAAACCAGTCATGGGATTGGAAGTGGCTGTTATTGATGAGAGAGGGAATATATTACCACAAGGTATAGCAGGAGAGATTGCTGTAAAAAGAGGTAAGGAGTGGTTCTTTGTAAAAGACATTGGGGTCGTCGATGACGATGGGTATTTCTGGTGCAAAGGGAGGTCTGATGATGTGATTATTTCAGCTGGTTGGACTATCAGCTCAGTGGAGGTGGAAAGCACACTTTGTCTGCACAAGAATGTCATTGAAGCAGCAGTGATTCCTGTGCCGGATGAGGATCGGGGCCAAATCATCCGGGCCTATATCCAGGCGAATCGGGAACCCAGCCAAGAATTTGTTAAAGAGCTTCAGGAGTTTGTCAAAGGGAGACTGGGTAAGTTTGAATATCCAAGGCAAATAGAATTCTTAGAGAGCATTCCAAAAACAGAATGGGGTAAGATAGACCGGAAAAGGCTTAAAATGATGGCCGAAGAGAAAAGGAATTGAGCTTATCGAAAATTGTTATAAAGGAGGAACGAGGATGGAAATCAAGAAGATGATGGTGGTTGGGTGTGGTCAAATGGGTCACGGAATTGCACAGGTCTGTGCCATGGGTGGTGTGGATGTCTACATGTGTGATGTTTCAGAGGAGATCGTCAAGAAGGCGATCGAAGCTATTAAGAAATCAATAACCTCGTTAGTCCAAAAAGGGAAAATCAAAGAGGATGAGGCAAAGGCGATTGAAAGACGTCTTATTCCGATAAAAAGCTACGGCGAGGCCAAAGATGTGAATCTTGTTATCGAAGCGGCCGTGGAAGATATTAATGTCAAAAAGAAAATTTTTAAAGAGTTAGATGCGATGATGCCAGAAGACGTGATCCTGACAAGTTGTTCATCTGCCTTGCCCATTACGGAGATAACTTCAGGGACAAAAAAGCCTGGAAGGACCATAGGTACACATTTTCACCATCCCCCTGCGATTATGAAACTGGTCGAGGTTATCATTGGATATTTAACCAGTCAAGAGACCGTTGAAACAGTCATTAATTTCTTGACCAAAGTGGGTAAAACTCCAGTCCCCTGTAAAGACTACCCTGGCTTTGTAACAAGCCGGGTCGGCATTATCATGATTAACGAAGCGATCAACTGTTTAGCAGAGGGTGTGAGTACCACTGAGGATGTCGATAAAGCCTGTGTGGCTGGATTTAACTGGCCAATGGGCCCATTAAAGCTGGCCGATCTAATTGGACTTGATACATGCCTCTATGTTTTAGATGATCTTGCCCAAAAATTGGGCCCACGATTTTTACCTTCTCCTTTATTGAGACAAATGGTCTTGGCAGGCCATCTGGGTGTAAAAACAGGCAAGGGATTCTTTGATTATTCTAAGAAATAATTAGCCTTATCGACAGGAGGGATAAGTGAATATGACATCGAGTAAAAATCAGCAAGAAATGGAAACGTTAGCTGAGATTAGAGAGATCAACGCCTCATTCCCTTATAACAAATATGTAAAGGAATGGAAGGAGGGGGGTAAAAAGGTCATTGGATGGGTTTGCAATTATACCCCTGAAGAATTGATTTATGCAGCCGGCCTCTTACCCGTCAGGGTGATGGGCGGCTTTGAGGAATTCCCCTTGGATAAGGCAAATGCCTATTTTTATCCCACCTCTTGCTCGACAATGCGAAGCTGCTTTCAAATTGCTTTAGATCATCGTTATGATTTTTTGGATGGTTTTGTCATGGGATCTCCTTGTGAACATGCTCGTCGTTTTTACGACATATGGACTTACTGGATGAAGACCCCTTTTTATTATCCGGTAGGCCTTCTTTTTATTTATGGTGATGAATCGGTTCGCCACTACCATGATGGACTCCTTGACTTCAAATCTAAGCTTGAGGAATTCTATGGGGTTAAGATTACAGATGACGCTCTACGGGAGGCGATACGTCTCTATAACAGAACCAGAGAGCTATTAAGAGAGCTCGATGATTTGAGGAAATCCGATCATCCTCCCATCAGTGGAGCAGAAGCCATGGAGATCATGAATGCCTGTTTGGCAACACCGAAAGAACAATTTAATAAGATCTTAGAGAAACTGCTTGAAGAGGCAAAATCCACCCGCCGCAATTGGGAGGACAAAGAGATAAGGCTCATGTTTAGTGGTAGCATGTGGAATAATTATAATTTTCTGAAGTTCATAGAAGACCAGGGGTGTCTGATTGTGGTAAATGAGATATGTACTGGATTGAGGTATTGGTCTCATCTTGTAGAAGTGGGCTCTGCTCCACTCGAAGCCCTCGCCCATAGATATATTACTCGTTTTCCCTGCAATCATTTCTATCCTTGGGAACAAAGAATGGATCGCATGGTTGAAACGGCAAAGGCGTATCATGTTGATGGAGTGGTGAATAATCTTGTCCGTTATTGTGTCGCATTGGGCTTTATGCGACCTTTAATAAAAGAAAGATTTGCTAAGGACGGAATACCCTGCTATGATCTCGAGCAAATGTACGGGGCGAGAGGAAGTGGTCAGGTTAAAACCCGCATCCAAGCATTTCTTGAAATGATAGGATTTTCAAAGGAAGGGCAAGAAGCCCTTTTTACCCAAGGAGGATAAGATGATATTAGAACCCATGGGTTCCCATATGGAGAATTTTGATGGACTGATTAAAACCTTGGAAGGCATGATCGAGCATCGTAAAAAAAAGCCAACCGTTCCAAGTTCATTAGCCTTTTATGAATCACAGTTAGAATATTATAAGGAGATCAGATATGCTCACGATCAAGGCAAGCTCTTCGTCCTCCATTCTGCCTTTGCACCGGCGGAGATATTCTTTGCTATGGGTTTAGTTCCTGCCCATGCTTCTTTTAGCCTCGGCGCCATGGCTCAGGTATTGAAAAAACAGCCAGAATGTTTGGAGGCAGCTCACCGATATGGGCTTCCATGGGAGACATGCGGAGCCCATCGCTTGGTGGTCGGTGCAGCGCTCCTGGGTTTTACACCCCATGTCGACCTCTGTGTCTCCTACCACTTTGGTTGTACGAGTGCGGCAACGAGTGTCGTCAATGTAGCGAAACTTTACGATCTGCCGATTTTTTACTTACAACTCCCTTATGGTTACAGGGAATATGATATCCGATCCTATGTGAGGCAGTTAGAGCTCCTCATCGCCTGGTTAGAGAAGCAGACTGGTCGTAAGATGGATTGGGATCGTCTGAAAGAGGCAGTAAAGATTGAGAAACAGATTTACGAGTATGAACGCGAGATCGAGGAGTTGAGAGGATGCGTCCCCTCACCAGTGAAACACCGTAGTTTTATGGAGCAATATCAAACGGACATGATGATGCCCGGAACTCCAACTGGCCTTCATTATTACAAAACAGTTCGAGATGAGGTAAAAGATTTTGCGGAGAGAGGAATCCATCCACTGGGTCCTAATCATAAAGAAAGATATCGAGTCATTAGCTGTTTCATGCCTCCCAATTGGTGCCGAAGCCTAATGGACTGGATGGAAGAAGAGCATGGTATCTCCAGTGTGGCTGAGCCTCACATGAATGAATGGTCGGCCTGGTTGGCGGATCGTATCGATCCGGATAAACCTCTCGAATCTTTGGCCGTGAAATATCAAAGTCACTTGATCGTTCGTCAACTCTGCTCGCCTTTACTCATTAATCAGCTACCGGATACATTAAAACATATTGAGAAACGCAAGGCAGATGGTGCGATCTACTATGCTTCAGTGACATGCAATACAAGCCCTCACCTTCTCACCTGTTTAAAGAATGCTCTGGAAAAGGAAAAGGTGCCATTGCTCATCCTGGATAACGATGTTCTTGATCCTGCGTATGCCTCTGAATCCGAGATGAGGGAGAGGGTCGATGCATTTGTTGAGATAATGGATGTTTATAAAGAGAAGAGAGCTACAGAGAAAGGATAAAAATAAAATGAAGGTTGCCGGAATAGATATTGGTCATCACACAGGAAAAGCAGTCATCATTGAAGATGGAAAGATCATTTCTCAAGCCTTATTGAAAATGACGGCAAAAAGTTCGGTCACCGGTGAAAAGGTATTAGATGAGGCCCTCCACTCTACTCACCTTTCACGTGAAGAAATCAAATATATTGTGGCAACTGGCCATGGGCGAAGAGGTGTTTCGATTGCTCAAGAGAGCAAGGCAGTAGTAAGTTGTTTGGCCAAGGGTGGTCATTGGCTACTTCCTTCGGCCAGGACAGTGATCGATGTGGGAGCGGAAGTTTGTAATATTATTGAATTGAATGATCAGGGCCGGCCTGTCGATTTTCAGGAGAATGATAAGTGTGCGGCTGGGTCAGGGATTTTCTTTGAAGGCATGAGTAAATTCTTAAAGATATCACTGAACGACATGTCTGAAGCAGCCCTTAAGGCAGAGAACCCAACTATGCTCAATTCCCAATGCGTCATCTTTTGCGAACAAGAACTGATCACCTATATACATAGTAAAAACCCTCCACCTGTTGAGAATCTAATTGCAGGAATTTATCATGCATTGGCAGCGAGGTTGGTGGGCCTGGCGAGGAGGGTAAACATCAGAGAAGATCTCCTTCTCTCCGGGGGGACTGCCCGATATGTTGGATTCGTCAATGCCTTGGAGAAGGAATTAGGATTAAAATTGAATGTGCCTGAGAACCCTGAAATGGTGCCGGCGATCGGAGCAGCTCTTTTTGCCGGAGAGCTTTGTCCGTAGGGAGGAAAAAGGATGAACTTTGCTGGTATTGATACAGGTTCAAGGACGGTTAAGGTGGCCATTATTTCCGATGATAAGATCGTTGTTCAGTATATAGATGATATTGGCATATCGAGTTTGAATTCATCCATTCAATGTACGGAAGAGGCTTTGAAGAGAGCAGGGATTACAGTGAAAGATCTGACCTATACCGTCTCTACGGGGTATGGAAGGGCATTGATACCATTTGCTGACCACCACGTCAGCGATATCGCCTCCCATGCCAGGGGGGCTGTTTGGCTCTTTCCTACTGCAAGAACCATATTAGACATTGGAGGCCAGGATAGTAAGGCGATTAACTGTGATGGAAGGGGGCGGGTCATTCAATTTGTCCTTAATGAGAAGTGTGCAGGTGGAACGGGTCGTTTTTTAGAGGTCATGGCGGATTTGCTCGAGGTTCCCTTTGAGGAGATGATGAATATATCCTTCAATTCACAGAAGAAAATAGCCCTTACGAGCACATGTGTGATTTTTGCTAAATCAGAGGCCTTGGGTATGCTTTTAGAGGGAACGGAAAAAATTGATGTGATTGCTGCAGTACATCGCAGCATTGCTATTCAGTCTTATAAGCTTCTGGGTAAAATGTCCAAGGAAAAGGATCTTGTCCTAACGGGTGGGGTCAATAAGATCGCTGGAGTGGTAAAGGAGATCAAAGAGATATCCAATATGGAACCATTGATACCACCCGACCCCCAAATGGTTGGGGCAATAGGCGCAGCCGCTATCGCAAGGGATAGATATCTGGCCAAACAAAAAGAAAGAAAATAGGCTTTCCAAAAAAATTTTAATTTTTATAGGGGGAGGGTATGAAAAAGGCAATTTTATTACTGGTGATTTTCGGAATCGGATTGTTTTTAATGGATCTTCCAATAAAAAAGAGTGAGGCAGCACCGAAAGTTACGATCAAGGCAATAACTGCCTGGCCTGTTAACCATGTTAACAATCAATACTATAAGGAGTTTATCAAAAGGGCCAACGAAAAGTCCAAAGGTGAGCTTGAAATACAATTCCTGGGTGGACCTGAAGTCGTTACGGTCTTCGATCAATTAAAAGCAGCGGCTACTGGAGTGGTGGATATGATCCATTCCGTCCCTGCTTACTATGCAGGGATTGTTCCAGAAGGTAACATCACTGATCTGGTCAAGCACGGATTTGAATTAAAGGCCTTAAGAGAAAGTGGGATCATCGATCTCTATACCCAGGCCTACCTTGAAAAAGGAAAGGTGGTCTTTTTGGGGTACCCAATGAGTGGAATGGCCTTTTACATCATGACCAAAAAACCTGTTTCAAAATTGGAAGACGTCAGAGGTCTAAAGTTGAGGAGCATCGGTGGCCTTTCCGACGTATTTTTTGGAGAATTGGGTGCCTCTATGGTCAAAATTGCAAGTGCTGAAACCTATGAGGGGCTGCAAAGGGGAGTTGTGGATGGAGCCCTGAGGAATACCATGTCCCTTGTCGAATTAAAAGAATATGAGGTGATGAAGTATGTCCTTTTGCCGCCCATAACTACTCCTTGCACTGCAGTCTTTGTAGGAGAGGGAAAATGGAATACGATTCCCAAAAACCTCCAGACACTGATGCAAGAGGTGATGATTGTGGTCGAAGCTGAAGCAAATAAATTTTATGACGATTTGGATAAAACCCTTTTAAAGGAAGTACAGGAGAAACACGGAGTTAAAGTCGTTTATCTATCAGATAAGGATGCATTAAAACTCAACGAAGCCCGCGCTGGAGCTGCGACAAAAGATTGGGTCTATAAGAGGGCACCCAAATATGGCCCCCCCATCTATGAGAAACTGCTCCCCTACATGAAGTGACGAGAGGCTGCCTATATAACTGGTATTGATCCCCTACCCTCTCAATTGGAGACCATTCATCTCAAAAGAAGTTTTTCTTATTTGAAGAAAGGAGGGCTAAAGATGGCAAAAGAAGAAATCAGAAGTCTAAGATCAACCCTGGAGTGGTTTAAGAAGGAAGGCCTATTGTTAGAAACCAACCGGGAGGTCGATCCAAAGCTCGAAGTGGCGGCTATCCAAAAACGGCTGGATGAGGGACTCCCCATTCTATTTAATAAGGTGAAAGGCTATCCAAACGCACGGATAGCGATCAATGTTCTTGGTTCGGAAAAGACTCTTCTAAAAGCCTTTGGACAAGACGAAAGAAGATCCTTCAAATCTAAAATCCATGAAGGCATTCTTCAACCCACTCCTCCAAGGATCGTAGAGAAAGCACCCTGTCAGGAGGTGGTGATCGATAAGAATATCGATGTCTGGCCCATCATTCCGATGATCCAGCATACACCCTCCGATCCAGGACGAACCCTTGGCGCAGGAAAAACCGTAGCTTCACCCAAACAGTTCTGGGGAGGATGGCATATCAGTTATAACAGGATGAGTTTCAGGGAGGATCTGATGTGGAAGGATCACTCCACTTTTCAAATCTCCCCGGGTTCCCATACCGATCAAATCGCCACAGCCTTCTACAAAAAGGAACCGATTCCTTTTTCCATCAATATTGGAATTCCATTGGCAGCCACCCTGATGGCCGGGTCAGGATTTATGTATGTCATTCTTGCAAGAGGCTGTGATGAATTAGGGATTGCTGGGACGATTCAGGGATTTCCCCTGGAAATGGTGAAATGTAAGACAATCGATGCCTATGCGATCGCAGAAGCCGAGTATGTCCTCGAAGGATATTTAGATACAACGAAAAAAGTCTGGGAAAGTCCATTAGCAGAGAAAGATCAGAAACAGGGAGTCTATCCATTCCATCCCGAATGGTCTGGGTACATGGGAAAAGCCTATCAAACCTATCAATTTACGGTCACAGCGATCACCCATCGAAAAGACAGGCCCATCTATGATCCCCCGATCGTCCATGCCTATGAATCCCATAATATTGATGTCCTTTGCCGGGAAGTCTGTTTCTTTGAACTTGCCGAGAGGGTGAGTCCTGGATTTTGTATTGACACCCATATCCCTCTCTCCCTTACCGACTGGGGAGGCATCGTCTTCCAGGTCAAGAAGAGAAGGGCCAGGGATGACGGCTATCCGAAAAACATCCTGGCCGCAGCCCTCTCCTGTTCGTTGGGCGCTCGTTTCGCCATGGTAGTGGACCCGGACATCAACATCTACTCGACAGACGATTTGCTGTGGGCAATGGCGACTCGGGTGGATGCTCGTGAAGATATTGCCATTGTTGCCCAGGGAGGAATCGGACAGACCTTTCAACCTGCAGAGCGAAGTTCTGCCGGCGCAAAAGAATGGATCCAGTCCAATATCAAATTTGGAGGCGGCATTGGCATCGATGCGACTATCCCCTATCAATATAAAGATGCCTTCCAAAGGGCCAGTTATCCCATTGAAGTAGTAAATCTGAAGGACTGGTTTACAGAGGAAGAAATTGAAAAATCTAAATCCTTCCAGGGGGCCTATGCAAAATGGCTTTCTGAATCAGGCCATTAAAAACAAAGGGCCCTGTCCGATATGGATAAAGCATGAGCACTTAAAATGATTTTATCATTAAAGAAAATATTTAAAAAGCGAAGAGGGAGGAGAATATGGTTGGCATTGAATCTTTTGGTGCCTACATTCCAAAGTGGAGGATGGCCTTAGATCTGATTGTCAAGGGGATGCCTGGCGAGAGAGCTGTTGCAGGCCCTGATGAAGATAGCGTAACCATGGCGGTGGCCGCTGTTCTGAACTGTTTAAAGGGGGAAGGCCGGAGCCAGGTGGATGGCCTTTTTTTCGCTTCGACCACGTCCCCTTTTTCTGAAAAGCAGATGGCGACATTGATTTCCAAGGCTGCTGACCTGCGTGAGGACATCATGACCGCCGATTTTGCCAGCTCTCTAAGAGCAGGGACGAATGCCATCCTATTGGCCGCAGATGCTGTCAAGGCCGGTTCAGCAAGGAAGGTCGTTGTGGTTGCCGCCGATTGCCGTCTGGGAGCGCCTGGATCTGAGCATGAACGAAATGGCGGCGATGGGGCAGCCGCACTGCTTATCAGTAGAGATAATGTAGCAATCAGTCTGGAGTCAGGCGCATCAGTAGCCAATGAAATATTCGATATCTGGCGACGATCCAAAGATATCTTCACCACCTCTTGGGAAAGCAGGTTCGATTTGACTGAGGGTTATATGAAATCAATGAGTGGGGCGATTGTCACCCTGATGAAGAAAACGAATCTTACCGCCAATGATTTCGCCAAGGTCGTTTTCTATTGCCCGGATGGGAGGACCTCGACCACCCTGGCAAGAAGTTTGGGATTTGATCCGAAAAAACAACTCCAGAATCCTCTCTTCGGATCATTGGGAAATACTGGCACTTCCTCTCCGCTTCTCCTCTTAGGGGCAGCTCTTGAAGAGGCTTCGCCTGGAAACAATATTCTTCTCGCCGCTTATGGCAGCGGGAGCGACGCCTTAACCTTTAAGGTGAATGATAAGATAGGCCAAATCAAGAATCGATTGAAGGTCAGTATTCAACTTAAGTCAAAACGAATGGTTCCCGATTATTTCACTTACCTTAAGTGGCGTGGGCTGGTCTTAGATAAAGATATACGGGTCCCCTATTCTGTAACCTATGCATCTGCCCCAGCGATTTTCAGAGAGAGGGATCGAATTTTTCCATTACATGGGAGTAGGTGCAGGGTTTGTGGTTCCATTGAATATCCTTCCCAGCGAATATGTGGCAAGTGTCAGGCCAAGGATGATTTTGAAGCGATTGCCCTATCGGATAAGAGGGGGAAAATCTTTACCAGTTCTAAGGATCCTGTTACGGGCGATTTGGTAGGGTTGATAAATTTTGAAGGTGGCGGTCGAATCTTTTGCAATCTGAGTGATGGTGATCTCTCAGAGTTTAAGATTGACACCCCGGTGGAGATGAGCTTTAGAAAGTTGGAATTGCTTTCGAGTGATTCAATCAGCAGTTATATTTGGAAGGCAGTCCCGCTTCGTTCATAGGAGGTTTGATATGGCAGGATTTAAAGATCAAGTTGCAATAATCGGAATGGGGTGTACCAGTTTTGGTGAACATTGGGGAAAGGATGTTAAGGATCTAATTATAGATGCCTGTTACGAGGCCTTTGATGACGCAGGGGTTGAGCCTAAGCAGATTCAAGCCGCCTGGTGGTCATCAATGATCTCTGGTGAATTGGGCCGGTCTCTTGCTTATCCTTTGAAGACTGATTATATCCAAATAAGCAGGGTTGAGAACAGATGCGCTGGCGGACAGGATGCCTTCCTGAATGCCTGTTTTGCAGTGGCCTCCGGTGCATATGATCTGGTCTTGGTTTGTGGTGCTGAGAAGCTTAAGGATTCGGGTATCCCTGCTGCAGGGATGGATCCTACGACTCCGTACACGAGCCGGGCAGACACTCTGTTTGTACCTCCCACAGCCTTTGCCCAATTAGCCCAGAGGTATTTTCATCATTACGGGATAGATCCTGTTGAGGGCAAAAGTGTTTTAGCCCGCATAGCAGTTAAGAACCACCACAATGGGACTTTGTCCCCTAAGGCCCAATTTAAAAGAGAGATCACGATTGAGGAGGCAGTGAAGGCCCCTCTGGTAGCACCGCCCTTAGGGCTTTTTGATTGCTGTGGTATAAGTGATGGAGGGGCAGCAGCGATTATTACACGAGCCAACCTGGCTAAGAAATATCGGGATGATTTTGTCCTGGTCAAAGGTTTTGGGGTAAGTTCTGGCCATTATCAGGCCCAGATTCAGGATGATTGGGATCTGGCCCATATTGAAGAGAATGTTAGGGCAGCCAAACAGGCCTATGCCATGGCCGGGATTGAAGACCCCCGAAAGCAGATAGATCTAGCCATTGTCCATGATTGTTTCACCATTACTGAATTGATTATTTATGAAGATCTCGGCTTTAGCCCTCGGGGTAAGGCCAAGGATGATGTTATTGCCGGGACCTTTGAACTGACAGGCGATTTGCCGGTCAATACCGATGGTGGTCTAAAATGTTTTGGTCACCCTGTGGGTGCCAGTGGCCTTCGAATGCTTTATGAAGTATATAAACAGCTTCAAGGTAAGGCAGAAGCAAGGCAGGTGAAAGGGGCCAGGACAGGTTTGGTTCATGGTCTCGGTGGCACCCCGATCGATTCCAGTACAGCCGCAGTCATTATCGTGGGAGGCCGGGATTAAATAGAAAGAATAGGGCCATGGATTATTGAGCCGTGTTATTTCAATCCTAAGGATTGATAAACGAAAGCGGAGGGCAAATGATGAATACAAGGGATAAGCTTTTGGAAATCGTTGGGTCTGAAAGATTCTCGGATGACCCTCAGGTTTTGGAGAGGTATTCCAAAGATTTTAGCCTCCAACCCCCAGGGGTTCCAAACTATGTCGTCAAACCAAAAGATGCCAAAGAGGTTCAAAGGGTCGTCCAATTTGCAAATGAACATTCAATTCCTATCGTCCCTATAAGTTCTTGTGTGCACTTTCACGGAGCAACCATTCCAAGACAAGGGGGGATCGCTTTAGACCTGACAAGGATGGATCGCATCTTGGAAGTGGATGAGTTGAACCGAAGGGTGCGGATAGAGGTGGGTGTAACTTGGCAAAAACTCACACAGGAACTGGAGGAGAGGGGCTTCAGGGTGATCATGCCTTTATTGCCTCATTCTCAGCGTTCTGTTGTGACGGACTATCTCGAAAGAGAAGTGCCCACTAATACCGTCTACGATTATGGGGAGCCTTTGCAAAGTATGGAGGTCGTTTGGCCCACAGGAGAGATCTTTAGAACAGGCTCTGCCAGTGTGACGGGTTATCCGGATTCCAGATCGAAGGGAGCCAATCCCTCAGGACCTGGAATAGATTTTTACCGTTTTATTCAGGGAGCTCAGGGGACTATGGGAGTGGTGACATGGGCAAACCTAAAGATTGAATCTATCCCCAAAATAGACAAAATATTTTTTGCACCCCTTTCTGATTTATCTTTCGCCATGGAATTTCTTTACAGAATTTTACCCCGGAGGATAGGTCAGGAGTGTCTCCTGTTGAACAATGTGAATCTATCTGTCATGGTGGCTGAAGATTGGCCCGGGGATTTTGAGAAATTCCGCAAAACCTTGCCTCACTGGACACTCATCCTGGTGATGAGCGGTTTGTCGAGACGCCCGGAGGAAAAAATAGCCTATGAGGAAAAAGCCCTGGCCGAGATTTTGAAAAATGAGTTTCCGATGATCTCCCTCTCTGAGAATCTTCCTGGTCTTCCTGGCCTGGGGAGGAAGCTCTTAGGATTGCTTCGTAAACCTTGGCCTAAGGAATCGACTTACTGGAAGAACGGCTATAAAGGAGGTTGCCGGAGTCTCTTCTTCATCACCAGACCGGTTTTAGCCTCAAAAATGATCGATAAGGTAGAAGAGATAGCAGCCAAGGATGGTTACCCAATCCATGATCTGGGAGTTTATCTCCAGCCCATAGAGCATAACCGGGCCTGTCATCTGGAGTTCAATCTCTTCTATGACCCGGCCGCCCCTGCTGAGACGGAAAAAATTCGAACTCTATATAGTAAAGCTGCCCAAGTTTTACTTAATGAGGGGGCGTTCTTTAGCAGGCCTTATGGAGATTTGGCTTCAATGGTTTATGAGAGAGCGGCAAGTTATGCAATGACCTTAAGAAGGGTAAAGAAGATCTTCGATCCCAACAATATTATGAACCCTGGGACCCTATGTTTTTAAGGAGGATAAAATGCCAAAAACGAAAGTTAACCTGGATGTGACCGAGATCGATAATTTTACCTATGATATGAGCCGATGTGTCAAATGTAAAGGGTGTACCTGGGTAGATCATATTTACATGCCTGGGGTTAAATTCAGTATGAGGTGTCCGAGTGCAGCCAAATATATGTTCGATTCTTATGGAGCCTATGGGAAGATGAGGGTTGGGGTGGCTCTTTTAGAGGGGAGGTTGGATTTTACGGATCGAATTTTAGAAATACTTTATGCGGATCCTCTCTGTGGTGCTTGCGATGTAGGCTGCAAACGGAATCTCGATTTGGAAATAGGGCTGACCCTTGAGGCCCTCAGAATAAAGGCGGTCAAAGAGGGTAAAGGCCCAATGCCGGCACATAAAAAGATCGCCAAAAATATAGCCACCAGTCATAACATCTTCGGAGCGCCTCACGAGAATCGAAAAAAATGGCTTCCCAAGGGGGCCAACCTTTCTTCGAAAGCGGACATACTCTATTTTGTGGGATGCTCTGCCTCTTATCAAAACCCTGAGATCGCCCAGGCCACGGTGGAAATATTCAATGCTTCTCGTACAGAAATTATGCTGATGCCGGATGAGCGCTGTTGTGGAAACACGCTCTACTCGGTAGGGATGATCGATGAGGCAAGAGAAATTGCTCGCAGAAATATTGAAGCTGTAAAGAAAACGAAAATCTCTACCTTACTAACCAGTTGTGCCGAATGCTATCGAATGTGGAAGGTCGATTATCCCAAAATGCTCGGTATATCCACTTCCGATTTGGGATTCAGAGTCGTTCATCTCGTGGAGCTGGTAGATGAATCTATTAAAAAAGGAACCCTCAAGTTAAAAAATCCAGTTTCTCTGCGATTAACCTATCACGATTCGTGTAGTCTGAGCAGACTGAGTGAGCCCTGGGTACGTTGGGAAGGGGAGCGGGGATTATGGGGAATGGTGAATCCGCCTCTCGAAAGGCGGCGAGGGACCAATGGCGTGTATCGGCAGCCAAGGGATATTTTAAGTTCCATTCCCAGGGTGGCGTTGGTGGAGATGCCGCGGATGAGAGAAAATGCCTTCTGTTGTGGAGCGGGCCGGGGGACAAAAGAAGCCTTCCCTGATTTTGCTCAATGGGCGGCAGCGAAACGTCTGGAAGAGGTTAAAGAGGTGGGTGCTGAAGCCATTGTTTCTGCCTGTCCATGGTGTAAGAACAATCTTTCGGGGGCGATCAAAGCCAGTGGGGAGAAGATAAAAAGTTTTGATATTTCCGAACTCATTCTGAAAGCAATTTCTCGCTGAGGAGGTCAACATGGCTATATCGAAAGAAGTATACAAGGTGTTGGAATCTATCGTGGGCTCTGATCATCTCTCTGATGATCCAGCAGTCTGTGAAGGTTATAGATCTGGACCAGGAGGATATGAGTGCGGGTTAGGATACGAAAGGGTGATGACGAAGGTGCCGGGTTGCGTTATCATGCCACGCACCACAGAAGAAGTTCAGAAGATAGTGAAGGTCTGCAACCGCTACAAGATTCCCTATCTTCCTTTTGGTACCGGATTTTTAGGTCCCCGTTCTCATCCTCACGTTGCTGATGCTTTGCTCATCGATCTAAAAAGGATGACCGATTTTGAGATCGATGAGAAGCATCTTTACGCTGTTGTTGGGCCTGGGATTATCTACTCCCAGCTTCAAGAAGAGGCAATGAAGAGAGGCCTCTATACCGTGGTTGGAGGTGGGGGAGCACAGGTGTCAGTAGTTGCTAATATGATTGGTGATGGCTGGTCGCCTCTTAGCTACCGAATCGGTCTACCCCATCGGCGTATCTTAGGAACTGAGCTTGTCCTACCTGATGGTGAATTAGTGAGGTTGGGTTCGCTGGCTCTCCAAGACGATCCCTTCTGGGGGGAGCTTGCTATATTATAGGGAGGGAATAGCTTAATAGAAAAGGCTATACTCTTTCTTTTGGATTTGTTGAGCAAGTTGGTTAAGGACAAATCGAAGAAAGGAGTATAGCCGTGAGAATAATTAAAACAAAAAAACATAAGATCGTCAATGGGAAAACGCTTCTGGTTGCTGTAGACCTTGGAAAAAGCAAGCACATGGGATATTACCGATGTCCCGATGGGACTGACATCAAGCCTT
>Ga0194112_10002973_pt1 | contig 23924 bp, 25 predicted proteins | sample TA2MahC400mmetaG_FD_146191 | JGI IMG/M metagenome (GOLD analysis project Ga0194112, IMG submission 146191) | Freshwater microbial communities from Lake Tanganyika, Tanzania - TA2015016 Mahale Deep Cast 400m | ecosystem: Environmental > Aquatic > Freshwater > Lake | place: Tanzania: Lake... | reverse complement strand
ACATAATCATAGTCTATATAATCATTTCGCCCGTAGTCATCAAATGAGTCTGCTACAGCAAGCGTCTTGGGTGGAGGCCTGTCCCTTTTAAACTCATAAATGCCAAGATAGTCAAGGATCTTCTTAATAAATTCTAATGTTTTATATTTTGGTTTTCTAAATGGTAAATCATTATTTTTATATTTTTAACATATAAGTATTGCTAAAATTATAAAACTTAAAAAAGCTTAAATTTTATTTAAGATATTGACCTTTTTGAAGTGATTATTTCTCTAACTCTGTCTATACCAACGGCAATTAAAATTAATACACCTAAAAAAGCTTGTTCCCAAAAAGCCTCGACATGCAATAATATTAACCCACTTTTAATTAATATTATTATAATTCCACCAAATAATAATCCTAAAATAGATAACACTCCACCTGCTAGAGCAGTGCCACCTATTATTGCAATTGCAAATGACATTATTAGCCAGGAGTTACCGATAGATGGTTGTGCGACACCGTAGCGTGAAACATAGAGAATACCGCCAATGGCTGCAATAAAACCAGATGCGCTATGAGCAAAAAGAATGATATTATCTGTATTTATTCCTGAAAATTTTGCTGCAGTTATGTTAGAACCCGTGGCTAGTATACGTCTGCCAATTAATGTAAACCTGAATAAAATAAATACTATGATAAAGATAACAATTGTTAACAGAAAAAGATATGGCACCCTGACTAATGTTCCCTGACCAATAAAAGTAAAAGAGGTGGGTATTTTTGTGAAAGGTGACCCTTTTGTCAAGCCCATTACTATACCGGTATAAATAAAAAGTGTTGCTAATGTGACTATAAAAGCATTAAGTCCAGTCTTTATTATTACAATACCATTAAAAAATCCCGCTATAATTCCAACAAATAATGCTGCAGCTACAGCTATTATGCCTGGCATATTTAACACTTCGACAAAATACCCAGTAGTAATTGCAGTTAAAGCTCCTATTGCGCCTATTGACAAGTTCATACCACCGATTACTAAAACTAATGCCTGGGCTAAAGCTATAATTACCCATAATGAAACATTCCTTAATATGTTAGCCAAATTAAAATAAGTCAAAAAACCTTGAGAACTGGCAGACAGTAATATGAAAAGAATTATAGTAACTATAATCAGTCCAATTTCTTTGTTTCCAGTAAAAATTTTCGTAACACTTCTTTTTTTTATATCATTATCTTTTATATTATCTAAACGAATCTCATCCTTTAACATATTTACCTCTGAAAAAATATATTATCTTAAATAAATTTTTATAACTTATTTTTTACTGAACAAAGTCACTCGATATATCATCTTTCTTTATAGTTTCTTTAAGAAATTTCTTAACTCTCTGAATATGTCTTTTAATTACTATTTGAGTGGCAGCAATATTATTAACTTTAATAAGCTCTATTATTTCAGAGTGATCATTTATTGTTTCTATCAGATTTTCCGGTATATCAACAGTCTGGGAGAGTATGTATTTTAAGAAGGGATATATCATATTAAATATACTTATAATAACAATATTATGGGTTGAACTGGCAAGAACCTGGTGAAATTTATAATCATATTCTGCAAATTTCTTCTTGTCATTTCTTTCATGATAAAATTTAGTAAGGGCAAGTATCTCTTCAAGATTTTCTATGTCTTTATCTGTTATTTTCCCTGGCAGCATCTTAAGCACTATTTCTTCAAATATTTCCCTGAAATCCAGCACCTGTTTTAAGTTATTGTAGTCAAGTTCAAATAAAAGACCCGCAGGATTAAATATGGATTCCAGTGTGAAATCTTCAAGAATTGTGCCTATTCCTACCTGCTTTTTTACTATACCCAGTGCTTCAAGTGCATTTAGCGCTTCCCTTATACTTCCTCTTCCAACACTATATCTTTTACTCAACTCTGCTTCAGATGGGAGGACATCTCCGCCATTTAATTTCTGGGTTTTAATATCCTCTATTATTTGCCTGAAAACCTGTATTGATTTTTTAGATTTTAAATCTTCAGTATTCATACTTTTGATATAAGTAGTATTTATATTACCTGTATGACAACTATAATATTATTATTTTGGTTTGTCAATAAATTTTTAATATTTTTCACTATCGCATGGACAAAACTATTTGTTTACATAATGTTTAACAATGGCTGTTTTCTATACTTATACCATAGAATATTAATACTTGAGGCAAAAATGGCAGAATTAAAAAAATAATTGAAGGATTATTCTTGCCTACAGCAATACTTGGCTTTTCAAAGACTATCTGGACGCTGTCCAGGTCCCTCCCATTGAGCTTGTCCCGTTTATATATGTAGCTGCTTCATTAAGTATGCCTTTTAAAGTGGTCTCGTAATGATGGGGTTTTAATTCAGTGCATACTCCACCTGAAATACCCTTTACATAATCATCCGCATAAACTGTCAGCTTATATGTTAACAGATCTATGGTTCCTTTAAGGCTTGAGTTAAATACATATGCACATCTTATGCCGGAATCTTCCCCGCCATCGCCATAATAAGGCTGCGAACCCTTGCAACTTATAGAACCCGTCACATTACCAGTATCAAGATCGATTACCAGTTCGATATTTGTTTCAGTAAAACCTGTCAGTTTGCCTGTTCCGTAAAGATAAACAACTGTTTCAGCTGTTTCTTCAGAGCTGGTTGCGGTTGTTTCCTCTGTGGCCTGGGTTGTTTCAGTGGTTTGCGTAGCAGTCTCTTCCAGCTTATTTTCAGCCTGAAGTTTTTCTATCTGTTTATTTGTCTCACTCAGCTTGTCATTTACATCATCCAGCCTGCCTTTAAGCCCGGTAATATCTGCAGTGTTGCTGATTATATAGCCCTGTTCATTATAATAATTATAAGCTGCAAGTTTCTCTTCAATATATTTCTTATCAAGCTCAAGCCTTGATAGGTGTGTTTTTAATTTTATAATTTCTTCATCTTCAAAACTATTCTTCTCTTTAAGCGACTGTTCTATTGCATCTATTAAGTAAATATCTTCAAGCTCTTCAAGCTCATCTGCAGCATCTGAAATACCGGAATACTGTCTGCCTGCTCCTGGACCTTTATTAGGGTGTCATATAACAGCTTATAAATATCTTCCTGGGGTGTATTTTCTTTAGCATTTTTTATAATCTGATTTTTTATGACTTTTGCAGTATCAACCATAAGTTTGTCATTAGTGATGTTCTTCTGCTTTAGCTGTTCTTTAATGTCAGTATCTTCTTTGTTTTCCTCACTGGTTCTGCTATCCTGCTTCTTAACTTTAAAAATGCCGGTCTTATCAATGATTGTCAACAGGCCTGTATCATCAAATACGCCCACTGCAGCCGGCCCTGCCTCTTCAACCATAAATTTTACAAACTCGGCTTTTTGTTTATTGCTCATCCTGCCAAGATCTACTGCTTCGTCGCTGTCCTGCTGGTCTGCATACTCCCAGGCAGGCAATTCTTTTTTAAGTTGTTCAGATTTTTTACCCACAGAATACAAGGCAACCCCAAGGGAAACAAGTCCTGTTATTACAAGGGTTGTAAGTATTATTTCACCTGACTGGCACAAAAACCTTTTTACTAATTTTTTATAAAAAACCTTCAGCATTATATATCTTTTACGATGTTCTTATTTGCAATAATCAATATGTCATCGGGATTAAATATACATATGATCTCCCCGCTGCCAAAAACCAGTTGCTTAAGGCCGGTTATTGCGTCAGTGGTCTCAATGCCTTCTTCACCTGTAAGGTATTTGACCTCTGAGGCGCTCATGGGATAGTAAAACTGCTGGGGTGCCAGATCATATTTTTGGGCAATGGGCTTTTCTAAAATATAGTCGCTGTATTCTGCATATGCGCCGTCTTCAAAAATAAAAGATGCTTCAAGGTCAATATATGACCAGCAGTCTATCCTCTTATTATTATTTCCTTCATCAAACATTACGATGAAGCTGTCAGGATATCCAAACATTCCGGCTATGCGTTGCTGGTCCCCCGACAGAAAGTAAGCTGATTTGTCAGATTGAATGGTATTAGCCTGATCAGTATCCTTTGCTGATTGAAGCTCATTTTTAGCAGTCAAAGTGCCAGATAAAAGGCCGGCTGCAAGTTCACTGTTTAATACAAAATAAACGGTCAGCCCAATAATAACTGCCGAAAAAAACACTGATACAATGACTATGAAATTCCTGAAGGAAGTGCTTTTGGGCTGGGTCCTGAAATTATATCCGCAATTGCCGCAATAGATACTTTTTTCTTCGTTTAAACTATGACAATTCGGGCATTTTTTCATTATTTAAAAACAGCATTAAAATATTATTTTTCCATTATACTATATTATCAAAAACCAAATATCAACCTTAATCAGTCATCTTCTTTTACTATTATATTCATAAAGAAGTTCAGGGGTTATAACTTTTATGCCTTCTCCCACTGCCCTTTTGATTATTGCTTCAAGCACCCTCTCTAGGTATATCCCTGGAACCTTTACAAGTTTTTGGTATGCAGTCTCTTCCCATTTTATGCCATAGGGCAGTCGCTGGACCTGGTATATATAGTATTTACATCTATTCCTCTATCAGAAAGTATTGCTTCTCTGTATGGGCGGCTATGCTGCGCAAACCTGAAGTATTTACTGTCCCTGAAGCTATAATCGATTGCAAGCAAAGGAAAGCTGTTTTTTTTATAATAAAGTATTTGATGTTTTATTTTACGAATAATAATGGTATATTTATAACAGTATAAAAGGAGGCATATGCCGATCATTAAACCAATTTCGGATCTAAGGAATTACAACAAAGTACTTGTAGATATTTCAGAACAACAGCCTGTTTTTTTGACTAAAAACGGCAGAGGAAAATTTGCAATTATTGATATAGCCGAATATGAAAAATTAAAAGATTGTTATGAATCATACTTGCGCAGCAGTCAACCAGGTGACAATTTAAAAGAAAAAGAATCTTTTTATAAAAAACAGGGAGATATTGTTAACTCAGGCAAAGAAATGGGTGCATTTAAACCAAAAAGATATATTGTCTGGTCCAAAGACAAAATTGATTTAAACGATAAATGGCAGAAAAAATGGTACATAAAGCAGGTCTTAAATTATGGCAAATTCAGTGACGTAAAAGCTCTGGACTTAGATGAAGTCGAAATGATGTTTAAGGATTTAAATCTTACCCCGGAAGTAAGACAACTATGGGAAAGTTACTTTAATGCTAAAAGGCAAAAAAATATTAACAGAAATTCAAAAAGAAGTTCTTAATATTATAACAGGCATTAAAGACCTGACTTCTTTTTACCTTTCCGGAGGCACTGCCCTCTCAGAGTTTTACTTTGGTCACAGAAAATCTTATGACCTGGATATTTTTACCGGCCAGAAAGGCCTTGTTATACCGGTTTCCAGAATTGCAGAGGACATGCTAAAAGAAAGTTTATTTGATATCACTACTGTCAGAAGATTTGAAAGCTTTGCAGAATTTGAAGTTTCGTATAAAAAAGAAATATTGAGGCTGCATTTTGCGCTGGATTCGCCCTTCAGGTTTGAACAATCATATCAGTCAGATTTAAATATAAAGGTTAATGGCTATAAAGATATAATTGCAGATAAGCTTCTGGCTTTTTTTGGCAGAGTTGAACCACGAGATGCGGTTGATCTTTTTTTTATACTTGAAAAAGAAAATTTCTGGTACCTTACAGAACTTACAGCAAAAAAAGACCCGGGTTTTGATCTGTACTGGATGGCTGTTGCACTGGAAAGAGTAAAAATATTCCCCGACAGTTTAAACCGCTGGCCGGTCGATATGCTCCTGCCGCTGGATATAGCCGCACTTAAGAACAGGTTTTCAGGACTCGCTCTGGAAATCATGGAAAAGCTTGATAAATAACATTTTTAAAGATTTAAATTTTTTTTATCTTCTTTTCTTATTATACTCGTCAAGAAGCTGTGGAGTTATCACTTTTATGCCTTCATCCACTGCCCTTTTGCTTATGGCTTCAAGCACCCTCTTTAAAAATATCCTTGGAACCTTTACAAGTTTTTGGTATGCAGCCTCTTCCCATTCTAAGTCATAGGGCAGTCGCTGGACCTGGTATATAATAGTATTTACATCTATTCCTTTATCAGAAGGGATTGCTTCTCTGTAGGGGCGGCCGTGGGTCGCAAACCAGAAGTATTTGCTGTCCCTGTAGCCATAATCTATTGGAAGCGAGGGAAACCTGCCGTTTCCTTTGACTAGCGCTTCGCGCCATCTTTTTTTCATCACAATATTATCTATATTCAAAAGAAAATGGCTTTCCTCGCTGCTTCCCTTATACGAAAAAATATCGTTGTTGTCTTCCCATGTGCACTCCATTACTGCTGCGGCTTCCTTAATTATTTCGGGGTATTTTGTTTGCCCTTCCTTTTCCCGCCTCATTGAAGGTATAAGAGCAAAAATACTTTCCTTAAGCTTTTCTTCGGTAGTCTGGCCCGGATATCCAAGCCTGACAGTATTTTTAAGCCGGGGCCTGCTAAAAGTTATGAAATTTAAGGCTGCAAATTTGCTGCGCCTGATATTTTGCGCAGTATTGCTGTCTGCCCTTGATATGAGCATCATCGCATGCCTTTTTGCTATTCCAAAAGGAAAACACAGTGAATACGGACCCATGTTTGTTAGCCCGTTCTCCGCAACTGTGGTAACCAGTACAACAGGCATCGGATAATAAAAACTTGTCTGGTAAAAATTATCAAGCACCGACACTGTCTCGAAATCCTCTTTCATTTATATCCCCCGATATATTTTTTTAAAATATTTTATATGATTTGCGTAATATTTATAATTCATATTTCTTAATCTTTAATATTTTTAATATATACATTAATATATAGGTTAATAAATTCAATTTTTAATTTAGGCGGTGGTTTTATGTACTGCACCCGATGCGGTAACAAGCTTGCACCGGCTGATAAATATTGCTCCCGATGCGGAAAAAGTATAAACATGCAAAAGCTGCCGGCAAAACAAAAGACGGTTCCAGCCACTGCGCAAAAAAAATCACTTAAACCTGGATTATGTAAAACATCCATCAAGAATACCTTCAGCAAAATTTATAAGAACTTCCTTTTGGATCCCTCAAGTATAAATATGGTATGTGACGGGATAATTTGCTTAAAACTGGTAACACACTTACCAGAAAGGATAAATTTATAATAAACAAGGTATTTTCGATATAAAATAAGCAAAAATATTACTGTGGTAATATATTTATGTGAAACTAGGATTGCGCCGGCCGATTTTAGGCAAGACTTTATTTGAGAGAATTTTAACTTTTTTTAAAAATCCGAATAATCAGCATTTATATAATCATCTTGTGAGAAGTCATCAAATAAATCTGTAGCTGCAAGTCTCTTAGGGGGAGGCCTGTCCCTTCTAGCCTCATCTATGCCCAGCCAGTCAAGAATCTTTTTTATAACCTTATAATCTTCTATAAATGCAATAATGCGCATTTGCCCCTTGCATTTAGATGGCTATCCTTTCTAATGCTACTGGAATTCCTGTAGATAAAGCAGGAATGCATGGCCCAAAAATAAATGTGGCTGATCTAGTAAAAACTTTCAACTTAAAAGAAAATGGTGGAATTTTGACTAGTATTCCTGCTATAGATTATGCAGTAGGAGATATAGCACCTGGAGTAATTGTTGTGTTTACTTCCAAGCAGAGGTCTGTAATAAAAGAACTTGAGTATCTGAAGATGGGCGATGGTCCTAATTTTGTTCTTTATAAACCATATCATTTGGGAAATATTGAAGCTCCTCTATCAATTTATGATGTAGTTTTAAAGAAGAAACCGACACTTACTGTAAAAGATGAATTTGTAACCACAGTTGTTACAAGAGCGAAGAAGGATTTAAAAGAAGGGGATTTTATAGATAGCGTTGGTGGTTATAGTTTTTCAGGTTTGGCAATTAATTATGAAGAAATGACAAATAAAAATTATGTTCCAATAGGTTTGGTTGAAAATAGTAAAGTTATAAGAAATATTCAAAAAGATAAGATTATATCTTTTAAAAACATAGAGTGTGGTACTAATAGTATTATTTACAATCTTTATAATCTTCAGTCGAAGCTTTTTTAATTCTATAGTTAGAGCAATTTCGAACAATTTCAAGCACTTTTTTACTTTGAAAGTAAAATATTTTCAATGACTATGACTCAAAAATATGGAATTTATCTTAGCTTTGGGGAATGAGGAAATAATATTGACTTTTAATCGAATTGAAATATAATGGAAAGAGTTAGAAAGTTTTAGAAAGTTTCGGAAATGTTGTTTGAGGCTCGACAAAGAAAAATTATAGAAATATTAGAACGTCAGGGAAGTGTTAAAGTAAGCAACTTAGCAAGATATCTTGGTGTTTCTAAAGTAACAGTTCGCAGGCATCTTGATATATTATCTAAACAAATGCCTATAGTTAGAGTTAGAGGAGGAGCTTTATCTAATAAAGAGGATACTTCTTATGAGCCGGACTATGATGTAAAGTCAGGAAAATATCTGGAGATAAAACAGAAAATAGGTTCTATTGCTGCATCGCTGGTAAGTAGTGGAGAAACTTTGATAATTGATGCGGGTTCGACTACCTGGCATGTAGCTTCCTCATTGATAGGAAGGAGTAATCTTACCGTTGTGACAAATGATCTTAAAATCGCATTGCTTTTGGCTAATACGTCTGGTATTAACGTTTATTTAATAGGTGGGAAAATAAGACCGTATATTTTTTCAAGTTTTGGTCATAGTGCTGAAGAATATTTAAAAAGTTTTAATGTTAATAAATTATTTTTAGGGGCTGATTCAGTAGATATTGAAAAAGGGATTACAAATGCTAATTCTGAAGAGTCACACTTAAAACAAGAAATGATTCATTCTGCCAAAGAGGTAATTCTGGTTACAGATAGTTCAAAGTTTAATAAGGTTTCTTTTGCAAAAGTATCAGACTTTTCCGTAATAGATTGTATTATTAGTGATAAAAAGATGCCAAAGAAGTATAAGGACTTATTTATAGAAAAAGGAATAAAATTAAGCTTGGTGTAGTATTGATATGAGTAAACTATTGTGTATTTAAAATAAAATATTTTTTTATCGGTTTTATTGATGCATAGAATGATTTGAAAATTTTTTATAGAAAGTAGTAATTGTCAAAACATGAATATATTAAAGTGTTAGTATAATAGTATAATAATAGTATAGGGGGATCTTCAATTATGAATAATGCATTAAAAGAAATTTTTGGAGTCGAAAAGCCTATTATTGGAATGGCTCATTTTCTACCTTTGCCAGGTAATTATTTATATAATGATAGTGGAGGAATAAAAGCAATAGAAGATGGTATTGTAAAGGATGTTGAAGCACTGCAAGCGGGTGGAGTAGATAGTATAATGTTTTGCAATGAACATGATAGACCATATTCCTTCAAAGCTGGTCCAGCAGCAGTAGCAGCAATGGCATACGTAATTGCTGATGTTAAGTCTTGCCTAAAAGTGCCTTTTGGAGTAGATGTACTCTGGGATCCAATGGCTGCCTTGGGTTTGGCTAAAGTAACAGGAGCTTCCTTTGTAAGAGAAATTTTTACAAATGTGTACAGTGGAGATATAGGATTATGGCAGACTAATTGTAATGAAACTTTTCGTTATAGAAAATTAATAGGTGCTGAGGATATTAAGTTATTCTTTACTGTAAATGCAGAATTTTCAGCGCCTTTAGCTGAAAGACCCTTGTCTATTGTTACCAAGAGCATGATTATGTCATCTTTGCCTGATGCTGTTTTAATCTCTGGTCCAATTACAGGGAATATTGCAGAAATGGATCTTTTTAAAGAAGTTAAAGCAAATGCAAAGGATGTACCAGTTTTGGCTAATACTGGAATCTCTCTTGAAACTGTTACAGATATCCTGAGAGTAGTTGATGGTGCTATTATAGGTACAGCTTTTAAAGTTGATGGGATTACCTGGAACTGCGTTGATGAAGAGCGTGTAAAGAAAATCATGTATAAAGTACGTTCGCTTAGAAAGGAACTGAGTAAATAAGCAATTATTTTAACAACAAAAAGCAAGTTGTTAAGGTGCTGTAGTGTAAATAGGAGAAAGATATTAGAAGTAGAGGTAGTAGTCATAACATATTAGTAGATTATTTTTATTTACAATTAAGTAAGAAAATTGAGGAGATTAAATATGGGTGAGTTTGATAAATTGAAAGAGCAACTTAAAGAATTAACAGCTATATCTGCCCCTTCGGGTTTCGAAGATCCAATGATTAAATATATGAGTGAAAAAATAAGCTCTTATGGGGTTAAATCAGAGGTTGATCCACTGGGAAATGTAATAGCACATTTAGGAGATTCATCCGGGAAGCCAAAGATTATGATACTGGCACATATGGATGAAGTGGGTTTAGTCGTACGAAAAATTGAGCATAATGGTTTTTTAAGAGTAGAGAGAATAGGAGGTGTTACTGTAGTAATACTGCCAGGCTGTAGAGTGCTTATAAAAACAAGAAATGGAAATCTTATTAAAGGAGTTATTGGTAGCAAATCTCACCACCTGACCCCTGTTAGTGAAAGGGACGAAGCAGTGCCTGTTGATCAGTTATATATAGATATAGGCTGTTTTAGCCAGGAGGAGGTTTTATCTCTGGGTGTTGAAGTGGGGAGTACAGTTATTTATACAAGGGGATTTATTCAAAGAGGGCCTGTTGTTTTTGCTCCTGCTATTGATAATAGAGGTGGGTGCTTGGTACTACTTCAGTTGATTGAAAGACTATTAGATAAAAAATTTAATCCTGAAATTTTTATTGTAGGAACAGTTCAGGAGGAATATAATTTAAGAGGAGTTCTCCCTGCTGCACGTATGTTAAGTCCTGATTTTGCCATAGCTGTAGATTGTGCGATATCCAGTGATACACCTGATCTTGAGAAATCAGATATAAAGCTTGGTGGTGGTCCTGTTATTTATGCTTATAGTTTTCATGGAAGAGGAACATTAGGAGGTGTTATACCGAATCCAAAGCTGCGAAAACTAATTGAGGATGCTTCTAATAAAGCAGGTATTTCTACACAAACAAATGTTTCGTATGGATGCTTAACTGATGCTTCCTTTCTACAACTTGAAAATAAAGGAATTCCATCAATAGAATTAGGTTTTCCAACAAGATATCTCCATACTACACTGGAAGTCTGTAATTTAGGAGACATTGAGCAATTAATTAAGCTGCTGGAGACTTTTATATTGAACTTGCCGGTTGATGTTGATCTTTCGCGTTATTAAAGATATTAATCAAAAGTAGGTTGTACCTTGATTTTATAATTAAAGTGATTTTTTGAGTACTTTTTAAATAACACAATTTGAACATTGACAAGTACATTGTTTTTCTATAATATTTAAACATATTATTGATGATTGCACATTTGTCCACTTTTAGAGGAATTATATTGGTTAGAATGAATAAGGGCTGTTTGAATATAAAAGTTTACCTTTATCTTATGCTAAAAAAGTATTTAATTAGTTTATATTGGAGTACTTATGAAAATTATGGCTTTCATATAAAAAGTAATGTTATTGCAAAAAAAACAGAAATGGTGGGCAAGTTTGCAATAAAAACTGATTACTGAAAGCTTGGGTTCAGCAGGGGAAGAGAAATTATGTATTTAATTGTTATTAGACATGAGGAGGCGATGAGAGAAGCTAAAAAAGTGAGATTTATTATTACATTAACACGATAGGGGGTGGCGAAAAGAGAAAAGTAAGATTTGCTTAAATTAAATTTGATATAGGTTATTTTTTATGTTTTAAGCAAATCTCGAAAATGTTAAAGTAGTAGATATTGTAAAAAGTAAATTTATAGAGGAGAGAAAAAAATGAAAAAATCATTACTGTGGTTCATAATTCTGGTGGCAAGTTTGTCTGTGATTGCAGTGTTTACATTTGGTGGCTGTAAGGCAGCTGAAGAGGCTGCACCAGCTGAAGAGGCAGCTGAAGAGGCTGCACCAGCTGAAGAAGCAGCTGCAGAAGCTAAAGCTCCTGAAGATTATGAAATTGTTATGGTGGTTAAACTTGAAGGTGTTGCATGGTTTGATAACATGAGATTGGGTATTAAGGATTTTGCTGAAGATACTGGTGTTAATGCTTACCAGATTGGTGCTGATACAGCTGATCCAGCAGCACAGGTTGCGTTAATTGAAGACCTTGTTGCAAAAGGAGTTGACGCAATACTTGTAGTTCCAAATGATCCTGGGTCTTTGGAACCAGTATTTAAGAAAGCAAATGATGCTGGAATTCTCACATTAACTCATGAGGCATCAGTTCAAAAACAGATAAGTTATGATATAGAGGCTTTTGATAATCATGCTTATGGTAGACATATGATGGATATTATGGCTGAATGGATGAATTATGAAGGTAAGTATGTTTGCTTTGTAGGACATCTTACTTCAACGACTCATAATGAGTGGGTTGATGGTGAGATTGCACAGCAGGAAGAAAATTACCCCAATATGGAGCTTGCATGTGATAGGATAGAAGATCAGGAAAATCAGCAACTTGATTATGAAAAAGCTTTAGAGGTTATAAAAACTTATCCCGATATAAAAGGTTTTATGGGCAGTGCTATGTGTGGTGTACCTGGATTTTCTCAGGCAATAGAGGAGAAAGATCTTATTGGAAAAGTAGGAGCATTTGGAACATGTTTGCCATCAGTGGCATATGATTATTTAAAGAGTGGTGCAGCTTTGTCGATTCATTTCTGGGTTCCGGCTGATGCAGGATATGTTACATGTGCTGTAGCATATGAACTTCTTAAAGGTAATGAAATTACTGAAGGTATGGATTTAGGCAGACCAGGTTATGATAATATAACCATCAAGGAAAATGAGTTTGGTGAAAAGGTTATTTATGGCTCAGCATGGGTAGATGTAACTCTAGAAAATATAGATGAATATGATCTCTAAGCTATAGTTTACATTTAGTAAGAAAGCTGGCTGGAGGAAATGCTTCCTCCAGCCAGCATATTACTATTAGTATTATTAGTAATAGTTGTATTTTTTTAAAAAGATGTTTTTTTAAATCTTGTGAATAAAAAATATAAGTTGTTGTATTCTAAAAATTTTATTTTTATAGCATCACACATTATATTTTGGTTGAGTATAAAAAATAATATAATATAATAATTAGTCAATTATTTAATAGTTAAATATTTTTTTAGTAAAGTTATTATGGCAGAAGAATTACTTGAGGTTAAGAATATTAGTAAAGCTTATACAGGAGTGCAAGCTTTAGATAATGTTAGTATGTCTATAAAGAGAGGTGAAATACACTGCCTGGTAGGTGAGAATGGTTCTGGAAAATCTACCCTTATAAAAATAGTAGCAGGGGTGGTTAAGGCAGATGAGGGTGAAATTATAATAAATGGCAGGCTTTACAAGAATTTACATGCAATTGATTCAATAGAAGAAGGAATACAGGTAATTTATCAGGATTTATCGTTATATCCAAATCTTTCAGTTGCTGAAAATATTTCACTAAATCAGATGGTAGAAATAAAGAAAAAGTTTATTAGCTGGAAGGAAGTAAAAAATAATGCAAGAGCAGAGCTTTCAAATATTGGGAAAGAATTGGATCTGGACGTGATGGTTGAAGATGTTTCTGTGGCTGAGAAACAGCTTGTTGCTATCTGCAGAGCGTTAACTCATAGTGCAAGACTTATAATAATGGATGAACCCACCTCTGCACTTACTAAAAGTGAAATTGATTCTTTATTTTCAGTAATTTTAGGTTTAAAAGAAAAAGGAATCTCAACATTATTTATAAGTCACAAAATAAGTGAAGTCCTTAAAATATCTGAAAAAGTAACCATCTTAAGAGACGGCAGGAAGGTTGGCGAGTACAGCACTGATGAATTAGACAACGATAAGCTTATTTTTCTTATGACAGGTAAAAAGATTGCAAATTCTAGCTTTAAGTATAAGGGAAAAGAACATGACAGGAAGGTGCTGCTGGAAGTAAGGAACCTTTCAAAAAAAGGTAATTTTGAAGATGTAAGTTTTAAGCTCAGGAAAGGTGAGATTTTAGGGATAACAGGTCTTTTGGGTTCAGGGCGGACTGAACTTGCTCTGTCACTATTTGGTTTGAATAAAGCTGATTCGGGCGAAATATATATTGATGGTAAGCGAGTGAGAATAAATTCAACTCAAGATGCTGTTAAATTGGGGATAAGCTATTTACCTGAAGATAGACTTAGCCAGGGTTTGTTTATAGAACAATCCATTGGTAATAATATAATAATTACTATACTAAAAAAAATATTAAATAGGTTAAAATTAATCAGCAGCAGTAAAAGAGAAAAGTCTATAAAGAGATGGTCAGAAAAACTGGATGTAAGAGCTCCGTCTTTAGAATTAGCTGTTCAGAGTCTTTCAGGAGGTAATCAGCAAAGAGTTGTTTTAGCAAAATGGCTTGCTACCAGTCCAAAAATCTTTATTTTAGATGGCCCCACTATTGGGATAGATATTGCTTCCAAGAGCAATATCCATAGTATAGTTAGAGGTTTAGCTAATGCAGGTATAGGAATTATAATAATTTCTGACGAAATACCTGAAGTTCTTCAGAATTGTAATCGAGTACTGGTGATGAGTGAAGGTAGAGTTATTAGAAAAATTGATGACGTCAGCGATGTAACTGAGGAAGAATTATTTAATATAGTAAGTAGAAAAGAACTAATTAAAGTAAGTTAATAATTGTAAACTGTAATGAATACGAAGATTAAAAAAATATTTAAGCATAATGAAATATATTTATTTTTAATTATAATTGTTTTTTCATTAATAATAACTTCTATTAATCCTGCTTTTCTTACTCTTGAAAATTTGTTCGATCTTACAAAAAGTAGTGCAGGTATGGGTATTTTAGCTATTGGTTTTTTTATAGTTCTATTATCAGGTGGAATTGATGTATCTTTTACTGCAATAGCAATTGCAGGACAATATATATCTGCAAATGTACTAATGGCTTCTGGAGTAGATAATATATTTTTAGCATTTCTTATTTCATGTTCGGTAGGAGTTTTCCTTGGCGCAGTTAATGGTATATTTATTTCGATATTTAAACTATCAACTTTGATTGTCACACTTGGTACTTTAAGTGCTTTTCATGGAGCACTCCTTGCCTTTGTTGGAACCAAGGCTATTAATACAGCTGAACTACCTGATTGCTTTAAAGTATTTGGTCATAAAAATATCTTTATGCTATCTAGAGCAGATGGCACAAGTTATGGATTGTCTGTCTATGTATTAATACTTATAGGTGTTGTTATTTTTAGTTGGCTTATTTTAAAATATACCATGTTAGGAAGAGGAATATATGCTATTGGTGGCAATAGAGAGTCTGCTCTAAGATCTGGTTTTAATATTGTAGGTATTCAGTTCTTTATTTATTGTTATGTGGGCTTTTTAGCTGGTATTATGGGAGTTATGCATATCTCACTACTCAGGTATAGTAATCCTATGTATATAGTTGGAACTGAACTTAGCGTTATTGCTGCTGTGGTGTTAGGTGGCGCGAGGATAACAGGAGGAACAGGTTCAATTTTAGGGACACTACTGGGTGTTGTGATGATTAGTATACTGGAGAAGAATCTCGTGCTTATGGGGTTATCATCTTACTGGCATCAATTTTTTGTGGGATTAATAATTATAGTAGGTGTTAGTATAACTTCTTATCAGAATAAAAGAAGAAGTATAGAAAGTTTAACTTTTAGATGAGGATAATATGTTCTTAGGGGGTATTTATTGTTAGGTAAGTATGCGAAAACGATAGTTTTATTTATTATAATGGTGGGTGTTTTTGCAGTAATGGTGATATTTTTGCAGGATAAATTTTTAACGGTTACAAATTTTCAATCAATATCCAGTCAAATTCCTGAGTTTGGACTGCTGGCACTTGCTATGATGCTTGCTATGATGACAGGTGGTATTGATTTATCAGTTGTATCTATAACTAATTTAACAGGAGTAGTAGCTGCAATTATTTTAACTAAATTTGCAGGTCCTCAGATGGGAGAAGGACAAATTATACTTATTATAATTCTAGCAATTTTAGCAGCAGTTGCTGCATCTTTGGTTTGTGGATTTATAAATGGGTTTTTAATAGTGTATGTGGGAGTTCCTCCAATTCTTGCTACTCTTGGTACAATGGGGCTTTTTTTGGGGATAGCAGTTGTGATAACCGAAGGTCATGGAGTTACCGGGTTTCCTGATAAGTTTTTATATATAGGGAGTGGAACAATTGGGGTAATACCAATACCTTTGATTATTTTTATTATTTGCACACTGATAGTTGCTTTAGCCTTAAACAAGACCTCACTTGGGCTAAGTATTCAAATGTTGGGATCAAATCCAGTTGCAGCTCGATTTGCTGGTATAAATAACAATAGTGTTTTAGTTAAAACATATCTTATGACAGGACTTCTTGCTGGAATATCCTCAATAATAATGATTTCAAGGGTTAATTCAATGAGACCTGGCTATGGTTATGCTTATTTACTTACAGCAATACTTGTTATAGTTCTGGGAGGTGTTAACCCCAGTGGAGGATTTGGAACTGTGTCAGGGGTTGTTATGGGTGTCATTATATTACAGTTGCTTCAAAGTGGTTTTAATATTTTAGCTTTTAGTCCTTTCTTTAAGAAATTCATATGGGGATTTATGCTGCTTCTGGTAATGGTAATAAACTTTATTATTGCTGGGTACCAGCAAAGGTCAGGAAAATTAAAAACCCGTGCTTAAATTTTTAATGATGTGTGGTTCATCTATATACCCTTATCTGTATACTCTTAGTTTAAAATATCTATATTTCTTGCAATTTGATTAAATTAATAAATGAAAATGTTTGATTTTGAGTGAAAGGAGGAGGTGTAATTGCAAAAGATTATAAATGATCCAAAAAATTTCGTAGATGAAATGATTGAGGGAATACTGGAAGCACATCATGAACAGCTCAGGTGTATCAAGGGTGACCTGAGATGCATAATTCGTTCAGACCAGAAAAAACCTGGAAAAGTGGGACTATCCACAGGAGGAGGTTCAGGACATCTGCCGTTGTTTTTAGGTTATGTTGGAAAGGGGATGTTAGATGCTTGCGCTGTTGGAAATGTATTTGCTTCTCCAAGTGCGGAGCAGATGTTAGAGCTCACAAAAGCTATAGATAGTGGAAGTGGTGTTTTATATATCTATGGTAATTATAGCGGGGATGTGATTAATTTTGACATGGCAGCTGAAATGGCTGATATGGAGGACATTAGAGTCAAGCAAGTAGTTGCAGCAGATGATGTAGCTTCATCGCCAAGAGGAAAAGAAGACAAAAGAAGAGGAGTTGCTGGAATATTTTATGTATATAAAATAGCAGGTGCTTGTGCAGAGGAGATGGCTTCACTGGATGAAGTAAAAAGGATAGCTGAAAAGGTATGTGCTAATGTAAGAACAATGGGAGTAGGACTTTCTCCTTGTATAATTCCAGAGGTCGGAAAACCAACTTTTGAAATGAATGAAGGTGAAATGGAAATTGGCATTGGTATCCATGGGGAAGCAGGTATAGGAAAAGGAAAACTTGAGGCAGCAGACGTGATAGTTAAAAAGATTATGAAATCTATATTAGAGGATTTACCATATAGGTCAGGAGATGAAGTCTCGGTACTGGTAAATGGACTGGGTTCTACCCCTAAAGAGGAGCTGTATGTAGTATATAGAAAAGTAGCGCAGATTTTGAAAGAAAAAGAAATTAAAATATATCACCCTTATTTAGGTGAATTTGCCACTTCAATGGAAATGGCAGGAATGTCTATTTCACTGCTGAGACTTGATGATGAGCTAAAGAAACTGCTACAAAAACCAGCCTGTACACCTTTCTTTGAGCAGAACCAACTCAAATAAAGGAGAAATTTAAAATATGGATAAACTGAATTCCAAAAATATAAAGGATATATTTTCAAAAATTAAAGATATAATGGTTGAGAATGAAGACTTTTTATTTAAGCTGGATTCTGATATGGGAGATGGGGATTTAGGTCTTACTATGAGTAGGGGATTTTCCAGGGTTAATGAAGTGATTGCAGAAATGGATGAAGAAAATATAGGAAAAATATTTATAAAAGCAGGTATGACATTAGCCTCAACTGTTCCATCTACCATGGGAACTCTTATAGCAACAGGACTAATGAGGGCTGGTAAGGCTGTTAAGGATAAAACAGAAATTGACCTGCAAGACTTTGCTGTGATGATGGAAAGATTTGTAAGTGGCATAATGGAAAGAGGAAAGGCTAAGCCCGGGGATAAAACAATTATCGACTGTTTTCTACCTGCATCTAAGGCGCTTAAATTTGCTTCAGAAAATGGAAAAACTTTGGAAGAAGGTTTTAAAGAAGCCTACAGGAGTTCTAAAGAAGGGGTGGAGGCTACAAAGGGAATGATTTCAAAGCATGGAAAAGCTGTATACCATATAGAAAGATCGGCTGGGAAGGAAGACCCAGGCGCTGCTGCTGGGATGCTGATGATAAAAGCTTTTTATAATTATTTACAAAAATCATAAATTATAAAAAAACCTGATATAGTGATAGAAATTAATATTGAAAGTAAATATATTAATAAAGAAAGGTAAAAATATGACTGAATATGTACTTGGAATTGATGCAGGTACTGAAAGTATTAGAACAGGAGTCTTTGATCTTGAAGGAAATATACTTGGGTTTGGCATCTATTCATACAAAACATATCATAAGCATACTGGTTGGGCTGAACAAAAAGTAGAAGAATGGAGAGAAGCTCTAATTAAATCAATCAGGCAGTCTGTTGAAATCTCAGGTATCAATCCCAGTGATGTTATAGGTATTGGTCTGGATGCAACCTGCTGCTCAGTAGTTTTTTTTGATGAAGACAACAGGCCTGTTAGAGATCCTATTATATGGATGGATGTTAGAGCAGCTGAGGAGGCAAAATTTATTGAATCTATTGATGACCCGGCAAGAAGATATAATGGATATGGGAAAGTTTCAGCAGAGTGGTTTCCGTGTAAGAATTTATGGGTTAAAAAAAACCAGCCTGAAGTTTACAAAAAATCAAAAACTATAGCAGAATATACTGACTGGATTACGTTTGAACTAACCGGTCAGTGGAATCTTGGAATAAATACAACTTCTGCTAGAGGCTATTATGATAACAGGAGTGGAGGTTTTCCTAAAGGATTTTATAAGAAGATAGGGCTTGAGGATATATTTGAAAAGTTACCTGATAAAGTTCTAAAGATCGGTGAAGTTACAGGAGGGCTGAGAAAAGAGGTTGCAGATGAAACTGGACTACCAGAAGGAATCCCAGTAGCTCAAGGTGGGGCAGATGCATTTATTGCGGTCATTGGTTTAAATGCATTAAAGCCAGGTCAGCTTGCATATATTACCGGTTCTTCACATCTTTTATTGGGTACTTCAGATAAAGAATTTCATACTAAGGGTCTTTTTGGAACATATCCCGATGCATTAATTGATGACACTTACGTAATAGAAGGTGGCCAGATATCAACTGGTTCTGTGCTGAAGTGGTTCAAGACAAACTTTATAAGTAACCAAATAGAAGATGAAGCAGCCAGTCAGGGATTAAGTATATATGATTTTATGAACAGAGAGGCTGAAAGGCTGCCAGTAGGTTCTGAAGGGGTAATAGTTCTTGAGCACTGGCAGGGCAATAGAACTCCATTTGTAGATCCATATAGTAGAGGTGTTGTAAGAGGACTTTCATTAAAACACACCCCAGTTCATATTTATAGAGCAATAATGGAAGGAGTTGCTTATGGAACGGAAGTTATTTTAAGAGTAATCAGGGAGAATAAATTTGAAATTAAGGAGATAATTGCTTGTGGTGGAACCACAAAGAGTAAACTATGGCTTCAAATTTATTCAGATGTAACTGGTCTACCAATTAAGACAACCACCACTCCAGAAGCAGCAGCATTAGGTTCTGCTACACTTGGTGCGGTTGCTGCTGGAAAGTATAGCAGTATAATAGAAGCAGCAGATAAAATGGTAAAACTTAAAGATGTAGTGACTCCGAATATGAATAATCATAGCAGGTATAAATTCTTTGTAGATCAATATAAAGATACATACCTGTCTTTAAAGGATAGTATGTATGAGACAAATAAGTATATTTCTAATTTGTAATCAATATGAAAAAAATTGAGGTTAAAGTAAAAAGCTTAAGTCATAAGTCTTTTGCCCCTTATGGAACCATAATTGGTCCCAAAGATAGTAAGCCAACTTTTTCTAATTCTGAACTTAATCTCTGGTTTGGTATTGATGAAATAAAGTTGAGTAATGGAATTGGTCAAATTTGCTGGCTCAAAGTAAAAACTAAACGTCCTTTTATATGTAATAAGCATGAGTGCCACATGAATTGTTCTGAGACTCTTATACCTATGTCAGGTCAATCGATACTTGTTGTTGGTCTGCCTGGAAGCGGTCCTGGTGGTGATTTGCCTGATATAAAGTCTATCGAAGCTTTCTTTATTGATGGAGCAAGGGGAGTAAATTTAAAACCAGGAGTCTGGCATTGGCTTCCTTATCCATTATCTGAAAAAACCCATTTTGCATTGATTCTTAAGAAAGACACACCTGAGGAAGATTTGCAAGTAGTAGATTTGGATAAAGAGCTTGGCCTGTCCATTAAGCTTGTTTTGGAGAAGTAGAAGATTAATGTGAATAAAAAGGAAAGAGTACTGGCAGCAATTAATTTGAAGGAAGTAGATAGGATTCCTACTACTTATAGGGCATCTAAATGTCTTTCTGAATCTTTAATGAAGCACTTTAAAATTGAAGATCCTGGCAATTTTAAAAAAAATTATAAAGTATTGTTAAGCAAAATAGGAGCTGATTTCTGGTCTTCTGGTTCAAAAATTGATAAATTCTCAACCTTTCTTCCAGAATACAAAGGATCATTACCCAAGCCTCCATATGTAGATGACGGTGCAATGTTTTACTCATTGGGGATTAAATCTAAAATTGGGAGAATGAATAAATATAATATTGAGTATCCAAATGTTGGAATTGACCCTCCTCTGGCAGATATTGATTCACCAGGTGAGATAAAAAAGGGATTTTTAACTTCAAGATTAAATTTATTTGATTTTAAATCAATGAGAAATAAATATGATATTGAAGGTTTAAGCTATGAAAATGTTAAGGATAGCAATGATGATTTAATCTGTATGGGCACTCTTAGTAGCTTGTTTATGATATGTTGTTACTTAAGAGGAATGGAGAATTTTTTGATGGATTTGGCATATAATATTAAAGTTGCTGAAGTTATAATTGACGTAGTTGGAGAATTTTGCCTTGAATTCAACAGACGGGAGCTTTCAGAATTTGGAAGAAAGGCTAAATATTATGGTACCTGGGATGATGTAGCTGGGCAAAATGGTATGATATTCTCACCGGAATTATTTAAAAAGTATTTTCTACCTATATATAAAAAGTTAATTGAAAATGTAAAAAAATACAATCTTTTTTTTGGTTGGCACTGCTGTGGTAGTGTTCATGATGTTTTACCTTTAATGATAGATGCCGGTATAGATGTCTTTGACGTAGTTCAAACTTCAGCAAGGGATATGGAATTAGAAAAAGTATATAAATTGTATGGAGGAAAGGTTTGCTTGCACGGCGGAATGGACGTTCAAAAATTATTGGTAGAAAAAACTCCAGAAGAAATTAAAGAAGAAGTTAAAAAAGTAGTAAGTTTATGGGGTAGTAGAGGAGGGATAATTTTGGCTCCTTCTCACGAAACTTTACCAGATACACCTGTTGAAAATATTTTAGCTATTTATGAAACAATTAATGAAGTTTAAGGATATTGGGACCTATATTTTTTCACTCTCAAATATGCTGGATCCATAGATAAGAATATCAGCACCACATTCTATAACTTTTTTGGAAGTATTTTCATCTATTGCACCATCTACAGAGATTGATATGTTAAGATTATTTGAAGTAATCATTTTTTTAGCTCTTTTTATCTTTTGAAGAGAAGCACCAATGAATTTTTGTTTACCGAAGCCAGGGTATACACTCATTATAAGGATGTTATCAATTAACGGTAGATAATTCTTAATATAATCGATTTTTATATCAGGGTCAATTGCAACAGAAGATAGAGTGTTTTTAGCTTTTATGTATCTGAGTTCTCTCTCCACTTTTTTGCATGTTTGAGGATGAATGGTAATGATATTGCAGCCTGCCTCTATAAACATGTCAAGGTATATTTCAGGATTTTCTATTTCCAGATGAGCATTAAATGGAAGTGCCGTCAGTTTTCTAAGAAATTTTATAATTTCTGCATTGAAAGCAAAGTTTCTTACAAAATGACCATCTAAAATATCAAAGTGAAAACCATTAAACTTTTCTCTTTCTAATTTTCTTATTACTTTTTCATAGTTTGAAGCATCTGCTGAAAGAAGCGATGCAAATTTTTTTACCATTAAACTCTCCCTAAATGTAGGTTATTAATTAATATTTTAAATACTGGATAACCTACCAGTTATTTGTTTAATTACACTATCAAGTAACTTTGGCATTTAATAATTGTATAAGAGTAAAATAAATTTATTTTTGTAAAATGCACAATTGTACAAAATAATAACATTTTCTCAGATAATTATAAAATAAAACCAATAAAAGTCAATGTCCCGAATTGCTTCACCTAAAAAGTACTCGAAACACTATCGTTGCCTCATTTAAAAAAGTACTCAAAAATATTTTAACAAATAGCTACAAATCTCATATATTCTAAAGATAAATTATCATCTTTAGATATGAGGAGAAAAGAGGCAATGTTGACTATGAAAGATAAAATGAAACTGACAGCTGAAGTCCAGGATAGATATGCAAAGTCTACCAAAAAGCAAAAGAGCATAATACTTGATGAATTTACTGCAACCACAAAATATAACAGGAACTATGCAGCAAGAATACTAAGGCTTAAGGTAGGAAAAGTAATAGGATGTGTAAGGGCAGGAGGAAGAAAGATAAGATATGTTATTGGAAAGAGAGGAAAGAAAAAAAGGAAAAGGGAGAAAATCTATGGTTATGATGTATTTTTAGCACTTAGGAGAATCTGGACAGTCTTTGACTTTATCTGTGGTAAAAGGATAGCTCCATTTATGGCTGAAGCTGTAGAAAAGCTTGAAAAACATAAGGAGATAGATTTAACAGATGAGGTAAGAGAAAAACTACTTAAGATATCAGCCTCCACCATAGACAGGCTCTTAAAACCAGAAAAGGACCGCTACAGGCTGGGAAAGGGCAGATCAGGCACAAAACCAGGGTCGCTACTCAAAAAGCAGATTCCGGTAAGAACCTTTTCAGATTGGGATGATGCAAAGCCTGGATTTGTAGAAGCAGATCTTGTGGGTCATGATGGTGGAAATCCTTCTGGAGACTATGCCCAGAGCTTAAATTTTACCGATATAGCCACCTGCTGGGACGAGACAGCAGCCTGCAAAAATAAAGCCCAAAAGCATGTATTTAGGGCAATAAAGGAGATATCAGCAAGGTTTCCCTTTGATATACTTGGTATTGACTCTGATAACGGCTCTTAAATTTATAAATGGTATCATGTTAAGATATTGCATAGAAAATAAAATTACCTTTACTAGATCCAGAGAGTATAGGAAAAATGATAGCTGCTATGTGGAGCAGAAAAATTATTCGATAGTTAGAAGGGCTGTAGGTTATTATCATAAGAACTTGCTTTTGGATCCCTTATGTATAAATAAGATATGTGCCGGGATAATTTACTTAAAACTGGTAATGCATTTGCCAAAAAGAATGAATTTAAAATAAAACAGAGGATTT
>Ga0194112_10002971_pt1 | contig 23942 bp, 17 predicted proteins | sample TA2MahC400mmetaG_FD_146191 | JGI IMG/M metagenome (GOLD analysis project Ga0194112, IMG submission 146191) | Freshwater microbial communities from Lake Tanganyika, Tanzania - TA2015016 Mahale Deep Cast 400m | ecosystem: Environmental > Aquatic > Freshwater > Lake | place: Tanzania: Lake... | reverse complement strand
TCTGGAGCGATGTCAAGTTCGTCACCGGCCAGGGCGAATACGTCGGCATCGTCCTGCCCCGCTCGGAGACGGCCGACCCCGACCACATCGTCCTCAAACTCCGCTCCGGCTACAACATCGGCATCCAGGCCGACCGGATCACGGCGGCCGAGATCCAGGGCCGGAAGGAAGCCCACTACAAGATCCCGGAGAAGGATTTTCCCTACGACCCCAAGCGGCCGCGGGTCAAGCTTTTCGGGACGGGCGGGACGATCGCCAGCCGCCTCGACTACCGGACCGGGGCCGTCATCCCGGCCTTCTCTCCCGGAGAGCTCTACGGCTCTGTCCCCGAACTGGCCGACATCTGCAACCTCGAGACCGAAAAGCTTTTCGGAGTCTTCAGCGAGAACATGGGGCCGGAGCAGTACATCGGTACGGCCCAGGCCATCGGCCGCGAGATCGCCAAGGGGGTCGAGGGCATCGTCATCGGCCACGGGACGGACACGATGCACCACACCGCGGCCATCCTCTCCTTCATGGTCCAGGACTCGCCCGTGCCGATCGTCATGGTCGGCTCCCAGCGCTCCTCCGACCGGCCCTCCTCGGACGCGGCCTTGAACCTCATGCACAGCGTCAAGACGGCCGCCGAGAGCGACATCGCCGAGGTCATGGTCTGCATGTTCGGGCCGACCTCCGACATCTACGGGCTCCTCCACCGGGGGACGCGGGTCCGGAAGATGCACTCGAGCTACCGGTCCACCTTCCGGACGATCGGCGACATCCCCCTGGCCATGGTCAGCCGGGAGAAGATCACCCCCCTCCGCCAGGATTACAAGCGGCGGCGGAAGGACAAGAGCGTCAAGGTCAACACGGCCTTCGAGGAGAAGGTCAGCATCGTCTATTACTACCCCAACATGAGGCCCGACATCATCGATGCCCTGATCGACAACGGCTACCGGGGGATCGTCATCGCCGGGACGGGCCTGGGCCACGTCAACAAGCCCCTCTACCCGGCCCTGAAGCGGGCCCAGGACCGCAAGATCGCCGTCTACATGACCGTCCAGACGCTCTGGGGCTACGTCCAGATGTACGTCTACGACACGGGGCGCGACATGATGGAGCTCGGCGTCGTCCCGGCGGCCAACATGCTCCCCGAGGTGGCCTACGTCAAGCTGGCCTGGATCCTCGGGCAGACCTCCGACCTTGACGAGGTCAAGCGGATGATGCTCACGCCGATCGCCGGCGAGACGACCGAGCGCGAGCCGTCCAACGGCTACCTCATCTTTCAGGGCGGCATCCCGGAAATCGAGGAGTTCATCTCGAAGTACCGGAAATAGCGCCAAATAAAGGCCCTCCATGAGCCCCGTTGCCCATAGCGCCCTCGGCCTCCTCGGCTGGGAGCTCGGCGCGTCTCGCAAGACTTGGCCCAGCCTGGCCCTTTTCGTCCTGGCCGCCAACCTGGCCGACCTCGATTTCCTCTTCGCCTTCCTCTTCGGCCGGCGGCCGCTCTTCGTCCACCAGGCTTACACCCACAACATCTTTTTCGTCCTGGCGGCCTCGGGGCTCCTGGCCTTGGCCCTCTCCAAAGGCCGCGGCCGCCGGGCCCTCGTCCTGACCGGGCTTTCCCATTTGGCGGCCGACATCTTCGTCGTCGACGCCATCCCGCCGGTCGGCTTCCGCCTCTTCTTTCCCTTCTCGGAGGCCCTGTTCAACGTCCCCCTGTTCCCCTATCTCGTCCGCCCGCCCTACGGCCCCGTCTTCTCGCCGAGGAACATCGCCGTCCTCGGCCTGGAAGCCGCGGTATTCGTCCTGCCTGTTTTGGCTTTTTGCTCCGGAAGGCTCAAGGGCCGTCTCAGCCGCCGGGCCGTCCGGACGTCATGAGGAGGACTGATATGAAGAAAGGCATCGCCCTCGGGCTCGCGGCCCTCGGGATCTTTTCCGCCGCGGCCGCGGCGGCCTTGAGCGACCGGGTCGTCGGCTACGACATCCGGGTCGAGCTTGATCCCGAGGCCAAAACGCTCCGCGGCCGGCAAATCCTGAGCTGGAGGAACACCTCGGAGGAGGCCGTGGGCTCCCTGCCGTTCCATCTCTACCTCAACGCCTTCAAGAACAACCGGACGACCTTCATGAGGGAGAGCGGGGGAGCCCACCGCGGTTTCCGGAACGATCCCGGCGCCTGGGGCTGGATCGACCTCCGGTCCGTCCGGACGTCCCGGGGCGAGGACCTGTCCTCTTCCTGGAGGCACATCCAGCCGGACGACGGCAACCTCGACGACGAGACCGTGGCCGAGATCCTGCTGTCGCAGCCCGTCCCGCCCAGGGGGACGATCGTCCTCGAGATCGAGTTCGAGGCCAGGCTGCCCAAGGTCTTCGCCCGGTCGGGCTACGCCGGCGACTTCTTCATGGTCGGCCAGTGGTTCCCCAAAATCGGAGTCCTCCAAGACGGCGTCTGGAACTGCCACCAGTACCACGCCAACTCGGAGTTCTTCGCCGATTTCGGCGAGTATCGGGTCGAGATCACCGTCCCCCCCCGCTTCGTCGTCGGGGCGACCGGGCCCCGGGTCTCGACCCGAACGAACCCGAACGGGACCAGGACCTACGTCCATGCCCAAGGGGACGTCCACGACTTCGCCTGGGCGGCCTGTCCCGATTTTGTCGAGTTCCGGGAGCGGTTCGTCCTCGATTCCCCTCCCGTCGAGACCGAGATGATCTTTCTCGTCCACAAGAGCCACCTCGGGCAGAAAGAGCGCTATTTCCGGTCCTTGCGCCAGGGCCTCGAGTTCTTCAGCCGGAATTACGGGCCGTATCCTTACGAGACGATCACCCTCGTCGATCCGGCTCCCGGAGCCATGGCCGCGGGGGGGATGGAGTATCCGACCCTGTTCACGGCCGGGACGATGAGTTTTCTGCCGGCCGGCATCCGCTTTCCCGAGCTCGTGACCATCCACGAGTTCGGGCACGGCTACTGGTACGGCATGGTCGCCTCGAACGAGTTCGAGGAAGCCTGGCTGGACGAGGGGATCAACACCTACTCCGAAATCAAGGCCATGGACCACTACTACGGGCCGGACCGGTCGTTCATCGACCTCCCCGGCTTGAAGATCGGCGACATGTTCTACCATCGGCTGGCCGTCATCGGCTCGGGCCGGTTCGACCCGATTCTCCGGCGGTCGTGGGAGTTCGTGGGCGGAGGGAGCTACGGCCTCAACGTCTACAGCAAGGCCGCCCTGGCCCTCCTGACCTTGGAACGGATCCTGGGCGAGGACATCATGGCCAAGGTCATGCGGACCTATTTCGAGAAGTGGAAATTCCGGCATCCGAGGTCCGAGGATTTCATCCGTGTCGCCGAAGAGGTGAGCGGCCGGGAGCTCGACTGGTTTTTCGACCAGGTCCTCCGGAGCCCCGACAAGCTCGACTACGCCGTCTCGAGCGTCTCCTCCGAGAAGGAGGCCGTCCCGACCGGGCGATTCGGGGCCGGGGCCGTGACGGCCGGGCCCGGCGGCGAAGAGGCCGGTCAGATCATCAGGAGCGAAGTCGTCGTCTGGCGGGCCGGGGAGTGGGTCTTTCCCCAGGAGATCGAGGTCGTCTTCGAGGACGGGAGCAAGGTCCGGGAGGCCTGGGACGGACGCGAACGTTGGAGGAAATTCGTTTACCGGAGACCGTCCCGGCTCGTCTCCGCGGCCGTCGACCCCGAAGGGAAATGCGTCCTCGACGTCAACTGGGCCAACAACTCGAAGCGCCTGGACCCGCCGAAGGCGCCGCTCCGGAAGCACACCCTGGGCCTCGTCGGATGGGTCCAGCACCTCCTTTCCCTGATCCAACTGTGAGGAGAACGGCCATGACCGTGATGAAATGCTACGGCCACGGACTCAAGGCGGCGGCCGTCCGCCCCAAGGTCGCCCTCTTCCTCTGGCTCTTCAATCTCGCCCTGGCCGGTTGGGCCGGCCTGGTCCTGGCTCCCCCCCTGGCCGCCCATTTCGGCGAAAGCCTCGCCCTCGACAAATTGATGGCCTCGTTCGACGCCAACGCCCTCTTGGAGTTTCTCGCCGCCCGGGGCGAGGCCGCCGTCGGCGTCTTCCAAGCGATTCTCTTGGCCATGGGGGCCTATGTCCTCGCCTGGCCGTTCTTTCAGGGAGGGCTCTTGAGCTCGCTGGCGACGGCGAGACGGAGAGGCGACAAGGCGGGGGCCGTCTTTTTCGGCGGGGGGGGCCGCTTCTACGGGCGGTTTCTCCGCCTCCAGGCCTTCTCCCTTGTCCTCTGGGTGCCCGCGGCCGCCGCCCTGGCCGTCTTCAACCGGCTTCTCGGCCTGGCCGCGTCCGACCCGAAGGCCGAATCTCTTCGCTTCATCGTCGTCCTCGCAAGCCTGGGGGCGGCCCTTCTCGTGTTCAATTTCGTCCGGATGATCCTCGATTACGCCCGGATCGAGATCGTCCTCTCCGACTCCCGGCGTGTTTTTACCGCCCTTCTCCGGGCCGCGAGGTTCGTTTTCGGGCATCCGGGCCGGGCTTTTATTCTGTTCTATCTCTTCGCCCTGACGGCCCTGCCTTTCCTCTTGGGTTACGCCGCCCTGAGGTTGTCTTTCCCCCAGACGGCGCCGGGAGCCGTGGGCGCCGTGTTCGGGCTCGGCCAGGTTTTCATTTTCGTCCGGGGGCTCGTCCGGGTCGCTTTCCAGGCCGGGCAGATGGCTTTTTTCAGGTCATTTGAAGCCGCGCAGGACGCGGGCGGGAAGGGTGATCAGGGCCTTGAAAAGGTCGAAAACGGCGTTGACCGTGATCCCCAGCAGACGGAAGGGAAGGAGCAGCAGCCAGACGAGGGGATAGAGGACAAGGCCCAGCAGGGCGAGGGGCCAGCAGAGAAAGAGCAGGATGAGCCATAGGAGAAATTTTGCCATTCGCGTTCCTCCGTCCTTCAAAAGGTCATACGAAGGCGGAAGCCGGAAAGTTCATCCTTCGGCCCCGCCGAGGAGCCGGCCATGGAAGTGAGAGAAAGGAAAGTCTATGAGGCCCTGGAGGCCTTGGGGATTCCGTTCGTCAAACACGAACACCCGCCCGTGGCCACGGTCGCCGAGGCCGTCGTCCATTGGCAAGGCGTCGAGGGCGCCCATTGCAAGAACCTGTTCGTCCGCAACAAGCCGGGCAAACGCCATTATCTCATCATCGCCGAGCACCGGAGGCCGGTCGACCTCCTGGCCCTTTCCCGAAAGCTCGGCGACAGCCGCCTGACCTTCGCCTCGGACGAACGGCTGAGGCGGTGGCTCGGCCTTCACCCCGGCGAGGTCTCGCCGTTCGGGCTGCTGGCCGACGAAAACCACGAGGTCATCGTCGTCCTCGACGCTTCGCTCCGAGCGGCCGGGAAGGTCAATTTCCATCCCAACGTCAACACGGCGACTTTGACCCTCGCCTTCGGCGACCTGGAGAAGTTCCTGGCCTGGAGGAAGAACCGGGTCCTCTACGTCGATCTCTAGAAAAACGGGGATATTCCGGATATGATGGGGACGATGGCCCGCCGCATCCGGACCGCGCTCGTCCTCGGCCTCGGGATATGGTCCGTCTTCGGCTGCCGGGGGAGAGTCCTGACCGTCTGCTGCGCCGGCGACAGCCTGATGCAGCCCATCCCGGTCCACCTCAGGGCGATCGCCTCGGCCGCGGGAGAGAACCTCCGGATCGTCGAGATGGCCCGGGGGGGGTTGAGCACCGACACCTACCGCGGCTTCTTCCGGCAGTCCCTGGAGGAAGGGAGGAACGCCCGGTTCCTGGCCGTCCTGCTCCAGCTCGGGACCAACGACGTCCTTCCCATCCTCGAAGGCCGGGAGACGCCCGAGGATTTCCGCGAGCGGTTCCGGGAGATTTTGGCGGGATTCCGGAAGCTCGGGGCGCCCGGCCGCCCGCGGCCGGCTCTTCTCGTGGCCACGATCCCGCGGTTTTGCGAAAACCCCGAGAGCGAGGCCAAGAACGAGATCGTGGAATCCGTCCTCAATCCCATCGTCCGCGAAGTTGCGGCGGCCGCCGGCGCGGCCGTGGTTGACAACCATGCCGTCCTTCGGGACAGGCCCGACCTCTACGACCCCGACGGCGTCCATCCCAACGGGGCCGGGGAGAGGGCCCTGGCCGAAAACTGGTGGCGGACCCTCAAATTTCTCAAGGAGTGAAGACATGGAACTGAAAGAGCTTCTCCAGAAGCTGGTCGAGCTGAAGGGTTCCGACCTTCACATCCTGGCCGGGCTTCCGCCGGCCGTCCGGGTCCACGGTCATCTCCGTTCGCTGGAGGGATACGACCGCCTGTCTCCGGATGTCGTCCGCGACCTGGCCTACAGTCTCCTCACCGAGGAGCAGAAGCGCCATTTCGAGCACCATGACGAAACCCGCTACGAGCTCGATTTCAGCTACGGGGTGGCGGGGCTGGGCCGGTTCCGGTGCAACCTCCATAAGCAGCGGGGGACCGTGGCCCTCAGCCTCCGGGCCCTTTCGAGCGTCATTCCGCGCCTCGAGGACCTGGGGCTTCCCCCGTCGGTCAAAGCTTTCACCGAGGTCAAGCGCGGCCTGGTCCTCGTGACCGGGCCGACCGGCTGCGGCAAGTCGACGACCCTGGCGGCCTTCATCGACGCCATCAACCAGACCCGCTGCGAGCACATCATCACCATCGAGGACCCGATCGAATACATCCACAACTCGAAGAAATCCTACGTCACCCAGCGAGAGGTCGGCCTTCACGGGGACACGCTCTCGTTCAAGAACGCCCTGAAATACACCCTCCGTCAGGACCCCGATGTCATCCTGGTCGGCGAGATGCGGGATTACGAGACGATGGCCGTCGCCCTGACCTCGGCCGAGACGGGCCATCTCGTCTTCGCTACCCTTCACACCCTCAACGCCGCCCAGACCATCGAGCGCATGGTCGACGCCTTTCCCGTCGACCAGCAGTCCCAGGTCCGGACCCAGCTCGGGACGAACCTCGTCGGCGTCATCTCCCAGATCCTCCTTTCCCGGGCCGATCAGCAGGGCCGGGTCCTGGCCTGCGAAGTCATGATCGCCAACTTCGCCGTCAGGAACAACATCCGGCAGGGAAAGCCCGAAGCGATCTACCAAGCCATCCAGACCGGGGCCGGAGAGGGCATGGTGACCCTCGATCAATCGATCATCAAGCTCGTCAAGGAGGGGGTGATCGACTACGAGACGGCCCGCCCGTTCATATACGACAAGACGACCCATGAGACACTCCGTCAGTACGTCCGGCCGGCCGGGCGGCCGCCCTCCGCGCCATCGGCCGACCGGAGATAAGCGGAGCGCGCGATGACCCTCAGGGAAGCCCTCCGCGGGACGCGGCACATTTTCGTCCCCGGGGACGGCCATCCCGTCGAGGCGACCGTGGCCGCGGAGCTGGCCGCGGCCCTCGACCAGGCCGTCGCCGTCCGGAGGGCGGGAAGCCGGGGGACGCGGAACGCCCGGAATGTTTTTCTCGTCGCCGCGGCCGAACCGCCTTCGCGGCTTCCGGCCGCCTTCGGCCTCCGGCCCCCGGCGGGCAAGGAGTGGGTCGCCCTCCATGTCGAATCCGACGGTTCGGGCGTCCTCCTGAGCTCCCGGCCCTCGTTCCTGTACGCCGCGTTCACGGCCATGGCCGAAGAGCTGATGGATGTCGACATCTCCCGTCTCCGCCCCTGGGTCAGGGCGATGAGCTTCGCGGTCGAGAAATCGACCTTCGACCTCGTCCTGACCCAGTACGCCCGGACGATCCGGCCTTTCGACCGGGAGAAGTACGTCCGCGAGTACGCCCGTCTCGGATTCACCCACGTCGAGGTCAACGCCCTGGCCGGGCCGTTCCCGGCCGAGCCCGGCGTCCCGGGCGAGTTCTATCCCGACTTCTACACGTACGCTCCGGCCTTGGACCAGTTCGTCGACAGCCGGTTCAACCGCGGCCTTTATCCCCGGGAATATCTCCAGGCCAACCTCGACCGCCTCAAGGCCAACGCCGGCCTGGCCCTGAAGTACGGCTTGGCCCCGGGCCTCCTCTGTTTCGAGCCGCGGTCGATGCCCGAGGCGTTCTTTCAAAAATTCCCGACCCTCCGGGGTCCCCGGGTCGACCATCCCTTCCGCAGCTTCAAGCCGCGCTACGCCCTGACCCTGGCCCATCCGGCGGCCAGGGCCCACTACGCCGAGCTTGTCGCGAACCTCCTCCGGGAGGTCCCGTGGCTCGAGTTCCTGGATGTCTGGTCGAACGACAGCGGGTCGGGCTTCGAGCACACGAAGTCCCTGTATGTCGGCCGCAACGGCGGTCCCTACCTCATCCGGGAGTGGAAGGACGACGACGAAATCGCCCGGGTCGCGGCCGAGAACATCGCCCGCTTCCTCCGCCTCCTCCGCGAGGCGGGCGCGGCCTTGAATCCGCGGTTCCGGGTCATCACCCGGCTCGAGTCCTTCTATGGGGAGCGCCGCCACCTCTGGCCTCTTCTCGGGAACGGGGTCGACGTCGAGGCCAATTCCCTCCTGACCTCGGGATGGGAGTTGAATTACGCCCATCCGGTCTACAAGGACGTCCGGGTCTTGAACGCGGCCGTCCACAACACCCTCTCTCCCAAGGAGAAGGCCGCGGCCCGGGAACTGGCCGCCAGGGGGGGCCGGAGCTACTTCTATCACTTCTTCGCCAGCCACGCCAACCACGAGCCCCTCCTGGGCATCCCCTTTCCTTGGCTGACCTGGGAAAAGCTGGCCGCCTCGGCCCGGCTCGGCCTCGAGAACCTGGCCCACATGGGCGGACTCCACCCGCCCGACAAGGTCCCCTGCGCCGTCAACCAGGAGGTCTTCCGGGCCTTCCAGTTCGACGCCCGGCTCGACATCGATGACACCGTGTCCGGCATCGCCCGAAATTACGTCGGGGCGGGGAGAGCGGCGGCTCTCGTCCGGGTCTGGCGCCTGGCCGAACGGGCCATCCGGCATTTCGTGCCGATGTCGCTGTACTCCGGATTCGGGACGGTCTGGAACCGGCTTCTCGTCCGTCCCCTCGTCCCGGACATCGAGCGGATCCCGGAGGAGGAGCGGACCTATTACGAAAACATCATGGTCAGCCCCGTCCACAACCCGAACAAGGTCGACCTCGGCAAGGACGTCCTCTTCGAATTGATCACCAAGGATTATGCCCGGAAGGCGTTTCGCCGGATCGACCGCCGAGTCTGGGGGCCGCTCGGCTCGGCCATTGCCTTGGCCGAGAGGGAGCGGGACCGGGCCGCCGGCCGGGGGGAGGAGAAGCCGGCCGGGGTTTTCGCCGATCAGGCGGCCCGCCTCAGGGCCCTCCGAGGCCTTTACGAGACGCTCCGGAACGCGGGCGTCTGGATATACGCCGTCAGGGAGTTTCAGGAGACGAAAAGCCCGAGGCGGCGGGCCGAATGCCGGGCCCTGCTCCGGGAGATGGCCGAGCGGGAAATCCGGAACGCCCGGGAGATGATCCGGCTCTGGCATGAGGCCCCCCTCGAGTGGATGATGGTCTCCGATTTCGGGGAGACGCCGTTCATCCACGGCCGGAATTTTCCCGCCCTTCTTGAAAAGAAAATCGCCCTCATGGAGCGGCACCGGAACGACAGGCCGAGGATCGACCCGGACTACATGTTCCGGCTCGACGGGTGAGCCGGACGGGAAGGGCGGGACGGGCGAGGGTCAGTTGGCGATGTACCCGTAGCGATGGACGACCCGGAGGCCGCGGTCCTTGACCCGAACCCGGATCTCGCGGAAGCTGCCGTCCTTGAGGTAAGGCCGGGGGGTGTAATAGAGGAGATAGTAGGTCTCCGAGGCTTCGACGGCGTTCTTCATCAGGGAGACGGGGTTGGCCGAGTTCTGGATAAACCCGCCGGTGGCCGAGGCCATTTCGGAAAAGGCGCTGAAGATGTCCTCGGATTGCTCGGCATAGGCGACGACGGAGGACATCTTCGCCGGCGGCGTCAAGAGGAGGAAGTGGATCGCCGTCGAAGCGTCGGCGAAGGCCCGCTTGACCTTGTCGACGTTGAAGGGGACGTCGCGCTTGTAGAACTCGAAGATCCCGTGGATCGTCTGGTTGATGTCGGGGCGGTCCTGGTGGAGGTCGATGTACTGGTAGAGGAGACGGGGCTGGATCTTGGGGACGAACTCCCGCTCGTAAAACATGTAGACGTATTTCTGGCCGTCCTCGGTCCTCAGCATGTCGGCGAAGCCGAGGAGCTGGGCTTGGTCGATCGTCCGGAGGTCGTCGAGGCGGGCCAGGGTCATGGCGTAGACGTTGAGCTGCTCGTCGAAGCTCGCTCCCCCCTGGAATTCCAGGCTGCTGTTGTCGATGGTCAGGACCTTGTCGGCCATCTGGTCGGAGTTCGTCGAAAGACCGACCGTGATCGCCTGGGCGAGCCCCTCGAGGTCTCGGATGATGTCCCGGTACTCCGTGCTGCCCTGGAGGGTGTCCCGGCGGAGGATGCCCTTCAGTTGGGCCGAGATCTCCTCGCGCGAGCGGGCCTCGAAGGCTTTCGGCTTCATCCGGTAGGATTTCATGGGCGTGCCGACGGTCAGGCTGTCGCCCGGCATGATGACCTCGCGGAGGAAATAATCCAGGGCATCCCCCATTTTGGGGAGGTATTCCGAGATTTCGAAAATGAGATAGAAGGAGCGGTTCGTCTGGGGGGCGAAGCGCTTGACCTCGTCCCGGCGCTCGATGGCCCGGCGCTTGACGAGGTAGACGGCCTCGAGCGGCTGCGGCCGCCCGTTCTCGAAGAGCTCGAAGTCGTCGATCGTCAGGGTGTCGACGAAACGGTCTCCCTGGAAGACGCGGACGGGGACCTCGACGTTGACGACGGTGACGCGTTCTTCGATGACCTGCTGGGCCAGGGCCAGCCCGGCGGCGGCGAGGAGGAGGGAGAGGGCGGTCGATTTTTTCATAATCCGATAAAAATTGTAGCCGGGCGGGGCGGCTTTGTCAATCCGCCGTTGGCCGGCCGATGGGGAGCCGGCGGATGGACGAGGCCGCGATCAGAAAGAGGCGGAGCGGGAATCCCGGAGACGGAGGCTGACGCTGCCGATGCCGCCGTCGATCTCGAGGTCGATCGCGACCGACCCGGATTTCTCGCCGGCCGGGTTGGTGAAGACCTTGCCGGTCTTGACGAATCCGTCGGCCCGGATCGACCCTAGGCCCCCGTCGACCCGGACCCGGACGCCGACCTCGGTCGGGAGGTAGACGGTCGCCTCCCCGATGCCGCCGTCGATCGAGGCCTCGAGACGCCCCTCCCTCGTTCCGGTAAGGTCGAGGGTCAGCTTGCCGACGCCCATGTCGACGGCCAGGCTCCGGAGGTTGAGGCCGCGCAAGTCGAGCTCGGCCTCCCCGGCGCCGAGGTCGAAATCGAGGTCGAGGGGGACGCGATTCGTGAGCTGGATATCCCATGTGCTCCGGATTGGGCCGAGGAAAATTGTCCGTGAGCGGCGGCGCTCGATGACCAGCCGGGCCCGGTCGCCGACCTTGAGGACGTCGACCCGAGGCTCGAAATGGCGCCGGTTGAAGCGGAAGGTCCCCTTCATCAGATCCCCGATCTCTCCTCCACGGACGACGACTTCGCCCGCGCCCGGCCGGATCCGGACGCTGGCCGAAGTCGCGTTGTCGAGCGGGGTGACGGCCGTCGTCGTCTGGTCGATCCGCGGAGTTCTTTCGCAAGCCGCGGCCAGAGTCGCCAGGACGATAACGGCGAAAAGGGCCGTTGAATGCAGGCGCATGATGGTCTCTCCTCATTCCTCCTATACGAAAACGCCGGGCCGAGGGTTCAGCCTCATATGAGGTCGACCGTGTCCCTCCAATACCGGAGCTTGCCCTGTTCCAGGGCGTCGGGCCGGCCGTCGAAGGCCAGCCCGGACAGCCAGGGCTTGGCCTCGTGGAGCGGCTTCCCTTTGTGGAAGATGCGGGTCAGGTTGACGGCCGTGTAGGCGAGGGAGCCCCCGCCGACCGAGGCATAGAGAAAGTCGCCGTTTGTTTCGAAATCGCCGAACTTGATCTTTCCGGCCTCGTAAGTGTACTTCGGCCGCTTGTTGTCCCGGGCCATGTCCTGCCGGAGGTCGGCCTTGGCCCCGACGAGATAGCGCTTCCCGCCCGATTCGATCTCGACGGCCAGGCCGGCGCGGGAGGCCTCGACGGGAACAAGCCGGACCTGGGCCGCCAGGGCGGCGGGGTCGGCGCCGGCGGGATGGGGGAGGAGGACGGTCGCGAAGCCGACCGTTTCGCCGAGCTCGAAGTGCTGGCCCGTCGCCTGGGCGATCGTCAGCTCATCCTGGTAGTGGCGCTTCTGGGGGGTGACGCTCTCCAGCTTGAAATCCGTCTCGGGAAAGACGATGAGGAGGCGGGTCGTTTCGGGAAGCTTGGCCGGCGCCCCGCCCGAGCCGGTGATGATATCGTAGCCCGTGTCGTACCAGTGATCGCCCCGGGCGTGGATTTTCCGGGTGTGCCAGAGGTTGGCCAGGGTGAAGAACTCCTCGCGGAGGGACTTGAAGAAGTCGAAGACGACGTAGGCCCCGGCCTCCTTGACTCGGACCACGACCCGGTCGGCGGCATATCCCCAGTTGTCGTCGATCGTCCGGGTCCGGGCATATTCGACGTCATCCAGGGCCAGGAAATCGACTTTCTGGGTCCGGACCTTCCGGTAGGAGCCGGCGTTGCGGAGGAAGTCGAGGATCCCCTGTCCCGGGACGGCTTCGGGGACGCTGTAGCGCGACTCGCCCGCGGCCTGGCCCATGAAGTATTTTTCGGGACGGACGCAGAGGCGGTTGTGGAAGTAGTCCTGGCGGAATTGGCCGAACGGCCCGCTGGGCATGAAATCCCTGTATCCCGCGTCGTGGAGGAGGACCGAGCCGCCCTTCATCATCAGGACGATCGAATTCTCGTCGGCGTGGCCGTGGGTCATCTTCTCCTCTTCGACCGGAATCGAGTCGCGGAGATAGTCGCGGAAGTTCAGGCCGCCGTCTCCTTCGTCGCGGTAGTTGAGGAGGAGATACGCCGAGTCCGGCTCCCAGCCGTCGCGGAAGACGATTTTCTTGCCCTGGACGTCCTCCATGACTTCCATGGAGAGCTCCGTCGGCGGGGCCGGCGGGACGGCGTCCGAGCCCCAGCGGACGATGTCGAGGAACATGAAGCCCAGGCCGACGCTCGTCGGGTTCTTGAAGTCGACGAACCTGCGGGCGATCGTCGCCGCCGCCCAGCGGAGAGCCGGATTCTTGTACCGGGCGGCCGCGGCCTCGAAGAAGACGAGATAATGCGGCCAGTTGGCCTCCCAGTGGGCGTCGCCGAAATCGGGGATCATCCCCGCCGGAGACATGAGGTTGAGGAAATACTGGGCGTAGTAGTACATCTCGGGGGTGTGGAACAGGGCCTCGGTTTTGCCCAAGGCGTCGGCGTAACCGATCAGGGCGTACAGCCAGACGCCGTGGTAGATCTGGGCGTCCTCGATCTCCCAGTTGCCCCAGTTGTCGTCGCCCAGGGCGCGGCGCTGCATGTCCCAGGTCTTGACGCCGGGATGGCGCGGGAGGGCCCGGACGGCCCAGGCCAGGGTCTCGGCCCTGAGGATGGCCCGGTTCATCGCCCCCCATTCCTGGGTCCGGAGGAGGTAGTTGATGCTTTCGGTGATAACGCCTTCGGCCATGGCGTTTTCGGCCGCGGAGAGGCGGCCGAGGCGATGGAGGACGTCGTAGGCCCGGATGTAGCGGGCCGTCGTGAAGAAGTCGGGCAAGGCGGGCACGCCGTCCTCGTAGTCGAAGCGGGCCTTGCGGGCCCAATCGGGGAATTCCGAGCGGTAGTCGCCGTAAGTCAAGACGACTTTCTTCGCCCGTTCGGCGTACTCGGGCCGTTTCTCGCGCTCGTAAAGGGCGGCATAGATGACGGCCATTTCGAGCAGGCCGCCGGGCGGCCGGTAGCCGAAGACGTTCTTGGGGTCGAAGGTCTGCCTCCATTTCGCGATGAGCTCGTCGTAATGGGTCCATGTCCAATCGGCCGAGGCCCGGGCGTAGGCGAGATAGTCGGCCCGGGGGACGGCCTGAACGGCCGCGGCCTTCGGCGTTTGGGCCGGGAGAAGCCACACGGTCGTCAGGACGAGCGCGACGGCGGCGGAGAGGATTTTTTTCATGGTTGTCGACCCTCCGGTGGGCGGGCGGGATACACGGACCTATCTTATGGAAACCGCCCCCGCCATGCAAACGGAGTCCGAGCCGGGGACCGGCGGCGATGGGCTGGAGAATTTCCTCCCGGCAGCGAAAACGAAGTAACGTCCGTGCCGTTCAGCGCGGCAGCCAAGCCCGGATCTGCCGGGCGACGCGCATCGCGGCCGGCGGGCTGAGGTTGGCCATGACGATGATCGTCCAGCCGCGGTTGGGCATCCATTCGAGGGCGGCGTTGAGGCCCGGCGCACCTCCGGCGATCCCCATCCCCCCGCGGTTTTCCTCGCCGGCCGGACCGTAGAGGCCCTTTTCAAGAGCAAGCGTGTACTTGAGGAGGTCGCGGGCGGTCGAGTGGCCTCCGCCGGCCGAGCTCCCCTTTCCCGGAAGCGTGTCGTCGTTGGTCTTCCAGACTGATCCTTCGCGGACGTATCCGACGACCCGGTCGGCGACGGCTTCGGCCTTCTTCGTCCAGCCGGAATCCGTCATCCCGGCCGGCTTGAAGATGTTTTCCCGGATGTAGTCGTAATAGTCCTGGCCGGTGACCTTTTCGATGATCAATCCGAGGACGATGAATCCGCCGTTCGAATAGAGGTTGCCCTGGCCGGGTTCGAAGGCGAGGGGTCGGTCGGCGAAGAGGGGAAGGTAGTCGGCCAGGGTCAGGATTTTCTCCTTGTCGGCCGCCTCGTAGCGCGGGCCGAAGAAGTCGCCGATGCCGGAGCTCATGGTCAGGAGATGGGCGATCTTGACCTTTGCGGCGGCGACCTTGTTCGGATAGTCGGGCAGGAACTTGCCGATCGTGTCTTCGAGCGAGAGCTTTTTCTCCGCGGCCAGCTTGCGGACGGCCAGGGAGGTGAACGATTTGTTGATCGACCCGATATTGAACTTGGTGCCGATCCGGTTCGGGATCTTTTTCTCCCGGTCGGCGAAACCATAAGCCTCCTCGTAGACGGGAACCCCGTTACGGGCGATGAGGATCGCCCCGGAAAAATTGTCGGCCGCGGTGGCTTCGGCGGCATAGTCCCGGACGGCGGCGAGGAGCTCGGCGTCGTCCTTTTTGGGATCGGGCCTGGGGCCTTCGTCGCCGGGGCCGCCCAGGGCTTCGATCCGGATTCCGAGAAGGCCATGCGGCTCGGCCGCCTCGAATTCGAAGTCGAGCCGGAGGAGTTGGCCGTTTTCTGCCCGAACGGTGAGGCCGAAAAAGCTGGGGCCCGATTCTGCGGCCTTTTCGAGCTTGAGGCTCCCGAGCTCGCGTTTGATCTGGCGGTATCTTTCCAGGCGCATCTCGATGGGCGCCTTTTGGAGGGCGTCCTTGGCGAAGAACTTTTCGATGAATTCCTTGACGGCATCCTCGCCGGCGTTGAAAGCCTTGACATAGGCCTCGGCGGTCTTGCCGGCGGGTATTTGCGGAAGCTGGGCTTCGGCGGTTTGGCCGGCCGCGAGTGACACACCCGAAGCCTGAAATACGATGGCAGAAAGGGCAAAGCTAAATACGATAAGCCGAATTTTGTTTTTCAAATAGAATCCTCCACGAAGATGCGAAGGGTCGGCCATCCGGTCCGTCATCATTCTATCAAACCGCCGGTCCCCCCGAAACGTTGCCCGTCTGTTTTACGGGCTTGCAATGATCGAAATTGACTATATTTAGATGTAAAAAGAGACTTAAATTAGGAGCCAAATAATGAAAAACCTTTCCGTGGCCAACGATATCGTTCCCATCGGGAAATTCAAGATGAACATATCGAAATGCTTCCGAACATTGAAAGATGAAGGCCGCATCGTCCTTCCCCTCGAAGGGGGAAATTATCTCTGCCTTCGCCAGAACCGCTTCGAGAAATCTCCGGTGCCGGAGGAAGTCTTCTGCCTGCTCGACGGCGAATTCCGCGAAATCGCTATCCTGGACCGGAGGACGACCTATGATCCCGACACCCTGGGATTTCGGGGCATCGTCTCCCAGCCGGTTCTTCGGTGCGTCCTCGCCGGGGGACATCTCTATCTCGTCAACGAGAAACGGGGCTATGAAATCCTCAAGTACGACCAGACCGGCAAGCTCGTCCGGAAAATCCGCAAGGAGGCGGTTCCGGTCGAAATCGCGGAAGATGTCAAGCGGGAACGGACGAAGATGTTCGAGGGGATGGGAGGGAAAGGCCGGACGGCTCCCGCGATTTTAAGGTCTATCGGATGGTTAGGGCGGAGTGACGCCGCCGTCAGGACCGGCCCGGCGGCGTCGATGGTCGAGGAGGTCGTTTGATCTTCATGGCCCGGTCTCGGAGTTCCTCGAGCATCTTCAATTTTTCGGCGATGGGCAGCGCTGCAAGCCTGAGCCGAAGTTCGCGCTTCGATTCCCGGACTTTACGCCATTCGAAGTTCATGGCTGCTCGTCCCGGAACTGACGTTCGAAGCGCCGCCAGGCTTCACCCAATCCGTGCCGAAGGAGGATCGCCCGGAATTTCGACATGTCGAGAATCCCGGATTCGAGAAATTGCAGCAATCTGGCCTTATCCTTTGCCCGTCCCGTTTGCAGGGCGAGCGCGGCCAGGTGTTCGGCGGAGAAGACGCGGACGAATGTCCCCTCGATATCCGTCTCCATGGCTTCGGCCAGGGCCTCTTCCGCCAGCCCTCCGGCGGCCGGCAGGAATTGAACGGGCCATCCGGCGAGGCGGATGTATTCGCCTTCCGGGACACCACCGCGGGCGGATAAATATTCGAAGACGGGATTCAGGCTGATGAATGGGCGGCCCGGTTCGAGGCGAAGGGGGATGAAGATGTCGAGATCCATCGTCGCGACGGGCTCCAGATAAAACGTTGCCCCCACCGCTCCTCCGACCGCATACCGATCGATGATTCCGTCGGCTTCCATGCGGTTGATCGTTTCGATGATCTCTTTGATCTTCATGTCACGCGAATTCGATTCCGCCTCTTGAGGACCATCATATAATCCCGAATTCTGGAATTCAAGCTTGGCGGTGACCGTTGCCCCCGTTTTCGGCCGGATTTACATTCTCGGGGCGGCGCGGTAAAATGGCGGTATGATACGGGGAAGACGAGGCGCCGCCTCAGCGGCATTTCTGGCTTTTTTGGGCGCGATATCCGCAGCGGCCGAGACGCGGACGGTGACGGTCAAGATCCTGACGGACTCGGCGTTCCGTCAGGATCCGGCGTGGCGGATGAAGGCCGAATCGTGCCTGCGGGCGGCGGCCTCCGAAATCGAGCGGATCGCCGACCTCCGATTCGAAATCGCCGGCCACGCCCTCTGGGCCCCCCCCTCCGAGACTGTGGCCGTCGAAACCGCCGCCCGGGACCTCGACAACCGGCTTGCCAAGGACGGGGAGGACATCCTTTTGGCCATCCTCGGATACGAGCGGTTCGGCCAGACCTTCTACGGCTACGCCCTCTTCCAGGAAGCCATCGTCGTCCTGACCTATCCTCCATCGGCCCCGCCGCCCGTCAGGACCCTCCGGCACGAGCTGGGGCATCTCTTCGGAGCCGTCCACGTCCCCCTCTCGGACTCGGTGATGAATTATTTCGTCCCCCAGTCCCGGTTCGACGACCTCAACGCCAGGGCCGTGGCCGCAGGGCGCGCCCGGACGTTCAACCGGGTCGAGCCCGTCTTCCCCCGTCGGGCAAGGCTCGAGCTGGCCTCCGTTTATGAGGAAATCTGCCGTTTTGTTCAGGCCGAAATCGCGTCCGGCCTTCCCCGGACGGCCTTCAAATCACTGGCCGACGAGAAAGGCCGGCCCGACATGTCGTTTCTGGACGACGCCTTCATCGCCCTGGCCCAAATCCGGCTTGACGAGAAGGAATATTCGCGCGTCCTCGAGTCGTGCGACGAGGCCTTGAAGCTCAATCCGGGCAATTGGGATACCCGGAACCTCGTCGGGATCGCCCTGCGGAGGATGGGACGGGTCGACGAGGCGATCGCCCAATACAGGGAAATCCTCAAGGCCAATCCCGACTTTCCCCGCGTCCTCTACAATCTCGGCATCGCCCTGGCGAAAAACGGAGACCTGGCCTCGGCCAAGGGAGCCTACGGGCGGGCCATCGGCCTCAAGCCCAACATGGCCGAAGCCCGGAACAACCTGGGCGAAGTCAGCCTCCGCCTCGGCGACCTCGCCGCGTCCGAGCGCGAGATCCGGGAAGCCCTGAGGATCCAGCCCCATTTCCCCCTGGCCATGAGCAATCTGGCCGAGGTGCACTTCCGGAAAAAGGAATTCGGGGCGGCGGCCGAGCTGGCGGCGAAAGCCGGCGAGCTGGATCCCGCCCTCCCCGACCCCTGGAACGTCCTCGGCAACATCCGCCGCCAGGAAGGCCGGCCCGAGGAGGCCGTCGCCGCCTACGAGAAAGCCCTCTCCCTCGACCGCCGGCACGAGAAGGCCCACTACAATCTCGGGGTCTGTCTTTTCGAAATGGGCCGGGCGGACGAGGCCGAGCTTCACTTCGTCACCGCCCTCGACATCCAACCGGCCTTCGCCGAGGCCCGGGCGAACTACGGATACTGCCTCCTCAGGCGGAAAAGGCTGGACGAGGGGATACGGGAGGTCGAGGAGGCTTTGAGCCAAGGGTATGCTTCGGCCAGGGCGTTTCTCAACCTCAGCCTGGCTTATGTCCAGAAGGGGGATTTCGGCCGGGCGGTCGCGGAGGCGCGAAGGGCGGCCGAACGGGACCCGAGCCTGAAGGACGCCTGGGTTCAGTGGGGAAGCCTGCTCCTCCACGAGGGTAGGGCCGATGACGCCCTCCAGCCCTTCCTCAAAGCGGCCGCCATGGCCCCCGATGACGGCCCCCTGGCCAACAACCTCGCCGTCTGTTATTTCCGCGCCGGGGATTTCCGGAAGGCTTGGGAGTATGCCCTGAAGGCCCAGGACCTGGGGGTCGTCCTCCATCCGGATTTCCTGGCGGCCTTGAAAGCCAAACTCGAGCGAAAGGCCGGCTGGCTGTGAGCATCTCGCCTCGCCCCAGCCCCGACATCCTGGCCCTCGGCCCGAGCAAGAGGCTTCCGGCCAAGACGGCGCTCTTTCATGCCGGCGACGAGGCGACGCGCTTCTATTTCATCGAGTCGGGAGCGGTTCGCGTCTTCAAAACGGACGAACAAGGCCGCGAGCTCGACGTCGCCAGGCTCGAAGACGGCGATTTCCTGGGCGAGGCGGTCGCTTTTCATCAAGGGCGCTACCCTTTCTCGGCTGAGACCGCCCGCGATTCCGTCATTCGCACTTTCGACCGAGCCGAGATCTGGCGGAGCGTGGAGCGCTCCCCGGCCGCGGCCTGTTTCTTCATCGGCCTTCTGGCCCGGAAGTGCATCCTCCTCAGCGGCCGGGTCGAGAGCTTGGGCCTGAAGACCGTCCGCCAGCGATTGGCGGAGTACCTCGTCCGCCGTTGCGCCGGATGCCCCGGGGTCATCGACCTCCCGGTGACCAAGGGCGAGCTGGCCAGGCTTCTCGGGACGGTCGCCGAGACGCTGTCCAGGTCGCTGAAGCAGATGCAGGAGGACGGCCTGATCGAGGTCCGCGGCCGGGCGATCAAGATCCGGGACTGCCTCCGGCTCAAGGCCGAAATCGAACCCGACTGAGGCCGGCCGGGCGTCGGACTATTCGCCGATTGGATATCGTCGCCGAATGGCGCGGCCATATCCCCCTCCGATCCCCAGGGCCGCTCACCTGTTTCGGGGCTTCCCCTACGAAAGGGGGAGTAGAGGGGGTCAGTATCACTGGTCCCAAAGTTTTAAAAGCGTCTTCGTCTGCCTCGAGGGTCCCACGTCTTCGCTCGGGGGACACGGCCGCGCTATCGGCTCTTGAGGGCGTCTTGACTTATGTCAAGGCCATTCCATCCTCGAGTTCGTATCATTGATTTCGAAAAAGGAGACAAACGATGGCCAAGAGAAAGATCATCGAAATCAACCGGGACCTTTGCAACGGCTGCGGGCTCTGCACGACGGCCTGCGCCGAAGGGGCCCTCGAGCTCGACGAGAAGGGGAAGGCCGTTCTCGTCCGGGAGCTCTTCTGCGACGGCATGGGGGCCTGCCTGAGCGTCTGCCCGACCGACGCCTTGAAGGTCGTCGAGCGGGAGAGCGAGGAATATGACCCCCAGGAAACCTATAAGCACGTCCTCAAGACCCGGGGGGCGGAGGCGGCCCGGAACGTCCATGGCCTCGCCGGCGACGGGGACGGCCATGGCGCGCCGAAAGCCCATCACGTCCCCAAGGCCAAGCCCGGGACGATGGCCTGCGGATGTCCCTCGACCATGGCCCAGGAGATCAAGCGCGGGCCGGAAGAGGAGGACAAGACGGTTTCGGGCAGGTCCGAACTCAGCCAGTGGCCGGTCCAGCTCCACCTCGTCTCGCCTTTCGCCCCCTATCTCAAGAACGCCGACCTGCTCATCGCCGCCGACTGCACGGCCTTTGCCCTGGGGAGCTTCCATCAGGATTTGCTCAAGGGCAAGAAGCTCGTCATCGCCTGCCCCAAGCTCGACGACACGGAAGGCTATGTGGACAAGCTGGCCGAGATCATCAAGCTGAACGCCGTCAAGTCGGTCACGGTGGCGATCATGACCGTGCCCTGCTGTTCGGGCCTCCACCACATGGTCGAGGATGCGGTCGAAAAGTCCGGGACGAAGATCACCCTCCGCAAGGTCGTCGTCGGGATCGACGGAAAAATCGTTTCTTAAAATAAAACGGGGGACGTGATACCCTGTCCCTCTATTTCCTGCCGAAAACGTAAAGAAAATTGGAATTCGGGGGACAGGGTATCACGTCCCCCGTTTTTTTCATTTCAACGAAATGGAGTCCGAGGGACCGTAGTAAATCCCGTTGAATAGAAACTTGAACGTCCCGTGGGGCTGGCCGCGGAAGAGAATCTCCGGGGCGCAGAGGAAGACTTTCCCCATGCCGACCTGGGCCTCGACAACCTCCGTCCCCCGGCGAAGATAGACGTCCCCCCAGACCCAGCCGCTTCGGAGAGGATTCTCGTCCTCGAACCAGGCCACGGGCCGGACGTCCTTGAGCGGCGCCTCGGGCCTCAGGCTGAAGACCGGGCTGTTGTTGTAGAAGATGTCCGTCCGCTCTTCCATCCCGTAGGCCAGGGGGTGGGCGTTGTCCACTCGGACCCGGAGGACCGAGCCGGGGGCGTAAAGCTTTTCGGAGCGGAGCGGGACTTCCCGGCCGTCGGCCGTCTTTTCGACGAGATGGTTCGTTATCGGGAGCTTGAAGTGATAGCCGATCGCGGTCGAGCTTCCGATCGCCAGAATCGTTCCGCCCGCCTCGACGAACGTCCGGAGCTCGGGGATCGTCTTCTCGGCCGTCACCCGGCCGATCATGTGTTTGAACTCGTCGGGGATGTTCTGCTGGGGCTGGGGGGCGAATTGGCGGAACATCGTCTCCTCGGCGTCGCCCGAGGCGACGAAGGTCGGGACGGCCCCGCCGACGAAGACGAGGACGTCGAACTTGGACTTGAGATTCCCGGCGTCGAGGGCGGGGGCGTAGACGACCTCGTAAGGGAATTCGAACTGTTCGAGGATCCACTGGGCCCATCCGGACGGCATCGAGCCGCCGTAGGTGTCCCAGAGGCCGATCCGGACGGGTTTCAGTTTGTAAGCTTCGCCCACCGGGGCGAGGTCGACGGCCGTGAAAACAAGTCCGAGCTCCCGGGCCGCCTTTTCGAGGATGGGCAGGGCCGCGGCGTCGTTGGGGATGTAGACGGCCCCCGGAGAGAATAATTTTCCGCCCGCCCGGAGGGGCTGCTTCATCCAGAAGACGTCCCGGCCCGCCTTCATCAGGCGGTTGGTCAGGATGAAAACATCGTTGAGGCGGTGGTCGAGGATGAACCCGGCGGCTTTTTCGGGGGCGCCGCCGAGGGCGACGGCGGGCGGTTTGACGAGTCCGGGAAGGGCTTCGAACGGACCGTCGAAGCCGTCGAGAATCCGGTCGAAGGCGATCCCCATTTGGAAAGCGACCGTCCAACCGGCGCTGTCATAAGGAGGGCGCGGAGGGCCGCCGGGGTAGGGAAAGTCATCGGGGTGGTCCTGGGGCTCGAACATGGTCAGGAGATGGGATCGGAAGGCCTGGGCGGACTTGACGACGAAGGAGCCCTGGGGATAGGTTTTTCCCGCGACCGTGAAGGGCTTGACCGCCCGGTGGACGATGACCCCGCTTTTCATCAGGGTGTTGACGAATTTCACGGCCGTCGGGAAATCGGGCTGGTCGGAAGGAATGATGAATCCACGGGGGTCCCGCTTGGCCGGGTCGCGGAGGGCCTCGAAGTATTTGACGTCCACTCCGCCCCGCTGTCCGCCGCGCTGGCCGGCCGGAGGCGCCGCGGCCTGACCCGTCTGGGCGGCCCGTTCCTTGTCGATCCGGTCGCGAAGGCCGGCGATCGTCCGGGGTTGGAACGTCCAGGTGTCGGTGTTCCCCTTGGCGATGGCGTTCTTGGCCATGACGTAGCGGTTCCAGAGGATTTCCTCGCGTCGCCGGGCGGCGAAGTCAAGGATGGCCTTGCAGGCCGTGATGGAATAGTCGATCGACCGGCGGAAATGCCAGGCCTGGGGCATGATCGGGTAGGGGTAATCGCCACGAGGAAGCATCCGGTCCGGGATGAAGGGGATGGTCATCGGAGTCGGATTGCCGATGATCTCGGTCAGGATTCCGATGATGTTGTGGAAATAGCCCGTGCTCCGCAGACCGCCGTTCCACCAGGTCGAGTAGCCGGCCCCGCCGCGCATGATCGCCCCGGGCTTGCCTTCGGCCGCGAATCGCTCATGCATGGCCAGGCCGAGTAGGTCGGTCCCGATGGGAATGAGGGGGTCGAAGGTGTAGTTGAACGGGTCCCGGAAGGGGGGGCAGAAGAGGACGGTCCCCGACGGCCCCGTCTGGTGCTGGTTGTAGAGGAATTGGGGATGCCATTCGATGTAAAGCTGGCGGCTGACGGCCTCGGTCTCCTTCTGGGTGACCATGTAGTAGTCGCGGTTGTTGTCGTGGCCGATGTACTTCTGGTAGAGGCGGGGCAGACCGCTCATCGTCCGCTTCTTGGGATCGGGCTCCCGCATGTACCAGTCGGCCACGAGCTCGAGCCCGTCGGGGTTGACCGGGACGGCGAGGAGGATGACCTCGTCGAGAAGGCGGAGGGTCTCGGCGTCCTTCCCGCTGACCATCTGCCAAACGAGCTCGGCGATCGTCTGCGAGCCGACGATCTCGCTGGCGTGGAGGCCGCCGTCGATCCAGACGACGGCCTTGCCCTCGGCGGCGTGCTGGCGGGCGGCGGCGTCGGTCAAACCCTGGCCCAGGGCCAGGCGCCTGCTGATGTCTTTGTAGCGGGCCAGCTTGGCGAAATTCTTGGGGGCCGTGATGACGGCCATGATCATCGGCCGCCCCTCGGACGATCGGCCGAATTCGACGAGGGACATCCGCTCGGACTGGCGGTCCAACTTCTTCCACCAGGCCGCCAACCGGGTGTAATTGACGAGCTGGTAGTCGTCGCCGATCTCGAACCCGAACTCGGCCTTGGGCGAGGTCAGCTGGGCCCAGGACGGGGCCGAGAGGGAGAAGACGGCGACGGCGGCGAGAATGAGGGAAAGACGCTTCCGAGAAGGCATGGACTCCTCCATGAGGAACGGAATTCGAGAGACCGACTTATATCAAAACGACGGCGGCGAAGTCAAAACAGTCAGGCGTCGGGGTCACGCTCCGAACATCTTCTTGACGACGTCGACGAGGCCGAGGGCGTAATCGATCTGGGTCAGCGGGATCTTGGCTTTCTCGGCGATCTTCGTGAAACGGCCGTCCTTGTTCGAGTCCTTGACCACGACGAGGCCATCGGCGAAGGGGGCGACGGCGTCGATCATCCGCTC